>Ga0056133_10000028_pt1 | contig 28650 bp, 25 predicted proteins | sample WorMetGr2BELIZE1_FD_67351 | JGI IMG/M metagenome (GOLD analysis project Ga0056133, IMG submission 67351) | Marine gutless worms symbiont microbial communities from Max Planck institute for Marine Microbiology, Germany - Inanidrilus... ... | reverse complement strand
GCTCTTAAACCAATCGGCGGTCAGTTCCAAGCCTTGATCGACGCCATAGGGTGGGTGCCAATTCAAATCATGGCTGAGCGCTGAGCTGTCCACTCGCAGCGAGCCCGTCAACCGCGCCACCGAAGGAACCGGCACGGAGATTGTCACGCTGCGAACGCCGCTGGTCTACGGCCCGGGCGTCAAAGGCAATTTCCTCAAGCTGATGGCGGCGGTTGCCGCCGGCAGGCTCTTGCCGCTAGGCCTGATTACCGGCAACCGCCGCAGCCTGGTCTTTGTCGGTAATCTATGCACCGCAATCCTGACTGTGCTTGAGCACCCGGCGGCAGCGGGCAAGACCTTTCTTGTGAGCGATGGAGAAGATCTCTCGACAAGCAGTCTCACACGCCGCATTGGTCAAGCGCTTGGAAAGCCGGCACGGTTGCTGCCGGTGCCGCCAGGTCTGTTGCAGTTTGCCGGTGGATTGGTCGGGCGCGCTGCTTCCGTGGCGCGGTTGACGGGCTCGCTGCGAGTGGACAGCTCAGCGCTCAGCCATGATTTGAATTGGCACCCACCCTATGGCGTCGATCAAGGCTTGGAACTGACCGCCGATTGGTTTAAGAGCCGCAAAGGATAAGAGGCTAGCAGGGACAACGGAAAACACCGGATGATCGCCAAAATCAAAGCCCGCGGCCGCGTCGCATACGCCCACGACATCGTCATGGCGGCGATATCGTTTCTGCTGGCATTCTACCTTCGGGTCGGCGATCTCATTTTCTATTTCGAACCCAGCGAATTCGTACCCGCGGCTCTTCTGTTCACGGCTATTTCCGCGGTGGTTTTCCGCCAATCCGGGCTCTATCGGGGAGTTTGGCGTTATGCGTCCATTCGCGACCTTTGGGCGATCACCAAGGCCGTCTCTATTGCCGTTCTAATCTTTTCATTTGTTATGTTTATGTGGACCCGTCTCGAGGATCTACCGCGCTCTATTCCCGTCATCAATTGGTTCGTGTTGATGGCGCTTCTTGGCGGGCCCCGGTTTTTTTATCGACTCGTCAAGGACCGTCGGATCGACTTCAGCGCCGGTGTCGGCTACGAAAGTCGAGTCCCCGTGTTGCTGGTCGGTGCGGGCGACGGCGCCGAGCTTTTCCTGCGCGGCCTTCACCGTTCGGGTGATTCTCAATACCGGGTCGTCGGTATCGCATCGGAACAAGATGACCGCGTTGGTCGCGAGATTCAGGGTGTTCACGTTCTGGGAACCGTGCGCGACATCAGGTCGATTTTCGAGTCCCTCGCCTCCGATGATAAACCGCAACGCCTGGTCTTGACCAAAGACGACATGGATGGCGTGGTCGTCCGTTCGCTCCTCGAGCAATCGGATGAGCTGGGAATGGAGATGGCCCGGCTGCCTCGATTGACGGATTTCCGCTCCGGCGTTACGGAAAAACTGGAAGTTCGCCCGGTCGACGTGACCGACCTTCTGGGCCGGCCGCAGACACCTCTTGACCGCGATTCGATGCGCCGGCTGATCGAAGGCCGGCGGGTCCTGATTACCGGCGCCGGCGGTAGTATCGGCAGTGAACTGGTGAGACAGGTTGCAGCGTTCGGCCCAGGCGAAATTACGCTTCTCGACAGTTCGGAATACGCCCTCTACGCGATCGACCTAGAGGTTTCGGAAACGGTTCCTGAGATCGCCAGGCGCGCCGTTGTCGGCGACGTCCGCGAACGCGACCACTTGCACGATGTGTTCGCCGATACCAGACCCGAACTCGTGTTCCACGCTGCGGCCTTGAAGCATGTCCCCCTCGTCGAAGCCAACCCGTTCGAGGGCATACGCACCAACTTCTTCGGGACCATCAACGTAGCCGATGCCTGCGTCGAACACGGCGTCAGGACGATGGTTCTCGTTTCCACGGACAAGGCCGTCAATCCGACCAGCGTCATGGGCGTGTCGAAACGTCTTGCCGAGATCTACTGTCAGGCACTCGACTTCGACCATGATCGGGCGCCGGCGACCAGTTTTGTGACCGTCCGTTTCGGCAACGTTTTGGGATCGACCGGCTCCGTCGTACCGCTGTTTCAAAAGCAGCTGGAACGGGGGGGGCCGCTGACCGTCACCCATGCCGACATGACCCGGTATTTTATGACCGTGCGCGAGGCGGTCGAGTTGATTCTTCAGGCCTCCGCCCTCGGTAGCCCGGGGGATCGAGCCGACCAGAAAGGCAAAATTTACGTGCTCGATATGGGTGAGCCGGTCCGAATCCTCGACCTCGCACGCCAGATGATCCGTCTCGCTGGATTGCGTCCCGATGTTGATGTTCAGGTTGAAATCACCGGCATGCGCCCGGGCGAGAAACTTTTCGAAGAGGTACTCCACGGCGCCGAGGATCTCGTCGAAACCGATTGCGCCGGCATTCTTCTCGGCGCGCCCCGAACGGTCGCCACGCAATCGGTTCTCGAGGCCTATTTGGCCCTTAATAACGCCGTTTCCGACAACGACCTCGCAGAATTGATTTCTACGATAAGGGCCCTTGTGCCCGAGTATACGCCTTCACTTGAGATGTCCCCGACACTGCAATCCAAAGCCGCATCGGGGACGATTTAAACGTCGATAATAATAAGGAGTCGTCTAGTGATGTCTTCGCCAATAACACGCGCATTGATTTCCGTATCCGACAAAACCGATCTCATCGAGTTCGGCTCGTTTCTCGCGGCTCGCGGGGTCGAGATCCTTTCCACCGGCGGTTCCGCCAAAACGCTGCGGGATGCCGGCATTGCCGTAACCGAGGTGTCCGATCACACCGGTTTCCCAGAAATCATGGATGGCCGCGTCAAGACACTGCAGCCGACCATCCACGGCGGGTTGCTGGCCGTTCGCGGCAATGAGGATCATGAAAAAGCGCTGGCCGATCATGGCATCGCGCCGATCGATCTTCTGGTCGTCAATCTCTATCCGTTCGAGTCGACGGTGGCCGGTGGGGGCGATTTCGATACCTGCATCGAGAATATCGATATCGGCGGCCCGGCGCTGATCCGTGCGGCGGCCAAGAACCATGCATTCGTCACCGTGATCGTCGACCCAGGCGACTACGCCCAAGTGACCGACGAAATGGAAACCCACGATGGCCAAACCTCTTCCGAATTCCGCAAGGCCTTGGCCGCCAAGGCCTATTCACGGACCGGAGCCTACGACGCCGCGATTTCGCAATGGTTCAATGATCAGATGGATGAAGCCTTCCCGCCCAGGATCGCGCTTGGCGGTGAACTCCGTCAAACCCTGCGCTACGGCGAGAACCCGCATCAACAGGCAGCCTTCTACACCAACAGCGAGAACCGGCCGGGCGTTGCCACCGCCGAACAACTGCAGGGCAAGGAACTCAGCTTCAACAACCTGAACGACACGGACGCGGCGTTTGAGTTGGTTGCCGAGTTCACCGACCAGCCGGCCTGCGTCATCGTCAAACACGCCAACCCCTGTGGGGTGGCGATCGCCGATAGTCTGAAGGAGGCCTATCTCCGGGCCTATGCCTGTGACACGGAAAGCGCCTTCGGCGGCATCATTGCTTTCAACCAGGCGCTCGACGGCGGTACTGCGGAAGAGGTCGCGAAACTATTCGCCGAAGTCATCATTGCGCCGGAAATCGACGATGATGCACGGGCCGTTCTGGCCGGCAAGAAGAACCTCCGTGTCCTTGCGACCCACGGCCTTCCCAACGCCGCAACCGGCGTGGCAACGATTCGCACTCTATCCGGCGGTTACCTGTTGCAGGGCCGCGACAACCGGGTGCTTGAGGAGTTGAAGGTGGTGACTAAACGCGCGCCGAGCCCGGAAGAGATGGCCGACCTGGAATTCGCCTTCACCGTGGCCAAACATGTGAAATCGAACGCCATCGTCTACGTCAAGGACAGGGCGACCGTCGGGGTCGGTGCCGGCCAGATGAGCCGCGTCAACTCGTCTAGGATCGCGGCCTGGAAGGCCGCCGATGCGGCGAAGGTCGCCGGCGACGACCAATCCTGGGCCATCGGTTCGGTGGTCGCGTCGGATGCTTTCTTCCCCTTTGCCGACGGCCTCCTGGCGGCGGCCGAAGCCGGCGCCACGGCCGTCATCCAACCGGGCGGTTCGATGCGCGACGAAGAAGTCATCGCCGCCGCCGACGACAAGGGGCTGGCCATGGTGTTTACCGGGATGCGGCATTTCCGTCACTGACGGACGCGCTCAACAAGATCCAAAAGCCGGGCCCTGGGCCCGGCTTTTTCGTTAGTAGAGGATTTTTTGGTAGCGCCGGACCATGTCGTCGTGGCTTTCCGCCGGTTCCTTGGCGCCGGTCTGGTCCTTGATCATTTGACCGCAGCTGGGCAGCGGCCGTTCCTCGGCTTGCGAAGCCGGCGACCACAATCTCGATCGCATCAAGGCTTTTGCACAGTGCAAATAGGCTTCGGCCACCTTGATGACCAATACGGTTTTCGGTGTCTTGCCCTCGTTTTCGAACCGGGAAACCAAGTCACTATCGTCACGGATCTCGGCCGTACCATTGATGCGCAAGGTCTCGTCGACGCCGGGAATGAAGAAAATCAACCCGACCGACGGATTCTCCAACAGGTTTTCCATGGAATCGAGACGGTTGTTGCCCGGGCGGTCGGGAATGGCCAGGGTCTTGTCGTCGAGCACCTGGACGAACCCCGGATGATCGCCTTTCGGCGAGGCGTCGCCGAGACCGTCGGTGCGTGACGTGGCCAGCACCAGAAACGGCGACAGTTCGATGAAGCGCCGGCAATGGACATCGAGACGATCCAACTGCTTGGTCACGGCCCGCCCTTTGGCGTGACCATAGATTTCGCGAAGGGCGTCCGGGGTTTCGATTTTCGCCATGTTCGTTTCCTATGGGGTTTCCGTGTTTCGCGTCATTCTATCCGTCAACTCGTAAGGCTGGATGACAACAACACCACATCGGGGCGTTTCTGTTCGTCGTTGTGGCGCAGAAGGGCCTCCGGCGGCGGGCTGTAGTCGTGCCAGATCTTCAACGGCCCATACCAGCTCTTCTGCCATTTCGGCCGGAAGTTCCAGTTTTGCGGCAGGACGAAGGGTTGCATCCCCGTCTCCTCGACGGCGGCGGCGAACCCCGCCTGGTCGTTCAGCGGCATCCGCCCGAGCTGTCCGTCGATCATGAAATGGAGCGACGAATCGATTTCCGGTGCGATCCGGTTCCAGACATCGAACAAGGGCCGGGCCCTGGCCGTGAAGAAGAGAACGCCCGTATTGTACTCGACCACATCGCCGTCGATGCCGCCGTAGCGCCTCGCCCAGGGGCATTCGCATATAGCTGCCGCTGCCCCGAATACACCGGCTTTTTCGAACCCGAAATCGAGCCTGCCGAGGACGACCGTATCGATATCCAGGAACAACGTTTCTTTTAAAGGAGTCATGGCCATCATGGACGACTTGTCGAGTAGCGTCGCCGTTGCTGGCAACGTCTCGACGTGAACCAGCAGTTCCGGGTGGTGGGCCCTCAGGGATTCGACCGAGCGTTCCAGAACGGCCGGGTCGTAGTCACCCCAAACGATATAGAGAACGCCGCGGCCTTTCGTTTGGGGAGCGTCGGACATGGAAATTCACAGGGTCCTGACCAGTGGCGGCGGCATGATCAAAATTTTCGCTCCGCAATGAGTTCGGCCGGCATGTGCGCCATGCGGATGGATTGCGCCAGGATATGCATCAGCGACTGGTGCACGTCTTCGATGATGCCGTAATTGTCGGCATCGACGTGAAGATTGACCGTCGCCAGAGACGCCGTGCGGCCGCCTGAAAATCCGGTCATGGCAATCACGTGAAGACCATTGTCACGTGCCCACTGGCAGGCCCGGACCACGTTTTCTGAATCACCCGACGAACTTATGGTGATGAGGACATCGCCCGGCGAACCCATCGACTGGAGCTGATAGGCGAACACCTCGTCATAGGAGATGTCGTTGGCGATGGCGGTGATGGTCTCCAGGTTGGCGCTCAACGAATGGACTCGCGAGAGCAGTTCCGTATCCGTCCGGCAGCCTTTCAGGTGGTCGCAATGGAGGTGGTTCGAGATCGCTGCCGACCCGCCATTACCGCAGGCAAAGACGGTCTTCCCCGTCCGGTAGGCTTCCGTAAGCAACAACGCAGCGTCGTTCAGCCGGTTCCGGTCGACGGAGGCGGCAGCCTTTCCAATGCGTTCGAAATAGGCGTCGGCAAACTGGTCCGTAGAGTTGATTTTTGTGTCGGGAAAAGTCATGACCGGCACTATGGTCCAATCGCTAAGGCCGTTCAACGGCCGGGTTCGCGAACCATCGTCAACAACGCCAAGCCGCCGATGAAGAAGATCAGGATCGTCGCCATGCCGGCCCGCTGGCTGTCGAACACGTCCGTCGCCATGGCCAGCAGCGCCGGGCCGAGAAAGGCGGTCGCTTTGCCGGAGAGGGCGTATAGACCGAACATCTCGGTGCGCAGCTCGACCGGCGACATCCGCGCCATCATCGACCGGCTCGCCGATTGCGCCGGACCGACGAAGATACCCAGCGCCAGCCCGAATAACCAGAACAGGGTCGCGCCCTCGATGACGAGGAGTATGCCGCCGAGGATGATCAGCGAGCCGACCGAGACATAGATGACGCGCTTCGAACCGAACCGGTCGTCGCCCCAGGCGAACAGCGCCGCGCCGATGCCCGCCGTCACGTTGATGCCGATGCCGAAGAGAATCAGGTCCTCGAAGGAAAAACCGAAGGACCCGACCGCATAGATCCCGCCGAAGGCGAAAAGGGTGTTCAGGCCGTCCGTGTAGATCATACGCGCGATCAGGAACTTGCCGACCTCGCGGTAACGCCGAATCTGGCGAAAGGTCTCGATCAGCGTTGCCATGCCCGACCGCACCGCCTGCGCCAGGGGCGTTCTCTCTCCTTTGTCAGGCGTCATCAGGAACAGCGGCGCCGAGAAGAGAACCATCCAAACGCCAACGACCATGCCGACGACCCGAAGATGTTCGGCGTTATCCTTGTCCAGGCCGAACCAGGGTGTATCGGTCTGCACGAAACCGACGAGCACCAGCCCGAGGCACGACAGGCCACCGAAATAGCCCAGCCCCCAGCCCCATCCGGACCAGCGCCCAATGCGTTCCGGCCGCGCCAGGTCGGGCAGCATGGCGTTGTAAAAGACCATGCCCAACTCGAAGGCGAAATTGGCGAGAGCGACGAGAACGAGGGCGCGGATGACGAAGGCCGTGTCGGGCTCGATCGTCCACAGGCCCGCCGACGCTACCGCACAGGCGAGCGTGAAGAACAGCAACCAGGGTTTGCGCCGCCCGCTGCGATCGGCGACGGCACCGAGAATTGGTGCGACGACGGCAATGGCGAAGGCCGAAGCACTGACCGCCCAACCCCATTGCGACGTTCCCGTCACCTCGTCGACGGCCACTCCTTTGGTGAAATAGGCGGCGAAAACAAAGGTCATGATGACCGTCGGGAAGGCCGAGTTAGCCCAGTCGTAGAAACACCAGGCGGCGAGGCCGCGGGTCGGTTCCCGCCTTTCGCCGGAGTCGCCGTTATTCACGATGCCGTTTCCCGTCCGACACCCTAATGGCGCTCACCGGCGAGCGCCATGGTGTGGATCTGGCGGCTGGCAACCGCGATCATCGAGAGGTCGTTGACCTCGGTCGCCCAGAGTTCGGTCAGAAGCTGGTCTGTTGGCTCGACCGCTGCATGGTGACTGGCAATCCAGGCCTCGATCGCGTGGTGACCGTTGATCTTCGGGCCCGCGAAGTCGAGAACCATGTTGCTGAGCGTCAGCTGATGGGCATAGATCTCCTCGACCAGGGCGGCGACCGCCAATTGCTGCCAATGGCTGTCGGAATCCATGGTGTCCGCGGCGGCGCGTAAACGCCCCATCTTGAAGCGCGTTCCGACGGCGAAATAGGTTTCCGCGACATCGAGGACGGAACGCTTGCGCCGGGCCGCCAGCCGCACGATGTCGCATCCGGAATAGAGATTGACCAGGCTGGCAATTCGGATCGCCAAGGATTCCGGGACCTTATGGTCGAGATAGGGCTTGGCCCGTTTACGCACATCGTCGACGTAGTGCGGCGGTATGGCCTTGTTGATTCCGGCGGCCAACTCCGAAATCCCATCCCGGAACTCGTTGATGTGGCGGCCGAGATCGAGTCCGATCTCGCCGTTGCGCAGGAACCAAAGCGCCACCCAATCGATGAGATGATTGATATCGGCCAGCATCGCGGTCTGAATCGAGCTGGGCACCTTGTTGTCGAGGCCTTCGATCGCCGACCACAATTCGCGCAGCTGAAATACCTCGCGGGCGATGGTGTAGGCCCTCGCGATTTGCGCCGCGGGCAGCCCGGTCTTCTCCATGAGCTCCGAAACGAATGTGTCTCCCACTCGGTCGACCAGGGAATTGGTCGCTCTCGTCGCCACGATTTCGCGGCGCAACCGGTGGCGTTCGATTTCCGTCGTATATTTCTCGCGAAGAGCCGTCGGGAAGTATTGGATGAGATCGTCGCGCAGATAGGGGTCGTCCGGTAGGTCGGATTCGATCAGTTCGTCGTATAGCCAGATTTTGGCGTAGGAAATGAGAACCGAGATTTCCGGTCGATAGAGGCCCCGTTTTGCCAGATGCCGTTCTGAAATCATCTCGTCGTCGGGCAGGTATTCGACCGGCCGGCTCAACCGGTCTTCCCGTTCCAGGTTCTTCATCAGCCTTCGTTGATTGTCCAGTACGTGGACACCCTGCGCTTGAATGAGGGAGATTGCCTGTGTTTGTCGGTAATTGTGGATCAAAACCAGACTCGCGACCTCGTCGGTCATTTTCGCTAAGAGCGTGTTGCGTTCTTTCTCCGTCAATCCGCCGTCGGCAACGATCGTGTCGACCAAGATCTTGATGTTGACCTCGTGGTCCGATGAATCGACGCCGGCGGAATTGTCGATGGCGTCCGTGTTGAGCCGTCCGCCGGCCTCGGCGAATTCGATGCGTCCCAACTGCGTGCATCCGAGATTGGCACCTTCACCGATCACCTTGCAGCGTAATTCATCGCCGTTGACCCGGATCACGTCGTTTGAGCGATCACCGGCGTCGAGGTGGGATTCCGAGGACGCCTTGACGTAGGTGCCGATACCGCCGAACCACAAAAGATCGACCTCAGCTTTAAGAATGGCGCGCAGGAGCTCGTTCGGCGTGACGTTCGCGTTGGAGATTCCGAAGACCGCCTGGATTTCCTTGGACAGCTTCAGTTTCTTGGCGCTCCGTTCGAATATGGCACCGCCCCTGGAAAGAAGCTTCGGGTTGTAGTCCGTCCATGCCGAGCGCGGCAGGTCGAACATGCGCTTTCTTTCGGCCCAGCTCTTCGCCGGGTCCGGATTGGGGTCGACGAAAATATGCAGGTGGTTGAAGGCCGCGATCAGTTTGGTGTGTTTCGACAGCAGCATGCCGTTGCCGAATACGTCGCCTGACATGTCGCCGACACCGATGGCGGTGAAGTCTTCTTTCTGGATGTCTTTGCCAAGTTCCCGGAAATGGCGCTTCACCGACTCCCATCCGCCGCGCGCGGTGATGCCCATCTTCTTGTGGTCATAGCCCTGGCTGCCGCCCGAGGCGAAGGCGTCGCCGAGCCAGTGGCCGTATTCGAGGGAGACGCCGTTGGCGATGTCGGAAAACGTCGCCGTTCCCTTGTCGGCGGCAACGACGAGGTAAGGGTCGTCGCTATCGTGGCGGACAACCTTCTCCGGCTCGATAATGCGCGATCCGCGGATGTTGTCGGTGAGGTCGAGCAGGCCCGATATGAACGTCTTGTAGCACTCGATGCCCTCGGCCATGAAGGCTTCGCGGCCGCCTTGCATGGGTGGGCGCTTGACGACGAACCCGCCCTTCGATCCAACCGGAACGATGACCGCATTCTTGACCTGTTGCGCCTTTACGAGGCCGAGGATCTCGGTCCGAAAATCCTCCCGACGGTCCGACCAGCGCAACCCGCCGCGGGCGACGAGACCGAAGCGCAGATGCACGCCCTCGACCCGCGGGCTGTAGACCCAGATCTCACGAAACGGCATGGGCAACGGCAGCTCTTCGATATTGCGGGAATCCAGTTTGACGGAAAGATAGGGTTTCGGTTTTCCCGTGGAGCCCATCTGGAAGAAGTTCGTGCGTAATGTGCTTTCGACCACGTTGACGAAACGCCGGAGGATCCGGTCCTCGTCGGCGCTGGCCACCTGTTCGAGGGCTTTTTCGATGCGCGATCGGATGCGCCCGGCTGTCGACTTGGCGCCAGGCCCGCCGTCAGGATCGAGGCGCGCCATGAACAACCGCACGATATCGGTGGCGATGGCCGGATTGTTGGCCATCGTCTGCTCCATGTAGATCTGGGAAAAGGCGATCCCGGCCTGGCGCAGGTATTTGCAGTAGGCCCTGAGGACCAGGACCTCGCGCCACTCCAAGCCGCCGCGGGCGACGAGTGCGTTGAAGCCGTCGCTTTCGATGTCGCCATCCCACACGCGAACGAACGTATTGTGGAAATTCTCACGGATGGCGGCCAGGTCGACCGGGCCCCCGTCGCGGGTCTTCAGGCCGAAGTTATGGATGACGATCGTCCTGGTCGTGGCGCTGCCCGACAAGGTGATGCGGTGCGGGCCGGCTTCGTCGATGACGCGGAATCCCAAATCCTCGAATATGGGGATGACGTCGGAAAGGGGTATCGGGTCGTCCATGCGGTAGATCTTGAAATGAACCCGATGCGGCGCCGCGTTTTCCAGGCGATAGAGGTTCATGCCGATACCGCCGTCGACGATCATCTGCTCCATGATCGCGATATCGCCGATCACCTCGTCGGCGTTGTAGCGGTCCCGGTATCCGGCGCCAAAGGCATGTTCCCAGCGTTGGCGCACATTGAGGGCCTCTTCTTCGCCCATCTGCTGGGTCAGGGCATCACCCAAACGATCGCCCCACGAACGCGCCGCCTGGACCAAACGGGCTTCGATCCGCACGTGGTCATATTGCGGAATGTGCCCGGTCGTCATCGGCACGATGATATGACAACGGGCCAACGCCGATTCGTCCAGTTGTGTGAAGAAGGCGGACACCCGGCCTTGCAGTTCCTCGGCCAGGATCTCCTGAATGCGGTGGCGGAGTTCCGTGTTGTAGCGGTCGCGCGGAATGAACACTAGGCAGGACACGTAGCGGCTGAGTTCGTCGTGGCGGGTGAACAGCGCCGTTCTCTGGCGTTCCTGCAGATGGAGGATGCCAAGCGCCGTCTCGACCAAGAGGTCGTCGTCGATCTGGAACAGTTCGTCGCGCGGATAATTGTCGAGAATGTTGGTCAGCGCCTTGCCGTCGTGGCTCGATTGGTCGAAACTGGCCTTCTCGAGCACGATCTGAACACGCCGCCGAAGCAGGGGAATCTCCGTCGGGCGCCGATGGTAGGCGCCGGCCGTAAACAGGCCGACGAACAGCATGTAGCCGACAACCCGTTCTTCGTCGTCGAGGCGGCGGATGCCGATGGCATCCATGTGAACGGCCCGGTGAACGGTCGATCGCTGGTTGGCCTTGGTGACCAATAGCAGGCCTGGGTAGCGCGTCAGTACCTCGACATCCGAATTCGCTCCGTTCTCCTCGCCATTCTGGAAAACCGAGAAAGCCGGAGCGCGCAAAACGCCGAGGCCGGTGCCATCAACATAGGCCAGCCCGGAGGTCCGGCCTTTGCCCTTCACCTGATATTCGCGAAATCCCAGAAACGTGAAATGGTTGTCGTGAATCCACCGGAGGAATTCGCGGACCTCAGATACTTCATCCATATGAAGCCCGCGCGGGGTTCTTTGTAACTCATCGATGCAGCCGACCATGCGTTCACGCATGGGCCGCCAGTCCTCGACGGCGGCCCTAACATCGGTGAGGACGCGTCCAAGATTAGTTTCGATTTCGGCGAGCCGTGCCCCCGATTGGCGGGTCACCTCCAGGTGCATGAACGATTCGGTTCTCGACCCGGTATCGGTGACCCCCGGTTCCAGGATTTCCTGCATTTTGCCGGTCCGGGTCCGCCGCACCTTGAGGACCGGGTGGATGATCAGATGGGCCTCGAGGCCCACCCGGTTGATTTCGGATGCCACCGAGTCGACGAGAAACGGCATGTCGTCGGTCGTGATCTCGACGACGGTGTGCATCGATTCGTAACCGTGTTCCTTGACGGTCGGGTTGAAGGCACGGACCAGGGCGGTGCCCGGCCTACGGGTCGCCGATCCGCGCCAATGGTTTTGGACCATGGCGAACAGGTCGGCCGGTTTGCGGCCGGCCAAGTCTTCCATAGGAATCCGGGCGAAGTATTGGACGACAAACCGTTCGATCTCGCCGGCGCGCCCCTTGCGGTGTCTTTGTCGCGCTTCGTGGGTGATTTTACGGATCAGTTCGTTTTTCGCATTCTCGGCGGCCGCAGGCATCGAATGTTCCCCCTTACGAAGCCCTCCACTGACGCGAAGGTTAGCCGATTCCCCAAAGGATTCAAAGGGTTCGTGGAAGTTCATCAGAATACACATCGTCGCCGGTTGCGACCGGCGAAGACGATCGGGAGCGCGCGTCGCCAGCAGCGCGAAAGCGAGTGCTTGCCGAAACCGGGCGTCGACGGATAACCTGTCGGCAACCAATAAGGAGAGCGGGTTTGCCAGCGGGATATCCGGCGTGATGTCCAGCGGGTTTGCCAGCGGGATATCCGGCGTGATGTCCAGCGGGTTATCCAGGGGGTTGCCATGGCCAACGGGGCGTTGGCTCTTGTTGCCGAAGACATCCATAAGTCTTTCGGTTCGCTCGAAGTCCTGAAGGGGGTCTCGCTGGAGGCCCGCGACGGCGACGTCATCTCGATCATCGGCTCTTCCGGATCGGGCAAAAGCACGTTCCTCAGGTGCATCAACTTCCTGGAAACGCCGGATCGCGGCCGTATCGTCGTCGGCGGCGAGGAGATTCGCGTCAAGACCGACCGCAACGGCCGCTCCGTGGGCGCCGACCACAAACAGATCGACCATTTGCGCTCGCGCCTCGGCATGGTCTTCCAGAGCTTCAATCTGTGGTCCCATATGACCGTCCTGCAGAACGTCATGGAGGGGCCGGTCCACGTGCTGAAAAGGGCCAAGAAGGACGTCCACGACGAGGCCCTGGCGCTCTTGGACAAGGTGGGCATCGCCGAGAAACTGGGCGCCTACCCCTCAGAGCTTTCCGGCGGCCAGCAGCAGCGCGTCGCCATTGCAAGGGCCTTGGCCATGAACCCGCAGGTGCTGCTGTTCGATGAGCCGACCTCGGCTCTCGACCCGGAACTGGTCGGCGAGGTGCTCAAGGTGATGCGCGATCTCGCCGAAGAGGGCCGCACCATGATCGTCGTCACCCACGAGATGGGCTTCGCCCGCGAGGCCTCCAACGAAACCATCTTCCTGCACGACGGGCGCATCGAGGAACAGGCGCCGCCGGCGGAGCTGTTCGGCAACCCGAAATCGGAACGCTGCCGTCAGTTCCTGGCCAGCACGTTGTGACGAGATATCGATTACCGCTTATTCGTTTATGGACCATCAAACCAACTAGGGAGGACACAATGAAAACTCTTTGCCATCGCCGCGCTGGCGGTTGCCCTGATCGGCGGCCCGGCCGTCGCCAAGGATTACAAGAGCATCAAGGTCGCCACCGAGGGCGCCTATGCGCCGTGGAACTTCAAGGATTCGGCCGGCAACCTGGTCGGCTTCGAGCCCGACCTGGTGGTCGACCTCTGCAAGCGCATGGGCGTCCAGTGCACGGTCGTCGAACAGGCGTGGGACGGCATCATCCCGTCGCTGCAGGCCGGCAAGTACGACGCCATCATGGCCGGCATGTCGATCACCGACAAACGCAAGAAGGTGATCACCTTCTCGCGCGCCTATGCGGCGACCCCGGCGAAATTCGTCGTCACCAAGTCGAGCCCGTCGGCCAAGTTCACGACCGCCATGGACGCCATCAACCTGCAAGAGGTCAGCGCCGACGAGAAGGCCGTGATCGCTGCCATCGTCAAGGAGTTCAAGGGCAAGACCGTCGGCGTGCAAACGGCGACGACCCATGAGAACTTCCTACGCGCCCACCTGGGCGACGACGTCACCATCCGCACCTACGACACCCAGGAGAACCTGGATCTCGACCTGCAGGCGGGCCGCGTCGATACGGCGCTGGCCTCCATGAGCTACTGGAAACCGCTTCTCGAATCCGACAAAGGTAAGGACATGATCGCCGTCGGCCCGGGCATGACCGGCGGTCCCTTCGGCGCCGGCGTCGGCGTCGGCATCCGCAAGGGCGACCAGGCCCTGGCCGACATGTTCTCGAAGGCCATCAACGGCGCCATCGCCGACGGCACCGTCAAGAAGATGGCCGTCCAGTGGTTCGGCTTCGACGCCTCGGTCAAGTAAGGCAAAGGCCAGATAAGCGGCGGGTGTTCGTGATCGATCGATCGCGGCGCCCGCCGTTTGTGTTTCGGAGTATCGGATAGGAAGAACAAGGCGTGGACTTAACGCTACTCGTATGGGGCGATGCCGGTTGGGGCGACGAGATGTTTTTCGGTGCCCTTATGACCCTTGCCGTCGCCGCCAGTTCTTACGCGTTAGGCATCGTCATTAGCGCCGGTGGCGCGGCCATGAAACTGTCTAACTGGGTCGCCTTACGATTCCTCGCCGACGCCTACACGACGATCATTCGCGGTATCCCGGAGCTTCTCGTCATTTACCTGGTCTTCTTTGGCGGCGGTGCCGTGCTGCGTGCCGTCGCCAAGGGTCTATTCGGATATGGCGAGTTCATCGACTTGCCGATCTTCGTTACCGGCATGATCTGCATCGGGCTCAGCGCCGGTGCCTACGCGACCGAGGTGATTCGGGGCGCGGTTCTCGCTGTGCCGGTTGGGCAGATCGAAGCGGCGCGGGCCGTTGGGATGAGCCGCGCGTTGCGATTCTGGAGAGTCCTGGTTCCGCAGGTTGCCCGTTATGCGCTGCCTGGCCTCGGCAACGTTTGGCAACTGACGCTGAAGGAGACGTCACTGATTTCCGTCATCGGCCTGGTCGAGATAATGCGTCAGGCTGCCGTTGGTGCCGGGTCAACAAAAGAACCGTTCACTTTCTATATCACCGCCTTCATCCTTTACCTCGGTCTCGCCTCGATCTCGAACCGGGGATTCCTCAGAGCCGAATCTTGGGCCAATCGCGGTGTAAGGACGGCCTGATATGGATTGGGAGTTAGTCAACGAAAGCTGGCCCGTTTTGGTTGGCGCCATCCCGGAAACCCTGGCACTTGCCGGCGCGTCTCTTTCTATCGGATTTGTGCTCGCTGTCGGTATTGCCGTGCTACGCCTTTCATCAAACCCGGTACTGTCTGCCCTAGCTTACGGATTCGTCTATATCTTCCGCTCGACACCCTTATTGGTGCAGATATTCCTTATCTATTACGGTTCCGGCCAATTCCGGCCGTTTTTCGAAAGCGTCGGCCTTTGGGTGTTCCTGCGCGAGCCCTGGTTTTGTACCATCATGGCCTTGACGTTGAATACCGGCGCCTACACCTCCGAGATCATCCGGGGCGGCATCCAGTCCGTGCCCTGGGGGCAGTTGGAGACGGCGCGGGCCTGCGGCAGAACAGTGCGATGAAAGTCGCTGAGCGGCTTTTACGGCGACATCAGGTTCCCCGACTTGCGGTCCTCCAGGGTCTCGGAACCGACGATCTTGCCGATCCAGTCACCGGGCCGCACAAGGGTATCGGCTTTTCGAGCAAAGAAGTAACCCGAGGTGCCGGCCGTGATCGGGGTCCGTGCCTTGGCTGGGTCGTCGGCCTCGATATCGACCAGCTCGGCCATCAGGTCGCCCGCCTCGACCCGCTCGCCGATGGGGCTCTTCCAGGCGACGATGCCGGCGGCCGGTGCTCTCAAAACATCGACGCCGTCCAAGGGCGTCGGTTCGCAGAGCGCTTCCGGCAGCGGTTCCGGGCTGCCCCCGACGACGCCGCGGCGTTGCAGGAAATTGAAGAGCCCCTTCGCGTCTTTCGCCGCGAGGCCGTCGTTGACGTCGTTGCGCCCGCGCAACTCGACGGTGGTGGCGAAACAGCCGTCGGGGATCGGATGGTCATCGCCCAGACGCCGGCGCAACCGGATCCAGGGCGCGGCGTTGGCCGAATCGAAGGGATCGCCGCCCGGCTCGTCCTCGAGCAGCACCACCGGCGAGGCGATGTCGCGGGCCAGCTCCATGACGATGTCGGCATGCACCTGGTTGGCGTAGAGATGCAGGGCCGAGATGCTGTCGCAATGGACGTCGAGGACCAGGTCGGCGTCGATCGATAGGGACAGCAGCGTCGCCCTTAGGGTTTCCAGTTCGGTCCCGCGCGGCAGATTGCCGACGGCCGCCTTGAGCGCGTCACGGATTCGGTCCCTGTTTTCGGTTCCGTCCGCGTTGAATTCGCCCTCCAGGCGGTTCGCCACGGTTTCCGTCAGGTCGGGCCAGTCCCGGTTGAAGTTGCCGCCGCCGTCGAGTTCGAATCGCCCCGGCAGGTTGCCGTTGAGGCGTTGCGCCATGCCGACGGGATTGGCGTAGGGCAGCAGCACGATCTCGCCGGCGATGCGATCCTCTGCGTCGGCCGCGTCGAGGAGGCCGATCAGGTGGTTCAGGGTCAGAAGCCCCGGCCACTCGTCCGCATGCAGCGCCGCATGCAGGTAGGCCTTGGGCCGGGCGCCCGCCTCGCCGTAACGATGCACTTTCAGGAACCGCCGGGTCCCCGGGCTTGGGCTGGCGAGGGCAAGGTCTTCGGTCAAGCGCGGCATTGTCGGTTCCCCCATTCGAATTGCCGGATCAAAGGTATATTGCCCGGCCATCCTCGGCAACGGGATGACGGCGCCAATAACCCGTTGTGGTCCGATTCGAGTATGGGTGATTTGACCGTGGGAGAATGGAGCGGGCGATGGGATTCGAACCCACGACTTCAACCTTGGCAAGGTTGCGCTCTACCCCTGAGCTACGCCCGCACGAAACCTCGGTTTCGAGAAGCGCCGATCATACGGATTGCCTTTGTCAATGCAAGTCCCATCTTCGGCTACCAGAAACGCTTTACCACACCGTCGATCCCATCGGCGCGTGCTTGTCGGGTCCCGTAGGCGGGACTACACTCCCGGCCATGCCGAACAATCGTGAACAGCTATTTCAACGCCTGGCCGAGCTCGGGATCGAAACGAATACGGTCGACCACGATGCCGTATACACGGTCGAGGAGGCGCGTGCGCTCCGCGGCGATTTGCCGGGGGCGCATTCGAAAAACCTCTTTCTCAAGGACAAGAAGGGCGTCATCTGGCTGGTCGTTTGTGATGCCGATCGTCCGATCGATCTGAAGGTCTTGCGCAAGCAGATCGGCGCCGGTCACCTCTCCTTCGGCAAACCGGATCTCCTTGAGGAGATTCTCGGGGTCGAGCCTGGCGCGGTAACACCGTTCGGGCTGATCAACGATCAAGAACAGCGGGTGCAAGTGGTCCTCGACAAGGAAATGCTGGAAGCAAGTCCGCTCAACTTTCATCCCTTGGACAACACGGCGACGACGCAGATCGAGGCGCAAGACCTGATCGCCTTCATCCGGTCCTGCGGCCACGACCCGAGGATCGTCGAACTCTGAACAGGCGCCACCTGGCCGCCGGACCGGGCTTGCGCCGGACACCAATGAGCGCCATGTTCTTGGAGAACGGGCGATAGATTGAACATAAAGGCTGCGTGATATGGAAATGAAAATCAATCCCGACGGCTCGATTCAGCCGCAAACGAGCGGCGGCGCATCGGTGGATGCCGAGAGCGAACAGCCGCGGCTGTATGTGGAACCGGGTGTCGGTGATGCCCCGGCTGCACCGGGGCCCGCCCCAGGAGATGTCGTCAAGGATTCCGATACGCCAGGCTTCAAGCGAGATGTCATCGATGAATCGATGAACCAGCCGGTTATTGTCGATTTCTGGGCGCCCTGGTGCGGTCCCTGCAAACAGCTGGGCCCGGCGCTTGAAAAGCTCGTCCGCCAGGCCGGCGGCTTGGTTAAGATGGTCAAGATCAACGTCGACGAGAACCAGGAACTGGCGGCGCAAATGCGCATCCAGTCGATCCCGGCCGTTTACGCCTTCAACCAGGGTCAACCCGTTGACGGGTTTATGGGGGCATTGCCGGAAAGCCAGCTTAGAACATTTATTGACCGCCTCCTCGGAGGTGCTAAGCCCCCGCTCGAGGCGGCGCTTGAGGACGCCCAGTCAGCCCTCGATTCCGGCGATGTGGAGACGGCGCAAGCCATCTTCAATGAAGTTCAAACCAATGACCCGGGAAACCCGACCGCCATCGGCGGTCTCATCCGCGCGACCCTGGCCGGCGGCGACCGCGAAGGCGCCCAGGCCATGGCCGACGGGCTTCCCGACGAGCTCAAGGCGAAGCCGGAGATCGCCCAGGCCATCTCAGCGGTTGAGGTTGCCGGCCTGGCCGACGACGCCGGCGATCTTGATGATTTGAAGAGCCGGATCGATGCGGACCCGAACGATCATCAGGCCCGTCTCGACCTGGCCAAGGCGCTTTGCGGCATGGGTCGTAACCAGGAAGGCGTTGAGCATCTTCTTGAGTTAATTCGCCGTGACCGCAATTGGAATGACGAAGCCGGCCGCAAACAGTTGCTGACCGTATTCGAGGCCCTGGGTCCATCCGACCCCGTTACCCAGGACGGTCGGCGGCAGCTGTCGTCGATATTGTTTTCATGATGCACATCGGCCAGGACCTGGGTATCGGCGACCTGCCGACAACCATTCCGGTATTTCCCTTATCCAATGCCCTGCTCCTGCCGGGCGGACGGCTGCCACTCAATATCTTCGAGCCCCGCTACCTCAGCATGATCGATCGGGCGCTTGGCCAAGGCCGCTTTCTCGGCATGATTCAACCGCTGTCGACGGGTAAGGAAACGGTCGGTGACAGAGACCCGGTTTTCGACGTCGGTTGCTTGGGGCGGATCGCCTCGTTCGGCAAAACCGAGGACGGTCGTTATGTGATCTCCTTGGTCGGGTGCTGTCGCTTCACGATCCAACGTGAACTGCCGTTGGTAGACGGGTATCGCCGGTTCGACGTCTCTTACGGAGATTTCGCTGACGATCTCCGGCCCCGTGAAATCGGCGCATTCGATCGCGAGTCCTTCGTCGGTGCCCTGGAGAGGTATCTTTTGACGCTGGGCAGCGACGATCACTGGAAACCCCTCTTGGATTTGGACGATTCGGCGCTTATATCGACGACGGCCATGGTTTGCCCGTTTTCCCCGGAAGAGAAACAGGCGATCCTTGAATGCGGTTCGATCGAAGAACGCGCTGAACTGGTACGGTCTTTGATCGACATGGCGTTCCTGGCCGGGCAGTCCGACGGTACGTCAGAAGCGCGTCACTAGACGCCAGGCAGGAGACGGGTTTATGGCAGACCGGGACGTGGATCCGAAATTGTTGGAAATTCTCGTATGTCCCCTGACCAAGGGGCCGCTGGAATATGATAGGAATGCCCAGGAATTGATCAGTCGCAAGGCTGGTCTCGCCTATCCGATCAAGGACGGTATTCCGATCATGCTCGTCGACGAGGCTCGCGAACTTGCGGCCGACGGGGCTGGTTAAGAAAAGGAAGGCGACATGAACGAAACAGGTTTCGGCACTCAGCATACGCCGACGGAGATCAGGATCAAGCGGGACGAAAAGGTTCTCGAGGTGGATTTCGAGGACGGTAAGAGCTTCCGCCTGCCGGCCGAGCTGCTGCGTGTCGAAAGCCCGTCGGCCGATGTTCAAGGCCATGGACCGGATCAGAAAAAGATCGTCGCGGGCCGGCGTCATGTCGGGATTCTCGGGGTCGAGCCGGTTGGCAACTATGCCATTCAGATCAACTTCGATGACCTGCACGACACCGGAATCTTCTCCTGGGATACGCTTTACGATTTCGGTGAGCGTCAGGACGAGATCTGGCAGAACTATCTCAATGCCCTGGAGGCGGCGGGCTTGAGCCGCGACCCCTGACAGCTCTTACAACCTTATAGTGGTCGGCCCTGCATCAAACGCGGCAGATCGCCGACCAACCCCATGGCATGGCGCATGAAGAAGCGCTTCAGCGGCGGCACCGCGTTGACCGCCGCCAGCCCTAAGTCACGGGCCAGGGTGACCGGCCCGATGTCATTGGAAAATAGGCGGTTGAGGCCGTCGGTCGTCGCTAACATCAACGTATTGTCGAAACGCCGCCACCGTTCGTATCGTTCGAGTATCGGCGGCGAACCGATGTCTTCACCGAGCCGATGAGCATCGATGACGACTTCCGCGAGCGCGGCAACGTCCCTTAATCCCATGTTGAGCCCCTGGCCGGCGATCGGATGCATGCCGTGGCTGGCATCGCCGATCAGCGCCAGTCGCCGGGAAATGGCGGTCTCCGCATACTGTAGGCTTAGCGGATAGGACCAGCGCGGGCCGACGATCTCCGTCTCTCCCAGAAAATCGCCGAACCGCCGGTCGAGTTCGGCTTTGAATTCCGCATCGTCGAGAGCCAGCAGGCCCGGCGCCAGATCCCGACGTTCCGTCCATACGATCGATGACAGGTTGCCGGGGCACTCGGCATCGCCGTTGAGCGGCAGGATGGCGAACGGTCCGGCCGGCAGGAAATGCTCCTGGGCGACGAACCCGTGGCTCTTGGTGTGCCGCACGGTGCAGACGATACCGGTCTGTTCATAGGACCAGCGCGTCACTTTTATTCCCGCGGCCTCACGGCTCGGCGAATTTCGGCCCTCCGCGCCGACGGCAAGGTCCGCACGGACGGTCGTTCCGTCAGCGAGGTTGGCCTCCACGCCATGGCGAGATCGCGTCAGGGACGCAACAGCCGCCGGTGCGCGCAGGCGCAAATGCGGAATCTCCCGCATACGCGCCAAGAGGGCCGCTCGCATGTGCCGGTTTTCGACCATGTATCCGAACGGCCCGTCACCGATTTCACGGTGGTCGTAATGAAGGAACAATCGAGATGGGCCGTCGGAAACACGGATGTCGAGAATAGGAGCGGGTTGGTCGCCAAGCTTGTCCCAAACACCGATGGCGGCAAGGACCCGCCGCGTCGCCAAGGCGATGGCCGATGCGCGCCCATCGAACCCCGTATCTAAGCCCTTTTCCGGGTCGGCCACATCGACGACATCGGTACGCACGCCATGGATTGCGAAAGCGACGGCTTGCGCCGCGCCGACCAGACCACCGCCGATCACCAAGGCCTCGGTTTGGATGAGTTGATTCGTGTTGTCAGTGGCCATTGCTACGCGTTTCATGCCGGTGGTTTTCGAATATGCCTAAATATAAGCCTATATATCTTAATTGAATAAAAAATAGGCAAAATCTATCTGTTCATCATACTCGGGAAATTCGGCGATATTCCCAACACCCTGATTTTATTGACCTTATCACGCATTTTGGGAGTTGGCACGGCCTTTGAATTGTGCGTCACAATATCGCCCGATCGGTTTTGGGCGAACTTAACCCGGCGCTCTGAGTGCCTTTTTGGCATGCGTCACGAAACGACAGGCGCCCAAGCAAGAGAGGATGATTGGCATGAAGTTAGTCATGGCCGTGATCAAGCCCTTCAAGCTCGAGGAGGTCCGCGAAGCCTTGGCGGCGTTGGGCGTTGAAGGAATGACCGTCAGTGAGGTCAAGGGCTTTGGCCGGCAAAAGGGCCAGGCCGAAATCTACCGCGGTGCCGAATATACCGTGAATTTCCTGCCCAAAGTCAAAATTGAAGTGGCCGTCAAGAACGAGATTGTCGAACAGACGGTCGAAGCAATCACCAAAGCCGGACAGACCGGAAAAATCGGCGACGGCAAGATCTTCGTCTACGCGTTGGAAAAAGCTGTGCGCATTCGCACCGGCGAATCCGGCAACGACGCACTGTAAGGAGTTTTTCCCATGGACTTTCGTAAATTGACGAACAAAGCCGGCCTCGTCGCCGCTTCCGTTTTGGCGCTCCTGGTCGCGGGTGGGGATGCTCACGCCGCCGTAACCGAAGAAGTCGCCTACATCCTGAACACCTTTTCGTTCTTGGTTCACGGATTCATGGTGATGTTCATGGCGGCCGGGTTCGCCATGCTGGAATCCGGTCTCGTACGGTCCAAGAACACAGCGACCATCTGCCTCAAGAACATCGCCCTCTATTCCATCGCCGGCATCATGTTCTATCTCGTCGGCTACAACCTCATGTATGTCGATGTGCCGGAAGGCGGCTTCATGGGCTCGCTGGCCTTCCTCTACAACCCGGGTGAGGCTGAACTGGCGCTGTTGGGTGCCGAGGAAGCTACCGCCGAACAGGTCAAGGCCGTTACCGATGCTGGTTATTCGGTGGCGTCTGACTGGTTCTTCCAGATGGTCTTTGTCGCCACGGCGGCTTCCGTCGTTTCCGGTACGGTCGCGGAACGCATCAAGATCTGGCCGTTCCTGGTCTTCGTCATCGTCCTGTCGGCGGTGATCTACCCGATCCAGGCGTCCTGGGTGTGGGGCGGCGGCTGGCTCGATGCCATGGGCTTCTCGGACTTTGCCGGGTCGACCCTGGTCCATTCCGTCGGCGGCTGGTGTGCCTTGACCGGTGCCATCATCCTTGGTGCCCGCAAAGGCAAGTATACGGCCGACGGCCGCGTCAACCCGATCCCCGGCGCCAATCTGCCGCTGGCGACCTTGGGTACCTTCATCCTGTGGTTCGGCTGGTTCGGCTTCAACGGCGGCTCTCAGTTGGCGCTCGGCTCCGCCCTTGACGCCACCGCCATGGCCATCGTCTACGTCAACACCAATATCGCTGCGGCCGGTGGTGTCGTCGCCGCGATGGCGCTGACCCAGATTATGTACAAGAAGATCGACCTGTCGATGGCCCTCAACGGCGCCCTGGCCGGTCTCGTCTCGATCACCGCCGGTCCCGATCTCGACAACCACTTCCTGTCGCTGGTCATCGGTGCCGTTGGCGGCGTCCTTGTCGTCATCTTCGTGCCGCTCTTGGACAAGATGAAGATCGACGATGTCGTCGGTGCCATCTCCGTGCACCTGGTCGCCGGCATCTGGGGTACGCTCTGCGTCGGCATCTTCGGCGGTGGTTCGATCGTCACCCAGGCCATCGGCATCGTCGCCATCGGGGCCTTCGTCGCCATCACCAGCTCCATCCTGTGGTTCGCGCTGAAGATGACCGTCGGCATCCGGGTCGACGAGGAAGAAGAGGCCGCCGGCATCGACATGATCGAATGCGGTCTCGAGGCCTATCCGAAATTCGGTCGCGGTTCTCAGACCATCTGAGCCCCATAAGAGCAATAACCACCGAGATTGACTTTCGGGGAGGGCTTCGGCCCTCCCCTTTTTTATTCCAACGGCTGAACGGCCACCCGTTTCCCCGCCGGCGGTACCGATCGGCCCGGCCCCGTTAAGACCTTGTCAAGGTTCGTCGGCTAGGCTCGGGACATGTCCGAGACCCTGCGAATTCTCGGGGGCGCCGGCGGTCTCACCGGCAAGTCCGATAACGCGGCGCGGCCGCTTCTGCCGGCATCGCTGAAGGCCTTCCTGCGCCGCCGCCTGAAGGAAGCGGGCGGCATCGCATTGTTTGCCGCCGGCACCTGGATGCTGGTTGCCGTCTTCAGTTATTCGCCGAGCGATCCGTCCCTCAACGGCGCCACCAGCCTGGCGCCGACAAATGTCCTTGGGCGCCCCGGCGCCGTCTTTTCCGACCTCGCCCTGCAGACCTTCGGTTTCGCCTGTTTCGTTCCCATCCTGACCCTGATGGTCTGGGGCGGACGAACGGTCCGCCACAAGGGCCTCGGCTCGCCCTGGTATCGCCTGCTCGCCCTGATCGGTGCCACCGTGCTTTATGCGGTCGGCCTTGGCGTCTTGCCGATCAATGACGATTGGCCGCTGATGAGCGGGATGGGCGGCTTTACCGGTACACTCCTCCTCGATGCCGTAACCGGTGTCGGGCCGCTGCAGAAACTGGCCTACGCGGAAGTCCTGCTCGGTATCGGCGCCGGTATGATCGCCGTCGTCCTCTGGATTATGGCACTCGGTCTCTCTTCCGGTGACTGGCGGCGCATCGGGCGTGACTCGGTGCGCGCCGTGTCGTGGGTGCGAAGCGGCCTTGCCAAGAGCCACAAGGCGTTCGGCGTGATGCCGGCCTGGGGCCGTCGCACCGAGGACAGTGAGCGGAACGAACCGCATTTCGCGGAAGACCTTGATGCCGGCGAGGCGGTGACCGGCGAGCTCGAAGTCCATGTCCGTGTCGGAGAGGACGATGCTGAAGACAATCCCGAGGCATCGGCACCGCCCAAGCGCAGCGGCCTGGTGGCGACACGCCGCGAAAAACTGAAGGAAGGCAAGAAAGCCAAATCCCGGCGCCAGGGCCGCCTCAACCTCGGCGACGGCGTCTACACGTCGCCGCCCATCGATCTGCTCGCCACCCCCGAGAGCAATCCCAAGGCCGATGCGCTCAACAAGGACGCGCTCCAGCAGAACGCGACGTTCCTCGGCAGCGTACTCGAGGACTTCGGGGTCAAGGGCGAGATCGTCAAGGTCCGCCCCGGGCCGGTGGTCACGCTCTATGAACTGGAGCCGGCACCGGGCACCAAGACCAGCCGCGTCATCGGCCTGTCGGACGACATCGCACGCTCCATGAGCGCCGTCTCGGTGCGCGTCGCCGTGGTCACCGGACGCAACGTCATCGGCATCGAACTGCCCAACGTCAATCGCGAGATGGTCTACCTGCGCGACCTTCTGGCCTCCCAGGATTTCGAGAAGTCCGGCGCCAAACTGCCGCTGGCCTTGGGCAAGGACATCGGTGGTTCGCCAGTCACCGCCGACCTGGCGCGCATGCCGCACCTGTTGATCGCCGGCACCACCGGATCGGGCAAGTCGGTGGCCATGAACACCATGATCCTGTCGTTGCTCTACCAGTGCTCGCCCAACGACTGCAAGTTCATCATGATCGATCCGAAGATGCTGGAGCTTTCGGTCTACGACAACATCCCGCACCTGCTGACCCCGGTCGTCACCGACCCGTCGAAGGCGGTGGTGGCGCTGAAATGGACGGTGCGCGAGATGGAGGACCGCTACCGGGCCATGTCGCAACTCGGCGTGCGCAACATCGCCGGCTACAACGCGCGCATCGCCGAGGCGAAAAAGAAGGGCGAGGTCCTGAGCCGCCGCGTGCAGACCGGTTTCGACGATGACGGCAAGCCCATGTTCGAGGACCAGCCCCTGTCCTCCGAACCACTGCCCTTCATCGTCGTCGTCGTCGACGAGATGGCGGACCTGATGCTGGTCGCCGGCAAAGACGTGGAGGCGGCCATCCAGCGCCTCGCCCAGATGGCCCGGGCCGCCGGCATTCACCTGATCATGGCGACGCAGCGCCCGTCCGTCGACGTCATCACCGGCACCATCAAAGCCAACTTCCCGACCCGCATCAGCTTCCAGGTGACCTCCAAGATCGACAGCCGCACCATCCTCGGCGAACAGGGGGCCGAACAGCTCCTCGGCCAGGGGGATATGCTTTACATGGCGGGCGGCGGTCGGGTCACCCGGACCCACGGGCCCTTCATCTCCGACGAGGAGGTCGAGGACATCGTCAAGCACCTGAAGGCGCAGGGCGAACCGGCCTACGTCACCGAGGTCACCGAGGAAGACGAGTCCTTCGGTGAGGCGGCCGGCGGTGGCAACTCCGGCGACGCCCTCTATGACGAGGCGGTGGCCCTGGTCGCCCGCGAAGGTAAGGCCTCGACCAGCTTCATCCAGCGCCACCTGCAGATCGGCTATAACCGGGCGGCGCGTATCATCGAGACCATGGAGAAGGAAGGCGTCGTCAGTCCGGCCAACAGGGTCGGCCGGCGCGAGGTGCTGATCGGCAACCACTGATCGACGAACCGAGTCGTTGCCGCAAAGACGCCATTTTCTCCGACTTAACTTTAGGCCGCGTGTCTTTTCGCCGCTGGTCTTTACCCCGCCGGTCTTTACCCCGCCGGTCTTTACGCCGCACCCCGCCTTGGTTAGAACGGAGCCATCATGGTTCGACCCTTTTGTCTTCACCTCGCGGCACCCCGTCTGACGGTTCTGGTTTTGGCCCTGTCGGCCCTGCTGATGGGGGGCGCCGGGGCGCCGGCCGAGGCCTTTGTCGCCGAGACTCTGAAGCTCGATAAGAGCGAGATGACCGACCTCATGCGGGTGCAAAAACACCTCAATTCGGCACGCACCATCCGCTCGCGCTTCCTGCAGATCTCGTCCAACGGCGAATACACGGAAGGCGAGTTCTTCCTGCAGCGGCCGGGCAAGATGCGCCTGGTCTACGATCCGCCGAACCCCTTGATGGTGGTCGCCGACGGCAAGTACATCTCCTACGTCGACCGCGAGCTCGACCAGGCGACGACGCTCCTGATCTCCATGACCCGGGCCCAGATCCTGCTCCGTGAGACCATCGCGCTCTTCGGCGAGGACGTCATCGTCACCGGCTTCAGGCGCTCGCCCGGCATCATCCGGGTCAACGTGGTCAACGCCCAGGAGCCGACGGAAGGGCGCATCGACCTGGTCTTCTCCGACAAGCCGCTCGAGCTCCGCAAATGGCTGGTCACCGACGCCCAGGGCATCACCACCACGGTGTCGCTGCTGGGGCCGCTCTTCAACACCGAGCTCGACCCCAAGCTGTTCCGCTACAATCCGACAATGTTCCCGGACCTGGACAAGTAGGCGCCGGCCGGCTCCATGGCCCTGACGCTGACGACCTGGAACGTCAATTCCGTGCGCAAGCGCCTGGACGGTCTCCGCGACCTAATCGAAGCCGAGGACCCGGACGTCATCTGCCTGCAGGAGACCAAGGTCCAGGACCACCTGTTCCCGGCCACCGACATCGCCGCCATGGGTTATCCGCACCAGGCGATCCACGGCATGAAGGGCTACAACGGTGTCGCCCTCCTGTCGCGCTACCCCCTCGACGCGCCCGATACGTTGTCCTGGTGCGGCAAGGAAGATTGCCGGCACCTCTTCGCCAACATCGGCGTCACCGCCGATGGCGGCGTCTTCGATGCGATCGAGGTCCACAGCCTCTACATCCCGGCCGGCGGCGACGTCGCCGATCCCATCAAGAACCCCAAGTTCCGCCACAAGCTCGACTTCTTCGATGCCCAGACCCACTGGTGGCAGGCCCGCGGTTGGGAAGGCCCGCCCCGGGTCCTGATGGGTGACTTCAACGTGGCGCCCTTGGAGACCGACGTCTGGTCGCACGAGCGCCTCAAAAACGTCGTCACCCACACGCCGGTCGAGATCGCCGCCCTCTATGCCTTCCAGCAGGCCGGGCGCTGGACCGATGCGGTGCGCAAGTTCATCAAGCCCGACGTCCGTGCCTATACCTGGTGGAGCTACCGGGCCGCCGACTGGGAAGCGGCCGACAAGGGCCGGCGCCTCGATCATGCCTGGGTGTCGCCGGACCTGGCGCCGCTCCTGGACGGGATCTCCATCCTCAAGGATGCACGGAACTGGGCGCCGCCCTCGGACCATGCGCCGGTGACGCTGCGCATCGGCGGGGTGACCCCCCGTGGATGACCGGTGCGGCTGACGGGGACGGCCGGAAATCCGGTCATGGCGTATGGAACCTAAGCGACATACAGGACAAGCCGCCGTCGAGCTTGGCCGCCTCGCCGACGTCGACGGTCTCCACTCTGTAGCCCTTCGAGCCCAGCAACGCCGCCGTTTGCCAGAATCCTTTCACAACCAGAACCACGTCGTTGACGCGGACCAGGTTGGCCGCCGCCGCTTCGCCATCCGGCGTTTCAATCACATCGTACCCGGCGAAACAGCCGCTGGCGGCGAGCCGCGGCGTCGCGAAGATGGTGTTTTCGTCGAGGAGCCCGCAATCGGATTTCAGGTGCAGGACGCCGTACGGCAACGCGACGGGCTGGGCGCTCAACCCAAGACCGTCGAGGATGCTGGCCAAGGCTTCGAATCCGCCCCGATCGGTCCTGGACGAGAGGCCGACGAAGGCGTCGGTTTCCGTCACCAGAACGTCGCCCCCGTCGACCGTGCCCGGGCCGTCGAGGGTGACGACCCGCCCGAAATGACGTTCCAATGCCGGAACGACCTCGGCAACCTCGTCCGCCCGCGACGGCGCGCCGGGCCGGAGCGCGATGGCCGTGTCGCCGATACAGAGGGCGGCGTCCTCGATGAAGACGGAATCCGGGTAATCGTCGAGGGCCGGCAGCATCTCCACCACCCCACCTGCCGCTTCCAGGGCCGCCCGATAGGCCGCATGCTCGGCGCGGAACCGTTCCGGGTCCGGATCATCACCGTCGGTACCGCGTAGACCGCGGACGACGCTATCACCGGGCGCCCGGCACAAATAGCGCTCGAACCGGTAGGCGCGGCTCATCGGAAAGGCCTCTCAGTGGTCTTTGACGGGCCGGAATGTCTATAAATGTCCATAAATGTATATGTTTTTTCCGCCACGGTGGTGGACATCGGGACGTCCGCCAGTTCCGGGGCCGGTGTATATGGCATAAAAAAGTGGCCGTAATCGCGGCTGGTCACGCTCCGGGACTATGATACGGGGTCTGTGTTTAGGAGCCCCAATAGGCCATGAAGGAGCGTGACCATGAAACATTTTATCGGATTGGACGTATCCCTG
>Ga0056133_10000024_pt1 | contig 29266 bp, 27 predicted proteins | sample WorMetGr2BELIZE1_FD_67351 | JGI IMG/M metagenome (GOLD analysis project Ga0056133, IMG submission 67351) | Marine gutless worms symbiont microbial communities from Max Planck institute for Marine Microbiology, Germany - Inanidrilus... ... | reverse complement strand
CAAGGCCGCCTCCGAAAAACCCAACTGACCCGTCAGACGATGCGACATCACAACCCCCGATCAACCTCTATCCTCAATCGAAGGAATCACACCAAACGGATTTATGCAAAGCTCTCGTTGTGCGGTTTGAACACCTTGAGCGTGCAAAGCATCCCGTCCGTATCCCGGCCCCAGTCACTCTCGATGGTCCGGTTATCCGGTTCACCGCCGGTCCAGTCGCGGAAAAACAGTGACGATACGCGATCGCCGACATGGAACTCCGACACGGCGGCGCCGACTTTGACGACTTTACCGACCCCATCCGACAGCGGGATCAGGTCTTCCGCCTTTTGTCGGCTCCGGTAAGCGCCCATGGAAATGAGCAGGTCGCGATAGTTATGGAGGCCGCCGCCATCCTGACCAGAATTTCATCCGGTCCCGGTTCCGGGTCCGGCAGGGTGACGATTTCGAGGCCGTCCGGTCCTTCCGGTTTCCGGATAACGACTGCTTTCATGTCAGTTCCTTCCTGAGAGGTTCCAGTTGCGGAAACGGTCGACCCCCAGTCCATCCATATCGACCGCCGGGGCGTGCCCCTCGATCATGTCCGCCAGAAGGTCACCCGAACCACATGCCATTGTCCATCCGAGGGTTCCGTGCCCCGTGTTCAGATAAAGGTTTCCGTACTGGGTGGCACCGATGACCGGCACGCTGTCCGGCGTCTGGGGCCGCAAACCGGCCCAAAACTCGGCCTGGTCCGGATCTCCGACACCCGGAAAGAGACTGAGGGCATTGTCCAGCATGGCGCGCGAACGCTTTTCGTCGATGCGGGTATCGTATCCGGCGATTTCGGCCATGCCGGCGATCCTGAGCCTTGACCCGAGCCGGCTGTAAACCAGCTTTCGCTCGTCGTCGATGATGCCACCCTGCGGCGCCTTTTCGGGTTCCATGATCGGCAAGGTCACGGAATACCCCTTGGCTGGATAAACCGGCAGCCAGACGCCGATCGGACTGGTAATCAGGGGCGAGTAGCTTCCCATGGCAACCACGTAGACATCGGCGCGCATGGTCCCCGCGGTCGTTTCGACGCCGAGAATGCTGTCGTCGGCGGTCGCGAAACCGGCGACCGATGTGTCCAGTCGGAATTCCGTACCCATGGAGCGGCAGATTTCAGACAGAGCGAGACTGAACGTATGGGCATCTCCCGTTTCGTCGTAAGGGCAGTGGAACCCCCCGATAATCGGCTCCTGCGTATCCGTTAAAGCCGGTTCGATGCGGAGGCAGGCATCACGTTCGACGGCGTTCCTGGAACACCCCAACCCGGTGACGAATTCCGCCTGTGCGGCCCCCAACCGAAAGGCCTTGGGATCGCGAAACAGGTGCAAGATGCCCTTCGCGGCATGATCGAAGTCCAGGTCGTGTTCGCGCCGAACTTTCGTGAGTTTTTCCAGGCTATGCATCGCAACACGGAGCATACGCTCGGTATTGCGCCTGGCACGAACCGACGTGCAGTTCCACAGGAACCGCGCGCACCAGTCCCAGAGCCTGGGATCATTCCTAACCCGCAGGAGTAAGGGGGAATCCTGGCGACCGATCCAACCAAACACTTTCCGTAAATTATCGGGAGACGGCCAAGGGTCCGTATGGCTGATCGATATCTGGCCGCCGTTGGCGAGGCTGGTTTCTTCCGCCGGTGCGTCGCGCCGGTCGACGACTGCCACGTCGTGGCCGCGCCGGGCCAGATAATAGGCCGTCGCCACACCGATAAGACCCGCACCTAGAATCAATACCCTCAAAAGAGAACCTCGTTCCGCTTTTGCCGTTTTCGTCGGGATTAAAGCGTTTCCGACCCTTCAGCCGCCCACTATCATGGATCGGCCGGGCAGTCAGGGAAAAAGCAAACGGGCGGACATGAATCAAAACGCACTTCTCACCGTCGAAGAAATGCACCAAGCCGATGCCGCTGCCATAGAGGGCGGCGTCCCCGGTATCGACCTGATGGAAGCGGCGGGCCAGGTGATCTTCGAGGAGATCGTCGACCGCTGGGAGCAGCGGCCGGTATCCGTGCTTTGCGGCCCCGGAAATAACGGCGGCGACGGCTTTGTCGTCGCCAGGCTTCTGGACGGTATCGGATGGCCGGTTGCGGTCCATTTGTTGGGTGATCGGCAAGCCTTGAAGGGCGACGCGGCCGCCAACGCGGAGCGATGGACCGGAAAGGTGCTCCCTCTCGACACAGACGCATTGGAGGGGTCGCCCCTCGTCGTCGACGCCCTATTCGGTGCCGGCTTGACCCGACCTCTCGAGGCGGACGTGTTGGAAGTCGTAACGAAGATCAACGAAATGGGCCTTCCGTGCGTCGCCGTCGACGTGCCGAGCGGCGTTCATGGCGACAGCGGCGAAATCCTGGGCGACGCCCCGTTTGCCGACCTCACGGTCACCTTCTTCCGCGCCAAGCCGGGCCATTTGCTTTACCCCGGCGCCGAACGTTCTGGCGATGTTGTCATCGCCGACATCGGCATACCGGATAGCGTCCTCGAAACCATCGGACCGCGTATCTTGGTGAACGGACCGGCGCTTTGGTCGGAAGAGATAAGTTGGCCCGATTGGCGGTCCCACAAGTACTCGCGCGGGCACCTGCTCGTCGCCGGCGGCAAGAGAATGACGGGAGCCGCTCGTTTGGCCGCCCGCGCGGCGAGGCGGATCGGCGCGGGCCTCGTCACCGTCGCCGCGCCGAAGGAAGTCTTTACGGTCTATGCCGGCGATACCCCCGGTACGATCACGCTTCCGGTCGACGATGTCGGTGACTTCGAAGAATTGCTTCGAGATGACCGCCGCAACGCGCTCATCGTCGGGCCCGGCCTGGGCGTCACGGAAGAGACCAAGGACTGGGTCGAGGCCGCGCTTGGGTCAGCAAAAGCGGGCGTGGTCGACGCCGATGCGCTCAGCGTCTATCAGGATGACCCGACCGAGTTGTTCGAGATGCTGAGCGAAAGTCACGTCATCACGCCTCACGAGGGGGAATTCGCCCGTCTGTTCCCGGTCGATGGCCATAAAGTCGAGCGGGCGCGGAAAGCTGCCGAACGATGTGGCGCGACGGTTCTCGTGAAGGGGCCGGATACGGTGATTGCGGCGCCCGACGGGCGTGCCGTGATCGACGCCGGAGGATCACCGTTCCTGGCGACCGGCGGTACGGGCGATGTTCTCGCCGGATTGACCGGTGGACTGTTGGCACAAGGTCTGCGACCGTTCGACGCCGCATGCGCGGCCGTTTGGATCCTGGCTTCGGCGGCAGACCAACATGGCCCCGGCTTGATCGCCGAGGACATCCCGGATTCGGTTCCGATCGTTCTTGCCGGTCTATACGATTCGCTTGCCTGAACGCCTTGCAATGCCAATCTAATTGACCGATCTTCTGACTATGGGTGTTCAAGCCAAATCCGGGTTTATCGACCGCACGCTTCGCAATCTAAAGAGCGGTTGGCGTTCGATCGCCGGCGCCTCCTACGACGCGTCGGCCGCCAGCGACCGGCCGGATCTTCCCGAAGAAGACTTGGAACGGGTCCGCAAACGCATGCGCGAGTGTCTGGAAGGACGTGGCGGCGAGGTCTCTGCCCGCTCACGTGCCGCCGCCATGGGACACGTTTATCTGGCCCTCGATCCGACTGGACGCGAACGTTTCCTGCGCCTGATGGCCGAAGAGTTCGACGTTGACCAAAGTTCCGTGGACTTGGCGATCGGTGCCCTGCGACGGGCCGACGGCCCTTCGGAGCGTTTCAAAGCGGAGGAGGGGCTTCGTCGGGCTCTTCAGGCGCCGCGCCTGAAACTGCTCACCCAGTTCAATGCGCTGCCGGACGGGGTCAAGTTCCTGGTCCAACTCAGGGCCGATCTGTTGGCCAGTGCCGATAAAGACGCGGCGATGCTGGGATTGGAACGTGATCTCAAGGAACTCCTGACTTCGTGGTTCGACGTCGGCTTCCTGGAACTCAGGCGCATCACCTGGGATACCGCATCGGCGGCGCTTCTCGAGAAACTAATCGCCTACGAGGCCGTACATGCTATCGAGAGTTGGGACGACCTAAAGAACCGATTGGATTCGGATCGCCGCTGCTATGGCTATTTCCATCCACGCATGCCTCACGAGCCGCTGATCTTCGTCGAGGTCGCCCTCGTCAACGGGCTCGCCGACAACGTTCAGGCCCTGCTCGACGCCGATGCACCCGTCGTCGACCCGGAAAGCGCCGACACGGCGATTTTCTATTCCATATCGAATGCCCAGAAGGGCCTTGCCGGGATCAGCTTCGGCAATTTCCTGATCAAGCGTGTCGCTACCGACTTGGCTGGTGAACTGAAAGGCCTGAAGACCTTTTCTACGCTGTCACCGATACCGGGCTTCGCCAAATGGCTCGATAAGACTCTCGCCCAGGGTAAACCGAAACTGTTGACGCAGAGCGAAAGGCGCAGTCTGAACCTCGCCTCCGGCCGCTCGAAAGGAGCGAAAGGATTGCTCAAGAAAGTCCTTTCCAAGACGGATTGGATTGAAGACGAGAACCTCCGCCACGCCCTGAAAAGCCCCCTCATGCGTCTCTGCGCCCTCTACCTGGCGGAAGAACGACGTGGAGACGGACGCACCCTCGACCCCGTCGCTCATTTCCACCTGTCCAACGGGGCCGTCATGGAACAGCTCAACTGGCTGGCCGATACCTCCGAAAAGGGCATGACACAATCGGCCGGGATGATGATCAATTACCTCTATGACCTGGACCGGATCGAGGCCAATCACGAGGACTACACCGGTTCGCGGACGGTGAACGTCTCTTCCGCAATTCGCGCGATTCTGAAGGGGTAAAAGCGCCAGCAATCAGGGCTTGAAATGCCCGAATACCCGCCCATTTCATGCAATTGACAGAGGAGGTTATTCGTATAGAGTGGCGCCCCGCTCATCACGGGTGCCGTTTCGCCGGTACTTGCGGGCGTGGCGGAACTGGTAGACGCGCTAGGTTTAGGTCCTAGTGACGCAAGTCGTGGGGGTTCGAGTCCCTCCGCCCGCACCAGTCGGACACCGGCCTGGACGGGCGCCAGGCATTTAAGAGGGTCAATGTGTAACGGGTTTTCCCTCCGCACAACGGCGAGGAAAACGGATAACATTTTCGGTCGAGACAATCATGCAGGTCACAGAAACTAAATCCGAGGGATTGAGCCGCGAATACAAGGTGTGTTTGCCGGCAAAAGATATCGAAGAAAAAATTTCCGATCGCTTGAAGCAGATCGCGTCAACCGCGCAGTTGCCCGGGTTCCGTCCGGGCAAGGTCCCGGTATCGCTTCTCCGCAAGAGATACGGACCATCCGTCATGGGCGAGGTGTTGGAACAGGCGGTCGGCGACTCGTCGCAGCAGGCGCTTGCCGAAAAAGGCGTACGCCCGGCCATGCAGCCTGAGATCGAGATCACCTCGTACGAAGACGGGAAGGATCTGGAATACACGATTGCCGTCGAGATGCTACCCGAGATCAAGGCCGTCGACTTCAAGAAGATCAAAGTCGAACGGCTGGCCCCGAAAGCCGACGAGAAAGCGGTTCAGTCGGCCTTGGAGAACTTGGCCAACGCCCAAAAATCATCCGCACCGATCAAACGCAAACGCAAGAGCAAGGCCGGCGACATCGTGGTCATCGATTTCGTCGGGTCCGGTAGTTTTATCCCGGGCTTCGAAGACCAACTCATCGGCGTCGACGCGGAAAGCCATGTCGATGTCAACGTCACCTTCCCGGAAGAGTACGCGGCAGCGGACCTGGCCGGTAAGGCTGCGGTCTTTGCCGTCGACGTCAAAGAAATCCGGGAAGCGACGCCAGCTCCCATCGATGACGAATTGGCCAAGAAGGTCGGAATGGACGACCTGGAGAAGCTGAAGGAAGCCATCGTCGAAGAACAAAGCCGGGAGTTCAACGGCGTCGCCCGCATGCTCCTGAAACGCCTTCTGATGGACCAGTTGGCCGACGAATGCGACTTCGAACTTCCGCAAAAACTGGCGGATAGCGAATTCCAGGCGATTTGGGATCAATACCAGAATACCAAGAAGTCTGGCGACGATGAGAACGGCGGGGATGAGAGCGAACTGAGTGAGGACGAACAGAAGCAGGAATTCCGGGATATCGCCGATCGGCGGGTCCGCCTGGGATTGATGCTCTCCGACATTGGACGAACCAACAACATCCAAATCAGCCAGGACGACATCACCCAAGCGATTATGGCCGAGGCCCGCCAAAATCCGGGCCACGAGCAGGAGGTCATGGACTACTTCCAAAACAACGCCGAGGCGATGCAGCAACTGACGGCACCCATTTACGAGGAGAAAGTCGTCGATTTCATCATCGAAATGGTGGAGGTGACCGACAAGGAAGCCACCATGGAAGAGTTGATGAAAGCCGTCGAGGCGGATTCCGATAAAGGTTCGGAATCAACGGCGAAACCTAGAACCAAGGCCAAGAAAGCGTCCGGCGGCAAGTCGACGGCGAAGAAGAAAGCGCCGGCGAAAAAGGCGGCGGAAAATGAGGAATAGGTTAGCGGTTGGCCCAGTTAAATATGCCCGTAAGATATGAAAGTGGAAACTCTGCGATGCGCGATCCGGTCGAAACCTATATGAACTCACTTGTCCCGATGGTTGTCGAAACGACGAACCGGGGCGAGCGGGCCTATGACATCTACTCGCGTTTGCTTAAAGAACGAATCGTCTTTCTGACCGGTGGGGTCAACGACGCGGTGTCGAGCCTGATTTGCGCCCAACTCCTGTTCTTGGAATCCGAGAACCCTTCGAGGGACATCGCGTTTTACATCAACTCGCCGGGCGGCGTGGTGACCTCGGGTCTCGCCATCTACGATACCATGCGCTACATCCGCCCCGACGTGTCGACCGTCTGCATCGGCCAAGCCGCGTCCATGGGGTCCTTGCTGTTATGCGCCGGCGCCAAGGACAAACGCTACGCATTGCCCAACTCGCGGGTCATGATTCACCAACCTTCCGGTGGTGCCCAGGGCCAGGCGACGGACATCGAAATCCAGGCCCGTGAAATCCTGAGCATGCGCGAAAGGCTCAATCAAATTTACGTGGAGCACACCGGTCAGGACCTGGCAACCATAGAGGCGGCCGTTGAAAGGGACCGCTATATGGGGCCGAACGAAGCCAAGGAATTTGGGTTGATCGACGAGGTCGTCATCAACCGTCCGGACACGGATGACGACAACGATGGTGACGACGCCGCCACGGACAAAGACGGCGATTGACGGACTTAATTTTTGCGAAGAGGTTGAACAGGAATTCAACATCCCAACCTTTTCACATAGGGGAACCGAGCCGTTCCCGAGACGTTCGCGCCGTGTCGGCAGTCTTATTTTGCATTGTCTGTGACCAACACGACCGAGTAACATAGCGCTAACGGGCTTGGCCCATTGACGGAGATTCCATGACCAAATCCACCGGCAGCGATTCCAAGAACACGCTTTACTGCTCGTTCTGCGGGAAGAGCCAGCACGAGGTCCGCAAGCTGATCGCGGGCCCGACCGTGTTCATCTGCGATGAATGCGTTGAACTGTGCATGGACATCATACGCGAGGAGCACAAGACGAGCCTGGTCAAATCCGGTGACGGGGTGCCAACCCCGCGCGATATTTGTTCGGTTCTCGACGACTACGTTATTGGACAGGACAGCGCCAAACGGGTTTTGTCGGTTGCGGTCCACAATCATTACAAGAGGCTCAGTCACGGGTCCTCGAAGAACAGTGACGTTGAGTTGGCCAAGTCCAATATCCTGCTGATTGGCCCAACCGGTTGTGGCAAGACGCTCCTCGCTCAAACCCTCGCGCGAATTCTCGACGTTCCGTTTACCATGGCCGATGCGACGACGCTGACCGAAGCGGGGTACGTCGGAGAAGACGTCGAAAACATCATCCTCAAGCTTTTGCAGGCCGCCGACTACAACGTAGAACGGGCGCAACGCGGGATCGTCTACATCGATGAAGTCGATAAGATTTCCCGCAAATCGGACAATCCATCGATCACGCGCGATGTATCTGGTGAGGGTGTCCAGCAGGCGCTGCTGAAAATCATGGAAGGCACGGTCGCCAGTGTGCCGCCGCAAGGCGGGCGCAAACACCCGCAGCAGGAATTCCTGCAAGTCGATACCACCAACATCCTGTTCATATGCGGCGGCGCCTTCGCGGGACTCGACAAGATCATCTCGGCGCGCGGCAAGGGCTCGTCGATTGGTTTCGGCGCCGACGTCCGCTCGCCGGACGAAAGGCAAACCGGAGAGATCCTGAGCGAGGTCGAACCGGAAGACCTGTTGAAGTTCGGTTTGATTCCCGAGTTCGTGGGTCGCCTGCCGGTGCTAGCGACGCTTACCGACCTCGACGAAAAGGCGTTGGTTGAAATTCTGACGAAACCGAAGAACGCACTCGTCAAACAATACCAGCGCCTATTCGAAATGGAGGATATAAGCCTTAGTTTCTCCGACAGCGCGCTCGACGCCATCGCCGAGAAGGCGGTCGAACGCAAGACCGGTGCTCGTGGGCTGCGTTCGATCATGGAGAATATCCTTCTCGATACCATGTTCGATTTGCCGGGCATGGAAGGCGTTGAAGAGGTCGTCATCAATCGCGAGGTCACCGACGACAACGCCAAGCCGCTCTATATCTATTCCGATCGCAAGGACGACGTCGAATCAAGCGCCTGACGGCGGGGCGGGTTTTCCGCCTCTTGCGTGCCCCGGCCGCCGTGACCACTTATTCCAAGGCTGTCGGCCGTTGACCCAGTTTCCGTAGGAAAAGAAGGCATCAATCCCGTGACCTACCAAATCGAGCAGTATCCCGTTCTCCCGTTACGTGACATCGTCGTCTTCCCGCACATGATCGTTCCCTTGTTTGTCGGCCGCGACAAGTCCGTCCGCGCCCTCGAAGACGTCATGAAGGACGACAAGCAGATCTTGCTGGTAGCGCAAAAGAACGCGGCTCAGGACGACCCTGACCAGGAAGACATCTACGAAGTGGGTACGGTGTCGACGGTTCTTCAGCTTCTCAAACTTCCGGACGGAACCGTCAAGGTCCTGGTCGAAGGCACGCAGCGGGCGCGGATCACGCAATACACGGACAACCCTGAATTCTTCGAGGCCAGCGCGGCCTTGATCGAAGAACCTGAAGACGACGACCAGGAACTGGAAGCATTGTCCCGTTCCGTCATTACCCAGTTCGAACAATACATAAAGTTAAACAAGAAAATCCCTCCGGAAGTTCTTGTCTCTATTAATCAAATTGAGAGCACGAGCAAACTTGCCGACACGGTCGCATCGCATCTTGCCTTGAAGATCTCGGAAAAGCAGGAACTGCTCGAACTGGATACCGTCGCCGAGCGCCTGGAGCGCGTCTATTCCTACATGGAGGCGGAAATCGGCGTCCTGCAGGTCGAGAAAAAGATCCGATCCCGCGTCAAACGCCAGATGGAGAAGACCCAGCGCGAATACTACCTCAACGAACAGCTGAAGGCGATCCAGAAGGAACTCGGCGAATCCGACGACGGGCGCGACGAAGCGGCCGAGCTGGAAGAAAAGATCGAGAAGACCAAACTCAGCAAGGAAGCCAAGGAAAAGGCCCTGGGCGAGCTGAAAAAGCTGAAATCCATGAGCCCGATGTCGGCCGAAGCGACGGTCGTCAGGAGTTACCTCGACTGGATGCTGTCGATTCCGTGGAAAAAGCGAACCCGGATCAAGAAGGATCTGAAAGGTGCCCAGGAAATCCTCGACGCCGATCACTACGGTCTCGAGAAGGTCAAGGAACGGATCATCGAGTACCTGGCGGTTCAGCACCGTACCAACAAGGTTTCCGGCCCCATCCTCTGCCTGGTCGGACCGCCGGGCGTCGGCAAAACGTCGCTCGACAAGTCGATTTCCCGGGCCACGGGCCGCAACTTCGTGCGCATGTCCTTAGGCGGCGTCCGCGATGAATCGGAAATCCGCGGGCACCGCCGGACCTATATCGGGTCCATGCCCGGAAAGGTCATCCAAGGCATGAAGAAGGCCAAGTCATCGAACCCGCTGTTCCTCCTCGACGAGGTCGACAAGATGGGACACGACTGGCGTGGCGACCCGGCGTCGGCCTTGCTCGAAGTGCTCGATCCCGAACAGAACTCGGCCTTCAACGACCACTATCTCGAGGTCGACTACGATTTGTCGGACGTCATGTTCGTGACGACGGCGAACACGTTCAACATTCCAGGTCCGTTGCTCGACCGTATGGAGGTGATCCGGTTGTCCGGTTACACGGAGGACGAGAAGGTCGAGATTGCGCGTCGCCACCTGATCCCCAAGCAGATCGAAAAACACGGCCTGAAGGAAGGTGAGTGGTCGATTTCTGAGTCCGGACTGCGGGACCTGATCCGTTTCTACACCAAGGAATCCGGAGTCCGTAACCTGGAACGCGAAATCGCCAATCTGGCCCGCAAGTCCGTCAAGGATATCCTGATGGGCGACAAAAAGAGCGTATCGATCACGCGCCGGAACCTCGGAAAGACGGCCGGCATCAAGCGTTATCGGTTTGGCGAAATCGAAAAGGAAGATCTCGTCGGCGTGACGACGGGTCTCGCCTGGACGGAAGTCGGCGGCGAATTGCTCAATGTCGAGGCGGTCATGGTCCCTGGCAAAGGCAAGATGACCATCACCGGCAAACTCGGCGACGTGATGACCGAATCGATCCAGGCCGCCAAGTCGTTTGTGCAATCCCGAGCCGTCGATTTCGGGATCGAGCCACCGTTGTTCAACAAGAAGGATATCCATGTCCACGTACCGGAAGGGGCGACGCCGAAAGACGGCCCCTCGGCCGGTGTAGCCATGGTGACGTCGATCGTCTCGGTCTTGACCGGGACCCCCGTCGATAAGTTCACGGCTATGACCGGCGAGGTCACACTACGGGGGCGGGTGCTGCCGATCGGCGGCTTGAAGGAAAAACTCTTGGCCGCATTGCGGGGCGGGATCCGCACTGTCCTTATCCCCAAGGAAAACGAGAAGGACCTTGAGGACATTCCCGAAAACGTCAAACGCGGGCTCGACATCATTCCGGTGACGGTCGTCGAAGAGGTCCTCGAGAAGGCCCTCGCCGAACCGCTCACGCCCATCGAATGGACGGAAGAGGACGAAATCGAGAAGTCCGTCAACGCGGTTGGTGACGACGAAGAAATAAGCGACGTCGTCACCCATTGATCGGCGTTCCGGGACAGCGAAAAGTCCTGGAAAACCGCGCTTGCTGGGGCCCCCGATTCGCCCGATTCGTCGACTTTTCCGCCTTTCCGCGAACTTGCGAAGGCCATTTCTCGGCTTGTTCCGCTTCCGTCCCATCGCCAAACTTTGTTTAAGACCGGGCACTTAGGCCGAAACCCGCAAGATTCCGCGGAAAAACGCAGTTGTTGAATTGACGGGTTTCGTTTCGCGCAATTAGACTCGCCGCCATCGATGAAGCCGATGGAATCCAAGGGATTCCCTGGCTTTCAAAGGTTTTAGTTTTCGCCATCCACCAATAGAGAAAAGGGGGCCATCCATTGAATAAGAATGATCTGATTGCTGCCGTTGCCAACAACTCGGGACTCTCCAAAGCCGATGCCGGTAAAGCCGTCGATGGTGTGTTCGACGCCATCACCAGTGCTTTGAAAGGCGGTTCGGAAGTTCGTTTGGTCGGGTTCGGCACGTTCAGCGTCTCGAACCGCGCAGCCACCACCGGACGCAATCCGCGGACCGGCGAAACCATTCAGATTCCGGCTTCCAAGCAGCCGAAGTTCAAAGCGGGCAAAGGACTCAAGTCCGCCGTCAACTGACGACGCCTTATTCGACAATAAGACCGGCTGTTCCGTTCAGGGGCAGCCGGTTTTCATTTTCCTGATATGTCAAAGGCCGCATCCCACCAATCGGCCTTGTAAATGCGGCGCCAAAGCGAGTATTTTCCGGCCCTGGTAGAGGGCGGTTAGCTCAGCTGGGAGAGCGTTCGGTTTACACCCGAAAGGTCGGCGGTTCGATCCCGTCACCGCCCACCATTTCCCTTTTTGAGAACCCGTCGCCCGGCATCGCACCATATTGCTCGGAGAGCGCTTGACACCCCTTCGGGGGTGGATTACACCTCCCCTCCCTGATGGTTCCCGGCGATCATTTCGTTCGGAAACCTAAGGCACCGGATGGGGGTGTAGCTCAGTTGGTTAGAGCGCTGGCCTGTCACGCCAGAGGCCGCGGGTTCGAGTCCCGTCACTCCCGCCACTTCCCCCGTGATCCCACAGTTGAACCGGTGTACGCCGACAGCCTGATTTGGGCTTTACGGGACACACCGCCGGGAAGGCTTTTGTATTGCGAAAGCTGATCAGGTAGGGCAGGGTAGCGCGAGTTCGAGGAAGGGTTTACGAGGGGGATACAGTTGGAATCCTTACTGTCGGAATATCTGCCGATTCTCATATTCCTCGGGATCGCCATTGCCATCGCCTGCATTGCGGTTGCGGCCTCCTACATCGTCGCGACACAACGTCCCGACGTCGAAAAAAACTCAACATATGAATGCGGATTCGATGCTTTCGGTGACTCGCGCCAGAAGTTTGATGTGCGGTTTTACCTCGTCGCCATATTGTTCATCATATTCGACCTTGAAGTCGCCTTCCTGTTTCCCTGGGCGATCAGCCTCGGAAAGATCGGCGTTTTCGGTTTTTGGTCGATGATGATCTTTCTCGCCATCCTGACCGTCGGGTTCATTTACGAGTGGAGAAAAGGGGCGTTGGAATGGGAGTAGAACAGACTTCTCCACTGCCCCCGGGTCCAGAGCAGGACCTGCTCTTGAAACAGATGGCGGGCGAACTTCAGGACAAAGGGTTCGTCGTCGCCAATCTCGACAAGCTCGTTAATTGGGCGCGAACCGGCTCTCTATGGCCAATGACGTTCGGCCTTGCGTGCTGTGCCGTCGAGATGATCCACGCCTATTGCAGCCGCTATGATCTCGACCGGTTCGGCGTGGTGCCGCGTCCGAGTCCCCGACAATCAGACGTCATCATTGTGGCCGGGACTCTGACCAACAAGATGGCGCCCGCATTTCGCAAGGTCTACGACCAAATGGCCGAGCCGAGGTACGTCATTTCCATGGGGTCTTGCGCCAACGGCGGCGGTTATTACCACTATTCCTACTCCGTGGTCCGCGGGTGCGATCGTGTCGTTCCGGTTGACGTTTATGTTCCGGGGTGTCCGCCGACGGCGGAAGCGCTTGTCTACGGCGTATTGCAGTTGCAGAAGAAGATCAGGCGAACAGGAACCCTGTGGCGCTGACGGCGCAGCGGGAGAGAACGCAAGGCACCCGATATGGACCTCGACCTTAACGAACTCAAGGAATACATCCAGGATGCCGTCGCGGAAGACGTGTCTGCCGCCGAAATCGCGCTCGACGAACTGATGATCACCGTCAACCGGGAAAACATCGTGAAAGTGATGTTGTTCCTGCGCGATGACGTCAATTGCCAGTTCAAACAATTGGTCGACATTTGTGGAACCGACCATCCCGACCGCGACCCACGCTTTGCCGTCGTTTACAACCTGTTGAGCCTGACCCACAACTTCCGGATTCGGGTTCGCGTGTGGACCAGCGAAGACGAACCGGTGCCCTCGGTGACTAGCGTATACAGCGCGGCCAATTGGTTCGAACGGGAAACCTGGGACCTGTTCGGCATCTACTTCTCGGAACACCCGGATTTAAGGCGTCTTCTGACGGATTATGGCTTCGAAGGGCATCCGTTGCGCAAGGACTTCCCGCTCACCGGTTTCGTCGAGATGCGCTATGACGACGAGCAGAAACGAGTCGTCTACGAACCGGTGAAGCTGGTTCAGGAGTTCCGGACTTTTGATTTCCTCAGCCCGTGGGAGGGCGCGCCGCACATCCTGCCGGGTGACGAGAAGGCCGAGGGAGAATCCAGCTGATGGCCGAACGGGAAATCAAGAACTACAACCTCAACTTCGGTCCGCAGCACCCGGCCGCACACGGTGTTCTGAGAATGGTCCTCGAAATGGATGGCGAGGTCATCGACCGCGCCGACCCTCATATCGGCCTTCTCCACCGGGGAACCGAAAAACTCATCGAACATAAGACTTACGTGCAGGCCGTGCCGTATTTCGACCGCCTCGACTACGTGTCTCCTCAAAATCAGGAACACGCATTCGTGTTGGCGACGGAAAAGCTGCTCGGCGTAGAAGTTCCGCGCCGCGCCCAGTACCTACGGGTGTTGTTTGCCGAGATCGGACGCATTCTCAACCACAACTTCAACATCTGCGCCTTCGCCATGGACGTCGGGGCGATGACTCCGATGTTGTGGGGGTTCGAGGAGCGCGAGCGTTTGATGGAGTTCTGCGAACGCGTATGCGGCGCGCGACTGCACATGAATTACTTCCGGCCGGGCGGCGTATCCTATGACATGCCCGATGGCCTCGCCGAAGACATCGCGGATTGGGCGGTTGGCTACACGCAGGTCATCGACGACCTGGAGACCTTGTTGACCGAAAATCGCATCTTCAAACAGCGCACCGTCGATATCGGAATCATCACCGCCGATCAGTGTTTCGACTGGGGTTTCACCGGACCCAATCTGCGCGCCTCCGGCGTCCCCTGGGACCTCCGAAAATCCCAGCCCTACGACGCCTACGCGGAAATGGACTTCGATATTCCGGTCGGAAAACACGGGGACTGCTACGACCGTTACTTGGTCCGCATCGTCGAAATGCGCGAAAGCCTCAAGATCATCAACCAGTGCCTCGAAAACATGCCGGACGGACCGTGCAAGGTCGATGACCGCAAAGTAACGCCGCCGAGCCGTGGGCATATGAAGGGCTCCATGGAGGCCCTGATCCATCACTTCAAACTGTTCACCGAAGGGTTCCACGTGCCCGCCGGGGAAACCTACTCGGCCGTGGAAGCGCCGAAAGGGGAGTTCGCTGTTTTCCTGATGTCGGACGGGACCAACAAGCCTTATCGATGCAAGATCCGTTCGCCCGGTTTCGCGCATTTGCAGGGCATGGAACTGTTGTCCAAGGGACACATGCTTGCTGACGCGGTCGCCAATTTGGGCTCCCTCGACATTGTGTTTGGTGAGATTGACCGATGACGGAAAACGCGAATGCGGCCGAAGGCCAGGGCACCTTCGCCTTCACGTCCGAAAACGCCGACAAGGCGAAGGACATCATCGCCAAATACCCGGCCGGCTGGCAGGCCAGCGCCGTCATGCCGCTGCTCGATCTGGCGCAACGCCAGAATGACAACTGGTTGTCAAAGGCGGCCATGGATCATGTTGCCGAGATGCTCGAAATGCCACCGATCCGCGTCTACGAAGTGGCGACGTTCTATACAATGTATAATCTAAAGCCGATCGGCAAACATCACGTCCAGGTTTGCACGAACTTGCCGTGCTGGCTGCGTGGGTCCGACAGCATCGTCTCCGCCTGCAAGAACAAGCTGGGGATCGAGACCGGCGAAACGACGGATGATGGTCAGTTTACCTTGAGCGAAGTCGAATGCCTCGGTGCCTGCGTCAACGCACCGATAATGCAAATCAATGACGATTACTACGAAGACCTCGATTCCGTAAGCACGGAGTCGATCCTCGACGACTTGGCCGCCGGCCGCCAGCCAAGGACCGGGTCGCAAACGGGCCGGCATACTTGCGAGCCCATGGGTGGTTTGACCTCGCTCCTGCACCAGGCCGACCTGGTCAAGACCCACAAGGAGGATGCGTGATGCTCGCCGACAAAGATCGCATCTTCACCAATATCTACGGATTGGAAGACCCTGGCCTCGACGGCGCCCGCAAACGCGGGGATTGGGACGGCACCAAGGCGATACTCGCAAAAGGCAAGGAAGCGATCATCGAGGAGGTCAAGGCCTCGGGACTGCGCGGCCGGGGCGGCGCCGGCTTCGGCACCGGCATGAAGTGGTCGTTTATGCCGAAGGAAGTGGGCGACCGGCCGCATTACCTGGTCATCAATGCGGACGAAGGTGAACCGGGGACCTGCAAGGACCGTGAGATCATGCGCAACGACCCGCACAAGCTGGTCGAAGGCGCCCTGATCGCGTCCTTCGCCATGAGCGCCCATGCAGCCTACTGCTACATCCGCGGCGAGTTCTATCGAGAAACCGAAGCCTTGCAGCGCGCCGTCGACGAGGCCTACGAGGCCGGTTTGATCGGCGATGACGCCTGCGGTACCGGATACAAGTTCGACTTTTATGTGCACCGCGGCACCGGCGCCTATATCTGCGGTGAAGAATCGGCTCTTATCGAAAGCCTCGAGGGCAAGAAAGGCCAACCGCGCCTGAAACCGCCGTTTCCGGCTAACGTCGGATTGTACGGGTGCCCGACGACGGTCAACAACGTAGAGTCCATATCCGTGGTTCCGGACATCATGCGACGCGGCGGGGCTTGGTTCGCCGGTATTGGCAAGCCGAATAACACCGGAACCAAGCTGTTCAATGTCTCCGGACACGTCAACAAGCCCTGTACGGTCGAGGAGGAGATGGGAATCCCCCTCAAGGAACTGATCGACAAACACGCCGGCGGTGTGCGCGGCGGATGGGATAACCTGCTGGCCGTCATTCCCGGTGGCGCCTCCGTCCCCGTATTGCCGAAATCGCTTTGTGAAACCGTGCACATGGATTTCGACTCCCTGAAGGAAGCCCGCTCGGGCCTGGGTACGGCGGCGGTCATGGTCATGGACCAGTCGACGGATATCGTCCGCGCCACCTGCCGCCTGTCGGCCTTCTACAAGCATGAAAGCTGCGGCCAGTGCACACCATGCCGCGAAGGGACAGGCTGGATGTGGCGCATGATGGAGCGCATCGCGACCGGCAACGCGGCACTCCACGAAATCGACACGTTGGAAGAGGTGACCCGCCAGGTCGAAGGGCACACGATTTGCGCCTTAGGCGATGCGGCAGCCTGGCCCATCCAGGGGCTCATTCGGCACTTCCGCCCCGAAATGGAAAAGAAAATCAATGATTTCAAGGCCCGCAATCCAGCGGCTGCGTAAAGGTTGAGACATGGTCAAACTCACCATTGACGGAAACGAGGTCGAAGCCGAAGCCGGTATGACGATCCTTCAAGCCTGCGAACAGGAAGGCATCGAAATCCCGCGGTTCTGCTTCCACGAACGCCTCTCCGTCGCCGGCAATTGCCGCATGTGCCTGGTCTCCATGGAACGCGCACCGAAACCGGTGGCGTCCTGTGCCATGCCTGTGGCCGAGGGAATGGTGATCGAGACCAACACGCCGGAAGTCCAGAACATGCGGCGTGGCGTCATGGAGTTCCTGTTGATCAACCATCCGCTCGATTGCCCGATCTGCGACCAGGGCGGCGAATGCGACCTTCAGGACCAGGCCATGGCCTATGGCCTTGACCGCAGTCGCTACCTGGAGAACAAACGAGCCGTCAAAGACAAGTACATGGGTCCCTTGATCCAGACGATCATGACGCGCTGCATCCACTGCACGCGCTGTGTCCGCTTCGCCAGCGAGGTTGCCGGCGTTCCCGAACTGGGCGCGACCGGGCGCGGCGAGAATACGGAAATCGGAACCTACGTTGAAAAGGCGCTGAACTCGGAGCTTTCCGGTAACCTGATCGACCTGTGCCCTGTCGGTGCCCTGACCTCCGCACCCTATGCCTTCCATGCCCGGCCGTGGGAACTGGGCAAGACGGAATCGATCGACGTCCTCGATGCCGTGGGCGCAAACGTACGGATCGACACCCGCGGGCCCGAGGTCATGCGGGTCCTGCCCCGGTTGAACGAGGACGTCAACGAGGAATGGATTTCCGATAAGTCCCGGTTCGCCTGTGACGGCCTGAAACGCCAGCGGCTCGACAAGCCCTACGTACGGCGCGACGGCAAGCTGGTCCCGGCAACATGGCCGGAGGCCTTCGCGGCCGTGGCCGATGGGCTAAAGGGGTTGTCGGGGACCGAAATTGCCGCCATCGCCGGCGATCTCGCCGACTGTGAATCGATGGTAGCGCTCAAGGACCTGATGCAAGGTCTCGGTTCCGAGAACCTTGACTGCCGCCAGGATGGAGCCCGAATCGATGCCTCCGTGCGCGCCAGTTATCTGTTCAACTCGACGATCGCCGGCATCGATCAGGCCGACGCCATCTTGTTGATCGGTACCAATCCGCGGCGCGAAGCGCCGGTCCTTAATGCACGGATCCGCAAGCGTTGGGTTCGTGGCGGGCTGTCGATCGGTTTGGTCGGTAGTGCCGCTGATTTGACCTATCCCTTCGACCACCTGGGAGAGACGGCCTCGGCTCTCAATTCGCTCGCCAACGGACGCAGTGATTTCGCCAAGGCCCTCAAGGCCGCATCCAATCCGATGTTGATCCTGGGGCAGGGGGCTCTGACCCGTGACGACGGCGGCGCCATCCTCGGTCTCGCCCGGCAAGTCGCCGACAAGACCGGCATGATCGTGCCGTCCGCCAATTGGAACGGCTTCAACGTCCTGCACACGGCGGCGGCGCGTGTCGGTGGACTCAACATCGGCTTCGTGCCGGGTGATCGCGGCCTCGCTGTTGACGGCATCCTGGCCGGCGCCGGTTCCGGGTCGATCAAAGCCGTTTACCTGCTGGGTGCCGACGAGATCGATATGGACCAGCTGGGTGATGCCTTCGTCATCTATCAGGGCCACCATGGCGATGCCGGCGCCCACCGCGCCGACGTCATCCTGCCGGGTGCGGCCTACACCGAGAAAAGCGCCACCTATGTGAACACCGAGGGGCGTGTACAACATACGCGACGCGCCGTGTTCCCGCCGGGAGAGGCGCGTGAGGACTGGGCCATCATCCGCGCCCTTTCGGAAGTGCTCGGCACAACGCTCGCTTATAACGATCTCAGCCAGGTCCGCGGCCGCCTCGTCGAAATCAATAGCGGTTTCCTCGACACCGACAAGGCGTCACCGGCCGACTGGGTCGAATTCGGTGATGACGGTGAAATCGCCGACACACCGCTGCTCTCACCGATCGACAATTACTACATGACCGACCCGATCAGCCGCTCGTCCGAGACGATGGCGCGCTGTGCGGCTGAGTTCCTTGGCGATAACGAAGTGAAGACCGGTACCGATGGGTGAACTCTGGGACGCATACATCTGGCCGACCGCCTGGACGGTCATCAAGATCGTTATCATCGTGATCCCGGTGATGCTGTCGGTCGCCTATCTAACCTATGCGGAACGTAAGATCATCGGCGCCATGCACCTGCGCAAGGGACCGAATGTCGTTGGTCCGTTCGGTCTGCTGCAGCCCATTGCCGACGGCGTCAAACTGTTCCTCAAAGAAACGGTCATTCCTTCGGGTGCCAACCGCGGCGTATTCCTCGTCGCTCCGATGCTGACGTTCATTCTCGCATTGGTCGCCTGGGCCGTCATTCCCTTCGGGGACGGCCTGGTCCTGGCCGATATCAATGTCGGTATCCTTTACCTGTTCGCCATCTCGTCGCTCGGGGTCTACAGCATTCTCATGGCCGGGTGGGCGTCGAATTCGCGTTACGCATTCCTCGGCGCGCTTCGGTCGGCGGCGCAGATGGTGTCCTACGAAGTCTCCATGGGATTTGTCATCATCACCGTGCTGCTTTGCGTCGGCTCGCTCAACCTGTCGGAAATCGTTCTGGCCCAGAAGAACGTCTGGCTCGTCGTCCCGCTGTTCCCGATGGCGGTGATCTTCTTTATTTCGACCTTGGCCGAGACCAACCGCCATCCGTTCGACCTGCCGGAGGCGGAAGCGGAACTCGTCGCCGGTTACAATGTCGAGTATTCGGCGATGACCTTCGCGCTGTTCTTCCTCGGCGAATACGCCAACATGATCCTGATGGCCGGCATGACGACGGTTCTGTTTCTCGGCGGCTGGCTGCCGCCGCTGGACGTAATACCTTTCAACTGGATCCCAGGTCCGATCTGGTTCGCCGGCAAGGTGGCGTTCGTATTGTTCTTTTTCCTGTGGGTGCGGGCCACATTCCCGCGCTACCGCTACGACCAGCTGATGCGTCTCGGCTGGAAGGTGTTCCTGCCGGTGTCGCTGGCCGCCGTCGCCATCGTATCCGGCGTTCTCGTCGCCTTCGATTTGGCGCCCAAAGTCGGATAAGGGGAGGGGAAAATGGGTTTCATCGGACGAAGCGCACAAACGGTCCTCCTGGGCGAACTGGTCAGCGGCATGTGGCTGACCCTGCGTTACATGTTCCGTCCCAAGGTGACGCTCAACTATCCGTTTGAAAAAGGGCCGCTGAGTCCTCGGTTCCGCGGAGAACACGCGCTCAGACGCTATCCCAACGGCGAGGAACGCTGCATTGCCTGCAAGCTCTGCGAAGCGATTTGCCCGGCGCTGGCCATCACCATCGAAGCCGAGCCCCGCGAGGACGGGAGCCGGCGGACGACGCGCTACGACATCGACATGTGCAAGTGCATCTACTGTGGCCTCTGTCAGGAAGCCTGTCCGGTCGACGCCATTGTCGAAGGACCGAATTTCGAGTTCGCGACGGAGACCCGCGAAGAGCTGATGTATGACAAGGAAAAACTGCTGGCCAACGGCGACCGTTGGGAAGCGGAACTGGCCGACCGCCTGCAGGCGGATATGCCGTATCGCTGAGGGGCCGAACCCGAGAAGGAACCGAAAACACGATGATCCAGGCCCTCGCATTCTATATGTTCGCCTTTATCACGGTCGCCGCCGGCGTCCTCGTGATCTCGGCGCGCAATCCGGTACATTCTGTACTCTTCCTGATCCTCGCGTTCTTCAATTCGGCAGGGTTGTTCGTGCTCCTGGGCGCCGAATTCCTGGCGATGATCCTGGTCGTCGTCTATGTCGGCGCCGTCGCCGTGCTGTTCATGTTCGTCGTCATGATGCTCGACATCAATTTCGTCGAACTGCGCCAGGGTTTCCTGCAATATCTGCCCATCGGCGCCCTCATCGGATTGGTGCTCCTCGTCGAACTCGCTGTCGTCCTCGGCGGTTGGCATATGGCGCCGGAAGCGGCGCAGACCTTGGGCGCGCCGGCGCCGGAGGCGACCACCAACACCCATGCCTTGGGCGAGATCATGTACACCAAGTACATCTACTTGTTCGAGGCCGCGGGCATGATCCTGCTTGTCGCCATGATCGGGGCGATCGTCCTCACCCATCGCAAGCGTAGCGGCGTCAAGAAACAGGTGATCGGCGATCAACTGGCGCGCCGTGCCGAAGATGCGGTCGAAGTCCGCAAGGTCGAGACCGGAAAGGGTATTTGATGTTCGAAATCGGCTTGGGACACTATCTGACGGTCGCCGCGATCCTGTTCACGACGGGGATTTTCGGCATCTTCCTCAACCGCAAGAACGTCATCGTCATCCTGATGTCCGTCGAGCTTATGCTGCTCGCCGTCAACATCAATCTGGTGGCTTTTTCGGCGGAACTGGGCGATCTCGTCGGCCAGGTCTTCGCCATGTTCGTGCTCACGGTGGCGGCCGCCGAAGCGGCCATCGGCTTGGCCATCCTCGTCGTCTATTTCCGCAACCGCGGCTCCATCGCCGTCGAAGACATCAACATGATGAAGGGCTAAGCGCCGATGATCGATACGCTCGTCGTCTTTCTTCCCCTGATCGGCTCGATCATCGCCGGCCTCATCGTATTCCTGCCGGGCGCCGACAAGGAATCGCAACACCGCCGCGACCAGGCGGCGCAATGGGCGACCTGCCTGGCGCTGGTGGCGTCGGCCGTGCTCGCCGTCATCGTCTTCGTCGATGTCGCCTTGAACGGCAACGCGCGCACGGTCGAGCTTTTCACCTGGATCGATTCCGGTGCGCTCGAGGTGTCCTGGGCGCTCAAGGTCGACAGCCTGACCGCCGTCATGATGATCGTCGTCACTGTGGTCTCGGCCATGGTCCACATCTATTCCGTCGGCTACATGCACCATGACCCGTCGATCCCGCGGTTCATGAGCTATCTCAGTCTCTTCACCTTCTTCATGCTGATGCTGATCACCGCCGACAACCTGGTGCAGCTGTTCTTCGGCTGGGAAGGGGTCGGTCTCGCGTCCTATCTGCTGATCGGCTTCTGGTACAACCGGCCGTCGGCCAATGCGGCCGCCATCAAGGCTTTCCTGGTCAACCGGGTCGGCGACTTCGGCTTCGCCCTCGGTATCTTTGCCGTCTTCATGCTGTTCGAGACCGTGCATCTCGACACCATCTTCGGGCTGGCCGGATCGAAGGCCGAGGATACGCTTTACGTCTTCGGTACCGAGTTCCACGCCCTGACCGTCATCTGCCTGTTGCTGTTCGTCGGCGCCATGGGCAAATCGGCGCAGATCGGGCTGCACACCTGGTTGCCGGACGCCATGGAGGGCCCGACCCCGGTCTCCGCCCTCATCCATGCAGCGACCATGGTCACCGCCGGCATCTTTATGGTGGCGCGCCTGTCGCCCTTGTTCGAATACTCGGACACGGCCCTGACCGTCGTCACCTTCATCGGTGCCAGTACCGCCATTTTCGCCGCCACGATCGGCTGCGTGCAGAACGATATCAAACGGGTGATCGCCTATTCGACCTGCTCGCAGTTGGGCTACATGTTCTTCGCCTGCGGCGTGTCGGCCTATTCGGCCGGCATCTTCCACCTGATGACCCACGGGTTCTTCAAGGCGCTGCTGTTCCTCGGCGCCGGCTCGGTCATCCACGCCATGTCAGACGAGCAGGATATGCGTAAGATGGGCGGCATCTATAAGATGATCCCGGTCACCTACGTGCTCATGTGGATCGGCAGTTTGTCGCTGGCCGGGATCGGCATACCCGGTACGCCGTTTGGATTTGCCGGGTTCTTCTCAAAGGATGTGATCCTCGAAGCGGCTTACGGCGCCCATACGGGAATCGGTATATATGCGTTTTGGCTGGGCCTCACGGCGGCGTTCTTGACTGCATTCTACTCCTGGCGCCTGATCATCATGACCTTCCACGGGGCTCCGCGCGCCGACGAGAAGGTGATGGCACACGTCCATGAGAGCCCGAAGGTGATGATCCTGCCGTTGTTGGTCCTTGCCGCCGGCGCCGTCTTCGCCGGAATCCTGGGGTACGATAGTTTCGTCGGCCACGATACGGCAGCCTTCTGGGGCAACTCGATCTTTGTTCTGCCCGGCCATGACGCGCTCGAGAACGCCCACCATGTACCGGTGTGGGTGAAAGTCGCGCCCATAGCGGTCGGCCTTGCTGGTATCGGTCTCGCCTACGTGCTCTACATGCTGGCGCCGGGCATCCCGGCCATGCTGGCAAGCCGTTTCAGGACGCTCTACGAGTTCCTGCTCAACAAATGGTATTTCGACGAGCTCTACGACTGGATGTTCGTCCGGCCCGCTTTCTATCTCGGCAAGGGTTTCTGGAAGACTGGCGACGGCACTCTCATCGACGGTCTTGGTCCCGACGGTGTCTCCGGCGCTGTCCGTCACCTGGCCCGGCGTGCCGCCGCCCTACAGACCGGCTATCTATACCACTACGCCTTCGCCATGCTGATCGGCGTCGTGGTCCTCATCACTTGGTATCTTTTCGTGAACGCAGGATAGGCCACAGATGGGCGATACTTACCTTCTTTCTGTTCTGACGTTTTTGCCGCTGGTCGGCGCGTTCATGATACTGACGGTTCGTGGTGACGACGAGACCGTTGCGCGCAATTCTCGGTATGCCGCCCTCTGGACATCATTGGCCAATTTCGTCATCTCGTTGTTCTTGTGGTTTGGTTTTGACACGACGACAGCAGACTTCCAATTCGTTGACAAGATGACGTGGATGCCTCAGTTCGGCATTTCCTATTACATGGGCGTCGACGGTATTTCGATGCCGTTTGTCATGTTGACAACCCTGCTGACGCCGATCTGTATTCTTGCCAGTTGGGAAGCCATCAAGGTACGGGTCAGGGAATACATGATTTCGTTCCTGATCCTCGAGACCTTCATGATCGGCATGTTCTGCGCCCTCGATCTCGTTGTCTTCTACATCTTCTTCGAGGCGGTCCTGATCCCCATGTTCGTCATCATCGGCATCTGGGGTGGGCCGCGGCGGGTCTACGCGGCCTTCAAGCTGTTTCTCTACACGCTCTTGGGCTCCGTTCTCATGCTCTTGGCGATGATGGCCATCTACTTCGACGCCGGCACCACGGACATCCCGGAACTGATGACCCATAGCCTGCCGGTCGCCATCCAGCCCTGGCTATGGCTGGCCTTCTTCGCATCCTTTGCCGTCAAGGTCCCCATGTGGCCGGTGCACACCTGGCTGCCGGACGCCCACGTAGAGGCGCCGACGGCCGGTTCCGTGATCCTCGCCGGGGTCTTGTTAAAATTCGGCGGCTACGGCTTCCTCAGGTTCTCTCTGCCGCTGTTCCCGGAAGCCAGCGTCATGTTCACGCCGCTGATCTATACGCTGAGCATCGTCGCCGTGGTCTATACCTCGCTGGTCGCTTTGGCCCAGGAAGACATGAAGAAGCTGATCGCCTATTCGTCGATCGCCCACATGGGTTTCGTCACGGCCGGAACCTTTACCCTGACCATCCAGGGCATCGAGGGCGCAATTTACCAGATGCTGTCGCACGGTATCGTCTCGGCCGCCTTGTTCCTCATCGTCGGCGTCGTCTATGACCGCATGCACAGCCGCGATATCGAGACATACGGCGGCCTCGTTCACCGCATGCCGGGCTATGCGCTGGTCTTCATGGTCTTCATGCTGGCGTCCGTGGGCTTGCCGGGAACCGGCGGTTTCGTCGGCGAGTTCCTGGTCCTGGTCGGCCTCTTTCAGGTCAACACCTGGGTCGCGGCCCTGGCGGCGACCGGTGTCATTCTGGGCGCGGCCTACATGCTCTATCTCTACCGGCGCATTATCTTCGGTCAGTTGACCAAGGAGTCGCTGGCCAAGATTCTCGACATGAGCCCGCGCGAATGGGCCGTGTTCGCGCCGTTGATCGTGATCACGCTGTGGATGGGAATCTACCCGACACCGTTCCTCGACATCATGCACGTTTCCGTCGAGAACCTGTTGCAACAGGTCGAAACCGCCCTGGCAGCCGGCGGTAACACCATGATGGCTGGACGTTGAGGAGACGCGGCGATGACCATGGCTGAACTGATCCCCGCTTTTCCTGAGCTTTTCCTGGCGCTGATCGGCATGTCGCTCTTGATGTTCGGCGTGTTTCAGAAAGCCGACGGGCCGGATAACGAACGCGCCACTGCAGGGCTCGTGTCCTGGCTCACGCTGATTACGTTCGCCCTGACGATTTTGATCGCCGTCAGCTTCTCGGGCGGCCGGATCCTGATATTCGGCAACATGTTCGTCAGTGATCCATTCTCCGTCTTCTGCAAGGTTCTGATACTCATTGGTGCTGGCGCGACTCTGGTAATCGCCCAGGGTTTCCTTGTGCGCCAGAACATGGCGCGTTTCGAATTCCCGATCCTCGTCATGTTCGCTGTTCTCGGCATGTTGATGATGGTGTCGGCGAACGACCTGATCTCGCTCTATCTCGGGCTAGAGATGCAGAGCCTGTCGCTTTATGTCATTGCCGCCTTCCAGCGTGATGATCAACGCTCGACGGAAGCCGGCCTGAAGTATTTCGTCTTGGGCGCCCTGGCCTCGGGCATGCTGCTCTACGGCAGTTCCCTGGTCTACGGTTTCGCCGGCACCACGAACTTCGACCAGTTGGCGACGGTTCTGGCCGGTTCCGGCGAGCAAGGTCCGGGCCTCGGGGTCATCTTCGGTATCGTCTTCGTCCTTGCCGGCCTGGCGTTCAAGGTGTCCGCTGTACCGTTTCATATGTGGACACCCGATGTTTACGAGGGCGCGCCGACACCGGTCACCGCGTTCTTTGCGGTTGCGCCGAAAATCGCCGCCTTGGGCCTATTCGTCCGCGTCATGGTCGGCCCCTTCGGGAGCCTGATATCCGAATGGCAGCAGATCGTCGTCTTCGTATCGGTGGCGTCGATGATTCTCGGCGCTTTTGCCGCCGTCAACCAGACCAACATCAAACGCCTCATGGCCTACAGCTCGATCGGCCACGTGGGTTACGCGCTCATCGGCCTCGCCGTCGGTAATGAAGTCGGCGTGCGCGGCATCCTGATTTATCTTGCCATCTATCTGGTGATGAACGTCGGCGCCTTCGCCTGCATTCTCGCCATGAAACGCGGCGATCGGATGGTCGAGGAGATCAGCGACCTCGCCGGGTTCAGCAAGTCCCATCCGATGATGGCGGCAGCGCTGGCCGTGTTCATGTTTTCCATGGCCGGCATTCCGCCGCTGGCCGGGTTTTTCGGCAAGTTTTACATCTTTCTTGCAGCCATCGATGCCCATCTCTACGGCCTCGCGGTCATCGGTGTGCTGACCAGCGTCGTCGGCGCCTTCTATTACATACGCATTATACGTGTCATGTACTTCGACGAAGCGGGTGAAGCCCTGGACCGGCCCGTCGAACGGCCCATCGGTCTCGTCGTCACCCTGGCTGGATTTCTGATCGTCATGTTCTTCATCTATCCGGCGCCGGTTCTCGACAGCGCCGCAGCCGCGGCGGCGGCGCTCTTCCCGGGCTGATGCAGCACCCGCAGATCCCCGAACCCTTCAATCTCATCGCGCTCGACACGGTAGGCAGCACCAACACGGAGGCCAAACGCTGGGCCGACGAGGGGACCGGATCCGCACCCGACTACACGTTGATATGGGCAAAAGAACAAACTGCCGGGAAGGGGCGTCGAGGCCGCTCCTGGACCAGTCCGCAGGGTAACCTCTATACCTCGATCATCCTGCACCCGGATGCTCCGGTTGCCGATCTATCCGCATACAGCTTTATTGCCGCTGTCGCCGTCGTCGAGGCATTGGAGGAGTTCTCGCCGACCAGCCACGAGATTCGCTGCAAATGGCCGAACGATATCCTGGTCAACGGCAAGAAAGTCGCGGGAATCCTGATGGAGACGGCGAGTGGGGAAGGCAACCGGGCCAAGTGGCTCGTCGTCGGCATGGGGCTCAACATCGAGAGCTTTCCCCCGGACACGGCCTATCCGGCGACGTCGCTGCGCACGGAAGGATGGGACGCGTCGCTCGAGGCCATTCTCGGGCTCTACTGTGAACGGTTCCGTCACTGGTCGCGGCAGTGGGAGGGTGACGGGTTTGACCCCATCCGTAGGGCTTGGCTCGCCCATAGCATCGGACAGGGCGAGGAAATCCGGGTCCGCCTCGGGGACGGCGACGTTTCGGGAGTTTTCGAGGACATGGATGAAACGGGCGCCTTGGTCATCAACGAAGCAGGAACACGCCGGCGTATAACCGCGGGCGACGTGTTCTTCTGGTAGATCGGAGCAAAACGGATGCTGCTGGCCATTGATTCCGGTAACACAAACATCGTATTTGCCGTGTTCGATTTCGATGGCGCGGTACAGGACGAATGGCGTTCATCGACGGACGCCAACCGCACTGCCGACGAATTCGGCATATGGCTCGAACAGTTGATGGCGCTTTCCGGCCTGAGCCGGGACCGGATTTCGAGTGCCATCATCGCCACCGTCGTCCCTGCTACCCTGTTTTCGCTCAAGACACTGTGCCGGAAGTATTTTTCCTGCGAGCCGCTGGTGATCGGAGAGGACGGCGTCGATCTCGGCTTGAAGGTCTTGATCGACCGCCCGGAAAAGGTCGGGGCGGACCGCCTGGTCAACGCCGTTTCGGCTCATGAGCGCTACGGCGGGCCGATGATTGTCGTCGATTTCGGCACCGCGACCACCTTCGACGTGATCGATGGGGACGGCAATTACCGGGGCGGCGCCATCGCACCCGGGATAAACCTGAGCCTGGAAGCACTTCATCAGGCTGCCGCCCAATTGCCGCGCGTCGCCGTATCGCGCCCCGGCCCGGTGATCGGCAAGACGACCGTCGAGGCCATGTTATCAGGCACCTTTTGGGGTTACATGGGCATGATCGAAGGTCTGGTTGCGCGCATTCGTCAGGAGTTCGGCGAGGGCGACATGCAGGTCATCGCGACCGGCGGTCTAGCATCACTCTTTTCCGAGTACTGCGACGTCATCGATACTGCCGACGGTGATCTCACGCTCAGGGGCCTGTTCTCGATTTACCGGCGTAACGCTTGATGAGCGAAGCAGACCAGAACGAGCTTCTCTTCGTCCCGCTCGGCGGGGCCGGCGAAATCGGCATGAACCTCAACCTCTTCGCCTACGGCGAACCTGGCGACCACGACTGGTTGATGGTCGATCTCGGCGTCACTTTCAACGACGGTTCGTTGCCAGGTGTCGATCTCATTCTACCCGACCTGGCATTCATCGAAGATCAACGTGATCGGCTTTTGGCGATCGTGCTCACCCACGCCCACGAGGACCACCTGGGCGCCGTTCCCTACCTGTGGCCCCGGTTGCGTTGCCCTGTCTACGCGACTCCCTTCACGGCGACCATCCTCAAACGGAAATTGGCCGAAGTGGATCTACTCGATGAGGTCGAGATCAATATCGTTCCCCTGAACGGCCGCTTTTCTATCGGGCCCTTCGATCTGGAACTAATCACGCTCACACATTCGATTCCCGAACCCAACGGTATCGCTCTTCGCACGCCCTTGGGTACGGTGCTGCACACGGGTGACTGGAAGTTCGACCCGGACCCGGTGGTCGGCGCGACCGCCGACGAAGACGCCTTGCGGCGACTGGGCGATGAGGGCGTATTGGCCATCGTCTGTGATTCGACCAATGTGTTCTCGGCGGGCGACTCCGGTTCCGAAGGCGACTTGTTGGCGAGCCTGACCGAGGCCATCGGCGAGTGTGCCGGCAAGGTCGCGGTGGCCTGTTTCGCAACCAACGTGGCACGCCTCGAGACCATCGCCAAGGCCGCGCGGGCCAATGGCCGCGATGTGGTCACGGCCGGCCGTTCGTTGAGGCGCATCGAGGCGGCGTCCCGGGAGAACGGCTACCTGGAAGACGTATCGGCTTTCATCGACGAGGGTGACGCCGGGTTCCTGCCGGACGACAAGACCCTTATCATCTGCACCGGATCGCAGGGCGAGCCGCGGGCGGCCTTGGCGCGCATCGCCTTTCAAGACCACCCAAACGTCACGCTCGGCGAAGGCGATACGGTCATCTTCTCGTCCCGTGTCATTCCCGGCAACGAAGCGGCGATTGGCCGATATCGTTGATAAACTCGTCCGAAAGAGTGTTTTGGGCGTCCGCTTCTATTAAGAGCGGACGTTTATTCGCCGCCACTGGCAGATGCTGCGTAACCGTCCGGTGAACCCGCTCTGTT
>Ga0056133_10000022_pt1 | contig 30314 bp, 34 predicted proteins | sample WorMetGr2BELIZE1_FD_67351 | JGI IMG/M metagenome (GOLD analysis project Ga0056133, IMG submission 67351) | Marine gutless worms symbiont microbial communities from Max Planck institute for Marine Microbiology, Germany - Inanidrilus... ... | reverse complement strand
CCGAATTTTCGCCCTGGAGCCGCCTGGGCCCGCACAGACGCCTTCTGAAGCCACCCGTCTCTTGCAAAATCAAAATCAGATATTTTCACCGTCCGCCATTTGGCGAGTTTATCAACAGTACCCCCCCAAAGCGTGACAGGCGTTTCAAACCTTGATGTTCAGGTAGTATCCCCGCGGGACGTCCTCTCTGGGCGGCTGCCCTTGTGCGAGGACGGTGTTCAGCCTCCTGAGATGTCGGCGTTCTTCTTCCGTGTGTTTCTGATCGAGGACCGATGCCCGAGCCCGCACCTCACGGACCGACTCCGCCTGGTAGCCGGACGGCCGAATGATTTCGGCCACGGCCCGTGAATTCACAGAGTTCAACCCATCCGCCATAGAGGCATGCTAGGGCCAATTGGTTAACGGAATCTCAAAAGTAAGCCCGCAAGACAGAAAAAACCGCCGTTCGGCCGATCAGTCCCGATGGCAGTGGATCGCAGGGGCCGTGTTCTCGCGATACTGCTCAAAGGACCAGCGGATTGACGGGAAAGCAATGTCCTGCCAGGGGATATCCTCATAGGCGAAGAGCGCCACATCTTCACTTTCCGGTCCCGGCGCGAACGCTGGTTCCGTCATCTCGGCGCGATGGACCACGTAGATCTGGCTGATCCTGGTTATCTCGTAGATGCCAATCAACCCGGTGATGGCGATCTTCGCCCGCGCCTCCTCCCAGACTTCCCTCGCCGCCCCCTCGGCTGTTGATTCCCCCATTTCAAGGAAACCCGCGGGGATCGTCCAGTAGCCCTTGCGCGGTTCGATGGCGCGTTTGCAGAACAGGATCTTACCGTCCCATGTACAGACGGCGCCCGTAACGATCTTCGGGTTCTCGTAAGCGATGTAACCGCAGTCCGGGCACACCAAGCGTGCACGGTCGTCGCCGTCGGGTACGGTTTCCACGCGCGGGCCATTTCCGGGAGGTTCGTCCATAGATTGATTTTGGGCTGCGCGCCGACCCTGGGCAAGGCATTCCAGCGTTGCCGCCGCTCCGATCCCCGATCAGGCGACAATATCGACTTTCCCGCCACGCACTGTCTGCGCGGTGGAGGGCGTCTTGTCCTCGTTGGGCTGTTCGCGCGCTTCTTCCCTGGCGTCGGCGAGCGCTTTCGCCGTTTCCATATCCTTGATCAACGTGCGCCGCAACGCCGCCGTCGGATAGGCGCCGCCTACCGATTTTATCTCATCGGCCACTGGACAGAGTTCCCACAAGAATTTTGTTAACTATAGTTTACACGGTTTGGCGGATTCATGCGAATCGGGGCACATTTTTGCCCCGTTGGCGACGGAACGGTCGGCCCGAAAACCGCAGAACAACTGTTTTCCAAGGAATCACAAGGTGTTATAACGAGTCCCATTGTTATAATCCGAGTAATAGGCGTAGCCTGTGGCCGAAAAGCCAGACGACGACCACCGCTTCTTGGACATCCGTCCCGATGCCTTCACCGACCGCATGTTTCTCGGTGGCATGCGTCTGTCCACGCGTACAAATCTGTTCGTCCTGATCGGGTTCGCTGCCATTGCCGCCTTCGCGGTGATGTTCTTCTATGTGGATCACCGGGTGACGACCGCGTTCGACGCCTGGCGAGGTTCCCAGGACATGGCGGCTCTGGTCAATCGGGTCGAAACCGGCGTTGCCAAGATCAACAGCCAGGAGAAGCAATTTCTCCTGAACAAGGACCCAACGGCGGCGACCGCCTTCAAACAGGATATAGCCGCCGTATCAGATGCCTTGGACGATCTCTGCAAATTACCTGAGAGCATCACCGTCCGGCAGGTGATCGCCACGCTCCGTGACGGCCTCGTTCAATATGAAGAGCAATTCGTCGATGTCGTGAAAGCCGAACAGGCTTTGGGTATTACCGACGACTCCGGCATTTCGCGCCGTTTGCAGGAAACCACCAAGACGCTTCAAGTCCGTTTTCGCCAGGCCGGTTACGCCAACCTCGCGGACCAGGTTACGAGGATTAACCGCCAGGGCAAGGAAACGTTGGCGTCGGGGTTCCGCCAGGGAGTCGAGGAAGTACAGAAGCGCTACGAGACGCTGCACGCCTTTCTTGATGGTGCCGAGATTGCGCCACGCGCCAAACGCGATATCCAGGAACTCCTGAAGGCGCACGAAACCGACATGTTGTCGATGATCAACCGACGGTTTGCGCTCGACACGGAATCCGAACGTTTTAACGATATCCTGGCCTACGTGGCACCGAGCCTGGAACGGCTGACCGCTGTCTCCCGCGATGCAACCCTGTCGGCGACCCTCGGACTCGGTAAAGTCCAAACCTTCGCCCGCTACACGCTATCCAGCAGCACGGCCGCGATCGTGTTGTGGGTCATCTTCTTCGGGCTTCTGATGATGCGCAGCATGACCGGGCCGATCCGATCTCTGGCGCTGGCGTCCCTGAGATTGGCCGGAGGGGAACGCGGTGTCGAGGTGCCGGGCCGCGGCAACGTTGACGCCGTCGGCCAATTGGCGCGCGCGCTGGACAAATGGATCGAGGACATCGTCGAGATGGATCGCCTGCGTCACGATCTCGACCAAACGCGAAAGCGGCTCGAACACACGATCCTGGAAGCCGACCACAAGGCCATGGCCGCCGCCGCCGCGGCCAAGGCGGCGTTTATCGCCGAGGCCGAAGCCGAGATCGAACGGGAGCCGGTCAAGGAGCCAGAACCCGAAGTGCCGGCGCCGCCACCACAACCGGCCGTTCAACCCGAGCCGAGACCGATTGCGGCGCTGCCGGAGATCGGCACCGCCGGCGGCCCGATTTCCGCCGTCAGTCAGCAACTGGCGCATTTCAGCGAGTACGTGACCGCCGCCGCCGGCGACGTCGAACGCACCGAGGCGCTGGTCCGCGGACTTCAAGATGCCACCAACCAGATCGAAATTCTGGGCCACCTGGTGACCTCGGTCCGCGACCAGACCAATCTCCTGGCCTTCCATACGGGCACACGGGAAACACGCGGCCCCGACCCGGAGAACCTCATTCCATTTAACGAAGACAACCGCAGGATTGCAGACCCCATGCCCGTGGATCCACCGCTTTGAACCGTTTCGACGCCATTCGCGATGCTACCGAACGGGCCGAGCGGGCCATTCAGGCGGTACGCCTATCCATGGACAATGTTACCGCCATGGCCCACGAAATCGCCACGACCGCATCCAACCAAGCGCTCGAGGCGACCAATAAACTGCTCAGCCAATCCGAGTACCTGCAGAACATGTTGGACGATATCGTCGCCAAGATTTCACCAGCGCCGCCGGGGCAGCTTTCCGGCGGGACCCCAACGTCAAATCCGAATCTGGGCAGCCAGAGCCTGGGTCCGCCGCCGCCCGGCCAATCACCGACCAAGAAACTCTGATCTGGTTATACCGAAAACCTCTGTCGTTCGGGTTTAGCTCCGGTTCAGCGCCGCAACGCCCGGCAGTTCCTTGCCCTCAAGCCATTCGAGGAAGGCGCCGCCCGCTGTCGAAACGTAGGAGAAGGCCTCTCCAACGCCGGCATTGGCCAAGGCGGCAACCGTGTCGCCACCACCGGCGACGCTCAATAGTTTGCCTTCCTTGGTCAGCCGCGCCGCTTCGCGGGCGACGGCATTGGTGCCGGTATCAAATGGAGACACCTCGAAGGCACCGAGCGGACCGTTCCAGACAATGGTCTTGCAATCGGCCAAGCGGCCGGTCAGGTCGTCGATGGAAGCCGGGCCGACATCGAGGATCATTCCATCAACCGGTACCGAGTCGAGAGTCACCTGCTCGTTTGCCGCTCCTTCGGCAAACTCCTCGGCAACCACGGCATCGACGGGGAGCACGATTTCACATCCGGCCTCAGCGGCTTTTTCCATGACTTCGCGGGCTTGATCCGCCATCTCCACTTCACAAAGCGACTTGCCGACATCGACTCCCTGGGCGAAGAGAAAGGTGTTGGCCATGCCGCCACCGATGATCAGGAGATCGGCCTTGCTGACCAAGTGGCCGAGAACGTCCATCTTGGTCGAGATCTTGGCGCCCCCGACCAGTGCCGCCATCGGGTGCTCCGGCGCTTCCAATGCGTTCGACAAGGCTTCCAATTCGGCCTGCATCAGGCGTCCGGCGGCGGCCGGCAGCAGGTGGGCGACGCCTTCTGTCGAAGCGTGTGCCCTGTGTGCACAGGAAAAGGCATCGTTGACGTAAAGGTCGGCATGGGCCGCCAGTTGGGTTGCGAAGGCCTGATCGTTTTCCGTTTCCTGAGCATGGTAGCGCAGGTTCTCGAGCATCACGATATCGCCGTCTTCCAATCGTCCCACTGCGGTCTCGGCGGCGGGCCCGACACATTCGGTGGCGAAGGCCACGTCGCGGCCAATCGCCTTGGCCATGGCTTCGGCAACGGGCCTAAGCGACATCTCGGGCACGACTTGGCCTTTAGGCCGGCCGAAGTGGGAAACGATGACGATCCGTCCACCGCGGGCCGAAAGATCCTTCAATGTCGGCACACTACGGTCGATACGCGTCGTGTCCGTGACCACGCCGTCCTTCATCGGCACATTCAGATCGCAGCGGACAAGGACCCGCTTCCCTTTGACGTCGAGGTCGTCGATTGTCTTAAAAGTCGTCATTGTCTCGTTCCTCATGATTTCGAAATCAGGGCGGTTCCGGAGCCGATCAGGACGGTACCGGAAACCCGGTTGAACCATCGGGCGACGGCGCTCGTACGGATGGCCCGTCTAGCGCGGTCGGCGGAATAGGCGTAAGCGGCGAGAATGCAGCCGAAATCGGCGATCAGCAGAACCGTCAGGATCATCATTTCGACGCTACGCAATGCCTCGATGTCGATGAAGGTTGGCAGGAGCCCCCCGTAGAAAAGCATGACCTTGGGATTGCCGAGCGTGACCAGGAGGCCGCTACGGTATGCCGCACCATGACCCCTTTCGACGGGAGCCTCGCTCGTATGCACCGAGATGGACGCGCGAAACATACTGATCCCAAGCCATATCAGATAGGCGCCGCCGAGCAGGCGTATGGCGAAAAAGACATCGTGGAATTCCCGCGCGATTGCCGCCAATCCCAGCAGGACGGCGAGGATATAGACCAAATCGCCGCACATTACACCGGCGACAAAGGCCAGGGTCCGCCGGAATCCGCGCGCCATCGCGTGGCCGATCGTCGCCAGCACGCCAGGCCCCGGCGCCACCTTGATCAGGATACTCGCGGCCATCAGGGCGATTACGGATTCGACGGTCATTCCCTTCCCTCGTTACCACCGGATTTTTAAGGGTTATAGGCGCGAAAGCAGGGGCTTGCCAGTAACCTGAGTCACATAACGGGAAAGCTACAAGAGGATTGTTACATTAAGACCGGCCGCCGCCGTCTTTCATCAAGGCATCCAACCGGCGCCGCTCCTCGTCGGTCAATGGGGCTGGCTCGGATTGAAGTTTTCCGGCTTCGGCGGCGGTGCGGCGGCGGAAAAAGACGACCGCCCACAGCAACGCCAGCACAGCGATGACGCCCGGTCCCGCCCAGAGCACCATCGTTGAGCCCTTCACCGGCGGCTTCAAAAGGACGAAGTCGCCATAACGTGACACCACGTAGTCGATTACCTGCCGATCCGTGTCGCCGGCTGTTAGGCGATCGCGAACGAGAACGCGCAGGTCCCGGGCCAGTGTCGCGTCCGAGTCGTCGATCGACTGGTTCTGACAGACGACGCAGCGCAAACCCTTGCTGATCTCGCGGGCCCGGTTCTCCATGACCGGGTCGTCGAGAACCTCTTTGGGGTCAACGGCCAAGGCCGGACCGCATACCAACACCAGCGCCAGGACCTGAAGAGGCCGAATAATCCACTTCATCCGCTTATTTCGCCTTTGCGCAGTTCCTCGACCAGAGGCCCGATGATGTCCTTCCACACGTCCTCGGACAAGGGGCCGATATACTTGTAGCGAACGACACCTTCCCGATCGACGAGGAAGGTCTCGGGTGCCCCCGTCACACCGAAGGCGATGGCGGCACGGCTCTTCGGATCGTCGCCGACCAAGGTATAGGGATCGCCGAATTTCTTGAGCCAGGCGGGGCCGGCGTCCGGGTCTTCTTCACGCCAATCGATGCCGTGAATGGGAATTCGGTTCTCTTCATGGACCTGCATTAAGAACGGGTGTTCGACGCGGCAAGCGACGCACCAAGAACCGAAGACGTTGACCAGGGACACCTCTCCCGGCAGATCGGTATTGGCGAAACCCTTGTCGTCGCGGCCCTTGATCGGCGCCAGCTTGAGCTCGGGAACCGGTTGGCCTTCCAGCATATTGGGCAACTTCCGTGGGTCGAGCGTAAGGCCAACACCGAAGTACCCGGCAAGAACCAGGAATCCGACCAACGGCAGGATGAACATCAAGCGATTTTTCATCGGTCTATCCATTCCCCGACCGGGGCCGCGCACACACGCGCTCGGTCAAGAAAATCAACGGTTGCCTCTCCGCACCTGCAACGAACGGCGTTACTCTCTCTCGTTTTCGCCTTTCCACTGGCCCGACTTCTTGATGGCGTCGGCCACCTCTGGCGGCATGTAGTTCTCGTCGTGCTTGGCAAGTACCTCGTCGGCGACGAAAACGGCTCCATCGTAACGCCCCTCAACAACAACGCCCTGCCCTTCTCGGAAGAGGTCGGGAAGGATGCCCTTGAACCGCACCGGCACCGCATTGGCCGTATCGGTTACCCGGAACATCACCGTGCCGCCACCCGGTTTTTCGACACTGTCGTCCTCGACCAACCCGCCGATGCGAAGACGCTGGCTGGCGGTCGGCTTCTTGGCGATCAGATCGGTCGGGCTATAGAAGAAGACGATGTTCTCCTCGAACGCGGTCAACACCAAGGCTGCCGCGGCACCCAGAAGAAGCATGGCGATGCCGACGAAGGTGAGACGTTTATGCTTGCGTTTCATCTTCGACCCTCCCGGCCCGGTCGCGCCGCCGGATATCGAGCCCCTCCAGTTCGCGTTCGGTTGATCGAACGAAGCGGAAGCTGGCGATCCACAGGGCGATGAGAACGAAGGCAACAATGCCATAGGCCGGCCACACGAAGTGCGCATACCCACCCATGGCGAAGAACTCGGAAACGCTCATCTCAGCCTACCTTCTCGGTCATGCCGGCGCCCGCGGGCGTGTTGGCATCCGTCTGGTGAACCTGGCGTAAGCGATGAGCGCGAATCTTGCCGGCATTGACCTCGGCCCGGATCCGCATCAAGAGAACCCATATGTAGTAAGTCTTGAATGCCAGGGCCATCAGGATCAGCGGCACCAACATGCTCGAATGGATGGCCGGGCCACCCATCTTCACGACGCTCGCCGGCTGATGCAGGGTATTCCACCAATCGACGGAAAACTTAATGATCGGTACGTTGACGAAACCGACGAGGGCCAGGATCGACGAGGCCTTGGTACCGCGTTCGGGATCATCGAAGGCGTTGGATAACGCCATGTAGCCAAGATAGAGGAAGAGCAGGATCAAGACCGACGTCAGGCGTGCATCCCAGACCCACCAAGTCCCCCACATGGGTTTTCCCCAGAGTGACCCGGTGGCCAGCGCCAGAAACGTGAAACAGGCGCCGACCGGCGCCGTCGCACGGGCCGCCAGATCGGCCAGCGGGTGTTTCCAGATCAGTCCGACACCGGCGGCCACTGCCAGCGCCGTGTAACAGAACAACGCCATCCACGCCGACGGCACGTGCACGTACATCATGCGCACGGTCTCACCCTGCTGGTAGTCGGCCGGCGAATCAAAGAGTGCAAAGTAAAGGGCGGAGACGAACAAGACGATGGTCAGCCCGGCGGCCCAAGGCTGGATAACCGCGGCCAGGCGCAGGAAACGGGTAGGGTTGGCGAACCGGTGAAACATCTGCATGGGCTAATATAGGGAGAATTCCCGATTAATCACGTCTTCCTAATAAAGGGCAACTGCGCCCGAAACATTGACTCATGTCAAATCGCCCAGGCATTTACGTTTCCAGCGCTTGGCGGATGGCACCGGCGCCGGCCCACGGGCACAAGGGCAAGGCGGCGATGAGCAACCCGCTCAGGATCAAAAGATGGGCCTTTGCCGGAAAACCGCCGAGGGCCGCTTCGACGCTACCGACCCCAAAGATCAGGACCGGAATATAAAGCGGCAGAACCAACAATGACAACAACACGCCACCGCGTCGCGAACCCAGGATCAGTGCAGCGCCGATGGCGCCGATCAGACTGAGCACCGGCGTACCGAGCGCCAACGACAGGATCAGAACTCCGTAGCCCTCCACCGGCAGGTTCATGAAAACGGCCAACAGCGGAGTCGCCGCGATCAGGGGCAGGCCCGTAGTCAGCCAGTGGGCGACGATCTTGGCGGCGACCGTGATCTCCAACGCCATCGGCTGCGTCGCTAGGAGCTCCAATGACCCGTCCTCATAATCGGTCTGGAACAAACGCTCCAACGAGAGCATGGCGGCGAGGAGCGCCGCGACCCAGATGACGCCGGAACTAATGCGGGCCAGAATATTGGGCTCCGGACCGACGCCGAAGGGAAACAAGACCACGGCCAACACGAAGAACATGACGACCATGAAACTGTCCATGCCCTGGCGCAGCGCCAACCGGAGGTCGCGTTTGACGACGGCGGTAAATCGACTCACGCCGCCACCTCGTGACCAGAATACTCACCGACGTTGAGTGTCCTTGCGTCCCCGAGACCGATTTCGGCATGGGTCGACGCGATGACCATGCCACCGGCGGCGCGATGTTCGGCGATCGCCTGCACCAAAAGGGCAATGGCATCCGAGTCGAGAGCGGTCGTCGGTTCGTCGAGCAGCCAGAGATCAGCCGGCGCGGCGACGATGCGGGCGAGATTGACCCGACGCTTCTGCCCGGCCGACAGGAACCGGCCCGGCACATCGGCTAGTCCCGTGATGGCGAAGGCGGCAAGTGTCTCTTCGACCCGGGGTTCACCGTCGCGCATCGTCGCCCAGAATCCGACGTTCTCGGCGACGCTGAGCACGGGCTTCACGGCGTCGAGATGGCCAACGTAATGGAAACGCCGGTTGTGCGCCTCCGGGTCCTCGCGGATCGCTTCGCCGCCCCATGAGATCGTACCGCGGCGCGGCCTCAGGAACCCCGCCATCAACCTTAACAAACTCGATTTGCCACTGCCGTTGGGCCCGCGCAGGACCAGTGCCTGGCCGGGGTCGACGGAAAATTCGAGGCCCGAGAAGACCACGCGTTCACCGCGAAAACACAAAAGATCCTGTCCGGAGAATAAGGCCATTGTCTGAAATTCGGGGAAATACCGATCCGAGGGCGAACCCTATACCATCAGACCGGAAAAAAGAAGCGGCAGAGAGGTCTTCTGCCGATGAATTTCTCGGGAAACGGCTTTGATTTCAATACGTTTTTACGGTCGGTTTGAAAACGTTCCGACACCAAAAAAATCGGCCGGGTTGGTCACCCGGCCGCAAGTTTCGGCAAGAGGTTGCCGATTTAGCGGACCAGAGAGGGGGATTCTCTGATTATAGACGAGGAGGTCTATGGTGATCATTTAGCCATGAGAATATGGCAAATTTATGGGTGTTCTACGGTAACTTCGAGGCTGCCCGGGTCGGCAAGGGTCACATTCCGGACTTTTCCGCGTCGTCGTCCTCCTGGTAGAACCCCATATGCTGGCCGCCGTCGAGTGCGATCATCTGGCCGGTCATGGCGCCGGCCTCGAGGATGAAACGCACACCGCCGCATATGTCCTCGATCGTAACCGGGCAGCGAAGTGGTAATTTCGACCATTCGCTCTCGAACTCCTGATCGGACTGGTGGACACTCGGTAGGGTCGGCCCGGGCCCGACCGCGTTGACGCGGATATCGGGCGCCAGCTCGCGGGCCAGGATGCGCGTCAACCCCCACAACCCGACCTTGCTCACCGTGTAAGACAAAAAGTCCCGTTTCAGGTTCCAAACACGCTGATCGATGATGTTGACGATGTTGCCGCGCAGGCCCGGCGGCAGGTCATTTGCCATCGCCTGGCTCAGGGCGAACGGGGCCCGCAGATTGACGTCCATGTGATGGTCCCACGAGTTTTCCGTCGCCGTCAGCGCGTTGTCATCCTCGAAAAGGGACGCATTGTTGACGAGACAGGTGACGGGGCCAAGAGCCTCGGATGCAACCCCGATCAGGGAGGAAGCGGCTTTCCAGTCGTTGAGGTCAGCGCCAAGAGCAGTTGCTTTGCCACCGGCGCGTTTGATCGTAGTGACGACGCTTTCGGCCTCTTCTTGCGAGCTGTGAAAGTGAACGGCGACCCGCCAGCCCCGCGCCGCCAAGTCGAGGGCGACGGCGCGGCCGATCCGCCGGCCGGCACCGGTAACGACTACGGTTTCGGGTGTTTCGCTAACCAAAAGACCACCTGGTCCGGCGTCAGCCGATCGAGGCCATCAGCTTCTCGACCCCATAGGTCTGAGCCCAAATGTATGCGCCATAAAAGATCAGCAGCACGACACCGGCCGGACGCAAAATCCGCCAACCCCAGACCAGAATCGGGATCATGAACGCGGATGCGGCGAGCATCACCCATATGTCAAAGATGACAACCTGTCGAGCGACAGGGATGACGTCAATCATCGCGGCGACACCACCGACACCGAGGATGTTGAACATATTCGAACCGACGACGTTGCCGATGGCGACGTCGGGGTGTCCACGCAACGCCGCGATCCCCGAAGCGGCGAGCTCAGGAAGCGAGGTCCCGATGGCGAACAGGGTCAAGCCGATAACCTCCTCCGAAACGTCGAACGTTCGTGCGACCTCGACACCGCCTTTGACCAACATATCGGCGCCGAAGGCTAACCCGGCGAGGCCGGCGATAACGAATACGATGCTCATCCACAAGGGACGGTGATCGCCTTCCAGCTCAGTGACTTCCTCGATGATCTCTTCGGCCACGGTCGGATCATGAGTGTCGCGCCAGTAGGTCGAGGCGAGGAAAGCAAAGAAGCCGATCAGCAGCAAGATACCGGAAACCCAATCCAGCGGGCCATAGAGGCACAATGCGGCGAACAACAGGCTGCCGATGGTCAGTACGGCGCCGTCCAGTTTGCTGGCCGACGTCTCTTCAATGATCGGCCTCACCAGTACGGTCGCCCCGAGAATCAGCAAGACATTGGCAATATTCGAACCGACGATATTACCGATGGCGAGGCCGGTGGCGCCGGCGTTCACGGCGTCGATTGTCACGACCAGTTCCGGCGCCGATGTCCCAAAGGCAACCACGGTCATGCCGATGACCAGCGGCGAAACGCCCATCCTGTCGGCGAGGCTGACGGCGCCTCGCACCAACAATTCGGCGCCGCCAATCAAGATGACGAAACCGACAACAACCTGAACGTACATCATGATGAGCGGGTGATCCTTTCCGGAATATGGCTGAATTCGTTCACGATCATCGAATAGACGTCACGCTTGAAGGGAACGATGATTTCCGGAAGCTCCGAGAGCGTAACCCAACGCCACTCGGAAAACTCGGGTTTCCCGTGATGGTCAAGATTGAAATCCCCGTCTTTCCCCAAATATCGAAGCGCAAACCACTTCTGTTTTTGACCCCTGTATTTGCCACCCCAGGACACGCCGCGAAGGTGATCGGGCAGATCATACGTCAACCAGTCCGATGTTTCAGCAAGGAATTCAACATGGTCAATGCCGGTTTCTTCCAGGAGCTCACGGACGACGGCTTCTCTGGGGTCCTCACCCTTATCGATACCGCCTTGCGGCATTTGCCAGAAATTGCGAACGCTTTCATCGGATTTCGGAATGCGCCGACCGACCCAGACCTTTCCTTTCGCGTTAAAAAGGGCGGCGCCAACACACGGCCGGTAAGGCAGCGCGTTCGCGTCCTTTTTCTTGGATTTTTTGGCCGTCATTCAATGAATTGTTTGTTGGCGATGGCGGAGACCGGTACCAACGTCAGTTTCCTTTGTTGCAAGCTCCGTGTCCAGATCAACAAACGGTCGATGGTCGACGGATAGGCATGGGCCGTACCGATGGCCGTCGATTCCTGTTTAATGATGGTTTCCAGTTGTTTGAGCTTGCGGTCGAGGGATTCGCGAAGCGGCGGCTCGTCGAGCATAACGTTGCTGATGGCCTTGGGTAAATCGATTTCGGCAGCGATTCCCGGTGCCTCCGAACGCGAGGTACCACCGTCAACGAACATGAGCCCGCGGTCCTTGATTTCCTGCAGGATCGGTCTCAACTGGCCGCTGGCGGAATTGAGCTTGGATCCCATAATCGTCAACACACCGACGTAACCGGAAAACCGACTCATCATTTCTTTCAGGCGTCGCATGTTGTCGCTGACTTGCAGGTTGGTGCTGAGCGCCAGAGGCCCAGCATCCTCGGCCGGGAAATCCTTGCTTTCCATCGGAAGTTCCAGGAACACCTCGTGGCCAGCCAAGCGGGCCCTCAACAACCAATCGTTCAGGTCGCGGGCATAGGGAGAAAACGCGAGACTGATTTCACCCGGAAGTTTCCGAATTGCAGCCAGGGTGGCGGCCCGGCTGAAACCGATGACTTCTTCCAACAAGTTCTGATCCGGCGCCGAAGCGAGGGGCACGGCATCTTCGAGATTGGGGATGTCCTGGTAGGAAACGGAGGTTACCTGCGGGATCACCATTCCTTGGCCGGCAGCGAGTCCACCGCCGGCACGCGCGTTCAATGATCCCGATTGCAGGGCCATGACCGACGTCATCTTCTTCGGCTTGACCAAGCCGGTTTGGCCCTCATCGGCGGGTTGACCCGCCTGATCCGCACCGACGTCTCCAGTTGCTGCCGGCGCGGCCGTCAACGGTTGCTGCGACGGCGGCGGCTCTTGTAATGCCGCACCGGACTGCACGGCTTCGTTGAGCGATGGTGTCGTCAAAACCTTCGGCGTCCCTGACGTCGGGGGCGGGGCCAGGGCAACGCTTACCCCCCCCTTTGGCGCGCTCGGCTGGCTCTCCTCGGCCGTTTGTTCGCCCCCGTCACTGAAGAACCAAAAGGCGGCGCCGCCGACGACTCCGAGCACGAGCACACCGGCACCGATACCAGCGAAAAGCAACATACGTTTGGGGTCGCCCCCCGCCTCTTCTTCATCCTCGAAGTCTTCGTCGTCGAAGTCTTCGTCATCAAAGTCCTCACCGTCGAATTCGAGGTCATCGACGGAGTCGTCGCTGGCGTCCCCCGTACTCTCTTGCTCAGAGTCGCCATCGCCGAAATCAACGTCGTCAGGATCGTCTTCGAACTGTGGGATATCATCGACGCCTTCTTCATCCACCGCCTGCATTTGTGCGTCGAGTTCCGTTAGGTCGGCACGATCCTGGAAATTTTCCATGGACTCGGCCTCGATATCGTCTTCGATTTCGATGGCCAATTCCGTGTCGTCATCAATGACCTGCGTCCTGGGAACGCCGTCATAGTCATCGCCTTCGAAATCGCTGGGATCGAAATCGCTGTCGTCTAATTCGTCTTCTTCGTCGTCTTTTTTACGACTGAGGAATTTCGGAAGTTTCACCGCCTACCTCGGAGACAGTCGGCCGATTTAATCGGGTTATCTTGCACCAGCCTGCTGGCTCGCCGAAAACAACGCTACCCCGCGCAAGAGATCGAGGGCGCGCGTCAACTGATAATCCTCGACTTTGGTTTCCGTTTTCGTCTCGCCCGAATCGCCGTCGTCCGGTTTTTCGGACCCACCGTTTTCGTTCTCCAGAGCACCTCGCAAATCGGATTCGCGTCGTTGCTCCCCCTGCTCGATGGTCTCGACCCGGGTCGGTTCGACGACGATGTCGGGATCGATCCCTTCGCCCTGGATCGAGCGACCAGACGGAGTGTAGTAGCGCGCGGTCGTCAAGCGCATGGCGCCGTGGCCCGGTAGCGGCATGATCGTCTGAACGGACCCTTTCCCGAACGACCGCGTACCCAGCACGATGGCGCGATTGTGATCCTGCAACGCACTGGCGACGATTTCGGAGGCGGATGCGGAACCGCCGTTGATCAAAATAACGACCGGCTTTCCGTCCGTCAGGTCGCCCGGTTTGGCGTTGTAGCGGTGCGTGTCCTCGGCCTCGCGCGATCGAGTCGAGACGATCTCGCCCCGTTCCAAAAAAGCATCCGACACGGCGACCGCCTGATCGAGCAGCCCACCAGGATTGTTGCGAAGATCAAGGACGACGCCCTGCAGGTCGTCGCCCAATTCCGCATCGAATTTGTCCATGGCTTTCTTTAGCCCGGTTTCCGTCTGTTCGTTGAAGGATGTGATCCGCACATAGCCGACCTTGTCCTCAAGGCGCGAACGAATGGATGTGATCTTGATGACGGCGCGCGTAATCGTGACGTCGAAGGGTTTGTCGACGCCTTGCCGGCGGACGGTCAGTTTGATGTCGGTGCCCGTGCGGCCGCGCATCTTTTCGACCGCTTCCTGAAGCGTCAGGCCCTGGACACTATCGCCATCGAGATGCGTGATAAAATCACCGGCCTCGATCCCGGCTCGATAGGCGGGCGTGTCGTCGATCGGTGAAATCACTTTGACGAAGCCGCCCTCCATCGTCACCTGAATACCCAGGCCACCGAACTCACCACGCGTATTGACCTGCATTTCCTGGAATCGCTTGGCGTTCATGTAGCTGGAATGAGGGTCAAGCGATGTCAACATACCGACGATAGCCGCTTCAATGAGTTCTTCGTCCGTCGGTGTTTCAACGTAGTCGGCGCGTACCCTTTCGAAGACGTCCCCGAAAAGGTTGAGGAGCCGATAGGTCTCGGCACTATTCTTCGTATTCGCCGCGTCGACCGCATGGGCCGTCCCTGCGACGAAATAAAACGAGACCGCAAAAGCTGCACCCGCCAGCCACAGCACGCTTCGAGGTTTCATCCGCTCACCTTATCCTTTTCTGTCTTTCCGCTACGTACCGCCAGCCACGGAAGAGGGTTTATCGGTTGGCCTTTGCGGCGCAATTCAACGTAGAGCGTGGGTTTACCGCCGTTTTCGTCCGAGGCGTTCCGGCCCATAATGCCTACCGGTTCGCCAGCAAGGAACCATTGTCCGACGGTTCCGTCCAGTCGTGTCATTCCGGCGAGAAGTGTATGATATCCCTCGCCATGTTCGATGATCAAGAGTTGGCCGTATCCCCGGAACGGTCCCGAGAACGCAACACGGCCTTCGTAAGGCGCAATGACCTGGGCGCCGACGCGCGTTTCGAGCGTAATCCCTTTGTGGGTGAGCCCGCTCGGGCTCTTTTGGCCATAACGGGCGATAACCTTTCCGACAACGGGGAACGGGAGCTTTCCAAAGGCGTCCTCGATCGGTCTTCCAGACAACCCCGGCGGCGGGCCTTGTGTCGCGGCGGCCGACTGCATGCCACCCTTTGCCGCTTTGCCGGCCGCTTTACGGCGTTTTTCGCGAGCTACCTCCAGCCGGGTCATGAGTTCACGTAAAGACCGGGCTTCCGCGGCCAGCGTTTTCATCTCCTGATCTGCAGCTTGGCTTTTGGCGACCGTCCGGCGGCGTAACCGCGACTTACGCCCGAGGAGCGTTTGCAACAATTTCCGCTGTTGAGCCAGGTCCTTTTGCGCGTCGTCCAACTCCAAATGCCGCCTTTCCGCCTCGTCGTGCGTTTCGCGCAATGCGGCCAGATCGTCGCGAAGAACTACGGCCCGGCGTTCCAGCTCGGGAATCGCTGCCCGCAAAAGGATGGCGCTGCGGATCGTGTCGCCAGGCGTGATCGGTCGTGCGATCAAGGCCTCCGGCGGATATTGGGCGACTCGTTGCAGTGCCGTCAGAACGACACCCATCTGCTTGCGGCGTTGGTTGAGGGTTTCCCGCTTAGACTGCAGGTCATGGTTCAGCGTTTCCAGCTGTTGGGTAAGGTCGCTGATCCGAGCTTCATGGTCCTGGATAAGCCGCGCCGCCGAGACCAGGCCTTCACGCAGGCGAACGATGTCGCCTTCCAGGTCGGCGGCTTTCTTCTTTAGCTTGTCGCTACGAGAGCGCGCCTTGTCTATGGCACGGTCGATCTCCTGAAGGCGGGCGCCTGGGGGTTGGACACTTGAACCGAGGGAAGTCGGGTCCGCTGCCGCTCCCGCGGGCGACTGCAACGCCTTACCGGCAGCAGCGGCCTTCGGTCTCGATCTCGTGACTGGCGATCCCTGCGCCGGCGCGTCGAGGCGAACCGGCCCTTGACCATTCACAGGCGTTTGCGCCTGGGCCGAATTCGTTGCCGGCCCGAACGATAGGATCATCAAGAGGAGTACGCTGGAAACGGTCAACCGTGCCATTTATTCGGCGGCGGCTGGTTGAACGCCGCTTTTGGCGATTAACGACTGGCCGGTCATCTCTTCGGGTTGCGGCAAGCCCAGCAGAGACAACAGCGTCGGCGCCACATCGCAAAGGCGGCCGCACCTGAGTTGACCGACGCTTGGTGGCGCATTGACCATCAATACGGGCACGGCATTTAACGTATGTTGCGTATGGGGCTCGCCGGATTCCTCGTCGCGCATGGTTTCGCAATTGCCGTGGTCGGCAACGATCACCATGACCCCGTCTGTTTCCTTGATCGCTTCCTCCAGGCGACCGAGGCATTTGTCGACAGTTTCGGCAGCCCCGATCGCAGCTTCGAGAATGCCCGTATGGCCGACCATGTCACCGTTGGCATAATTAACGACGATCAGGTCGAATTTCTCCGACGTGATCGCATCGATGAGACGATCGGTAACTTCCGGAGCCGACATCTCCGGTTTCAGGTCGTAAGTGGCGACCTTCGGCGAGGGCACGAGAATCCGTTCTTCACCGTCGAACACGGCCTCCCGCCCGCCGTTCAGGAAAAACGTGACATGGGCGTACTTTTCGGTCTCGGCGATACGCAATTGTTTCATGCCGGCCTCGGAAACCAACTCGCCGAGAATCCGGGTCAGCTCCGCGGCCGGGAACAGGACCTCGAAAAACGCATTCAGTTCCGTCGAGTACTCGACCATGCCAAGACGTGCCGAAGTCGTCCGGACCACGGAGCGTTCGAAACCGTCGAAATCCGGATCGACCAGCGCCGCCAGGACTTCACGAGCCCGGTCGGCGCGGAAATTGGCCATTAAGATACCATCGCCGTCGACGATCCCATCATAATCCCCAACAACCGTCGGCAGCACGAACTCATCCGTGATGTCGGCCGCATAGGCCTGGTCCATGGCGGCAAGGGCATCGGATGCGGTTTCGCCGTGGCCCACGACCAACGCGTCATAGGCGCGCTTGACACGGTCCCAGCGTTTGTCTCTGTCCATGGCGTAATAACGACCGGAAACAACACCCACATCGACATCGTTTAGATCTGAGATTTTCTTTAGGAAGGTTTCGAGATACCCGCGCCCACTTTTCGGCGGTGTATCGCGGCCGTCCATGAAGGCATGGACACGGACCGGCACGCCCTCATCAGCCAAATAGCGTGCGAGAACGGCCATATGGTCCTGATGGGAATGAACACCACCCGGTGACATCAGCCCCATCAGGTGGCAGACACCACCGTTGTCTTTCAGGGTCCCGATAAAATCCCGCAGGCGCGGGTTCGCGGCGAGTGATCCGTCATCAACGGCGGTATCGATGCGCGGCAGGTCTTGCAAGACAATCCGTCCGGCACCGAGGTTCATATGGCCGACCTCGGAGTTCCCCATCTGCCCGGCGGGAAGCCCGACGTCTCCGGCCGAAGCATCGAGTGTCGCCTTCGGGGCCGATTTCACCAGACGGTCCCAAACAGGCGTATGGCCGAGAGCAATGGCATTGTTTTCCGTCTCCGTCCGGTCGCCCCAGCCGTCAAGGATACAAAGGACGACGGGCCCGCTACGGTCGGAATTCTTAAGCTTATCAGTCATGGATCAAATATAGGGCAATTGCCGGTCGAGGAAACAACGTATGCGGAATTTATCACGGAAAGGTTACAGATTAGGCAACGGGTCCCGGTGCCGGGGGCACTTGGCAGCACTCTTCGTAATTCGCTGCTAGTGCATTGATTTTAAAGACTTTTCTTGACGTCTTGGTTGCTCATGCCGCAGAATTATCCATCGTATCGATTGATGCGAGCCCACAGATGCGACGCTATGGATAGGAGGAGCCATAGATGTCACTGGAGAAACAGCTCCGGGGTTACCGGCTGACGACAGCCGATATCCTATACCATTGCCCCGACCACCCGTCTGTCTTGCAGAATTTCATTTGGCAGGATCTGGATGTCGCACCGGCGTTCCCTGTGTTACGCCGCTTTTTGGACTTCTGGGAGCAGAACATTGATGGGCGCCTGCACAGCGTCCGCGTTGCCAGCAAGTCACTCATCAAACCGGCCGAGTTCCGGATCGTCGGCGAGGTTTGCCGTATCAATTGATGGCGGATTAATGGCCAAGCTACCTCTTAGGACAGGAGGCGCGCCAACGACCGGGTATGTCACCGATTCGGTCTTGTGTTGATCATTCATGGAATCATCCCGCGTTGATCCTTGTCAACGCGAAGCGCGAATTACCGGTTAGACTGTCAAAAAAATGACATCCGTCCGCGCAGGTCACAGGAGGGGCTTATGGCCTACATGGAATGGTCCGATAAATTCGCGTCCGGCCTCCAGGATATCGACAACGACCACCAAGCGCTGTTCATGTTCGTCAATGACCTCGACGATAAAGTCACCAACGGCGAGGGTGACGAAGCCATCGGCGCCACTCTTGCCGGCCTTCTTCGCTATATTGAAGTTCACTTCGCTCGCGAAGAAGGCTTCATGTTGGCGGTCGACTATCCGGAACTCATCCATCACAGGGAACAGCACGGCAAACTCACCGAAGAAGTGATTGCGCTCAAGGCTCAGTTCGATGCCGACCCCGCGCAACTCGATCCGGAGGACTTGCTGGAGTTTCTCAAGGATTGGCTCGAAAATCATATACTGCAATCGGACCTGAAGTTCGTACCCTATGCTGTCCGTTTCCGGGACAATCTGAACGACCCGGGCTGACGCCACTTCGTTGGTTCCGGTTTGCATAGGTTTTCCCTACGATCGGGGAGTGGTAGCTTCCGGCGAAACGTTAGAGGTATGTTGGAGGCTTCCATGAAATACGCACTTGGCGATGATCGCCCGTTGACGGCGGGCGATGATTATTTCGTTGCGCCCAACGCCGCCGTGATCGGTAAGGTCACCCTGGAAACGGACGCCAGCATTTGGTTCGGCGCGACGTTACGCGCGGACAACGAACCGATCACCGTCGGTCGAGGATCCAACGTACAGGACGGCTGTGTCCTCCACACGGATCCTGGGTTTCCGTTGACCATCGGCAGCGGCGTCACGGTTGGGCACCTCGTCATGCTCCATGGGTGCACCATTGGCGACGGATCCCTGATCGGGATCGGCAGCACCATCCTCAACGGCGCAACGATCGGCAGGAACTGCCTGGTCGGCGCGCATACGTTAATAACGGAAGGCAAGGAAATCCCCGACGGTTCCGTTGTCCTCGGATCGCCCGGCCGCATCATGCGGCAGGTAAAACCGTCGGATATAGAGACGTTCACCCGCGCGGCGCAGGGATATGTTACCCGCTACAAGGCGTACAAAGAGACAATGGCGGAGGCGGTATCTCAGACGTGACCTGAGCATCAGCGCTACATTTCAGGCGCGCATCAACCTTTCGCCAATCGGCGGGTTCGTTATAAGCTCACTTCCATGACACGACTTGGCGGTACGGCGAACCGTCGGGCGTAGGCATCCGGCGCCCAGGGCGGAACGAAGGGCGCTCGCGGACTCGACCGGAGAAAAACGATGGCCAAAGGCCAGGTCAGGTGAAATCGTCAACAGCGATGAGCATTCTCGCATTGGCGGCCGCTTACTTTGTGGCCGGCCAGCTCGGCTTGCTGCTTGCCATTCCGCAAGGCTTCGCGTCGCCTGTGTGGCCGGCATCGGGAATAGCCCTCGGCGCCCTTCTGGTTTACGGCAATCGATTGTGGCCCGGCGTCCTCCTGGGGTCCCTTTTGGTCGAATGGTCCCTGCATGGAAATCTGTCCACCTTCACGACGGATCCGGCAAATCTGCTCCTTCCGACAGTGATCGGCTCCGGCGCCGCCCTGCAGGCGCTGCTCGGTGCATACTTGATCCGACGTGCGCTCGGGTTTCCGACGCCGTTGGATGACGGGCGGAGTGTCGGTGCATTTCTTCTCTTGGGAGGACCACTGGCCTGCCTACTGAACGCGACTCTGGGCAGTTCCAGTTTGTGGTTCGCAGATCGGTTGACCAGCGACGGCTACTCCCTGGCCTGGGCGACGTGGTGGGTCGGAGATACCATCGGTGTCCTTGTATTTACGCCCCTGGTGCTGATTGGCGTGGCGCAGCCTCGTGCGGTTTGGTCGCATCGGACCTACACCGTCGGCCTTCCGCTGTGTGTGGCATTCGCGATGTCGACTGCCGTTTTCTACTTTGCCGGTGACAGCGAGCAGCGGCGGGTCGAGTCCGGGTTTCAACGACACGCCATGATCACGGCCGAAACCTTGCGCCGGACGATCGACGCAAATATCGGCACGGTGAACTCGATCGTCCGATTCTACGATAGCTCGCGAAACGTAGAACGCCACGAATTCGCGACCTTCGTTGGGGACAGGGTCGGCCCCCAACACGGAATCCGCGCATTGGAATGGATTCCCCGGATCCGCCACCAGGACCGCACCGCGCTCTTGGTAAAGGCGCGAGAAGAAGGCCTTCAGTCTTTTCGAATAACCGAGCGGGGTCCCGACGGAGAACTCGTCGAGGCAGCAGATCGCGACGAGTACTTTCCTGTGTACTATGTCGAACCGTTCGCCGGCAACGAACGGGCGCTCGGTTTCGACCTAGCTTCGGACCCGACCCGCCGCGCCGCACTTGAAATGGCACGTGACAGCGGTAAAGCCATTTCAACGGCCCGCATCAACCTCATTCAGGAAGCGAAACGACCCTACGGGGTCCTGATCTTCTCTCCCGTATATGTTCGCGGCGCCAAACTCGATAGCCGTGACTCACGCCGCGGCGCACTCTTGGGCTTCGCACTCGGTGTATTCAACATCGCTGAAGTGATCGACGCCGCCTTGCCTGTACCCAATCGCGATAACGTCAATCTCCGACTGACCGACCGTTCGTCACCATCCGGACAGACTCTGTTATACGCGGACGCGACGAAGAGGGACGGAGCGGCGATTTCGAACAGAATTCGATCGGTGTTTGATTTGGAGGTCGCCGGTCGGACCTGGTCTTTGGAAATCAGCCCGACGGACGCCTATTTCGCCGATCAGCAATCTCTGGGGGTGTGGACCGTTCTGGCCGGAGCGCCTCTGTTCACCGGGCTTCTTGGCGCCTTTTTGCTGATGGTCACGGGCGAAGCCATCAAGACCCAGCGTTTGGTCGACGAACGGACGAAAGAGCTATTGCTCAGCCAGGACCGCTTTCGCGATTTTGCCGAATCGACGTCCGATTGGGTCTGGGAAACGGATTCCGATCATCGCTTCACCTACCTCTCGGATCGCCTACTGGAAGCGACAGGCGGCCAAGCGGTGCGAATGGAAAGGCAAACCTTGATGGAGGTTGCCGGCGACGCGAAAGACGAAAAATGGCGGGCGCATTGGGAACTGATGAAAGCCCAAAAACCGTTCCGCAATTTCCAGTTCCGCTATGAAACGGCGACACAACCCGATTTATGGTTTTCGATCAGCGGGCGCCCCATATACAACGTCAACGGGAACTTTACGGGTTACCGGGGCACGGGAACCGACGTCACCAGCCAAGTGTATGCCGAGATGCGGGCAAAACTCGTTGAGTCGGAACTCCGCCGAAGCGAAGAACAATTCAGAAGTGCGTTTGAGACTAGCGCCGCCGGCATGGCCACCCACTCGATCGATGGAAAATACCTGAAGGTCAACCAAACGTTTTGCGACATTATGGGCTATTCGGCCGATGAGCTTATGGACAAGAATTGGCGAGATCTCACCTATCCCGATGACATTGAAACAACGGAAGGTCTCGATCAAAAAGCCGCCGCCGGTGAGTTCAAAAATTTCGTCATCGAAAAGCGTTACGTCCGCAAGGACGGAGCTATCGTTTGGGCACGGGTCGCATCGGCCCTTCTTCGCGATCCCGATGGAACGCCGAAATTCATCCTTGGTCAGATCTTCGACATCACCGACCGGGTGGTTGCCCGAGCGGCATTGCTGGAGAGCGAGGAACGGTTCCGGCAATTCGCCGATCGCCTCAGATTGGTTCTGGGAGATGGATGCGGACCTACGTTACACCTTCGTTTCCGACACATACTCGAAGATTGCGGGCAAGGACCAGAAGGCCGTGCTTGGTCGCACCCGCCGAGAAATGTACACGGGCTACATCGCCGAGGAACGCGACGCTTGGAAAGGCTTTCTTGAGCGGTTGGAGCGCCACGAAGATTTTGACGGCTTTACCTATTCCTACATTCGTCCAGACGGCCAGCGGCGCGTATTCAGCAACAACGGCCGCGCCGTGTTCGATAGCAGTGGGCAGTTCGTCGGCTATCGTGGCACCGGCGTCGACGTCACCGAACTGAAGCGAAACGAAGCATTGCTCGTCGGCCGCAACCAAGTGCTCGGCGAACTGGCCCTCGGCGAATCCCTCGATACGGTCCTCACTCATCTGGTGACGGTCGCCGACGAGGCCGACCCCGAGATGGTGTGTGCGGTGTTGCTGCGGGACGACGAAGCGGAACGGCTCCGCTTGATTGCCGCTCCTAGACTACCCGAAACCCTGCGGCGGTCCTTGGACGGCCAGAAGATCGGGCACGGTGACGGGCCTTGGGCATCGACTGCCGCCATTCACGAGCAAAAGGTCTTCGAGAACGTTCTCGAGGACGAGGATTGGGCCGGCCTCCGGGAAGCTGTGAACGAGGCGAATGCCCGTACCTGTTGGTCACAGCCCATCGTTGGTGGGGAAACCGATCGCGTACTCGGCATATTTGCAGCCTTCCTAAATGAGTCCCGCTCACCAGGGCCGGGTAAAAGCGAGATCCTCGAAACATCGGCCCAATTGGCAGCCATCGCCATTGAACGCAAGCGGGCCGAACGCGAGATCGAGGGCCAAAGGGATGAACTGGCACTGCTAAACGAAGAGAAGGACAAGTTCTTTTCGATAATCGCTCATGATATGAAAAGTCCTTTCACGGCACTGCTTGGGTTGTCGACGATACTGGCCGAAAAGGCCGGCACCTTTCCCAAGGACGAAGTCGTCCAATACGCCTCCCTGATTCGACGCGCCGCCGACCAAGCATTCAAATTGCTCGAGGCCTTGCTCGATTGGTCCCGACTGCAGTTGGGCCGCATGGAATACTCACCACAGGTCATCGACGTTAGCGAGGTGATCCAAACCAACATGGTCCGGTTCCAACCGGTCGCCGAACTCAAGCAAATCGACATCGAGGGGAAGGCGGCGTCGGGTACGGTCGCGACCGCCGATCTTCATATGGTCGATACGATTCTCCGCAACCTGATCAGCAATGCCATCAAGTTCACGGCTGGCGGCGGAAAGGTCACCATCGACGCCAAGGCCAATGGCAAGTGGACGGAGGTGTCGGTAACGGACGAGGGAGTCGGTATTGAGGCCGAGCGCGTCAAGTCGTTGTTCGATTTGGGTGAAAAGACGTCAACCAATGGAACCGATGGTGAAACGGGGTCCGGTCTCGGCCTTCAACTGTGCAAGGAACTGGTCGAGCGCCACGGCGGTGAAATGTCCGTTGAAAGCATTCGAGCGAAGGGGACGACGTTTCGTTTTACGCTGCCGTCGGGGAAAGGCGGTTAGGGTCCGTGCGGCTGCCGGATGGCTAGAATTTCTTCTTTTTACCCAGCTTGCCGAGTTCGCCGCCTGGATGGACTTCATGAAAGTGTTTGTCCGTGAACCCCTTCAGTTGAGCAAGGGTCACGGCAATGGCATCACCGATCGCCATCTGGACGATGGTCGACGTCGTCGGCGCGTGACCCCAAGCCTCCTTCATCGCCGGCATTTTGAGAACCACGTCCGCATACTCAGCTAGGCTGTCCCGGTCGTTTTCACTGACTAACACGATCGGAATGCCACGTTTGTGGGAGAACTCCATCACGGTGTTCAGTTCCACGGCACGGCCGGAGCGGCTTAACGCCAGGATGGCATCGCCGACCAATACCGATCCGAGATCCCCGTGAGCGGCCTCTGTCGGATGAAGGAAAAACGCCGGTGAACCGGTCGAAGTCGTGGTCGCGGCGATCTTACGGCCGACATGGCCACTTTTGCCGATGCCGGTACAGATAATCCGCCCCGTTATCCCATTGAAAAGGGATATGGCCTTCTCGAAAGGCTCCTGTAGGTCGTCGGTAAGGGCCAGCAAGGCTTCGGCTTCCTGGCGGATGACGAGATTTTTCCAAGGTTTATGCATGGTCGACCATTCTCGGTTGGCGCGGCCCGCATAAGAACAAACCTTGGCGGATTTGCCAAGGTAGCCCCGAGAACAACTGGCAGCTTAAATCCCTTCCCCGTCGACACCCTCCGACGGGTCGTCATGTCGGACGACGGTCTTGTAGACGTGCCAGCTGGCATAACCGATTAGCGGAAGGGTTACGGCCAAGCCAATGTAAGCCGTGACGAGCCCGGCGGTCGTAAACAATACAATCAAAATGGCCTATAGAAGCATGGCCTTGAAGTTCCGGATCACGGCGAAAATACTGATCAGAATGGCGGGAACGAAATCTTCCGTGACATCGACCATGTTCTGCAACGAAACGGCACTTACCAGAAAGGCAATGATGGCCAGGACCGCACCGATGGTCGAGCCGACAGTCAAGAAAACGAGGCCTTCGATGGTGAACAGGGTGTCCATTGCAATATCGCGGATGGTCAGCGACGTGTGCGGGAAATTGATGGCGTAGATCAGGGCCGCCGTACGTATCCAGATCAACATGAAAAAGACGAGGGCGAGGCCGGCGCCCAGGACGGCGCGCGTGTTCCGCCGCCAGGTCAGGAAGAGATCTCGCCAACCGGGCCTTTCGCCTTTCGAGAGGCGACGGCTGATTCCGTAGAAACCGGTACAGAATATGGGAGCGACCAAAATGAACCCGGCCATCATCGGCCAGATCAAATAGGTTAGATCGATCAAATACAGACCAGCCGTGACCACCAGGCCGAGCCCAGCGAAAATCGCCCCAAATAAGATGCTTAGCAAAGGCGTGCGCAGAAAATCGCGCCAGCCGGCGGCAAGCCAAGCCCACGGATCGGCCAGCGAAATATCATTGATGCGGTGTTGAAACGGGAAGACACCCGCCCTGGCCGTCGATTTCCCGGATTCGACCTTTTCCACGTTCAATAAGCTTTTTGTTTGTTGCCTGTTCGGCCGAGAGGCTAACCCACCTTCACGGAGGGGGGCAACCCGGCAACGCGACTTAGTTCCGAGGAATGACTGGTACCCGCGCCACCGCATCCCATATGGTGATAAGGGCCGGTGGTTCGGGAGGCCCGTAACTTTGGATCAAACGGAGGCCCGGGAATGTTCTTTTTCTCGCGCGCGAAATCGGAAATGCCGGCACCGAACGACGCCCTGCCCGGGCGCGACCAGAAGATGCCCGTTCGCGAAACCCATTTCGTCAATGGCAATAGGATTGTGCCGCCGTTTCCCGACGACATGGCGACGGCGGTCTTCGGCATGGGGTGCTTCTGGGGAGCCGAACGTATGTTCTGGCAGGCTCCAGGCGTCTATGCGACTGCCGTGGGTTATGGGGCCGGATATACACCCAATCCAACCTATGAGGAAGTTTGTTCCGGACGGACCGGCCACAACGAGGTCGTTCTGGTCGTCTACGACCCGACCGCCGTAACGTTCGACGGCATCCTCCAGATATTCTGGGAAAACCACGACCCGACGCAGGGAATGCGCCAAGGCAACGATGTCGGTACGCAATACCGCTCGGGCATCTACTACGCCGATAGGGATCAGAAAGCCGCTGCCGAGGCCTCCCTAAAGGCTTACGGCAAAGCCTTGGCGAAAGTCGGGTTCGGCAAGATCACCACGGAAATTCTGCCCGCCGGTGAGTTTTACTACGCAGAGGACTACCATCAGCAATACTTGGCCAAGAACCCGGGTGGTTACTGCGGTCTCGGCGGTACCGGCGTTGCCATGGCCTGACCGGATGTCAGCGCCGGGTCCACGGCCGGAGACGGGAGCGGCAGCCGGCGCATGCTGTCGTCATCGAGAAGTTCCGGATCACCCAACCAGTCGAGCACGAAATCCAACGCGTCGTCGCCCCAGAAAAGGTGGCCGTCGGCGGTGAACGTCGGTACGCCAAAGACCCCAGCGGCAATCGCGTTCCTCCCGTTTTCAGTTAGTTCTGCCTTAACGGACGGCGCCGCGATCTCTTGGTCGGCGTTTTTGAAACCCAGTTCCGCTGTCATCCTGCGCCAATCCTCGTCATCATCCGGCAGCAGCCCGTCGACCCAGATCTGGCGGAATAGTGTTTGGGCGGTTTGCCGGTCGTTTGCACGGGCGATAACCAGCCTGAGGGCGCGCAACGGATTGAACGGGTGATGACGCGGTAACCGGTAGGGAATGCCGTCACGCTTGGCGCGCCAAGCCACTTGCCGATAGGTGAAGGCTTTTTTCGGCGGTACTTCCGCCGGCCCCTTGGTGTCCCAATGAGCGAGCAATCCCGCGAATAGCACCGGCCGAATTTCGAGGGTTTCGCTTTCGGGGAGCCGACAGAGACGGGTGCTCTGGAGATAGGCGTAAGGCGAGACGAAGTCGAAATACCAGGTGACGGCGGGCATCGGGCTCCTACCTTTCAGAGACAGCATTCGGCGCCCCACCGTTTAGGGGCGGTTCGTGTTGGGCTATTGGGCAAACGGCGTTCCGGTTTGATCCGCCCAGGCCTCCAGTTTTTCAATCATTCTGCGCGTATGTCCACCCCACCAGTAACTCCGCTCGCATTCGGGGCAAGTGGTGTACGGGCCACCGACCCCCGGACCTCCCTCGGAGATGGCGGCAATTTCATCATCCGTCGCTGGGCGGACCGGCATGTTGTCGACCAGGCACCGGGAAAAAGGTGCCAACATCCAGTCGATCTTCACGGAGTCGCTAAGGGCGTGGATCTGGCCCTCCACCCGACCGGACTCGAGGAGCACGGCGTTTCCCACGGCGGCGCGGTGCTCGAGTATCTTGCGATCACAGGTGAGGACGATCCGGTTCTCCCGCCTGGCGCGCTGCAACAACTGTCGGTCGGTGTGTCCGGGCTCGACCAGCGCCGTGTCATATCCCGCGGCCCGCAGCCAGCGCGCCAACCGGCCCAGCATTTCATCACAGAGAAAAGCCGGAGGCTGTTCGTTCATGGTTCTGCCGGAAAGCTCTCAATCGCGGTGATAGGGGTGGCCGGCAAGTATACACTGGGCCCTGTAGATCTGTTCGGCCAGCATGCCGCGCATCAACATATGCGGCCATGTGACCCGACCGAACGAGAGCAGGAGATCGGCACGCTCGCGGACACGCCCATCCAATCCGTCGGCACCGCCGATCAGGAAAACGATATCCCGGATCCCGTCGTCCCGCCATCCGGCGATACGGTCTGCCAGTTGCCGGCTGGACAGTTCCTTGCCGCGTTCGTCGAGGGCGACGATCACCGCATCCTTCGGTGCTGCGGCGAGGAGTTTTTCGCCCTCGGATCGCTTCGCATCGTTTGCAGCCTTGGCCTCGACCTCTTTCAGGTCCAAGGGTTGAGCCATTCGCTTCAGGTAATGTTGGACGAGATCGCGTTCCGGCCCCGCCTTCGCCCGGCCCACGGCAACGATGGTCATACGCATCGCTGGTTCATGCCAATACCCGCCCCGTCCGCTTCCTTGTGATCCACAAAGCGGACCGGTTTTTCACATCGCCCGGCGCGACCAGCCGGATCTAGTCTTTCGCCGTCAGACCGTCGCCCCGGCCGTCTCCGGGGAAGCGGCCGGATTCATCCAGAGTTTTTCTAGGCCGTAAAAATCGCGAACTTCGGGCCTGAACAAGTGAACGATGACGTCACCGGCATCAATCAGCACCCAGTCGCATTGGGTGGCGCCCTCGACGGCAACGGCCTTGAGCCCCAAAATTCTTCAGTTTTCTCTGGAGATGGTCCGTCATGGCGCCGACATGGCGCTGCGAGGAACCGGTGGCAATGACAAGATGATCTGCGATCTCCGTCTTGCCGGCGAGATCGATGACGACCACATCTTCAGCCTTGTCGTCATCAAGAGATGCTTCCACCAATTTCAACAGGTCCGTCTCCACCGGTGTCGCCTTCTGGGTTCGTGGTATGGTTTGGTTCCTTTCCAATCCAGTTAACCTGCCGCACCCGCCTCTGCCGCGCGGGAACGGAGCTCAGTGGCGGACGTAGGGTCGAGCCGGATTTTCAAGAACACCCAGGCCGGTGGCCGCATGTCCGCCAGTCGTTTCGCCGCATAAGGTTTAACCCTGTAGCGTGCGAAACGGCGGGCCGCTTTCGCGGATTCCGCACGAAAAGAATACGAGGGCCGCGCAAAAACCGCAACGGGAACCGTGTGAAAGATCGATGACCAATGACGCCACCGGGAAATCTGGATCAGGTTATCGGCGCCCATCAGCCAGACGAACCGGTGCCAGGGATATAGGTCTTTCAGTCCAGCGAGCGTATCGGCGGTGAAATGAGTCTTCAGGTCTTTCTCGATGTCGGTGACGCGGATCGAAGCACCTTTGGCCATGGTCTGCGCGGTCCGCACCCGTTCCGAAAGTTCCGCCATGCCAGCTTCCGGTTTCAAGGGATTCTGAGGGGAGACCAACCACCACACCTCGTCGAGCGCCAGATGTTCGGCGGCGATCTCGCTGATCATTCGGTGGCCACGGTGTGCCGGATTGAATGATCCGCCGAGCAGACCGATCCGTTTGCCGGTCGGTTGTCTCGCTATCCGGGTTTTCCCGGCCCCTAGAATGACAGACTCCTCGCCGCGGCAGTCTTTAGGGACGGCACTGGCCGGACCCGCGGACGACATACTTGGAACTGGTCAATTGCCCGACGCCGACCGGTCCGCGCGCATGCAGTTTGCCGGTCGAGATACCGATCTCGGCTCCCATGCCGAACTCTCCGCCATCGGCGAACTGGGTCGAAGCGTTGACCATGACGATCGCCGAATCAACACGGTCGAGAAAACGTTCGGCCGTCTCCGCGTTGTCAGTGACGATGGCGTCCGTGTGGTTGGAGCCGTAACGCGCGATGTGATCGATGGCATCGTCGACGCCGCCGACGGTCTTGACCGCAATCACCGCATCCAGGAATTCGGTGCCCCAATCGTCCTCCGAGGCCGCGGCCACAGACGGGTCGACGGCGCGGACCTCCGCGTCGCCCCGGACCTCGCATCCGGCCTCGACCAATCCCCTGAGGACACGCTGCAACATGTCCGGCGATGCCGCACGGTCGATGAGCAGTGTCTCCGCCGCGCCGCAGATGCTGGTGCGGCGCATCTTGGCATTGACGACCACCTCGCGGGCCATGTCGGGCACCGCTTCGGCGTCGACGTAGACGTGGCAGATGCCTTCGAGATGCTTGAACAGCGGCACCTTGCTCTCTGCCGTAATTCTCTCAATCAACGACTTGCCGCCGCGCGGCACGATGACGTCGATGGTCTCGGTCATGGTCAGCATCTCACCGACGGCAGCCCGGTCGCGTGTCGGCACGCGCTGGATGGCATTTTCGGGAAGCCCGGCCGCAGCCAGACCTTCACCAAGGCTTTCCATTATGGCCGCCGACGAATGGAAGCTTTCCGAGCCGCCCCGGAGAATGGCCGCGTTGCCGGATTTAAGGCACAAACTGCCGGCGTCGGCGGTTACGTTGGGCCGCGACTCATAGATGATGCCGATGACACCCAGTGGTACGCGGCGGCGTTGGATGACGAGGCCGTTGGGCCGGTCCCATTCCTCGGTGACGGTACCGACCGGATCGGCAAGGGCGGCGATGTCCTCCAACCCCTTGGCCATGGCTTCGATGCGATCCTCGTTGAGCGCCAGGCGGTCGAGCATCGGTCCCGAGAGACCTTTGTCCTCACCCTGTTCCATGTCCTTGGCGTTCTCGGAAAGGATTTCGTTCTGCCGCCGGCGCAGGCTTTCGGCGCTTTTTGTGAGGGCCGCGTTCTTGGCATCCGTGGTCGCCGTCGAAAGAACCCGGGCCGCTTGCTTGGCTTTTTCGCCGATGTCTTGCATCAGGGTTGCGATGTTCTCGGTTTGCTCGGTCATGTCTCTGCCTCAACTCAGGACGAGGTCGTCTCGGTGGATCATCT
>Ga0056133_10000015_pt1 | contig 32135 bp, 34 predicted proteins | sample WorMetGr2BELIZE1_FD_67351 | JGI IMG/M metagenome (GOLD analysis project Ga0056133, IMG submission 67351) | Marine gutless worms symbiont microbial communities from Max Planck institute for Marine Microbiology, Germany - Inanidrilus... ... | reverse complement strand
TCTCCGTCTTCACCTTTTCGAGGCCCTTCGTCAGGAAATGCGTGTGTCCCATCCAGGCCTTCAGGGTGCCGAACCCCTCTCGGGTTTGCAAACAAACCCTGCCGGGCAACGGGATGCTCCGCCGAGACATGGCGGTGTGTCGTTTGCCACGGTTGGGATTACCGCGGTGACGAAGGCGCCTTCCGGACAGGACCGAACTACACCGGCATCAAGGGTATTACCGGTATGGCCGGAGCTTCCAAGGAAGCGATCCTCGAGGTCGTCGCCGGCGAAAAGCACGGGTATGCGGAAGTATTCGATGAAGAGGCCCTCGACGACATTGCGGCATTCGTCAGCGCCGGTCAGATCGACATGGAGAACCACATCAATCTGATCACCCGTCGAATCAAGGGCGACCCGTCGGGAAGTGCTGCCGTGTTTTCCACCGTCTGTTCCAGTTGCCACGGCAACGACGGGACGGCGATGGCCGAGATTCCACCGATCGGTGACGAAGTTCGCCTCGACCCGTGGAAGGCGTTACACAAGATGCTGAACGGACACCCCGGCGATGAAATGCCGGCGCTCCGCGTCTTCGATCTTCAGACCGTGGTCAATCTGCTTGCCTATCAGCAAACGTTGCCCTCGGCCGATGTCCTGTCGTCCATATTGCGGGGCGGCAAGCTCTATGACGATTGGGGCCGCGAGATCAACTATCGCTACCCGGACTCACTGCATCCAGCCTATCCGGAAGGCCGGACGGTCCCGCCGGGAACCAGCAGTTGGCGTTGCGTTGAGTGCCATGGCTGGGACTACAAGGGAACCGCCGGCGTCAAGGGGATCACCAGGATGGTAGGCGCGCATCCAGCGATGATCATGCGGACCTTGAGAGACGAGCAGCACGCTCTGCCGAAAGCTCTCAAATACCGAGATCTTTGGGATCTGGCCACATTCGTCAGCCGCGGACAGGTCGACATGGGCGAGTACATCGACCAAGGCACCTTGAGGGCGCGGACCACCGGTGAAGTGGACCACGCCTATTTCTCTGCGCTTTGCGCCTCGTGCCATGGTGAAAACGGGACCGATATCCGAACCATGCCGGCTATGGGCCGTGTTGCCAAGGATAACCCCTGGAAAGCGTTGCACAAGATCCTGCACGGCCACCCAGGCGAATACATGCCGGCCTGGCAGGTGGCCCTGTCGCCGAAGGCGGTCAAGGACATTCTGGCCAAGATGCAGAAGCTGCCGTTGAGGCGGCGTTAGCCTCTGGCACGTCGGCAAAAATAGATCAGTCCAATCGGCGAGCCTGTCTTGGGCTCGCCGTTTCTTTTCGATTAACCAGGGTCGATCTGTGAATCGGGCCGGTTACGACAGGGCTTCGACTAAACCGTCGAACATCGGTTTTCCGTCGTCGCCGCCGAGCTCGGCGTGGGCCAGGCGTTCGGGGTGCGGCATCATGCCGAGCACGTTGCGCTCTGCGTTGAGGATGCCGGCGATGTCCCGTTGTGAACCATTGGGGTTGGCGCCGTTGCCCTTGGAACCGTCGGCGTTGACATAGCGAAAGGCCACGCGACCCTCACCCTCCAACTCGTCGAGTGTGGACGCATCGGCGAAATAATTGCCGTCGTGATGGGCGATCGGGATGCGGATGATCTCACCTTCGGCGTAGCGGTCCGTGAACAGCGTCTCGTTGGACTCGACCTTCAGATGCACGTCCTTGCAGACGTAAAGGAGATTGGCATTGCGCATTAACACGCCGGGCAGCAGGCCGCATTCCGTGAGGATCTGAAACCCGTTGCAGACACCGAGTATCGGCACGCCTTTATTCGCCCGGGCCACCACCTCGCGCATGATCGGCGAGTGAGAGGCCATCGATCCGGCCCGCAAGTAGTCGCCATAGGAAAATCCACCGGGCACCGTGATCAGATCGACCTTCTCAAAGTCGCTGTCGCCGTGCCAGACCATCAGCGGTTCCGAACCCACGGCGTTCCGGAGCGCGACCTGCATATCGCGGTCGCAGTTGGAACCGGGGAAGACGATGACGGCGGCTTTCATGTCGGTGCGTTAGGCTCTTATCCGATCTCGACCGAATAGTTCTCGATCACCGTGTTGGCGAGCAGCTTCTTGCACATGTCCTCGACGGCGGCGCGCGCCTTGGTTTCGTCCGTCTCGGCGAGTTCGAGTTCGATGAACTTGCCCTGGCGAACGTCGTTGACGCCGTCGAAACCGAGCGAGCCCAAGGCATGCTGGACGGCCTTACCCTGCGGGTCGAGGACGCCGTTCTTGAGGGTCACGTGGACTCTTGCCTTCACTGCATTACCTCCGGGCCTTTCAGGTCGCGGGGCCCGCCTTCAGGCAGGATGCCGAGGCGCCGGGCCACTTCTTGGTAGGCTTCCTCGACGCGTCCGAGGTCGCGGCGGAAGCGGTCCTTGTCCATGCGTTCATTGGTCTCGATGTCCCAGAGCCGGCAATTGTCGGGACTGATCTCATCGGCGAGCACGATGCGCATCTGTTCGTTGTCCCAGAGCCGGCCGAACTCGAGGCGGAAGTCGACGAGGCGCAACCCGATGCCGAGGAACAATCCCGACAGGAAGTCGTTGACGCGCAGGCTAAGCGCGACGATCTCGTCCATGTCCTGGGGATAGGCCCAACCGAAGGCGGTGATATGTTCCTCGGTGACCAGCGGGTTATCCACTTCCTCGGATTTGTAATAGTACTCGACGATGGAGCGCGGCAGGGCTGTGCCCTCGGGCATGCGGAAGCGTTCGGCCAGCGTGCCGGCGACGACGTTGCGGACGCAGACCGTGATCGGGATGATCTCGACTTCGCGGACGAGCTGCTCGCGCATGTTGAGCCGTCGCAGGAAATGGGTCGGCACGCCGATCTCGTTGAGGCGGCTCATCAGGTATTCGGAAATACGGTTGTTGAGCACGCCCTTGCCGGTGATGACGCCGCGTTTGGTGTTGTTCTGGGAATAGGCGTCGTCTTTGAAATACTGGACAAGCGTTCCCGGTTCCGGCCCTTCGAAAAGTACTTTGGCCCGGCCCTCGTAGATTTGTCTGCGTCTTGCCATGAGTCCCCACCCGATAGAGGCGCCAAGCCGTCGTTCCGGCGCCGCGATGGACCCGATCGATTGCCCCCTAATAGCAGGAGTTCTGGGGGAACACAATCGCGGGCTTGGCCGTGTTGCCGCCCTTGTGATCAAAGGCGAACGGGCTGGTAGGGTGCCTCGTCGGGACGCCCGGCGGCGAACAGCCAGCGCGGCGTTTCACCGACCTTTTCCGGCGACGGCAAGGCGATCAACGATGAACTGACGGTGCCGAAACCGGTATCGGTAACGACGGTCATGGCACCGCCGGGGCCGGCATCGGCGTCATGGTCGCGGGTTCCGAGAAGCGCCTGCCAGGCCCACCAGTCGCCGTTTTCCGGATCGGGGGCCTCGGCCGCGCGAAAACGCCCGAGATTGCGCCTCATGCGCGGTGATTCCGCATCGTTGAGATCGTACGCGGTGATCATCGACAGCCCCTCCGGCATGGGAAAAGCCTGGAGCCGGGTGCCGGCCTCCCCGGTCGACTTGATCCAGTAGGCCTCCAGGGCATCGGCGACGACCAGGTTGAAACTGCGGTAGCTCGCCGGTTCGATCATCGGCAGCGCTTCCGCCGCCACCCGCGCTTCGGCGTGGTCGACCGCCTCGAGGGGGAGTTCGCCGCGGCTGCGCTTGTCGTCTGCCGGGCCCAGCGACTGGCGGCGGTTGAGAATGGCGGCGACAATACCGTCGTCGCCCAACGCCAGCCACGTGCCGCCGGCCAGTTCATCCATACCGGCCGTGACGTGGTCCCGGTCCGGCCAGTGCCGTGCCGGCGGTCGCCAGGGGCGGTCGGCCATTTCGTCGCGATTGGCGGCGACGATAAGCGGCCAATCGTGGCCCGGCCGGCGGAGAATGACGAGCGTACACATGGGTCCTAGTACATAGACCGTCCCATCGGCAATTCCCAGGCCGGGACGGGCGATGCGAGTGTTGCACGGGACTGTGCCAGAAGGTAAAACTCCGCCCGAGTCGAAACACGACGACAATCGAAGGAGATTCGGATGTCCGATACTTTCCGCGATCGTGGAAAGGGCTACGAGGCCAAGTACAAGCACGATCAGGAGCTGGAATTCAAAGCGACGGCGCGGCGCGACAAATTGTTTGGTTTGTGGGCGGCGGTCAAAATGGAGTATGGCGAAGGCGAGGCGAAGGACTACGCCATGGAGATCGTTTCGCTGGAGCTGGATAAGCCCGGATCCCTGGCCGTGATCGAAAAGGTCACCACTGACCTCGCCGAAAAAGGTGTTCAAATCACGGACAAGGAGTTGCGGGCGGAGTTGGACCGGTTCTACGCCATCGCCCTATCGCAACTGTACTCCGAATTTCCGGACGCTCTCGAGACCGATCACGAAAACGTCGGTTGATCCGCCCGGAGCCACAATTTCCGAAAACGACACCAGTCCGTCACTTGAGGCGGACCTCATACGACCATATATAGCGCCCGATACCCGAAGAGGGACGGACGAAATCGAAGGGAGCGGACGATGATTGACTCAGTAGAAGACCGAAAAAAAGCCCACGAAGCCGTTTTCAAGAAAAAGGAAGACATCCGCTTCAAGGCCGAGGCTCGTCGCAACAAGCTTTTGGGCCTTTGGCTGGCCGAAGCCTTCGGCATCACCGGCGAGGACGCTGACGCCTACGCCAAGGAGGTCGTCATCGCCGATCTCGAAGAGCCGGGTATCGAAGACGTCATGCGCAAGGTCATGGCCGACATCGAACGCCACGGCGTCGATATTTCGGACCCCCAGGTGCGGGACAAGATCGACGAGTTGGACGATGTCGCCTTCGATCAGGTCTGCGACGAAGAGGGGATCGAGTGCTGAACGGCCCTGGAGCCGCTCAACTCCTCATACCTTCAATCAAGTCCCGCGACGCCGTCTCGATGATCAGGCCGTCGTAGGCCATCATCAATAGGGTGTAACCGCGATCCACCATGGCGCGGCCTTTTTCCACGTCCATTGCTAAGCCGCCGAGCGCGGCCGGTGAGGCGAGGATGGCGTTTTCCGCCGTGGTCACGGCTTCCAAAAACTTGGGATGGTCGAATTCGCCGGGAATGCCGAGGCTCTGTGAAAGGTCGAAAGGCGCGATGAAGGCGACGTCGATGCCATCGACGGCTAGAATCTCATCGATGTTCCGCACGGCTTCAGCTTGTTCGATCAAGACGATGGTCAGCAGGTTGTCGGCGGCGGCGGCCGCATAATCGAAAGTACTTTGACGCCACCGGCTGGGGGCGAAAAAAGGAGCGAAACCCCGGGTGCCGGTTGGCGGATAGCGCATGGCCGAAACCGCGGATCGCGCTTGCTCGGCGGAAACCACGAGCGGGAAGAAAACGCCGAGCGCCCCAGCGTCGAGCGCTTTTTTGACCATCCACGGATCCGTTGCCGGAACCCGCACCAAGGGCACCGTGTGCGAGACCGCGGTAGCGTTGATCATGGCATGCATCGATTCCGGTCCGATCGGGCCGTGTTCCATGTCGATGGTCAGCCAATCGAAACCGGCGACGGACATGACCTGGACGAGCTGGGGACTCGGCATGGAGACGAAGGTGCCGATCGCCGGTGACCCGTCTGCGAGCATTTGTTTCAGAGGGTTGATCGGAGTCTTCATGGAGGCCTCACGTTCGCCCGAAAACGCGGGAGAAGATTCGATCGACATTCTTGGTGTGGTAGGCCATGTCGAAAAGGTCCTCGAGATCGGCATCCGCAATATGCGCATTGACGTCGCGGTCGGCCTTCAGGAGATCGAGGAAGTTGCCGCGTCCTTGCCAGACTTCCATGGCGTTGCGCTGAACGGCGGCATAGGCGTCCTCGCGGCTCATGCCGGCCTGGGTCAGGGCAAGCAGAACACGCTGTGAGAAGATCAGCCCGCCCAGTTGGTCGAGGTTGTCCTGCATGGCGTCGGGGTAGACGAGCAGTTTCTCGACGACGCCGGCCAGCCGGTTCAAGGCGAAATCGAGCGTGATCGTCGCGTCCGGGCCGATCATCCGCTCGACGGAGGAATGCGAGATGTCGCGCTCGTGCCAAAGGGCCACGTTCTCGAAGGCCGGTACCGCGGCGGAACGTACGATACGGGCAAGGCCGGTCAGGTTCTCCGTCAGTATCGGATTGCGTTTATGGGGCATCGCCGACGAGCCCTTCTGGCCTTTCGAGAAGAACTCCTCGGCCTCGCGGACCTCGGTTCGTTGCAGATGGCGGATCTCGACGGCGGCGTTCTCCACCGAACTGGCGACGACGGCGAGCACCGCAAAGAACTGGGCATGGCGGTCGCGCGGGATGACTTGGGTCGAAATCGGTTCCGGCGCCAGTTCGAGCATGGCGGCGACATGCTCCTCGACGGCGGGATCGATATTGGCGAACGTCCCGACGGCGCCCGAGATGGCGCAGGTGGCGACCTCGTCACGGGCTTGGACGAGGCGTTGGCGTCCGCGCTCAAACTCGGCGTAAAACCGCGCGAACTTGAGGCCCAAGGTCGTCGGTTCGGCGTGAATGCCGTGGCTGCGCCCCATGCACGGGGTGTCACGGTGTTCATAGGCGCGTTTCTTGAGAGCATTGAGGACGCGGTCCATGTCCTCGATCAGAATTTCGGCGGCCTGTTTCAGTTGCAAGGCGAGACAGGTGTCTAGCACGTCGGACGAGGTCATGCCTTGATGGACGAACCGCGAATACTCGCCGATGTGTTCGGCCAGCTCCGTCAGGAAAGCGATGACGTCGTGTTTGGTTTCGCGTTCGATGGCGTCGATCCGAGCGATTCGCTCTTCCGTATAGGGCTTATCGCCGTTCGCCCACACGGCCTTGGCCGCCTCTTCGGGGATAACGCCCAGGTTCGCCTGGCCATCGCAGGCATGGGCCTCGATTTCGTACCAGATGCGGAATTTGTTGGCGGGTTCCCAGATGGCGGCCATCTCGGGACGGGAATAGCGTGGGATCATCGGAACTGCTCTTTGTGCAAAGGATCGTAATCGAAAAGGCCCAGGTTGGTGGTATATTCTCCCCCACGGGGTAAGTAAACCGGAAGCACTCCATGGACGCACTCCCCACTGGGCGACCGACTGCCGACATCATTCCGTATTTCGACATTGCGGAGGGCGGCCCCGTCGATCTGTGCGGCTTGGCGCCGGAGCGTCTTGAATCCCTGATCGAGGCGGGGCGTGCCCACTATGGATCAGCAGCGCTCGCCGTCGGCGACGGGATATCGCGAAGCTGGCTGACAAAGGCCCGAAACCCCTATGTCGAAGAGATCGACCGCATCGCGGAAACCGTCGGCACCGCCGGCGCCTTTCTCCTCAATCTTTCCTATAAATGGACCTGCACGACCTGCATCGGACGCGATCCCTCCGGGCGCGGCAATCGCTTGCTCCGCACCCTCGATTGGCCGCTCGACGGTCTCGGTCGCAATGTCGTCGTCGCCCGCCAGGGCCGGGCCGGCCGGCAACTATTTCAGTGCGACTTGGCCGGGCTTCACCGGCGTCTTGACGGCGATGGCACCCGGGCGTTTTTCGGCTGCAATCAACCAACCGCCCATGCGCCGCTGGACCCCAAGCTGCTGGTTCGACTGGGTGATCAATCGGGGGCGCACCTGGCAAAGCCGCGCCTTGCCGCCCGTTCACCTGTTGCGTCGGGTTTTCGAAACTTGTGCGAGCTTTGACGACGCGTTGCGCTTGTTGTCGGAAACGCCGCTTGCTTTGCCGGCTTTCTTTACCTTGAGCGGTAACGGGGCGGACGAGGGGGCGGTCATTGAGCGCGATGAGACACGAGCCTGGGTCCGTCGCTCACCGTCGGCCGCCGCCAACCATTGGCTCGATGGCGGAAATCCGGGCGACCGCATGCGCGGTGAGGACAGCCCCGGGCGCCTCTCGTTGATGGAGCGTCTGCGCGACGGTACCGGCGACGGTTTCGATTGGGTGCAGCCGCCGATCCTCAACGCCACCACGCGCCTTGCCGTCGTCGCCAACGCCAATACGGGAACCTTCGTGGTCAGGGGCTACGAACGGGACGGGCCGGTTACGGCTCCGTTTTCCCTCGATGAGCTATTGACGTGAGTCAATCCCATCATACTGCCCAGTCTGTATGATGGTGAATCAGGAGAGGTAGCCAGCGGCGGTCGCACCGGTGCGGACCGCTGCCGTTGGTCGGCACCGAACCGACCGCGTTGACAGGGGGAGCACATGGCGATTTCCAAGGAAGCACTGGATGACCTTGCCGAACGGCGTCGGCGGATTGCTGCCGGCGGCGGCCTCGACAAGGTGGAAAAGCGCCATGAAAAGGGGCTCCTGACCGCCCGTGAGCGGATCATGCGCCTGGTCAACCCGGATTCCTTTCAGGAAGTCGGCGCCCACGTTCGTCACTCGGCGACCCACTTCGGCATGGCCGACAAGGACTTGGCAGCTGACGGCGTCATCGTCGGAACCGGCTACACGGCGGACCGTATGATTGCTGTCGTCAGCCAGGATTTCACGGTTGCCGCCGGCACGCTCGGCAAATCCCACGCCCAGAAGATCGTCGACATCATGCGCTTCGCCAAAAAGGTCGGTGCACCCCTGGTCGCCTTCAAGGATTCCGGCGGCGCCCGCATTCAGGAAGGGGTCGACGCGTTGTCCGGCTACGGCCGTGTCTTTTACAACAACGTCCTGCTTTCCGGCGTCGTCCCACAGATCGCCGTCATCGCCGGGCCCTGTGCCGGCGGCGCCGCCTATTCGCCGGCCCTCATGGACTTCGTCATCATGACGGAGAACAACGCCCGCATGTTCATTACGGGTCCCGAGATCATCAAGGCCGTCACCGGACGCGAAACGACCATGGAAGAGATCGGCTCGGCCGCCGTCCACGCGTCTATCAGCGGCAACGCCCACCTGGTCGCCCGCGACGACGAGCACGCCATCGCCCTGGTCCACGAGTTGCTCAGTTACCTGCCATCGAACAATATGGAAGACCCGCCGCATCGACCATCGGCCGACTTCTCGCTCGATCCGAACCCGGCCTTCGACGCCTTGGTCCCTGAGGATTCGTCGATGCCCATGGATGTGCGCGATGTCATCAACCACATCGTCGATCCCGGGCAGTTCCTCGAGATCCACGCCGCCTGGGCCCGCAACCTGATCATCGGGTTTGCCCGCATCGAGGGCATGGTCGTCGGCATCCTCGCCAACCAGCCCATGGAAAAGGCGGGTGCCCTCGATATCGACGCGTCCGACAAGGGGTCGCGGTTCATCCGATTCTGCAACATCTTCAACGTCCCGCTTCTGACCCTGGTCGACGTGCCCGGCTTCCTGCCAGGCGTCGAGCAGGAGAGGGGCGGTATCATCCGCCACGGCGCCAAGATGCTTTACTCCTATGCCTCGGCGACGGTGCCGAAGATCACGATGATCCTGCGCAAGGCCTACGGCGGCTCCTATCTCGCCATGTGCGCCCAGGAAATGGGGGCCGATTTCGTCTTCGCCTGGCCGAGCGCCGAGATCGCCGTCATGGGGGCCGAGGGCGCCGTCCGCTTGCTCTACCGCAAGGAGCTCAAGGAGGCCGAGGACCCGGCGGCGCGCGCCGCAGAACTGGCCGCGGTATACCGGGCCGAGTTCGCCTCGCCCTATCTGTCGGCGGCGCACGGTTATATTACGGACGTTATCAAACCGGCCGAGACCCGCTGGAAGATCGCCTTGGCCCTTCGCAAAGCCCTGGCCAAGCGTGAGTTGCGGCCACCCAAGAAACACGGCAATAATCCGGCGTGACGAATAAAGGGTAACATGGGGATGGGGGAACAAGTCTTACTCTCGCTGGCCTTTTACGGCCTGGCCATCATCATTTCCTTCGTCGTTGCCATCGTCATCAAGGGCATCGTCGTGGCGCTGCCGATGATGGGCCGCATATCGGCGAAAACGCAACCGGCGCCGACGCCGAGCCAGGCGAAGACCACGCCACAGGGGATTCCACCCGAACATGTGGCGGCCATCGCGGGTGCCGTCGCATCGATGGTCAAGGTGCGCCATATCCTGCACATCGAGGACCATCACAGCGGCCGCGACTGGATGACCGAGGGCCGCATGATCCACCAGACGTCCCACTACGTTCCCCGCCGCGGGCGGCGATGAGACCACCGATCTAGGAGGTAATTGACCGTGTTGAGAAAGTTCAAGATATCCGTCGATGGTCGGCCCTACGACGTAACGGTGGAGGAATTGGAGGAAGAGGGTGCCACGATGTACCCCGACACCTCGGCCATGGCGCGCTCGGCGCAACCGGTTACGCCATCCGCCGCAACCGCACCATCGGCACCCGCCCAGGCGCCGGCGCCGCAAGCTGCGGCGGAAACCGGTCCCGGCGACATCGTCAGTCCGCTGGCCGGCGTCGTACATGCCATCTCGGTCGCCGTCGGCGACGATGTCGGCGAGGACACGCAGATCTGCGTGATCGAGGCGATGAAGATGAAGACCATCGTCGCCGCGCGCTGCACCGGCAAGGTCACCGCCATCGCCGTCGGCGAGGGCGATGGCGTCGAGGCCGGGCAAGTCCTGATGACGGTCGCCTGACGGCCGTCCCTGCTCATGGAAAACGTGAACCTCCTCAACATCTTCCAAGGCCTGGCGACGCTCGCTGATTCGGAGCCGGCGGTCATGATCATGCGCATCTTTCTGATCGCGCTCGGCATGGCGCTGATCTACCTGGGGCGCAAGGGCATCCTCGAGGCGCTGCTGATGATCCCCATGGGTCTCGGCATGGTGACGATCAACGCCGGCGTCCTGTTCCTCGAGGACGGCCGCCATGGGACCCTGTTCGTCGACCCCCTGGTCACCGATGTCGGCGAGTTGATGACCACGCTCCAGGTCGACTGGCTGCAGCCGGTCTATACCTTGACATTCTCCAACGGCCTCATCGCCTGCATGGTGTTCATGGGCATCGGTGTGCTCTTGGACGTCGGTTTCGTTATGGCCCGGCCGTTCCGCAGCATGTTCATCGCGCTCTGTGCTGAGCTCGGCACCGTCGCCGTCTTCCCGTTGGCCCAGTGGATGGGCTTGTCGACCGCCGACTCGGCGGCCGTCGCCACCATCGGCGGCGCCGATGGGCCGATGATCCTGTTCACCTCGCTGATCCTGTCGGACGACCTGTTCGTGCCGATTACCGTCGTCGCCTATCTCTATCTGGGACTCACCTACGGCGGCTATCCCTATCTCATCAAGCTGATGGTGCCGAAGCACATCCGCGGCCTGCGCATGGAGCCGGAGAAGGTACGCGAGGTGACGTCCGGAGAGAAGATCACCTTTTGCGTGGTCGCCTGTACGTTGCTGAGCCTGCTGTTCCCGGTGGCGGCACCTTTGTTCCTGTCGCTCTTCGCTGGGGTCATCGTCCGCGAATCGGGCCTGACCCATTTCGCCGAACTGTTTTCCGGGCCGCTGCTCTACGGCGCCACCTTCTTCCTGGGTTTGCTGTTGGGCGTGCTTTGCGAAGCCAACACCATCCTCAATCCGGACGTCCTGATCCTGCTGCTGCTCGGCATCGTGGCCCTGACCATCTCCGGCATCGGCGGCATCCTCGGCGGCTACGTGCTCTACTTCGCGTCCGGCAAGAAGTTCAACCCGGTGATCGGCATCGCCGGCGTCAGCTGCCTGCCGACGACGGCCAAGGTGGCGCAGAAATGCGTCGCCGAGGTGACGCCCGACGCCGTCGTCCTGCCGCATGCGCTGGGCGCCAGCATCTCCGGCGTCATCACGTCGGCCATCTTCGCCGGTATCTTCATCGCCGCCGTCGGCGGCATCTAAGGGCCGACCAACCTGCTTTAGGGCTCCTTCCCCCGGGTGGTAACGACGTACCAGATCAGACCGGCGATCTGGAGCCCGAGCATCATGGCGAAGCCCGCCTGGAAGCCCTCCGGCGCGTAACCGCCCGCCGCCGTTTTCGGCCACAGATCGATGACAGCACCGATACCCCATTGGGCCGCGAAGGCGCCGAAAAAGGAGAGCACGTTGATCCCGGTGACGACGCGCCCGGCCAGTTCCGGTCGGAACTCCTGAGGCAGGGCGGCGTAGGGCAGGATGCCCGAGGTGCCGAAGAAGCCGAACAGCATCCAAATGACCAACGCCCAATCGGTCCACTGCAGGACGAGGGCGATCTGGACACAGGCGAACAGCGCCATGCCGGTGACGGCAACGGTCATGATCTTGATGCCGAAACGGCCGAGCTGCATGGCGATGGTGCCACCGGTCAGATTGCCGGCGATCATGGCGGCAGCGATGAAGAACAAGTATTGGGCGACGGCGTCGCGGGGCAGGCCCGCAACGTCGGTCAGCCACGGGCCCGCCCACAGGCTCTGGATGGCCAGGAAGGTCGCCTGCGAGGCCACACACAAGGGTGCGATGCGCCAGAACCGCGCCGCCGTGAAGACCTCGCGGACCCCTTGCATTTGGTCGGCAAACCGTTCGCCGGCGCCGGCCCCGAGGCCGCGTTTCGGCACGGTGACGTAGAGGATCAGGGCGGTGGCCAGGGAGAGAACAGCGAACACGAGGAAGACGCCGCGCCAATCGGTGAAGGCGAGCGCGCTCTCGACCGGTATCGTTGCGGTCAGCGCGCCGAGGCCGCCGGCCGCCATCTGGAAGCCGTTGACCAGCGGAATGCGGTCCGGCGGGAACCACATGACATAGGCCTTGAAGGCGGCCATCAGGCAGGCCGAGGTGCCCAGCCCGATCAGCGCCCGGCCGATGATCAAGGTGTCGAGCGACTGGGCCAGGGAAAAGATCAAGGCTCCCGACGCGGCGACGACGAGAAGGGCGGCCTCCGTGCGCCGGGGGCCGAAGCGGTCGAGCAGGATGCCCAGCGGCAGCTGGAAGGCGGCGAATGCCAGGAAGTTGGCGCTGGTCAGGAGTCCTAAGTCGCTCGCCGTCAGACCGAGCTCGCGGATCAGGTCGGGCGCGATCACCGCATTGACCACCCGCAAGAGGTAGGACAGGTAGTACCCCAGGGCAAAAGGCAGAAAGACGCGGGCGAGGATCACGGGCGGTGGGTTCCTGGTCTCCGATTGGGGGTGCCTCGGCGGCAAGTGGAATGCGATAATAACGCAAGGACCAGTTCAGGCGAGGCGCAATCGACGGGGGAGAGGGCCCATGGACGACAGCAGCGGGCAATCGGGTGGGCAAACGGAAAGCACCTGGGACCGCGACATCCAGGCGATCAGCGACTGGATCATCGGCCACGCCATCGAGGGGCACGACTTGGCCGATACCCTGGATTCCTTTTGCGAGCGGGCGCGGGCCGCAGGCCTGCCGTTGGCACGGGTCCACGTCGCCATGACGACGCTCCATCCCATGTACGAGGCCCGCTCCTTGCGCTGGAACGAGGCGGGCATCGAGTTGCGGGAGAATTACCCCCACATAGACGCGCCGGGCGACGATTGGCTGAGAAGCCCGCTTCGGCCCCTCATCGAGGCCGGCCAGCGCGAGGTGCGCTACCCAATGGAGGGCGAGGGCTCGTGGCGTGACTATCCGCTTCTTGTCGATCTCGAGGCGAAGGGCTTCAGCGACTACTTCGGCGCTGTCAACCCGTTCGCCCCGGAAGAGGTGGCCCGGGCCCGCCAGGACGGCATGATCATGGGCTGGGCGACGCGCCGGGCGGGCGGCTTCACCGAGGCCCATCTCGCCGCCATCCGCCGACTGCAGTTGCGCTTCGCGGCGGCGGCCAAGATCGCCAACCGAGAGGAGACGGCGCTCAACATCCTGAGTGCCTATTTGGGCGGCGATGCCGCGACGCGCGTTCTCGACGGTCAGATCAAGCTCGGCGACGGCGAGGTCATCCCGTCGGTGATCTGGTATTCGGACCTGCGCCACTCGACGGATCTGGCCGACACCCTGCCGGGGGAGGCCTTCCTCGCCGTCCTCAACGACTACTTCCGCTGCACCGCCGGCGCCGTCCTCGACCATGGCGGCGACGTGCTGCGTTTCATCGGCGACGCGGTCCTGGCCATCTTCCCCGTTGCCGAGGGGCGCTTCACCACGGGGGAGGCCTGCGCTCGGGCCATCGAGGCGGCGAGAGACGCCGATAAGCGCATCGCCCAACTCAACGCGGAGAGAGGCGCGGCGCCCGGCTACCCGGTCGCCTACGGCCTGGCGCTGCACGTCGGGCAGGTGCTGTTCGGCAACATCGGCGTGCCCGAGCGGGTCGAGTTCTCGGTCATCGGCCCGGCCGCCAACGAGGTCTGCCGCCTCGAGGGCAAGACCAAGGACCTGGGACGCTCCATCGTCGTCTCCGAGGCCTTCGCCCGGGAGCTCGAACTCGACTGGCAGGACCTGGGCGAACACGAACTCAAGGGCGTCGGCAGCAAGCGCCGCATCCTGGCACTGCCGTCTCCTTGAGACCGGCGGGCCGTCGAGGCTGATTATTGCCGGCTGTTCAATAATCGTTCGGGCCGGCGCCGCCGGATGTCTACTTTTGTCTATAAACGTCCATGAAAATTTTTCGCCTCCGGTTTCTTTCGTTCTTCGTGGGAATAATTCTCCGGCCTTGTACCCGCATGCGGACATACCGTCGGTTCCTGCACATACCAAGAATAGGAATTTATAGCAGAAAGCGGACTGTTTGTAAAGAACAAAAAATGAACATCTAAGTGTGACCGCAGCCCGGGCGGTCGATTTCGCGGCGTTTGTCGGTTCTCACGGGAAGTGAATAATGTCTCGAATAAGTGAGAAATTTCGAAGTGGTCTATGCGGCCGTGTTGCTGGGGTGCCGGCAAGACTCCAGTAAGCAAAGTGAAAGACCAGATCAAAGCTTGCCGGGGTTGGCGTAATTCCGGAGGAGTGATTAATCTCTCAGCACAGACTGGCTAAAAGTGCTGGGAAAATCCTAGACCCGCTAGGCACTCCACCTGATTGTCGCCGCTGGTGAACGTATTGTTGGGTAAGTAAAAGAACAAACCAATCCTTCATCCAAATCGATTAACTGACGTAACGGATGTCAACAAAACCGCCAAGATATATCGATCCGAGCAGGATCACATTGTTACCTGAAGAGGCAAAACTCACTGACCCCGAGGTCTCTTTTTTGGAAAAACTCCCCATTCGGAGCAAATTGGCCTTGCGGTTCTTGTTCGACACTTGGGTGAGGATGGTTTTCGGGTTTCTTTTTCTGCTCGCGGTGAGCGCACTTTTCTTTTTCTGCTCGCGGTGAGCGCACTTTTCTATTTCGTGCTTCCGGCGGTATTTCTCTGGATCGCCCAATAGTCGACGTGAAGGTTCTCTTTGGTGGAGACGCAGTCAGTCATTGAAATGGCAGTTTTACATCTCACCACTGAGGTAATCTTCCAACCTCTGAACTGGCTCTCATAGATGGGTGGGAGAAGACAGCCGGGCATTCAAATCCCGTCTGCTTACGATACCAAGGCCAGTCCCTACTGCGCCGATTAGCATCAGGGCGGTATGGATCTCCGGATTTTCCCAAGCCCGGACAGACTCCCAACGGTCTGATACCCTGTCGGCCTTGGCGGCAGGCTGGCGGGTCTCGCAATGCGACGCAGGCGTTTTCTGGCACATTCACTGGCGGCGACGGGTTCGACGGTTTTTGGTATGGGCGCAGCCGCAGCCGGGACATCCACGCGCTATTGGTTGCCGGAGGAATCCGGGCCGCATGAAAGGACGTTCATGCAATGGCCGGTCAGTCGCGACGTTCACTCCGATCCGGTTTTCCTAGGCGCCCTGCAGCGGACCATCGCCGACGTCGCCAACACGATCGCCGAGTTCGAACCGGTCGTCATGCTGATGGAGAGCCGGTATCGGTCATCGGCCGAACGTTGGCTCGGTGACGGTGTCGAGATATGGGATATCCCCACCGATGATCTTTGGTGCCGCGATTCGGGCCCCTTGTTCGTCATCAACGACAACCGCGAGATTGCCGTCGCCCGCATCCGGTTCAACGGCTGGGGGAACAAGCAGGCCCACGTCAACGACGGCCGCGTCGCCGAACGCGTTGCCGAACGCGTTGCCGAACGCCTGGGCATGCCCGTGATCGATGCCGGCGTCGTCGGCGAGGCGGGCGGCATCGAAGCCGATGGAGAGGGAACCCTGATCGCCCACGAGAGCAGTTGGGTCAACGACAACCGCAATCGGGAACCGCGAGACACCATCGAGCGTCGGCTTCTGCAGGCGCTCGGCGCCGAAAAGATGATCTGGGCGCCGGGCATAAAGGGCGCCGATATCACCGACTACCACATCGACGCCCTGGCCCGGTTCACCCGGCCCGGCCAGATCATCATTCAGTTGCCCGAGAGACCCGACGACCGTGATCCCTGGTCGGTCTCGGCTTTTCAAACCCTCGAGTTGCTTCGTGACGCCACCGATGCAAAGGGACGATCCTTCGACATCGTTGAGGTGCCGGAACCCTATCGCACACGGGTAACGTCGAGCGACTTCGTCGCGTCCTACGTGAACTACTACGCCTGCAATGGCGCCATCATCGCCGCCCAGTTTGGGGATCGTGAAACCGACACGCAGGCGCGAGCCACGTTACAGACCCTTTTCCCGGACCGGGAAATCGTAACCTTGAATGTCGATCCCATCGGCGAAACCGGGGGCGGTATTCACTGCGCCACCCAGCAACAGCCAAGCCCCTGAGCGCTGGTGACCAGCGCGCGGCCGGCCTATTGTATCGTCATGAAGACACGCATCGCCTAGAAATAGCTGTTTGCCAAGTCGCTCCTGAATTCGGCCCCGGGCGGTCGGCCCCCGTGCGTGTTCAAATCCCAAAACCGCTTATTGAGCATGCGAACCCACCGGCCGGGCAATGTGAGGCGAATGCCGGAGCGATCGGGCTCAGTCTGGAACTCAACGAACGCGTAATTCTCGACGGAAATGGAAAGCGATATGTCGGACGATCTATGGCGGTGGAGCGCGACCAAACTGGCGACGGCCATGCGAGACAAAACCGTGTCGAGCCGGGGAGTCATCGAAGCCCATCTAGAGAGAATTGATGGCGTCAACGCAAAGGTCAACGCGATCACGGCCGTGCTCACGGACGACGCGATGGCGGCCGCTGATGCGGCCGCCATCGCGTCGGGGGATGCCATTGGTCCGCTTCACGGCGTACCCATCACCGTGAAGGAGAATGTCGACGTCAGCGGATCGGCAACGACCCAGGGTGTGATGTCTCTCAAGAACTCTCTCCCGGAAGAGGATGCGCCCGTCATCCGTCACTTGAAGAACGCGGGTGCGATCGTCATTGGACGCACCAACATGCCGGATTTCGGTTTGCGTTGGCACACGGACAACGACCTCAACGGCCCGACCTTGAACCCATGGAATCCGACCCGTACGCCCGGGGGTTCCAGTGGCGGCGATGCGGCGGCGATTGCGATCGGCCTGTCGCCGCTCGGTATCGGCAACGATATGGGCGGCTCGACCCGCCAGCCCGCCGTCAACTGCGGCATCACCGGGTTGCGCCCGAGCAGGGGCCGGGTGTCGCGAACAATGTCGGTGATCTTCGACCACCCGCCCATGTTCTATGAGCAGATCGCATGCGTGAACGGCCCGATGGCGCGGCACGTCGGAGACCTTCGGCTGGCGCTCGAGGTCATGGCTCAACCCGATCCGGCCGACCCCATATGGACGCCGGCCAAAGCGCCGCCCGCGCCGGTGGCCGGTGATTATCGGGTGGGACTGGTCAGGGACCCCTCCGGCGACGGGATTGCCCCGAGCGTTGCCGTGGCCCTCGACAAGGCTGCGGCCGTTCTTCAGGAGGCCGGGTACGAGGTCGAGGAAATCGAGCCGCCCTTGATCGAGGAGGCCGACGAGACCATCCGCTGCCTGTTCGAGACCGAGGTCGCCGGGTACATCGATGCCATCTCGCCGTTGATCTCAGACGACGCCGGAAGGTATCGGGATGCCATCGCCATGCGCCACAGGATCGCCGCGACCTGGAGCCGTCTGATGGAGCGTTTTCCGTTGATACTGGGGCCGGTCTCGACGATGGAGCCATTCGAGGTTGGGTATGATACCGGCGGCCGCGAGGCGATGCGCCGCCTGATCCGGTCGTTCCGGCTGGCCGAACTCTGCAACCTGCTCGGCCTGCCGAGCGTGGCTCTGCCGGTCGCGGTCGTCGGCGGACTGCCTCAGGGCGTATAGGTTATCGGCCGGCGGTTCGACGAGGAGGCTTGCTTCACCGCGGCGGAAGCCCTCGAAGCGGCCACCCGGTTGCCGACACCGATCGATCCCGTCGAATTCGGTTGATTTCTTTGTGGCAAGACCGGTCAGTCGGCAGCAGATGGCTACTGTCCGTTCACGGCATCCTGCGGCGGCAAAGGTCGGGTTGGCTGAATCTCCGGCACCGGATCATGCGGTAGACGCCGCAAAACGGCGGTCCGGAGGACCGCAAACGGGGGGTGGGCCGACGAAGTCGGGACCGCATTTTTCCTTCAGGACATCCCAATAACTGACAGGCGCTATTCCTTGTTTTCCTCATGGCCGTGTCAAACACGGCTATGAGGAGAGGGGTGCACAACGCCAACAGCCATGTCACCTAAGGGGGAGGGAAGCAGACACCCCGCCATGGCACCGTGACACCGATGCGGCCTACTCTTCCGAGCGCCCCGTGGCGTCCCGATCGCGGTCGTACCGTTGTTTAAGCGGAAACGGCGGCAACCAGGACTCGCGACGCACGACCCAGCTTTCGTAGGTCGGCATCAATTGATCGGGGGCGTCGAGGGATCCCAGGTGCACTTCGATCTCGTCGTCGCTGCGGGCGAAGACGGACGAACCGCAACTCGGGCAAAAGTGCCGCCCCTTATAGTCGCCCGTCTCGCCTTCGATGGTCACCGCATCCTCAGGGAATATGGCGGCGGCGTAGAAAAGGGCGCCGTGGTGCTTGCGGCAATTGAGACAATGACAAAGGCCGACCCGGTGGGGGCGTCCCGTCGCTACGATCCGGACGTTTCCGCACTGGCACCCGCCGGTGTATCGGTCCAAGGGAGGTCTCCTAATAAGTCGATCGGTCGCATTGGTTACAACGAACGGTACTTTCATCGCATTCGCCCGCTGCTGGGTCCACTCGGATCACGCCAGCACGTGGACTGTACGAGCGGCGAGGTCGTCCTCGCGGCGGCGCCGCTCGCGGGCGTCGTTGGAGGCGGCGACCTCGACTTCGATGCCCGGCGCCATTTCACGTCATATTAGAACGCCCGGGAGGAAGTTTGTCAGTCTGCGCAAAAACCGCAACCCGTAGTTCACAATAATCCCATATCGCGGAACGAGGACTGCCCGTGTTTGGTGACAATGACGTGGTCGTGCAGCGTGATGTCGAGCTTGTCGCCGGCCTCGGCGATCTCCTTGGTCATGGGGATGTCGGCCCGGGACGGCGTCGGATCGCCGGACGGGTGGTTGTGGACCAGGATCACCGCCGTCGCCCCCAGTTCGAGGGCGCGTTTGATGACTTCGCGGGGATAGGCGGGCGTGTGGTTGACGGTGCCCCTGTGCTGCACTTCATCGGCAATCAAACCGTTCTTGGCGTTGAGGAACAGAACGCGGAACTGTTCGGTACCGTCGTGGGCCATGGCGGTTTTGAGATAACGCGTCAGTTTATCCCATGACGACAGGACCGGCCCGCGGTCGACCTCTTCCCGGGCCAGGCGCCGGGCCAGTTCGCGGATCGCCTTGATCTGCGTGATGCCGGCCAGATTGAGCGGTTCGAATTCGGCGAGGCGCTCGGTGTCGGCGGCGACGACGCCGCCGAGACTGCCGAACCGCGTCAGCAGGTCCTTGGCCAGCGGCTTGACATCGATACGCGGCACGCATTGGAAGAGGACCAGTTCCAGGAGTTCGTAATCGGGCAGGCTTTCACCGTCGCTCTCCAGGAACCGTTTGCGCAATCGGTCGCGGTGGCCCCAGTAGTGGGGGCGCTGGGCGGCGCCCTCGGACAAGCCGGCCGGCGGCGGATTTTCCGCGATGGCGCGGATCAGGTCGGCCGAAGGGTCGCCGTCCCGAAACACCCACACCCGTTCGATCTTGTCCCAGCGCCCGCCTTGGTCCCGCAAGATGCGGCGATAAGGGTGGGTATCGCCCGAGATGCAAAACTCCGAGGTGCCTTCCGATCCTGATCGCCCGTCCAGGTTGAGGCCGGCGGCGGCCAAAATCTCTCGGGGATCTCTCGCGGGTTTCGGCATGGTCGTCGGTCAGACGTCGTAGGGCGGTTTGTCGAGTCCTTGCGGCGACAGGGTGAAGATCTCGTAGCCGTCGGCGGTGACGCCGAGGGAATGTTCGAACTGGGCCGACAACGATTTGTCGCGGGTCACCGCGGTCCAGCCGTCGGACAGGATTTTCACCTCAAAACGACCGGCGTTGATCATCGGCTCGATGGTGAAGAACATGCCTTCGCGGATGACCTCCCCCTCGCCGGGGCGGCCGAAGTGCATGACGTTGGGCGCGTCGTGGAAGACCCGCCCGAGACCGTGGCCGCAGAAATCCCGGACCACGGAAAACCGATGGGACTCGGCGTAGGTCTGGATGGCGTAGCCGATGTCGCCGAGCGTCGCGCCCGGCTTGACCTGGCGGATGCCTTCCCACATGGCCTCGAAGGTGACGTCGATCAGGCGCTCGGCCTTGCGCCCCACCCGGCCGACCGGAAACATGCGGCTCGAATCACCGTACCAGCCGTCGAGGATGGCGGTGACGTCGATGTTGACGATATCGCCCTCCTGCAGGGTCTTGTCGCCGGGAATGCCGTGGCAGACCACGTGATTGACCGAGGTGCAGATCGACTTCGGGTAGCCGCGGTAACCCAAGGGCGCGTTGACGCCGCCGCGCTCGACGATGAAATCGTGGCATAACTTGTCGAGGCGCTCGGTGGACACCTTCGGGCGCACGTGTGGCGTGATGAAATCGAGACACTCGGCGGCCAACTGGCCAGCCCGGCGCATACCCTCGAAATCATCGGCGGTATGGAGCTTTATGTATCGCCCGTCATTGGCGAGGGCACGGGTGGCTTGTTCCTGCATGGCGCGATTATGCCAGTGTTTCCGTAAAATGGCGAGCCGCCGACCGTTCAGCCGAGCGGCTCGATCTTCCGCGTGACCGATAACTCTTGCGGGCTTAATTGGCAGCCGTAGGCGACCATTTCAACCCCCGCCGAACGCGCCTTATCGTAAGCCGTCCCGTAATCCGGATCGATGTCGCGGGCCAGCGTGAAGGTGTCGGCGTCGTCGCGTTGGACCAGGTAAACCATGACGGCCCGGTGTCCGTCTGCGACCATGTCCGAGAGTTCCTGCAGGTGCTTGGCGCCGCGCGCCGTGACGCCGTCGGGGAACTCGGCCGGCGCGCCTTCGGTCAGGTCGCGGCGCATGGTGACGTTCTTGACCTCGACGTAACAGCGTGAGCCGTCTTCGTTCTCGAGAAGGATGTCGATCCTTGAATTCTTGCCGTATTTGACCTCGCGCCGGAGCGTGTCGAAGCCCTGGAATTCCTTGATCGTCCCGTTTTCGATGGCCTCGCTGACCAGGGCGTTCGGGTGGCTGGTGTTGATGCCGACCATGGCGTCGCCGATACGGATCAGCTCCCAGGTGAATTTGAGCTTGCGGTCCGGATTGCGGGCCGGGCTCAGCCACACCGGCGATCCGGGTTCGCGGACGCTGAGCATCGAGCCCGAGTTGGCGCAATGGGCGGTGACCGTTTCACCGTTCTCCAAAGTGACATCGGCAAGAAACCGTTTGTAACGCTTGACGAGCGTTCCGGCGATCAGGGGGTCGGGAAATCTCATGGCGGCGCAACCTAGACCGCCCAAGACACGAAAACAACCGCCACGGTTCCGGGGAAACCGGATTTGCTCTAAGATCGATGCGTTTTCTTATTGTAGGCAGGAGGTTTTCGATGAACGAGACTCAAGCCCAACAACCGCCGGCAATATCCAACATCGCTGGGATCGCCGTCGCCGTGATCATCGTCGCCTTGACGAGCGTCATCGTCTATCAGCAGGGCCAATTGGCGGAAGCCGTCAAGACGCTTGCCGTGGTTTCGGCGAAGTGCAGCAAATAAGGCATCAGCGCCAAGCTTGAGCGGCGCCACTAATCCCAAGTGCCTTTAAGGCGCGGCCAAAGCCAAGTGCCTTAATAGGCTGCGACCGTTCGTTCCGGCGGAAACGCGATCGAAACCCGGGATCCCTCTCCGACGGTGCTGTCGATGGCCAGCCGGCCGCCGTGGAGTTCGATCAGCGATTTCACGAGGGGCAGGCCGAGGCCGATGCCCTCGTGATCGCGGGTCATGCTGTGCGCGACCTGGCCGAACGGCTCGAGGACCTTTTTGATGTTCTCGGGCGCGATACCGACTCCGGTGTCGATGACGGCGATCTCGATGCCGCCGTCCTCGCCGAGGCCGCCGGTAACCGTCACGGAACCGCCCCTGTCGGTGAATTTGACGGCATTGGTCAACAGGTTGAGCAGCATTTGTCGGAGATGCCGGGGGTCGGCGCGAAGCACCGGTGAGCCATCGGGCAGGGCGGCGTCCATTTCGAGGCCCTTCTTTCGGCTCCGTTCATCGACCATCCTGAGCGCGTGATCGATGGCCGCACCCAGGTTCAGATCGACGTCCTCGACCTTTAGCTCCCCGGCCTCGATTTTCGAAATATCGAGGATGTCGCCGATGAGCGCTAAGAGATGAGTGCTGGAGGCGAGGATATCGGCGGCGTACTCGGCATATTTCTCGTCGCCCAGTTTGCCGTACATCTCTTCGGTCAGAATCTGTGAAAACCCGATGATCGAATTCAATGGCGTGCGCAGTTCGTGGCTCATGTTGGCGAGGAACTCGGACTTCGCCCGATTGGCGATCTCGGCGGTTTCCTTGGCTCGCCGCATTTCCGATTGTGCCGTTACCTGTGCCGTGATGTCTGTTCCGGTTCCCCGGTATCCTGCGAACTGGCCCTGTTCGTCGAATACGGGCGCGCCGCTGATGCTCCAGTTCTGTGGTCGACTTTTATCTCCGTGATACTGATATTGGAAATCACGGAAGGGTCTGTGTGCTTCAAGGTCTTCCAGGTGCCGCCGCCATTTGTCCTGTTCGATAAGGTCGCCGGCCAAATCCCGCCGCGACTTGCCGATGACGTCTTTGGGGTCGACACCTGTGACTTTGCGCAGGCGATCGGAGAACCAAGAGAAACGAAGGTTCTCGTCGAGTTCCCAGAACCAGTCGGTTGCCGACTCGGCGATATCGCGAAAGCGCATTTCGCTCTCGCGGAGTGCTTTCTGGCGGATCAGCAGCAAGCGGAACAACAGCGTCAGCGCGGCCATGAAAACGAGCGAAATCGCGTATAGGAGCGCGTGGTGTTCATGGGTGTCGATCGGAGTCAGCTCAACCCGCCACTCGCGTCCAAGGATAAGGAATGGCTCGCTGACCGCCAGGGCCGGTTCGCCATTGGCCAAACTCCTTTGGAAGACAATTACACCCTCGTAACCGACGGTTAGTCCGAACTGATCCCAAGGGCCCTCCGTCAGCACCGACTGTATCAGTTTGTCGACGTCAAATACCGCATTCAGGTAACCGGTGTTGAGTCCCGCCACCGTCAGCGGGAAATAGACGACGAAACCCTTGCCGCCCTGCAGCAAGTCAATCGGCGGCGTCGCCATGGCACGGTTCGTTGCGTCGACGGCCTCGAGCGTCTTCGACGGCAGAGGCAGCCGCTTCAAGTCGGCGTCGAGGGCCGGCCGGTTGGTTTCTACCGGGACCACCCAGCGAATGACCTTGTCGGGATCGGCCCAGTTCAGGGCCTGAAAGCCGAGGTAGACACCCTGGATGGAGGTCGATTCCGCGATGAAGTGTGTCCGGTCCATGCCGCCGGACGCATACCAGCGTTTCGCCAAGGCCTCGACGGCGCGAAGACGGTCATTGATGAAAAGCTGCAGGCGAAGCGCCGTTTGTTGTGCGGCGAAGGTCGTGCGGTCACGAGGGAAAGCCGAATCCTCCTTTTCAAGGTGAATCCAACTCACCCCCAGCAAAACCGCGAGAGCGAGAAAGACGAGACCGGAAAGGATATTGATCTGGCGCAGCTCGTGACTCCGTTACCTGATCATCTGTGGCGCCACCGTTGCCGGAGCGAACCTGATCAAGCCGAGGCACTGCGGGGCCCGATGGGATTCGCAACTTTTCATGGATCTTTGAACCGCTGCGGTCCCGGTTTCCGGTCCCTGTCTGGCTCAGGCGTTATCGGTTTTTGCGGTGTCGGCCTGTTTTTCGCCGGATTGACGAAGCGGAAACGCCCGAACAGCAGGCATCCCTTCATCCCCGGGTCGCAATCTCGACCCTTGAGTCTTTGGCATTTGCCGTTGAGTTCGTGCGGACAGCCCCAACCGCTCATCCGTCGTCGCCTTCGTTTCGTGGCCGGTCGCCCTGGACACCGTGGTGTTCCGTTCACCGGCAAATGGCATTTACATGTTTGAAGAACAATTCTAAAGCGAGATGTCGCCGAATTTCCTTGATGTGGAACAAACTGAAGGTGCGGCATGCGGTCGTTCAGCCGCCGGTCGGACCCTCCTCACCCGTTCCGTATTCCCTACCGTCGATGGCATCGGCAAGGCGATGGCGGGCACTGCCGCGGGGCAAGGGTTGTTGCTGGTCGGGATGCGGCGCCCAGGCGGTCATGAAGATGACCTCGAAGGTGGCGTCGATGCGGCCGGCCGCATTGCCGTAGTCGTCGATATAGATTTCGGCGGCGCGGAACAGGGTGGACCGTCGCGTCAACGTCCGGCGTTTCGATAGGACCGCATTGCTCTCCCCCATGGCGCGCAAATCGGTCATCAGCCTCAAGGGATCGCCATAGGACACGGTGATCGTCTCACGATCGGCAACCGGCAGGGCGAATCCTGCCCGCTGCAGCAGTGCTCCGGCGTCGCGGACCTCCGCCAGCGGCGATACCCGTTGGCTCAGGCCGCCTTCGATCTCGGCTTCGGCGCGGGTCAGTGCATCGCGCAATTCGCGGAGCGTCTGGCCGCCGAGCATGGCGGCGAGGAATAAACCGTCCGGTTTCAGGGTCGTCAGGACCTGTTTGAGGGTACCGGGCAGGTCATTGACCCAATGCAGGCTGAGATTGCTGACGACGACGTCGAAGCTGGCCGGGGCGAAAGGCAAAGCTTCCTCATCGGCGGCAATCGTGGCCTGTTCGCCGTGCGACCGGGCCAAGGCCGCCATGGCGGGTGACAGGTCGCATTGGACGAACCGGCTGATGCGTTCGCGCGCTTGTACCGTCTCCGCCAGCTCACCGCCGTGGCAGCCGAGGTCGAGACCGAGGTCGAACCGTCGGTTGATATCAGTCAGGCGATCGGCCAGGCGTTCGGCCGTTTCCCGGAACAGGAAATCGTGGGCGGACAAGGCGCCGGCGGCGCGGTCGCGGTGCTGGCGCACGGCGCGGCGGTTGAACACGGTCATGGAATCCGACATCCTCCGTTTATGGCACAGTCGGGAACCTCCTTAAACGCCGGAGCCGGGTTCGGCCGATCGGCCATCGTCACCGCGGCCAAACGCGTGCTCGATGTTGCCTTGCCGCCGCGCTGCCTGTCCTGCGGGGCCACAGTCACCGGTGACGGCGGCCTGTGTGCCGAATGCTGGGAGACGGTGTCGTTCCTGTCGGCACCGTTCTGTTCCTGTTGCGGGAATCCCTTCGACCTCGAGGTCGGTGACGACGTCCTCTGCGGACCCTGCCTGAGCCGGCGTCCCATATTCGACCGGGCCCGCGCCGCTTTCGCCTACGACGAGGATAGCCGCCGCATCCTTATCGACTACAAACACCGGGACCGAACGGACATGGCGCCGGCCTTGGCCCGATGGATGGGGCAGGCCGGCGCCGAATTGATTGCCGAGGCCGACCTCGTCACGCCGGTACCGTTGCATTGGACCCGGTTGATCGCCAGGCGGTTCAACCAATCGGCCGAACTGGCGCGGCGCATTGCCCAGGGCAGCGGTACGGCTTACGCACCGGATCTGCTCCGCCGCGGCCGCCGCACACCGCCGCAAACCGGCCTCGCCGCTGGGGACCGCCGCCGAAACGTCAAGGGGGCGTTCCGTCTCGGCCGCGGCGGGCTCGCCGCAATTTCCGGGAAACGCGTTCTCCTGGTCGACGACGTGCTGACAACGGGCTCAACCGTATCGGCCTGTGCCGGAGTCCTGAAATGGGCCGGTGCGTCGGGCGTCGACGTGCTGACGGCTGCGCGGGTTGTGCGGGCCGAAGACGGGCGCACCGACAGCGGGTAGCTTTTTTTCGCGCCAGGGTTTTCTATATAGGTGTCGAGGGGTGGTGCTGGCAGAGCGATGGGAGACGTAACAAGCGTGAGCAAGATCGAAATTTACACCACGCCTTTCTGTCCTTTTTGCGCCCGCGCCAAGAAGTTGCTGAAAAGCAAAGGCGTCGCTTTCGAGGAAATCGACGTCATGATGAGCCCCGGCAAACGCCGGGAGATGACGGAGCGTGCCGGCAGCCATACGGTTCCGCAGATCTTCGCCGATGGTGAATACGTCGGTGACTGCACGGGTATCTACGAACTCGATGCCGAGGGCCGCCTCGATGCCAAATTGGGCGTCGGCTGAAACCAGATAATTAGGGGGTAGGGTGGCTGAAACTTTCAAGGCCGCATGTGTTCAAACCACGTCAGGGCCGGATGTTCAGGAGAACTTCGAACACGCCGGCGCCTTGATCCGCTCTGCGGTCGAGGCCGGCGCCGACATGGTCATGCTGCCCGAGGTCGTCAACGTCATGAACTTGAACCGCAAGGCGTTGGCCGAGAAGACCTGCCACGAGGACGACGATCCGAGTTTGCGGGGATTTCGCGAGCTCGCATCGGAGACCGGTGTCTGGCTTCTGCTCGGCTCGATCATCGTCAAACACGATGATGCCGCCGGTGCCGAGGGTCGTCCGAAATTCTCCAACCGGTCGTTTCTGCTCGATCCGGATGGTGCCATCGTGGCCCGGTACGACAAGATCCACATGTTCGACGTCGACCTCGACGGCGGCGAATCGTACCGGGAGTCGAGCGCCTACGAGCCGGGCGGCCAGGCGGTCACCGTGGAAACCCCTTGGGGAACCGTCGGCCTCTCCATCTGCTATGACCTCCGTTTTCCCTATCTCTACAGACACCTGGCCCATTCCGGGGCGCGCTTCCTGACCATACCGGCGGCGTTCACGCGGCCGACCGGGAAGGCTCATTGGCACGTGTTGATGCGGGCCCGGGCCATCGAGACGGGGTGTTTCGTGTTTGCACCGGCGCAATGCGGCGATCACGGCGGCGGTCGCCTGACCTACGGCCATTCACTGATCGTCGACCCGTGGGGCGGCATATTGGCCGACGGCGGCGACGAACCCGGTTTCGTCATGGCCGATATCGATCCGGCCCTGGTCGATGAGGTCCGCGGCAAGGTCCCCTCGATCAACCACGACCGGGCCTTCACCTAAGTCCTTCCGGTTCACCCAGGAATGAGTGGATGCGCGGGCGGCTCGCCGTCCTCGCGGGTGCTGGCGCCGAGGTCGTTGACGGCGCAGATGCGTTGTTTGACTCCCGGGATATCGGTCTGTTCGACACGTCCGTGTTCGTAGGCGACGACTTGCAATTGGCCGGAAACGGCATCGAGCAATTCACCGCTCTTCAGCAGGTGATCGGGGTTGCGCGGCCGCGCGAATTCCTCATTGCCGCGGGCGAAGGTCTCGTAGATGAAAACGCCGCCGGGCTCGAGCGCCCTGATGAGATCCGCGAACAAGACCCTGTGCAGGTAATTGACGACGACGACGCCGGCGAACCGTCGTCCCGCTAAGGCACCGCCGGTGCCGAGGAACGGTGCGCCATCCTCCAGGTCGGCGGTGATGACGGTCGCGTCCGGTTCGTCGGCAAGCGACGCCAACGGTTCACCGTCGCGGTCGACGGCGGTCACCGGATGGCCACGGTCGAGAAAATAACGCGCGTGGCGGCCGCCGCCGGCTGCCAGATCGAGGACCGGGCCGCCGGGCCGCACCAAAGGGGCGAAACGTGCCACCCATGGTGAAGGATCGGTGATCCGGAGGTGGCGCTGGCGCAGGTCTTTTGAAATATCGTTTCGCATTTGTTAAACTATTCGGGCTATCCGTTGGAGACAGTGCGTGATAAACTGGCGGGTGGATGCTTTGGCTTGGCCCGAGGTCAATAGGAAGAACAGCGCCTTCGAATGATCTTATATCAGCTTCAATGCTCGAACGGCCACGAATTTGAGGCTTGGTTTCACAACAGCATGACTTTTGACGAACAGGTCGCGCGCGGTGACGTGGTTTGCCCCTATTGTTCAGACGCCAGCGTCTCGAAGGCGATTATGGCGCCGAATATTTCGCCGTCGCGAAGCAAGAAATCGCCGCCCATGGGCAACAAGGAGGCAGAAGTCCGGGCTCAGGAAGTTGCCGAGAAAATCCTCGATGCGGTCAATTCGCTTCGCGACCACGTAACTGACAATTTCGAGGACGTCGGGACGGAGTTTGCCGACGAGGCCCGCAAGATCCACTACGGTGAAGCCGACGAACGCGGCATCTACGGGGAAGCCACCGACGACGAGGCCCTAGAACTCGACGAGGAAGGTGTTGAGTTTTTCCGCCTGCCCAATACGCCGCGCCGCAACAGCTGAGATCGACCGGGGCGCCGCCTAGCGCTCCTTCACAGCGAAAGCCAGATAGTTGACGTCGAGATCGCGGCTGAGCCGCCAGCGGTCTCGCATGGGCTCGAACGTCACGCCTTCGAGGCCGACGATGCTGACGCCATGCGGCCGCAGCCCGCTGGACAGTTCCGACGGCCGCACGAACTTGCGCCAGTCGTGGGTGCCGACAGGCAGCCAGCGCAGGATGTACTCGGCGCCGATCTTGGCCAGCGCCAGGGATTTCAGGGTGCGGTTGAGGGTCGACAGCACCATGGCCCCGCCGGGCTTAAGGAGCGTCGCCGAGGCTGCCAGAAACGCGCCGAGATCGATCACGTGTTCGACGATTTCCATGTTCAGCACGAGATCGTAGCGATGGCGGTCGGCGGCCATGTTTTCCGGCAACACGTGACGGTAGGTGATGTCGAGGCCGCCTGCTTTCGCGTGAGCGTCGGCAACGGCGATGTTCTCCTCGCCGGCGTCGATGCCGGTCACCTTGCCGCCTAAGCGAGCCAGCGGCTCCGACAGCAAGCCGCCGCCGCAACCGATGTCGAGGATGCTCAGGCCCTTCAACGGTCTTTCGGCCAGGGGATCGAAACCGAAATGCGCCGCTGCCCGGTCGCGAATAAAAGTCAAGCGGGGCGGGTTGAGCTTGTGCAGCGGCGCGAACTTTCCCGCTGGTTCCCACCATTCGTCGGCGATCGCGGTAAAGCGCGCGATTTCCGCGTCGGATGCCGTCGATTTTCCGGAGGCGGCGCTGCTTGCCATTGACGGTTCTCCTTGCTTCGGGCGGCCTTGCTCCTGATCGGACGATAGAGTATGTATGCGCCGCCTTCGCGGCAACCCGTATCATAGCGCGGGCCGAAGCCGGCCTCGGAAGCTCCTGACAGGGAGCACGCTGCTTACGGGTTTTGTTTTGCCGGATCGCTCTGGATGGTTTGAAACATGGCGCGCATCGTACAAAAGTTTGGCGGCACCTCGGTCGGCGACCCGGACCGAATTCGCGTCGTCGCCGAGAAGGTCAAGCGCGAGGTCGACCGAGGCAACGAGGTCGCCGTTGTAGTCTCAGCCATGGCCGGCGAGACCAACCGGCTCGTCGGTCTGGTCGATGAGATGTCAGGGCTCTACGACGCGCGTGAATACGATGCCGTCGTCGCCACCGGCGAACAGGTGACCATCGGACTGTTGTCCCTGGCGCTCCAGAAACTCGGCGTGCCGGCCCGCTCGTGGCTGGGCTGGCAGATCCCCATACACACCGACGATGTGCACGGAAAGGCGCGGATCGAGCGCATTGGTACGGACGAGCTCGACAAACGCATGAAATCGGGCGAGGTGCCGGTCGTCGCCGGCTTCCAAGGCGTCGGCCCCGGCGGCCGGATAACCACGTTGGGCCGTGGTGGATCGGATACCAGCGCCGTCGCCCTGGCGGCTGCGCTCAGTGCCGATCGCTGCGACATCTACACGGACGTCAAGGGCGTCTACACGTCGGATCCGAGGATCGTCGCCAAAGCCCGCAAGCTCGAGAAGGTCACCTACGAAGAGATGCTCGAACTGGCGTCGTTGGGCGCCAAGGTCCTGCAGACCCGAGCCGTCGAAATGGCCATGAAGCATGGCCAGCGCATGCAGGTTCTGTCCGCCTTCGAGGACGAGCCGGGAACCCTAGTTGTCGATGAGGATGAGATCGTGGAACAAGAATTGGTCAGTGGCATTGCCTACAGCCGTGACGAGGCCAAGATCACCTTGGTGCGGGTTCTGGACAAACCGGGCGTGGCGGCCGCCATATTCGGACCGCTGGCCGATGCCAGCATCAACGTCGACATGATCGTCCAGAACGTGTCGGCCGGCGGCGATGCCACCGACCTGACGTTCACCGTCACCGAGGCCGACCTCGAGCGTGCCGTCAAGACCATCGAGGACCACTCGGACGACATCGGCTACCAGGACCTGATCGCCGACAAGGACGTGGTCAAGGTCTCGGTCATCGGCGTCGGCATGCGCAGCCATACCGGCGTTGCCCAGCGCATGTTCCAGGCGCTGGCCGAGAAAGGCATCAACATCGAGGTGATTTCGACCTCCGAGATCAAGGTCAGCGTGCTGATCGCCGAGGAATACACAGAACTGGCCCTGCGCTCACTGCATTCGGCCTACGGTCTGGACGCGGCCTGACGACCGATCCATTTTAAACGGGGCGGCGCCCGCGAAAAGCGGCTTTAGGCCGCCTGTTGGGGCAAGAAAAACGGAGCGATGCCATGGCGGAGACCCGCCACCCATCCGCCAGGACGCCGATCGTTTCGGCGCCGCGCCGCCTGTTGGCGCGGGTCCGCGACGTCATGGCGGCGGGCGGCGAGGCGCAATCCCGACTCGATGAAATCGCGCGGATCATTGCCGCCGACATGGTCGCCGAGGTTTGTTCCGTCTACGTACGCCGCCCCGGTGACGTGCTCGAGTTGTTCGCCACCCAGGGCCTGAAACCAACGGCCGTTCACAATACGCGACTCGCCATCGGTGAGGGCATCATCGGCGACATCGCAGCGACGGCCCGGCCGTTCGCGCTCTCCGATGCCCAATCCCATCCGAACTATGCCTACCGGCCGGAAACCGGTGAGGAGATCTTCCATTCGATGATGGGCGTGCCGATCCTCCGTGGCGGTCGGGTGATCGGCGTTGTCGCCGTCCAGAACCGGACCCAACGGCACTATGTCGATGAGGAGGTCGAGACCCTGCAAACGGTGGCCATGGTCCTGGCCGAACTCGTCGCCGGCGGCGAGCTGGTCGACGGCAAGGAGCTGAGTCTGGGCGACGGCAGCACGGCGCGGCCATTGCGTCTCGAAGGCATCGCGCTGAGTCCCGGCATCGGTATGGGCACGGCCGTACTTCACGCGCCGAAGGTCAATATCGAAAAAATGGTCGCCGATGACCCTGGCGTGGAGACCCAACGGCTGCACCGAGCCTTTTCCGAAATGCACGGCGCCATCGACGACATGCTGGCCGGCGAGCATTTGGCGGATGACGGTGAACATACGGACGTGCTCGAAACCTACCGCCTGATTGCCGAGGACGCCGGTTGGCTGAAGCGAATCGAGGAGGGCATCGAAACCGGCCTGACCGCGGAAGCGTCGGTGCAGCGCGTGCAAAACGACATCCGGGTGCGCATGAGCCAGATTTCCGATGCCTACCTGCGCGACAGGGTTCATGACCTCGACGACCTGGCCCATCGGTTGATGGTCCACCTGTCCGGTGAGAATGGTGGAACGAGCGTTCGTGAACTAGCCGACGACTCGATTCTGATCGCCCGATCGATGGGACCGGCGCAGCTTCTCGATTATGACTACGCGCGCCTCAAGGGCGTTATTCTGGAGGAGGGCGCGCCAACCAGCCACGTTGCCATCGTTGCCCGGGCTCTGGGGATACTGTTGATAAACCCCTGTTGATCGGTTTCTGAGATCGTGATTCCGTTTCCCGAGTGATTCGGTGGAGGGCGGAACGATGATGGGGCGGTTG
>Ga0056133_10000012_pt1 | contig 32969 bp, 34 predicted proteins | sample WorMetGr2BELIZE1_FD_67351 | JGI IMG/M metagenome (GOLD analysis project Ga0056133, IMG submission 67351) | Marine gutless worms symbiont microbial communities from Max Planck institute for Marine Microbiology, Germany - Inanidrilus... ... | reverse complement strand
AACTTGCCCTGGTCGTCCGACAACCGCCCCATCATCGTTCCGCCCTCCACCGAATCACTCGGGAAACGGAATCACGATCTCAGAAACCGATCAACAGGGGTTTATCAACAGTATCAACCACATCCGGACATGGTTCTGGCTGCGCTCAACGACACCGGCGCAGAGGCGTCGCAAGCCGCGGTTATCGGGGATACGACTTACGATGTCTTAATGGCCGTTAACGCTGGGGTACGTGCCATCGGCGTAACGTGGGGTTACCATGCGCCTGACGAATTGATCGCAAATGGTGCCGTCAAGGTTGTCGATGGTTTTGCGGAGGTGCCGCCGTTGTTGGCGGCGATGGTGGGGAGTGAATCATGAGCAAAGGGTTCAAGATCATCGGCGGATTGGTCGTCGTCGTTGTCGGCCTGGTGGTTGCCGCCGTCGCCATTCTCATGTCGATGGATTTCAACCAGTACAAGGGTGAGATTGCCGCTCAGGTGAAATCGGCGACGGGCCGGGATCTCGCCATCAAAGGCGATTTGAACCTGGAGATTTCCCTCGAACCGGCGATCGCCGTCGATGGGGTCACCTTCGCCAATGCCTCTTGGGGTTCAAAACCGGAGATGCTTTCGGTCGACCGTTTCGCCGCCGAAGTCTCGCTGTTGCCGTTGCTTTCGGGCACAGTCGATGTGAAACGGGTTGTTTTGCAAGGAGTCACGGTCCTGGCCGAAACCGATAAGTCGGGCAACGGCAACTGGGTATTCGGAAAGAGCGGGGGCGAGGCGGAGACACCGGCGGCCGGAGGCGGCGGCGCTCTGCCAGTCGTTCGCATGGTTGCCATCAAGGACGTCAATGTGACCTATAGGGACGGTGTCACGGGGCAGACCTATAACTTGGCGCTTGATAACGTCGATTTGCAGGCGGACGGTCCCGATGCGCCCCTGAATACCGCCGTCGTCGGCTCCATCAACGGTCAGCCCTTCAAGATCGCCGGCAATCTGGGATCCATCAATGCGCTCGCCGCCGGTGGCATGGTCGCGATGAAGCTCGACGTCGAGGCACTCGCCACCAAGATCGGCCTGGACGGTCAGGCCGGCATGGCAGCCGGGGGGCCGAACGCCAATCTCAAACTCTCCGTAAACGTTGCCAATGTCGCAGAGACCCTAAAGGCGGCAGAGGCCGTGGCACCGCAGGCTGCCGGCGTGGCGCTGCCAACCATCGGCGCCGTCAAACTGGCCAGCGCCGTCGCCTACCAAGGCGACACCTTGGCCCTTTCGGACCTGGCACTCCAAGCCGGGTCACTTGAACTCAAAGGTGACCTGGCGGTCGGATTGGGTGGTCAGCGCCCGTCGCTTAAGGGCACCTTGAACACGGGGACGGTCAACGTCGACGAATTCATGCCCAAGAAAGACGGTGAGAGTAAAACGGCGGACGCGGCGGCGGCCGAAGGCAGTAAGGGCGGCGAAAAACGTGTTTTTCCGGCCGACCCCCTACCGCTCGACGGCCTCAAGACGGCCGATGTGGATATGAAGATCACCGCCGAGAAGATCATCTCGCAGGGCGTAAAGGCGAGCGGCGTTTCCGTCGCCATCCTCCTCAAGAATGGGCGCCTCGACGTCAAGCCCCTGAAGGCGACGGTCTTCGACGGTGCGATCACCGCCAACCTGTCGCTCGACGCATCCAAAGCGAGCCCGTCTTTGAAGGCGGTGCTCGGTGTCGACCAGTTGGATTACGACAAGGCCCTGACGTCTCAAGGCCTGAAGGACACGGCCAGGGGTAAGGTTGACGTGGACATCGACGTTGCCGGCAGTGGCGGTAGCGTCCGCCAGTTGATGGCCGGGCTCAACGGCAAGGCGCGGATCGTCACCAAAGATGGACGCATCGAGAGCAACGCTTTGAATATCGTCTCGACGGACCTACTGAACATGTTCGACAGCGCTGATGACAAGACCTTGAAGTGTGGTGTCGTCCACTTCGACATCAAGAATGGCAAGGCCGATGCCCGCGCTATCGTCTTCGAAACCGGCGGTATTTCCGTCGTCGGTACGGGTACCGTCGATCTCAAGGACGAGAAACCAATACTCCGTGTCGAACCGAGGGCCAAGAAAGCCAATCTAGCATCGGCCGCCATGGTGCCGGTCAACATCAAAGGCACGCTCGCCGAACCCGATTGGGAGCTCGATGCGACTGCGGTCGCCGGTAGCGTTGCCTCCGGGGCAGCCCGTGTCGGTGCCGCCGTGGCGACGGGTGGTTTGTCCCTGCTCGGCGAAAAACTGCTCAGCGCCGGCAAGGAAGCGACCGGTGCCTTCGACGAGAACGACTACTGTACGCCAGCCCTGGCCGGCAAAAAGGTCGTTCCCGGCGAAATGAAGACGGCCGAGAAAGCCGGTGATCCGGTCCCCGGCGTCTCCCAACCTTCTGCCCCCGGCGGCGAGCCCGCCAAGAAGGAGGAGGGGGCGCTGGACAGTCTCACCAAGGGGCTGGGCGGCTTGAAGAACCTGCTCGGCAATTGAGGGCTCGGCGTTGAGTATTCCGGCGGCGCGCCGTTTCTACAAAGAGGTAACGAGCGGCCGCCGAGACGACGGCGTCTCGGTTAAGCTCGACGGCAAGGCTGTAAAGACTCCGGCAAAGTGTTTGCTGTTGTTGCCCAGTGAGGCCCTCGGTGAGGCGATCGCCGGGGAATGGCGGGCGCAAGACGAGAACATCCGGCCCGAAACCATGCCGCTGACTCGCCTCGCCTGCACGGCGATCGATCGCGTGTCGCCGGGCCGGACCGGTGTTGTCGATCAGGTGTCCGCCTACGGAGCGACCGATCTCCTCTGTTACCGGGCAGACGGGCCACCGGATCTGGTCGAAATGCAGTCGGATTGGTGGCAACCCGTGCTCGATTGGGTAGCGGAAGAGGTGTCGGCGCCCTTGGTCACCGGGTCCGGGGTCGTCCACGTCACCCAGTCGGAGGACGCGCTCGCCGCCCTGCGCTGCCGGATCGACACGTTTTCCGACTTCGAACTCACGGCCGTCACCGATCTGACCCAAATCATGGGATCGCTGGTCCTGGCCCTGGCAGTCGTTTCGGGCCGCCTTTCCTGGCAGCAGGCATTCGATTGCTCGCAACTCGACGAGTATTGGCAGAACCGGCAATGGGGCGAGGACTCTGAAGCCGCGGCGCGGAAGGAAGCCCTGTCGCGGGACGTGGAGGCGGCAGCTCGGTTCTTTGAGCTGTCAAGGACCGGTTAACCAGCCTGTTTCAAGCCGCCCGCGCTTGATATCCGAACCGCCGCTCCTTGCCCCGGAACGGCAGCTGTTGCTGACGCCGTTCCCGACCCTCGTAAGTGGGGCGCCGGCGCCGATCGAAGCCGTCGAAATACTCGTTGCTACGACGCCGGCAAGGGCCGAAATAGGGGCCGGAACGCACGTAGAGCCTCGGATTCTCAATAATCCATTTGATACGGCTGAAGATGCTGCTGGCCGAGATCGGCTTCTTCAGGAAGTCGTTGATGCCGGCGTTGATGGCCATGTTGACGTGATGCGCTTCTGAATAGGCCGACATGATGACGACCGGTACGAAGACATCAGGGCTGTGTCGGTCCTTTCGGATCAGGTCCATGAGCTCAATGCCGTCAAGGCCCGGCGACCAATCGGTCAGGATCAGATCAGGCTTATCGCCTTGCATCATCATGAACGCCTTGCGCACGTTGTTGGCGAGACGGACTTTCTTAACGTTCATGGCCTCCAGAGCGCCGCGGATGGCGTCTCGGATCAGGCTGTGCTGTTCGATGATCAGCACGTTCAAGCCGGAAAGATTGTAGGTGCTCATTGTCTACTCAGAAGATCAGTGACGGTCTCAACACGGCCCCCCCCCCCCTGCGAGACCGTTCCCTGGCCTTAAAATTACATCATCATCGCTTATTCGTGAAGTTTTGATGTGGAAATTTAATCCATGTGCGGCTGTAAGCCCTCGGATAATTCGGGTTTTTGCTGGTGGTTCCCGGGCTCCTCACCTATTTTTTCCGTCTGCCGGGAAAAGCCCTGGAACAGGCCAGGTCTAGGAGAGGGCGAGGGATCATGCACGACATCATCCGCAGGCTCGATGAAAAACGCGGCCAGGCCCGATTGGGCGGCGGCGAGCAACGCATCGACGCCCAGCACGCGAAAGGCAAATTGACGGCCCGCGAGAGGATCGAGCTGCTGCTCGACCCGGATTCCTTCGAGGAATGGGACATGTTCGTCGAACATCGGTGCGTGGAGTTCGGCATGGCCGAGCAATCGATCCCCGGCGATGGCGTGGTCATCGGTTTCGGCACCATCAACGGACGCACAGTCTTCGTCTTCAGCCAGGATTTCACCGTGTTCGGCGGATCGCTCTCGGAGTCCCATGCCGAAAAGATCTGCAAGATCATGGACCAGGCCATGAAGGTCGGAGTGCCGGTCATCGGCTTGAACGATTCCGGCGGTGCGCGCATCCAGGAGGGCGTTGATTCCCTTGCCGGCTACGCCGAGGTGTTCCAGCGCAACGTCATGGCCTCCGGTGTCATCCCGCAGATTTCCATGATCATGGGACCGTGCGCCGGCGGTGCCGTCTATTCACCGGCGATGACCGACTTTATCTTCATGGTCAAGGATTCGAGCTACATGTTCGTGACCGGCCCGGACGTGCTCAAGACGGTCACCCATGAGGAGGTCACCCACGAGGAACTGGGCGGCGCCATCACCCATACGACGACCTCGGGTGTCGCCGACCAGGCATTCGAGAACGACGTCGATGCGTTGTTGCATTTACGCCGTTTCGTCGATTTCCTGCCGGCAAATAACAAGGAGAAACCGCCGGTACGGCCGACCCCGGACCCGCACGACCGAATCGACCCGTCGCTCGACACCCTCGTCCCGGACAACACAAACAAGCCCTACGACATGACGGAGTTGATCCTGAGGGTCGTCGACGAGGGCGATTTCTTCGAGATCCAGCCGGATTACGCCGGCAACATCGTCGTCGGTTTCGGCCGTGTCGAGGGTTCGACGGTCGGTTTCGTCGCCAACCAACCGATGGTCCTGGCCGGCTGCCTGGACATCGCGTCGAGCACCAAGGCGGCGCGCTTCGTGCGTTTCTGTGATTGTTTCAACATCCCCATCGTCACCTTCGTCGACGTGCCCGGCTTCCTGCCCGGCACCGCCCAGGAATTGGGCGGCATCATCAAGCACGGCGCCAAGCTCTTGTTCGCCTTCGCCGAGGCCACGGTGCCGAAGGTTACGGTGATCACACGTAAGGCCTATGGCGGCGCCTACGACGTCATGAGCTCGAAACACCTGCGCGGTGACGTCAACTTCGCCTGGCCGTCGGCCGAGATCGCTGTGATGGGTCCGAAGGGCGCCGTCGAGATCATCTTCCGCCAGGACATCGGTGATAAGGACAAGATCGAACAGCGCACCGAGGAATACCGCGAACGTTTCGCCAATCCGTTCATCGCCGGGCATAGGGGTTTCATCGACGATGTCATCATGCCCCACGAGACGCGCAAACGCATCGCCCGGTCCTTACGCATGCTGCGCGACAAGGACCTGTCGAACCCCTGGAAGAAGCACACGAATATCCCGCTCTAGGGGAGGGAGTGGCGTCTATTCCGCCCAGTGCTGCGTTCGTGTCCGCAGGTCGACGAAGGCCTGGGCGTCGGCGCGGGACTTGAAGGTGCGGCTGCCGACGGCGTAAGTGCCGTCGTCGATAGATCGGATTTCAGCACCCAATTCCGTCTCCCGTTGGCGTGCCTTTTCCGCCTGCAGGTGTTCCGCTTTCGCCCAACTGGGTTCCCAGACTGGCAGGTCGGCAGCGTCGTACTGCCAACCGAGCTTGTCGATGATTTGTAGTGGCCGGCCGGCGTCGCTAAGGAAATCGCGGGCTACGGCTTCAATCGTCGAAACATCTTCGACAAGTCGCTCAGCTGACGCGAACGGTTTGTGTTCCAGTTCGACCGCGAGCAGGAATTTCCCCTCGAATAGGGCGACCTCGATGTCCGCACCACCGAACAACGGCACAAGATTATGGAAGAGGGCCCTGGGGTCGCCCAAAGTCTGGGAAACGTCATCGCCACGGACAACATCAATCTCGGTCCCCGAATTGAAAGCGAGGTACGTCTCGAGAAAGGGAGCGGGCGCGTCGATCTCGAGAAGCCAGCCGTCGAAGGCTTCCCGAGAAGCATAGTCTTCTCCATAGGATTCAATGATGACGGCGTTCACTGCCGAAAATGAAATGCCTCGATGGCGACCTTCGAGACGATCGCTGCATTTGGCCGTCAGTTCACCGCTTCCCCATTCCACTTCGTGCGGAGAATATGCGATCCTGGGGCGAACGAAGAAGATCCCGGTCTTTTCGAAGCGGAAGATATCAAAAGCGTTTAGTCCTTGGTGCCGATACGCCATCTCTCCATAGAACTCGCTGACAGACTCCATAAGGATTTCCGTACCATTTACGGCGGCCTTGTATTTCGGCCAGGACAGGAGATGCCGGAACCTGAGACGCGGGAGATCACGGTTCTGGTTCGAATAACCGTAGAAGGCCAGAAACAAAAAACTGCAAAATATCGAAAACCAAACGAACCAGAAGATGTCGCCGATGTCCCCCTCAACCGAACCCCCGCCGATCGTTAGGTGGAGGACAACAGCGATCACCGCGACCCCAAGAATACCGGCGGCAGCCTTCCTCCATTTCTCAATACGCCTTTTCGCGCGTTCGGAGACTGCATCGATATCTTGCAGTCGCGGTACCACTTTTGCCTCGAAGATTTCGGCGAAGCCGCGTTCGTTTTCAGCTTGCTCAATGAAGTTGATGGCTGGCGCCGAAAGGCCTCGCACAGCGCGGCTTTCCGCTCGCATCAATCAGGTTCCGCCCATTTCTGCGTGCGTTCGATCAGGTCGAGGTAGGCTTCGGCGCTGGAGCGAGACTTGTAGGTGCGGCCGTCGACGGAAAAGGTGCCATCGTCGTTTTCAATGATCCTCCCGGGCGCGCCCGCCTGTTTCGGGCGTGGCTCTCCCTGGCGCTTTTCATGCGCCGCCACATGGATCGCTTCCCGTGTCGCGTTAGGCCCGGTCCAACTGGGCTCCCAGGCATCGAGGTCGACCGTACTTTGCCCCCAGCCCAGCAACTCGATGATGCGGATCGGGATCCCGGCATCCTCTTGCAGCTTTTCGCGCATGTCCAGCCGCGAGTATTTACGTCCTCCCGACCGATGGTGCGGTACCCAGAACAGCTTTTCGTGGGTTTCGACGGCGAGCAGGAATTCGTCACGAAAGAGAACGGCGTTGAATTCCTTGCCTTCGAGGATCGACTGCAAACCCTTTACGATCTCCTTCGGGCCGACCTCGAAAAAGGACCCGATCCAGTTCGGATCGAATACGCCGTCATCCTCGCCAACCCGTATGGAGCCCCCTTTGGACGGTCGCAATCGGATCCGCTCGGCGAAGGTGCGTGGCGATTGAATTCGCAACAGGAATCCGTTGAAAATGCGCACTGGCGAGCGTTCATCGACCGATGCCCAGCCCTTCCGGATATCGGCATTGACCACCGCGAAGTTCAGCCCTTTGTAGCGCCCTTCGACAAGGTCGCTGAAGACGTTCGCTGTTTGGTTCAGTTCCAGCGGTCGGTCAGACTGATAGAAGGCGGCGAATACGTCTGATTGGCCAAATAGGTTGGCGTCGAATTCGTCCGTTGCATCGGGCAGATATGCCATCTCGCCCCGCAAGGCGCAGATATCCGGCATAAGGTCCTCGGCGGAGTTGCCGGTCAGCATGTCGACGATGGGCCCCACCACCATGTCGTCATCGCTCGGGAATACGTCGCGGAGCTGGCGGCGCAGGGGCAGGTCGTTGCGGGCGACGTGAGCGAGGAACACGAAAGCCGTGCCGCCGACAAGGATCAATACCAAGACGATCATGCCAACGCTGATGTCCGTGAACTGTTCGATCAGGATCAGGAAAAAGAGCCCGGTAAGGACGGTCTTGACGATTTTCTTCGTTGAGACAGGCCTTTCGCCACCTTCTTTCTGTTGTTTCGATTTCATCCCGTCCAGAACCCGGATCAGCGAGGCGGCGGCGTGACGCACGGCGGCGTCGAGCAGGAACTCCGGGGTTCGCCGTTTCCCAACTTTCCCTGCCTCTGCCGGGCGCTTCGGTTTCGCTTTTTTCTCCGCCGGCTCTTCGAGTGAAGGGGCGAAGGCCGGTTTGGCTTCTGCGACCGGCCTTTCGGGTTCGCGTACCGGAAATTCCACCGGCTGATCTTGTCGTGGGAGAGCGGTGTTGGGTGACGGCTTCGCCGTCGCCGGCGGCATTTCCTGCGTCTTTTCGGCTGTCGGGCGCTTCCGCTCTTCAGAGGTTTTCGGTTTTTCCGGCGACTTTGCGGCGGAATCCTCGTTCAAATTGCCTGGGAACCTTTTGGTGTCGCCGGACCATCGAGGCGTATAGGTCGTCATCGGATACCGACTTCGTAGCCGCTTTTGCCGTTTCAGGTGAAGGGTTTTAGGTCGACCCTTCGTATTCCTAGGAACAATCTAGCTCAACTTCTGCGCGCGGAACAATTCGCGGTCGCTTTCCCGTTCGAACATGACCCGGAAGATGTTGGTGCTGAGGTCGCTGGTGGTCAGGTCCATGAGGGCGATGTCCCACTGACCCTCGACGTTGTCGGCGAGCCAGCCTTCCAGTTCGGGAAGGGTGTTTCCGGTCTTGTAGATGATGTCGTGGTTACACTGGCGCTGCTCGCCTTCCTGGCGGCGGCTGTCGCCGCTGCGCTGGTCCTCGGCGACCGGTTGGTCGCTCTGGCGCCGGTCGTCGGCATGGCGCCTGTCCTCGCCCGATCGGGAGTCCTCGCGGTATTGGTTGGTCATCATGTTCCGTCCTCCGTTTGGCGCGCCCCGTCATGCGGGCGTTCTGTGGACGGATTATACTCGCATTTTGGTGGGTTTATGCGGGTTTTTCACAGTTAGGTTTAGATAGGTGACCTTAAATTGTAAGGTTCGAAGGCAATGAAATGAAAAAATGATGGGAGGACCAGGCAGTTAAGACCTAGGACCCGAAGAAAATAAGCTATCATGGAAACTAGACTTTGGTCAGGAAATCGTAACTTTTGGGGTTAGAATTGACAGTCACAAAGTAAAAAGGGCTCTGGATATGGACTCCAATTCTACGGATCGGCCGGCCGGACTGAGAAAGGGCCTCTTCGGCGAAATCTTCGCTTGGGGCTTGCTGATCGTGTTCGTCATCGGTCTGATGACGTCGATCGCACCCAGGCTGTTCTTCTCGGCTGGGCAAACCGTGCGCATCGGCCTGGTCGGCCCCATGAGTGGGCCCGAGGCCGAATTGGGACGTGCTATGCGGGCCGGCGTCGAATTGATCGTCGAGCGCCATCAGATAAGGCGCCTTGTCCGGCGCCCTGTGGTCGCGAAGCGTCCCGTTGACGCGATAGCCGCGGGCCAGGGCCGCCTTGACGACGTGGGAGCCGACGAGGCCGCTGGCCCCGACCACGGTCACAGTTGTTTCTGCTTTCATTTCTATAGTCTCCATGCAGGCCAAAACCTGTTGGGGCGATCTTATCGCATTCCGGCGCCGAATCCCGAGCGCTGCAAAAAGAGGAAAAGGGCCGGAACGGACCGGTATTCACAGGTCATATTGGGCTGGTCTGCGGGCGGGCCAATCGAAAGTGATATTAACGTTGGACAGATATAGCAAACCGGCGAATCTCGGCGTGGTGCGGAATTCACTCTCCTGTCGCATACCCGGGCGGTACATTTTCCCAGGTGTAACCCTTACGGGAGCGTTGATAGGCGAAATTGAAGAGCTTCTGCATGAACTCGGTATCGAATTCCTCTTTGTGTTTTTCTTTGAACGTCGCCGGGATGTAGGCCAGCTTGTAATCAAAACCGTCGCGTTGGGCGTTTATGTAGATTCGGTAGAGGTCACCGATACCCTGTGTCTGGATCAGCGAGACAATCGAGCGTCCCGCGATATTTATGGTTTGCCGTTCGACCGAGGCCCATTCGGGGTCGAGTCGGGCATTGCGGAAGAGTTTGCGTTCGCGTTCAGCACCCAACTTTCGCGTCAATTCCTTGACGTTGATGGAAGGCGGGTAGACAAACACCTGAGCCGTCGCACCGCCGTCGACATGCATTTCCTGATAGGACTTTCCATCGACCTCGACATCAATCATCACCGGCGGAAAGGCGCCGGGGATGCTGGCCGAGGCAATGAGGATACTATGGATCAACTCCAGCGCTTTCGGGTGGCCGCTTTCGGCGATGGCTCCGATGTTCCATACCACCGGTTGGAGGACGTCCAGGTTGGTCGTCGACACCAGCAGAAGCCGTCCCTTGGCATGCTCCCGGGCAATGGCATCGAGCATGGACTGGTCGACATGCTTGCGGACCAGGCGCCAAAGCGGTGCGTTGTCAGCCATGCCGTCATCGGTCAAGGCGGCGAGGATGCCGCGGGCTTCGAAAATGTCGTCCGGCTTGATGGTCGTGTAGACCTCCTTCAACTGCGGGTCATAATCCGGTCCGAGGTATGCGAACGGCGCGATCAAAGCGCCGGTGCTGATCCCGGTGACGGCCTTGAATTCTGGCCGGTCGCCGGCTTCCGTCCAGCCGACCAGAAGGCCGGCACCGAAAGCGCCATTGTCACCGCCGCCCGATATGGCGAGGAAACTGACTGGCGGCAAAGGACCGGTGTGGCCGATTCGCTTCAAATGTTCCTGTTCGCGATGAAAAGAATCCAGTCCGTCTCGGACGAAGGGTTTGGTATCGGTGTCGATGAAATACCGGACGCCAAGCATACCGGGAACGTCCGCCTGCAAATACTCCTCTTGTGGAACCGCGGCGAGGCGGCTCGGCGCCGCGCAGCCACTTAAGGTGAGCAGGCCAAAGGCCAGAACAATGGTGACGATTTGCTTCGAATTTCTCAAGGCGGCCCCTCTCGAATCGGACGATCGAAGAGTATCGAGTATTGTGAACACTCTGAAAAGGCCAGCCCTGCGGGTCAAGACCAACACCATTTCGATGGTTCTATAGAGGATGGCGAATTCCGCCAGCGCTCCAAGCGCTTGAAAACCGTTCCAAGGGGCTCATCGTCATTGCTGTAGGCACGTATTGGCCAAGGGTATCCTGTGGCAGGGAGCAAACCACCCTTTTGGCGATCGAATCTCGATGCCTGCTTCGCAACGACAACAGCCGTTTGTTTCCCCTGGGGCGGACCGGCCCGCTTATTCACACTCGCCTAGTCGTCCGATAGGACCGTGCAGACCACGCGGCGGTCGTTGCGCGGACCGTCGAACTCGCAGAAGAAGATGTTCTGCCATTTGGAGAGCCCGAGGCGGCCGTCGATGACGGGTATGGTTTCCGACGGGCCGACGAGCCCGGATTTCAGATGCGAGTCTCCGTTGCCGTCCTGGCGGTCGTGTTCCCACACACCGCGCGGTATCACTTGCCTGAGGAGCTTCACAACGTCGTTCTGGACGGACTGGTCCCAGTTCTCCTGGATCATGATCGCCGCGGTGGCTCCTTGGGCGTAAATCCCGGCGAGACCGGTTTGAACCCCGGACTCACGAACCGCGGCTTCCACCTCGGGAGTGATATCCACCAATTGTTCGCGAGCTTGGGTGGCGAGATGAAAGGTCTTCTGCATGAACGGCACTCCCAGGGACTCGGAAGGTGAAATCAGTGGCTGAGGTTAGCAAAGGGGAACGGCGCTGTCCCGACCGCCGGTGGTTGATTCCCGTTACGCGACGAGCCGAAAATCCCTGAAACCGTCGACAAAGGGTGACATTAGGGTCCATATAGTCATCAATCCCGCATGGTCCGAGGCTTCCCCCCGGAACGATGGTGGCCGGCGGCGAGAGGCGGAGACGATCAAATGGAGCAATACATCAAGGACGCGAGGGCCGCGAAATCGGCGCGCCGGCTCAAAGGGTTCGGCCTGCATCTGGCCTGCTATTTCGTCACCATGATCGTGCTCGTCGCCCTAAACGTCGTCTATACACCCGACAGGACTTGGTTCCTGTTGCCGCTGGTCGGATGGGGCAGCGCCTTGGCCCCGCATGCGGCTTATGCCATGGGGCTCTTCAACTTCCTGTTCGGTGACGGGCCGGAAGAGATGTAGGCGCAAGCCGAGGCCTGCTCGCGGCGACACCAAAGCGTCATTTTATCCGCCTGGCTTGCTGGATTCTTCCGATACGAACCGATAAAACGGCCCTAGATGGTGTCTAGGGGCTAGGCGGGGACGTGTCATGTTCAAAAAAATCCTAATCGCCAACCGGGGAGAAATCGCCTGCCGGGTCATGAAGACGGCCAAGAAAATGGGCATCGCCACCGTCGCCGTCTATTCGGAAGCCGACAAGGACGCACTACACGCCGACATGGCCGACGAGGCCGTCTACATCGGGCCGGCGCCGTCGGCCGAAAGTTATCTGGTCATCGACAATATCCTCAAGGCCATCGACGAGACCGGCGCCGATGCCGTGCATCCGGGCTACGGTTTCCTGTCCGAGAACGCCGCCTTCGCCGAGGCGCTCGAAAAGAAGGGCGTCGCCTTCATCGGCCCCAACGTACTGGCCATCAACGCCATGGGCGACAAGATCGAGTCCAAGCAGTTGGCGGAGAGGGCCAAGGTCAACACCGTGCCCGGCCACGCCGATACCATCCCCGACGCCAAGGAGGCGGTGAAGATCGCCCAAGGGATCGGCTATCCGGTGATGCTGAAGGCGTCCGCCGGCGGCGGCGGCAAGGGCATGCGCGTCGCCTGGAACGACCAGGAGTGCGAGGAAGGGTTCGAGCGTGCCACAAGCGAGGCCCGTTCCAGCTTCGGTGACGACCGGGTCTTCGTCGAGAAGTTCATTGAGGAACCGCGCCACATTGAGATTCAGGTGATCGCCGACAAGCACGGCAATGTCATTTATCTGGGCGAGCGCGAGTGCTCGATCCAGCGGCGCCATCAAAAAGTCATCGAGGAGGCGCCGTCGCCGTTCCTCGACGGTAAGACCCGCAAGGCCATGGGCGAGCAGGCGGTCGAACTGGCCAAGGCCGTCGACTACGTATCTGCCGGTACCGTCGAGTTCATCGTCGACGCCAACAAGAATTTCTACTTCCTGGAGATGAACACGCGCCTTCAGGTGGAGCATCCGGTGACCGAATTGATCACCGGCTTCGATCTGGTCGAGCTGATGATCCGCGTCGCCGCCGGCGAGAAGCTGCCGTTCACCCAGAAGGACGTCCATCTCAAGGGCTGGGCCATCGAGGCCCGCGTCTACGCCGAGGACCCGTTCCGCAAATTCTTGCCGTCGACCGGCCGTTTGGTCCATTACATGCCGCCCGAGGAGACGGACACCGTGCGCGTCGATACCGGCGTCTACGAAGGCGGTGAGATCTCCATCTACTACGATCCTATGATCGCCAAGCTGATCGCCTACGGCGAAGACAGAAACACGGCTATATTCAATCTCCGTGAAGCCTTGGATGCCTATTTCATCCGCGGCGTCAGCCACAACATCGCGTTCCTGAACGCGCTTTTGGCCCATCAGCGCTTTGTCGACGGGCGCCTCACCACCAACTTTATCGCCGAGGAATATCCGGACGGTTTCCATGCCGGCGATGTGCCGCCGGATGATCCCAAGATCCTGATCACGGTCGCCGCCGCCGTGCACCGCGCCTACCAGGCCCGGGCCGCCCTCATTTCCGGGCAGTTCCCCGGCCACGAGCGCAAGGTCGCCGACGATTGGGTGGTGGTCCTGCACGGCGAGGAGCACCAGGTCTCCGTCTGGCCCATCGACGGCGGCTACGAGATGGAAGCGGACGGCAAGAAGTGCCTGGTGCAGACCAAGTGGAAACTCGGCGACAACCTGTTCGTGGCCTTGATCGACGGCACCGAATACTGCGTCCAGGTCGAACGCGAGAAGACCGCCTACCGGCTGACCCACGGCGGCACCCAGGCCGATATCCTGGTCATGAACGAGCGCATCGCCGAACTCTACCGCCTGATGCCCTATAAGGAGCCGCCGGACACCTCGAAGATGCTGTTGTCGCCGATGCCAGGGTTGTTGGTTTCGGTGGCGGTCGGCGAGGGCGACCAGGTCAAGGCCGGCGATGAACTGGCCATCGTCGAGGCCATGAAGATGGAGAACGTGCTGCGCGCCGAGAAGGACGCCGTCGTCGCCGGCATCAAGGCGGGTCCCGGGGATAGCCTCGCCGTCGATCAGGTCATCCTCGAATTCGAATAACCTCTCTCTGAACAGACCATGCGGCAAGCGGTTTCCCCGTCATTGCCGGGCTTGACCCCACTGCCCGGCGGGCAATCCACGTGTCTCCCAGTGGATCCCCCGCTGGCCGCTTTCGGCGAGGTCGAGCCAGGGGATGACGAGTGGGCCGGGGGATTTCCTTCATGCTCCACCAACAACCAGTTTTCAAGGCATTAGAATGCTGTTCGCCGTCATCGAAGGCTTCGCCCTGGGGGCCGGGCTGATCATCGCCATCGGTGCCCAGAACGTCTTCGTCATCCGCCAGGGCATCATCGGCCGCCACGTCTTCCCGGTCGCCACCATCTGTTTCCTGTCGGACGCGCTCCTGATCGCCATTGGCGCGGCCGGGGTCGGCGCCCTGATCGCCGCCAACGACATGGTTCGCTCCATCGCCGCCTGGGGCGGGGCCGCCTTCCTGACGGTTTACGGCCTGAAGGCGATGCATGCCGCCTGGCGGGCCGAAGGCATGAACTGGAAAGGGGAAGAGGGCCGGAGCAACGGCCTCAAGGCGGCGGTTCTGACGGCACTCGCCTTCACCTACCTCAATCCCCATGTCTACATCGATACCGTCATGCTGGTCGGCGGTGTCGCCGGCCAGTTCGGGACGCAAGATCGCCACGCCTTCACCGCCGGCGCCATTCTGGCGTCTTGCGTGTGGTTCTACGGCCTCGCCTATGGCGCCACGCGCCTCGCCCCTTTGTTTCGCACGGCGACCGCGGCTAGAGTGTTGGACGGAACGATCGCCTTGATCATGTTCAGCGTCGCCGGCGCATTGATCTGGGGAGAGGTGGGGAGATGGCGCTAAAGACCGTGCGGGCCCGCATCCAGGGTCGGGTGCAGGGCGTCTGGTACCGCGGCTGGACCGTCGATACGGCGAAGTCGCTTGGCCTCGACGGCTGGGTCCGTAACCGCTTCGACGGCTCCGTCGAGGCCGTGTTCGCGGGCGACGGCGAAGACGTCACGGCCATGCTGGAACGCTGCTGGTCCGGTCCGCCGGCGGCCCGCGTCGACAACGTGGAGGTCACCAACGAGGTCGAACAGCCGCCGCCCGGTTTCACCCACCTGCCGACGGCTTAGACGCCGTACTTGACCGACAGTCATTCCGGCCGCGACTTTCCTCCAAATCTTTGATTTGGTGAGGAAAGTCAGTGAGCCGGAATCCAGGGAGCGTTTCGATAATTCCGATCCTGGATCCCGGATCGCAAGGTTCGCCAGCCGGAAATCCAAGGATTTCCGGGCTCACCTAACGTCCGGGATGACGCCAATTCTCATGGGGTCCGCCCCCTAGACGGGTTTCGTTGATACCCCAAACGTCTCCTCGAAAGCCGCCCGCATGGCCGCATCGACCTCCGGCTGGCTTGCCGTGATGCCGAGGTCGACCAGCGACGTCACCCCGTGTTCGTCGATGCCGCAGGGCACGATGCCCTCGAAATGCGACAGATCCGGCTCGACGTTGATCGACACCCCGTGGAAGGTCACCCATTTGCGCACGCGCACGCCGATGGCGGCGATCTTGTCCTCGCGTGAGGCTGGATTGGCCGGCGCGCCGCGGCGCACCCAAATGCCGACCCGGCCCTCGCGGCGCTCGCCGATGACGTTGAACTGCGCCAACGTGGCGATCAGCCAGTCCTCCAGGTCGGAGACGAAGCGCCTGACGTCGCTGCCGCGTCGTCTCAAGTCCAGCATGACATAGCCGACCCGCTGCCCCGGCCCGTGGTAGGTGTAGCGCCCGCCGCGCCCGGTCTCGTAGACCGGGAACCGCGCGGGATCGACCAGTTCGGCCGGATCGGCGCTGGTGCCGGCCGTATAGAGGGGGGGATGCTCCAGGAGCCAGACCTGTTCCCGCGCGCTGCCGGCGATGATCCCGGCGACACGGGCCTCCATGGCGGCGACGGCTTCGGCGTAGTCGACCGGATCGTCGTCGATCCGCCATTCCACCGCTTCCCTCTCGACCGCCATGGTTGTCCATCCCGTTCGATCCGTTTCTTACCCGCCGATAGACGCTTGATCGGCACCCCCGCATTTGCTATTCCCGCCCATGAAAAGGCAAGGCCAGTCTTTGCTGCAAGTGATTTCGCGGTCGTGGCGGAACTGGTAGACGCGCAGCGTTGAGGTCGCTGTGGGCGATGAGCCCGTGGAAGTTCGAGTCTTCTCGACCGCACCATTTATTCTTAAGAGCCCGCCGCATCTGCGGCGGGCTTTTTTTGCGTGTCTGTTCTTCTCCGCTGTTTCCTGAGCGCGGACTTTTCCTTCAACTTCGCTAGAACCAATGCGACAATTCCACTCCTAGTTCGGGAGCCACAACAGGAACGTCGTCATGGCCTCAGATGAAGGCAAGCAATGGACTAAAGAGTCCTATCTGGCCCATCTCGCAGAACTTCAGAATAAACAACGGGAAGAGGTAAATCCTCATATGGCCGACAAACCCAGAGCCGAGGACAAGAATTACTACCTAGGTGGCCCAGAAGGAAAAGACCGAAAAGAAGGGAAAGACACTCCAGAAGACCAGGCGGAAGCCGGAGTGGCGGTCGAAGGTTGGATTAGCGGTGATTATTCTGGTGGCGACGGAGGCGGCGGCGGCTAAATCTAAGTTACAATTACTATTGATCGAATGGACGAGCCCGCCGCATCCACGGCGGGCTTTTCTCATTCGCGCTTCCTTAACATATGTCTGATAAAACCCGGGCAGCGAGCGTGGAGGAGAGGGCGTCGTGGCTGAGATCGTCGACAAGCCGAAGAAAAAAAAGAAGAAGAAAAAGAAGAAGGCGCCCGAGGCCGTCGTCGCGGTGGCGCCCGAGGAACTGGTGCCCGATCTGGAGCCGGACCTCGAAGAGCAGATCGTCGAGGCCATCGAAAGCGGTGAGACGGACCGGGTCCTCGACCTCACCGAACCCTTGCACCACACCGACGTCGCGGACTTGCTCGAGCGCCTCAGCGACGAAGACCGGGCGAAACTGGTCGAGATCATCCGCCCCGAGTTCGAGGCCGAGATCCTGATCGATCTCGACGATGCGGTGCGCGACGACGTGGTCGATCTCCTCGGCATCGAGGAGGTGGCGGCCGCCGTCATCGAGCTCGAATCGGACGATGCCGTCCAGGTCATGGAGGAGCTGGACGAGGCGGATCAGCAGCAGGTCCTCGACGCCATCCCCGACGACGAGCGGGTGATGATCGAGGAAGGACTGGCCTATCCGGACGACAGCGCCGGGCGCCTGATGCAGCGCGAGGTGGTCCGCGTGCCCACGTTCTGGACCGTCGGCGAATGCATCGATTTCCTGCGCCGCCACGCCGACACCGACGAGAGTTCGCTGCCCGAGCGCTTCTACAACCTCTTCGTCGTCGATCCCAAGCACCGGCCGGCGGGTACCGTGGCGCTCGACACATTGCTCCGCACACGTCGTCCGGTCCCGCTCACCCAGATCATGGATCCGGAGATGAAGCTGGTACCGGTCACCGCCGACCAGGAGGACGTCGCCTTCCTTTTCCGCCAGCGCGACCTGGCCTCGGCGCCGGTGGTCGATGAATCGGGCCGCCTGGTCGGCGCCATCACCATCGACGATATCGTCGACGTCATCGACGAGGAATACGAGGAGGACCTGCTGCACATGGGCGGTGTCGCCGAGGACGACCTCTACGACGCCGCCATCGATACGACAAAAGCGCGCTTCTCCTGGCTAGTCGTGAATTTGATCACGGCCATCGTCGCCTCCATCGTCATCGGCCTTTTCGACGCCACCATCGACCAGATCGTGGCGCTGGCCATCCTCATGCCGATCGTTGCCTCCATGGGCGGCAACGCCGGCATCCAGACCCTGACCGTGGTCGTCCGGGCCTTGGCCATGAAGGAACTGACCACGACCAACGCGGCGCGACTGGTCGGCAAGGAACTGATGGTCGGCGTCTTCAACGGCGTCATCTTCGCCGTGCTCGCCGGCGGCGTGGCCTGGCTGTGGTTCGGAAACCCGGTGCTCGGTGGCGTCATCGGCCTGGCCATGGTTGTCAACATGGTCGTCGCCGGGCTGGCCGGCACCGCCATCCCGCTGGCGCTCGACCGGCTTGGCGTCGATCCCGCCATCGCATCCAGCGTCTTCCTGACCACGGTCACCGACGTGGTCGGCTTTTTCGTCTTCCTCGGCCTCGCCGCCATCGTGCTGTTGTAGGAAAAACAGGGGACATCTTTACGTTTACGTAAAGGTCAAGTAGTCTCCGCCCATGGCGACCGTCTTCTCCATCGCCGAACTGGCCCGCGAGTTCGAGGTTACGACCCGGACCATCCGTTTCTATGAGGACAAGGGTTTGCTGAGTCCCGAACGGGAAGGGCAGCGGCGCATCTACCATCCCCGCGACCAGGTAAGACTGCGTTTGATCATGCGCGGCAAGCGGCTCGGTTTCTCGTTGGACGAAATCCGCGAGATGATCGACCTCTACGACGCCGACACGTCCGAAGTGGCGCAGCTCAAGCTCTTTCTCGACAAGATCAACGAACGCCAGGCGGCGCTCCGGCGCCAGCAGGCGGATATCGCCGAGATCCTCACCGAATTGGACGAACGCCAGCGCGAATGTGAGGCGCTGCTCGACGACAAGAAGGGCGCGGGACGGTGACCCGCCGTGACGTGATGGAAATGGGCGGCTTGTCCCGATGACGTCGATGGTTCCGTCGTCCCGACTGTTCACGCCGATCCTCATCGCAGGCAGCCTGATCCTGCTGACGGGCTTCGCCATCCGGGCCAGCTTCGGGCTCTTCCAGATCCCCATCGCCGAGGAGTTCGGCTGGCTGCGTTCCGAGTTCTCCATGGCCATCGCCATCCAGAACCTGGCCTGGGGCATCGGCCAGCCCTTGTTCTCCGCCTTCGCCGAGAAGTTCGGCGACAAGAAGGCGATCGTCCTGGGCGCCTTCACCTATGCCCTCGGATTGGTGCTCTCTAGCGTCGCCGTCACGCCCGAGGCGCACCAGTTTCTGGAAGTCCTGGTCGGCTTCGGCATCGCCGGCACGGGCTTCGGCGTCATCCTCGCGGTCGTCGGCCGCGCCGCCTCCGACAAGCACCGTTCGCTGGCCTTAGGGATAGCGACCGCGGCCGGTTCCGCCGGCCAGGTCGTCGGCCCGCCCTTTGCCGACGCGCTCCTCAGGGGCATGCCCTGGTCATCGGTCTTCGTGGTCTTCGCGGGTGTCATTCTTTTGACCCTTTTGGCGCTGCCCTTCCTGGGCTCGAAACGGCCGGAACCGCCAACGCATCCGTCGGAATCCATGAGCCGGGTGCTCGGCACCGCTCTCAAGGACCCGACCTTTTCCATGATCTTCCTCGGATTCTTCTCCTGCGGCTTCCAACTGGCCTTCGTCACGGCCCATTTCCCGGCCTTTATTACAGAAGTCTGCGCCGCCATCCCGCCCAACAGCCTGATCCGCTCCGTCGGCATCAATTCGACGACGGCGCTCGGCGCCTTTTCCCTGGCCCTGATCGGCCTCGCCAACATCATCGGAACCGTCGCCGCCGGCGCCCTCGGCAATTCGTGGTCGAAGAAATACCTGCTGTCGCTGATCTACACGGGTCGCACCATCGCCGCCGCGGCCTTCATCATGATCCCGATGACGCCGACGACGGTGGTCGTCTTCTCGCTGGTCATGGGCGGCCTGTGGCTGGCCACGGTGCCGCTGACGTCGGGCCTGATCGCGCAGATCTACGGGCTCCGCTACATGGGCACGCTTTATGGCATCGTCTTCTTTTCCCACCAGCTGGGCTCCTTCATGGGCGTCTGGCTGGGCGGAGTCATGTACGACATCAACGGGTCCTACGACATGGTCTGGTGGGTCGGCGTCGGGGTGGGGGCCTTTTCGGCGCTCGTGCACCTGCCGGTCAGGGAATCGCCGCGGGCGGCGTTCGCCGGGGCCTGACCTCGGCAGGTCTTCAACCCATCACCTCTGGTATTTTATGAACGGCGTGACCTTTGCCACTTTGTCGTAGAGCCGGCGTGCCGCTTCGTTGAAATCCTGGGTGAGCCAGTAAACCTGGCAGCAGCCATACATCGGCTTTCTCGTACACAGCCTCGATCAGAGCGCGACCTATACCTTTGCCGCGTAGTTTCGGCGTGCTGAAGAGATCGATTAGGTAACACCTCGGTTCAGGTTGCCACGTGTGGCCATGAAACAGGTAAGTGGCAAAACCGACCAGCTCGTCCCCTTCGTCTTCACACACCAGGCATAAGGGGCCGTTGGATTCCTCTGCCAACAGACGCGCCCATGTGTCTTCCGTCGAGTCCGACAAATCCACCTCGTAATAGTCTTGATAACCCTTCCACAATAGCCTCCACGCGTCGCTGTCCGTGGGTATTGCTGGTCTTACCCGCATCGAATTATTTCCTTTCCAGGCCATCGATCCCATTTGCCAAATTGATCCTCGATGACAGGCCGTCGAAGAAACCAGTATGAATCGAGCGGCTTGTTGTCGAGTCCATGCCAAAGCTACAGCGATAAATGGTTCCACTAACAGGTCCGTTATGGAGAAGTAAGTAGGGCCAAATTTTATGAGAACCGGTCGAACCGGCGAGTCTAAAGATCAAGCAACAGAACAGGCGACAGGATTTTCCCGTGACGGCGGCGGCAATAAATGTGGGTGATTGAATGGGGCTAAAGCCGATTCCAAGTAATTGACGTTTACGTAAACGTAAAGTAGAGTCGCCCGGCCGATAACAAAATCGGCCAGCACAAAGGGAGGGACGGGTGGCGGCTTTTCAACCGGCGGACCCGCATTACCAGGACCGGGTCCGGGAAAGTTTCGACAAACAGGGTTTGATGAAGACTCTCGGCGCCGAACTGACGGTGGTGCGTCCCGGGTTCTGCGAGATCCGCATGCCCTACGGCGAGGGACTGACCCAGCAGCACGGATTCTTCCACGCCGGCGGCCTGGCGGCCATTGTCGATACGGCCGGCGGTTATGCCGGGTTCACGCTGTTCGACGAGAGCGACGGCATCCTCACTGTCGAGTTTAAGGTCAACCTTGTCGCACCGGCGACCGGTGAGGCCGTCATCGCCCGCGGCGAGGTCATCCGCCCGGGGCGCACGCTGACGGTCACCAAGGGCGAGGTGGTTTCCGTCGTCGACGGCGAGGAGAAGGTCTGCGCTTTGATGCAGCAGACCCTGATGCGTATCGTCAACCGGCCGGACGTGGTCGGATGACGGCCAACAACTGGATTTCCATGAGCCCCCGCGGGCAGTAGAGTAACCCACAGCGATTAGGCCGAAGCCATGATCCCCAACGAATATCCGACCCTCAACTTCGATCTCGGCGAGACCGCCGACATGTTGCGCTCATCGGTGCAGAGTTTCGCCGACGACGAGATTGCGCCGCGCGCCGCCGCCATCGACGAGAGCAACGAGTTCCCCGCCGACCTGTGGTCCAAGATGGGCGACCTCGGCGTCCTCGGCATCACGGTGGAGGAGGAATACGGCGGCGCCGCCATGGGCTATCTCGAGCACGTGGTGGCCATGGAGGAGATCAGCCGGGCGTCGGCCTCCGTGGGGCTCAGCTACGGGGCCCATTCCAACCTCTGCGTCAACCAGATCCGCCGCAACGGCACCGAAGACCAGAAGAACCGCTACCTGCCGAAGCTGATTTCGGGCGATCATGTGGGCGCGCTGGCCATGAGCGAGCCCGGGGCCGGGTCCGACGTGGTGTCCATGCGGCTCAGGGCCGACAAGAAGGGTGATCGCTACGTCCTCAACGGCACCAAGATGTGGATCACCAACGGCCCCGACGCCGACACCCTGGTCATCTACGCCAAGACCGATCCGGACGGCGGTCCCAGGGGGATCACCGCGTTCCTGGTCGAGAAGGGCTTCGAGGGCTTCTCGACGGCCCAGAAGCTCGACAAGCTCGGCATGCGCGGCTCCAATACCTGCGAACTGGTATTCGAAGACTGCGAGGTGCCGGAGGAGAACGTGCTCGGAGGAGTCGGTTCGGGCGTCAACGTTTTGATGAGCGGCCTCGACTACGAGCGCGCCGTGCTCGCCGCCGGGCCCACCGGCATCATGCAGTCCTGCATGGATGTGGTCGTGCCGTACCTGCATGAGCGCAAGCAGTTCGGCAAGTCGATCGGCGAGTTCCAGCTGATGCAGGGCAAGGTCGCCGACATGTATACGACCATGAATGCCACCAAGGCTTATGTGTACGCCGTCGCCAAGGCCTGTGACCGCGGCGAGACGACCCGCAAGGACGCCGCCGGGGCCATCCTCTACGCCGCCGAGAAAGCGACCTGGATGGCGCTGGAGGCGATCCAATGCCTGGGCGGCATGGGTTACATCAACGAGAGCCCGACAGGACGGCTCTTGCGCGACGCCAAACTCTACGAGATCGGCGCCGGCACCTCGGAAATCCGCCGCTGGCTAATCGGCCGCGAGCTGTTCGAGGAAACGGCCTGACGGCGGTGTTGGAAGGATGAATTTGACGCACATGACCAGACAGGAACCGGAATTCATCGATCTTTACGGCACCCAGCCCGACGAGCCTGGCTGGAAACGCTGCTGGCACGGCCGCGAACTCCTGTGGAAGGTGTTTTGGGGTTATGTGCTGTTCGGCCACGGCATCGTGCTCGGCTGCGCCTTGGGCGTCATGGTGCTCGGCATGGTCCTCGGCTTCGCCGTCGACCCCGGCTCGCTCGACGCGGGACTGGTCGGATTGTCCGTCGGCATGGGCCTGCTTCTGGTGACATTTCTCGTCTACGGCCTGTTTGCCATGACGGCCCTTTGGCGCTGCGCCGGGAACACGACGAGCCAGGGCGCAACGGTCGCCGCACGCGGCATCGTCGTCGCCTATGCGGCGACCATGATCTGGCTCGTGAGCAAATTACTTTTTTAGTTGAAATACGATCAATATGTCATTGGAAATGAAACAAAATTGTGAATCATGCTCTAATCCGTTAACAGCGGACGGTGCCGCTTTCATCTGCTCATATGAATGCACGTTCTGCTCTCCGTGCACGGAGAAAATGGAAAACACATGCCCCAATTGCGGCGGCGAACTGGTGTCGCGCCCGAGGCGCGCGGTATCGAACGGTTAACCCAGGAAAGGAACCAATTCATGCAATCTGACCCGGTCGTCATCGTCGGCGCCTCACGCACGCCGATGGGGGGATTTCAAGGCGAGTTGTCGGCGCTGTCGGCGCCGGAACTGGGCGGTGCGGCCATCAAGGCGGCGCTCACGGGTGCCGGTGTGGCGGCGGACGACGTCGACGACGTCATCATGGGGCTTTGCCTCTTCGCCGGCCAGCGCCAGGCGCCGGCCCGCCAGGCCGCTCACAACGCCGGCATTCCCTGGGACGCCGGCTGCACGACCATCTCCAAGATGTGCGGCTCGGCCATGAAATCGGCCATGCTGGCGCACGACAACATCCTGGCCGGTGCCCACGACATCATGGTCGCCGGCGGCATGGAGAGCATGACCAATGCGCCCTACGTCCTGCCGAAGGCGCGCGACGGCTACCGCATGGGCCACAATCCCGTTTGGGACCACATGTTCGTCGATGGCCTGGAGGACGCCTACGAACAGGGCAAGCTGATGGGCAGTTTCGCTGAGGATACGGCGCAACATTACCAGTTCACACGCGAACAACAGGACGATTTCGCCATCGAGTCCCTGACCCGGGCCCAGAACGCCATCAAGGACGGCACCTTCAAGGCCGAGATCGAGCCGGTCACCGTGAAGACCCGCAAGGGCGAGACAGTCATCGACACCGATGAACAGCCGCTCAACGCCAATCTCGACAAGATCCGCGGTCTCCGCCCGGCCTTCGCCAAGGACGGTACGGTGACGGCGGCCAATTCCAGCTCCATATCCGACGGTGCCGCCGCCCTCGTGCTGATGCGCCTTTCGCAGGCGGAAAAGCGGGGCCTGACGCCGCTCGCCAAGATCCACGCTCATTCGACCCATGCCCAGGAGCCGGCCTGGTTCACCACCGCACCGGTCGGCGCCATCCGCAAGGTCCTGGAGAAGGCCGGCTGGGACAAGGACGAGGTCGATCTCTTCGAGGTCAACGAGGCCTTCGCCGTGGTCACCATGGCCGCCATGCGCGACATCGACATCCCGCACGACAAGGTCAACGTCCACGGCGGCGCCTGTGCGCTCGGCCATCCGGTCGGTGCCTCCGGCGCGCGGATCATCGTCACGCTGTTGAACGCGCTTCGCAAATACGAGCTGAAGAAGGGCGTCGCGTCGCTCTGCATCGGCGGCGGCGAGGCGACGGCCATGGCGCTCGAGCTGACGAGCTGACGGCGGGAGCGGGGGGATCATGCCGACCGTCCTGATCACCGGATCGAACCGGGGCATCGGCCTCGAGTTCGCGCGCCAGTACGGCCGCGACGGCTGGCGGGTCATCGCCACCTGCCGTAATCCCATCGGCGTCGGCGAACTGGCGACCATCGACGGCGACATCCAGGTCCACGGCCTCGACGTCACCGAAGACCGCCAGATCGCGTCATTGGCGGCCACCTGGAAGGCGAGGCCATCGATCTCCTGATCAACAATGCCGGCCGTTACGGTCCGGTCGGCGGTGGCTATACGGACCTCGACCGCAGCGAATGGCATCGCACGCTCGAGACCAATGCCATGGCGCCCTTGGCCGTCAGCGCCGCTTTCCTGCCCCATGTAACGCGCTCCGAGGGCAAGACGATCGTCACCCTGACCTCGAAGATGGGCAGCATGGGCGATAACACGTCGGGCGGCGCCTATATCTACCGCTCGTCGAAGGCGGCCCTGAACGCGGTCATGAAGAGCTTCGCCAACGATGTGGCCGGCGCCGGTGTCACCGTCGCCGTCTTCCACCCGGGCTGGGTGAAGACCGCCATGGGCGGCCCCAACGCCCTGATCACGTCCGAAGAAAGCGTCACCGGGATCCGCCGCGTCATCGACGGATTGACCCCGTCGGATAATGGCGCCTTTTTCAATTACGACGGCACGCCCGTGCCCTGGTAGGTTGGAAACCATGAATTTCACGGAAGAACAGACCTTGATCCGCGAAATGGCTCGCAAGTTCGCCGCCGAGCGCTTGGCGCCGGGCGCGCCTGAACGCGACCGCGAGGCGCGCTTTCCGGCCGACGAGTGGGTGAGCTCGGCCTGATGGGCATGCTGATCCCCGAGGACTGGGGCGGCGCCGGTGCCGATCACGTTTCCTACGGCCTCGCCATGGAGGAGATCGCCGGTGGCGACGGCGCCACCTCGACGATCATGGGCGTACAGACCCTGACCGAGATGATCATCGTGCGCTACGGCTCCGAGGAGCAGAAATCCCGCTTCCTGCCCGACCTTGCCAGCGGCGAGAACCTGGGCGCCTTCATGCTCACGGAACCGCAGACCGGGTCCGATGCGGCCGCCATCAAGTGCCGGGCGAAGCGCGACGGCAACCGCTACATCCTCAACGGCACCAAGCAGTTCATCACCACCGGTAAATACGCCGATGTCGCCGTCGTTTTCGCCGTCACCGACCCGGACAGCGACAAGAAGGGGATATCCGCCTTCATCGTACCGACGGACGGGGAGAGCTATCGGGTCTCGTCGATCGAGAAGAAGATGGGCCAGCGCGGCTCCGACACGGCGCAGATCGTCTTCGAGGACATAGAACTGACGCCCGATCTTCTCATCGGCGAGGAAGGCGAGGGCTACAAGATCGCGCTTTCCAACCTGGAGGGCGGGCGCATCGGTATCGCCGCCCAGGCGACCGGCATGGCGCAGGCGGCGTTCGAGGCGGCGCGAACCTACGCCAAGGAGCGAACGGCCTTCGGCAAGCCCATCGCCGGACATCAGGCGGTCGCCTTCCGCCTGGCCGACATGGCGACCAACATCGAGGCGGCACGTCACATGTATCTCAACGCGGCCCGGCTGCGCGATTCCGGTGAGCCGTGCCTCAAGGAGGCTTCCATGGCCAAGCTCTTTGCCTCCGAAATGGCCGAGAAGGTCTGTTCCGACGCCATCCAGATCCACGGCGGCTACGGTTACGTGGAGGATTTCCCGGTTGAACGTATTTACCGAGACGTCCGCGTCTGCCAAATCTACGAGGGGACCAGCGACGTGCAGCGCCTGGTCATCAGCCGCGCCCTGCTTGAGGATTAAAGAATGTCCAGCCCAGTCGATTTTTATTTCGATTTCTCATCGCCCTACGCCTATTTCGCCATCACCAAGATCGACGAACTGGTGGCCGAGTTCGACCGTGATGTGGTTTGGCACCCGTTCATGCTGGGCCCGGCCTTCAAGATGACCGACAACGCGCCGCTGATTGACCAGCCCATCAAAGGGAATTACTGCGCCAACGACTGGGCGCGCCTCGCGCGTTTCATGAAACTGCCCTGGTCCATGCCGGACCCGTTTCCCATCGCCACCCTGGCAGCGGCGCGGGCCTTCTACTGGATCGCAGATGAGGACAGGGCGCTCGCTAAGACCTTTGCGCTCGCCTGTTTCGACACTTATTTCGGGCACGGCGAGGACATTACGGCGGCGGAAAAAGTGGCCGACATCGCCGAACCCCTTGGTATCGACCGGGCCGGTCTGCTCGAAGCCGTCGCCGATCCGGTCAACAAGCAGCGCCTCAAGGACGAGACCCAGGCTGCGCTCGACGCCGGCGTTTTCGGCTCGCCGTTTTTCATCATCGACGGCGAACCCTTCTGGGGGGCGGACCGCTTATGGATGGTCAAACGTTGGTTGAAGGCCGGCGGTTGGTAACAGGGAAGGGAACTGGCAACGTGACAAGGCGAAATCCATGACCACGCTCCGTCCCATGGTGAAACCGGGAACACCGGACTTCGACGCCAACACGGCGGCGATGACGGAACTGGTCGACGACCTGCATCGGGTCGTCTCCGAGGTCAAACAGGGCGGCGGCAAGCGGGCACAGGATAAACTGGTGGCGCGCGGCAAGATGGCGCCCCGTGAGCGGATTCGCGAGCTGCTCGATCCGGGCTCACCGTTCCTCGAATTCTCGCAGCTGGCCGGTTACGAACTCTACGAAGACACGGTGCCGGCCGGCGGCATCATCACCGGCATCGGCCGCGTCTCGGGCCAGGAGGTGGTGGTCATCGCCAACGACCCGACGGTGAAGGGCGGCACCTACTATCCGATCACCGTCAAGAAACACCTGCGGGCCCAGGAGATCGCCGCCGAAAACCATCTGCCCTGCGTTTATCTGGTCGATTCCGGCGGCGCCTTCCTGCCGCGCCAGGACGACGTCTTTCCGGACCGCGAGCACTTCGGGCGCATCTTCTACAACCAGGCCCGCATGAGCGCAGCCGGCATCCCGCAGGTTGCCGTCGTCATGGGGTTCTGCACCGCCGGCGGCGCCTATGTGCCGGCCATGTGCGACGAGAGCATCATCGTCGAGAATCAGGGCACGATCTTCCTGGGCGGCCCGCCCCTGGTCAAGGCGGCGACCGGCGAGGTGGTGACCCCGGAGGCACTGGGCGGGGCCGAGGTGCACAGCAAGGTCTCGGGCGTTACCGACCACATGGCCCGCGACGACGCCCATGCCCTGGCTTTGGCGCGCCGCGCGCTGGGTAACCTCAATCGCGTCAAGAAGGTCGAGATGGACGTCCGCGAGCCGGTCGAACCACTGTATGACCCGCAGGAGATCTACGGCGTCGTCCCGGCCGACATTAAGAAACCCTACGATGTGCGCGACGTCATCGCGCGCGTCGTCGACGCATCCGCCTTTGACGAGTTCAAGTCGCTCTATGGGACGACTCTGGTCTGCGGCTTCGCCCATATTTTCGGTTATCCGGTCGGCATCATCGCCAACAACGGTATTCTTTTCTCTGAGTCGGCCCTCAAGGGCGCCCACTTCATCGAGCTCTGCGCCCAGCGCGGCATTCCGCTGATCTTCCTGCAGAACATCTCGGGCTTCATGGTCGGCTCCAAGTACGAGGCCGGCGGCATCGCCAAGGACGGGGCCAAGATGGTCACCGCGGTGGCCTCCGCCAACGTGCCCAAGTTCACGGTGATCATCGGCGGCAGCTTCGGGGCCGGCAACTACTCCATGTGCGGGCGCGGCTATTCGCCGCGGTTCCTGTGGATGTGGCCCAACGCACGCATCTCGGTGATGGGCGGTGAGCAGGCGGCCTCGGTGCTGGCCACCGTCAAGCGCGACGGCATGGAAGCGGCTGGCGAAGAATGGTCGGCGGACGACGAGGAAGCGTTCCGCGCGCCTATCCGCGAGCAGTACGAACATCAGGGGCACCCCTATTACGCCAGCGCGCGGCTGTGGGACGACGGTGTCATCGACCCCAAGGACACGCGCATGGTCCTGGGCCTCGGCATCTCGTCGGCCCTCAACGCGCCGCCGGAGAAGACCACCTTCGGCGTGTTCCGGATGTAGGAGGGGACGTGAACAGTTTTGGGACTATCACCGTCGACGTCGATGCCGGGCGCGCCACGATCACGCTCAACCGGCCCGACGTCCACAATGCCTTCGACGAGCGCCTGATCGCCGAACTGACCGAGGCGGCAGAAAAACTGTCCGCCGACAAGTCGGTCCGTGCCGTCGTCCTGACCGGTGCCGGCAAGAGCTTCTCCGCCGGCGCCGACCTCAACTGGATGAAACGTATGGCCGGCTACTCGGAAGCGGAAAACAAGGCCGATGCGCGCAAGGCTGCCGACATGCTGGCCGCACTGGCCGCCATGCCTCAGCCCACCGTGGCCCGGGTCAACGGCGCCGCCTTCGGCGGTGGCGTCGGCCTGGTCTCGGCCTGCGACATCGCCATCGGCGCCGATAGGGCTGTCTTTTCCTTGAGCGAAGTCAAGCTCGGTCTCATTCCGGCGGTGATCAGCCCCTATGTCATCGGTGCCATGGGCAAACGCCAGGCCGGGCGCTACATGATCTCCGGCGAACGTTTCGATGCTGCCGAAGCGAGGCGTATCGGGCTCCTCCACGAAGTCGTGCCGGCCGACGACCTGGACGGTGCCGTCGACGCCATGGTCGCCGGCCTGATGGCCAACGGTCCTTTGTCCATGGCCGAATGCAAGGCCCTGATCCGCGCCGTCGCCGACCGGCCCGTCGACGAGGCGGTGCGCGACGATACGGCGGAACGCATCGCCCGCATGCGAGCCTCCGGCGAAGGCAAGGAGGGCGTCGCCGCCTTCCTCGAGAAACGCAAACCGAATTGGATCGGCGGGGGCTGAGGCATCATGTTCAGCAAGATCCTCATCGCCAACCGGGGCGAAATCGCGTGTCGCGTCATGCGCACGGCGAAACGCCTCGGTGTGCAGACAATCGCCGTCCATTCGGAAGCCGACGCCGGCGCCATGCACGTCCGTCTCGCCGACGAAAGCGTCCTCATCGGCCCGCCGCCGGCCGCCGAGAGCTACCTGGTCATCGACAGGATCATCGCGGCGGCCAAGGAGACGGGCGCCGAAGCGATCCATCCGGGCTACGGTTTCCTCGCCGAAAACGCCGATTTCGCCGATGCCATCGCCGACGCCGGGCTCGTCTTCATCGGACCGCCGGCCAAGGCCATCCGCGACATGGGCGGCAAGGACACGGCCAAGGCGATCATGGAGGCGGCCGGGGTACCCGTGGTGCCTGGGTACAAAGGTGAGGACCAGAGCCTCGAAACCCTGAGAAAGGAAGCCGACAAGATCGGCTATCCGGTGCTGTTGAAAGCGGCCATGGGCGGCGGCGGCAAGGGTATGCGGGCCGTCGATGATGCGTCCGGATTCGACGACGCCGTCGAGAGCGCAAAACGGGAAGCCATGGCGGCCTTCGGCGACGACCACATGCTGATCGAGAAATACCTGACCGATACGCGGCACATCGAGGTGCAGGTCTTCGCCGACAGTCTCGGCGACACGGTGCACCTGTTCGAACGCGACTGTTCCCTGCAGCGCCGCCACCAGAAGATCATCGAAGAGGCGCCGGCACCCGGCGTCGACGAGACGCTGAGGGCCAAGATGGGGGCGGCGGCCGTGCGCGCCGCAGAGGCCGTCGGTTACGTCGGCGCCGGCACCGTCGAGTTCCTGCTCGATCCGGACGGGCATTTCTACTTCATGGAAATGAACACGCGGCTCCAGGTCGAACACCCGGTGACCGAGATCGTCACCGGCGTCGATCTCGTCGAGTGGCAGCTCAGGGTCGCGGCCGGGGAGCCGCTACCGAAGCTACAGGACAATCTGGCCCACTGCGGCCATGCCGTCGAGGCCCGCATCTACGCCGAGGACCCGGGCAATGGGTTCCTGCCGGCGCCGGGGCATATCAGACATCTCAAATGGCCGCGAAGCGGCGGTCTGGTGCGCATCGACGCCGGCGTCGAGGAGGGCGACAGCGTCACGCCCCATTACGACCCGATGATCGCCAAGGTCATCGCCCGGGGTGAGGAGCGGTCACAGGCCCTCGATCATCTCGCCCAGTTCCTTGCCCATGCGGAGATCATCGGGCCCGGCGAAAACCTGTCGTTCCTGTCCTTTCTGGTCGACCACCCGGACTTCCGGGCCGGCCGCGCCGACACACGGTTCGTCGACGGCATCGACCCGGCGACCTTCGCGCCGCCGGTGGAACCGCCGGCAGACGGCCTCGTCGTCGCCGCGATGTACGTTGTCCGCAAACGCGAACGGCGTTCGGCCGAGCGGGCGGCCCAGTCGAACGACCCGTATTCGCCGTGGAACGAGACCGATTGCTGGCGTCTCAATGATAGGGGGCACCAGGACCTGACCTTCGTCTACGGTGAAACCCGCGTCGAGGTTTCCGTATCGCACAGGGGCGAGGACTATGGGGTCAGCCTCGGCGGGCAAGACGAGACCACCGTCGCCCATGACGAGGCCAGCGGCCAAGTGGTCGACAGTGACGGCGTCCTTCACGTTTACGGCTTCGGACCGACCCTACGCCTCTCTCTGTTCGATCCGGTTGTTGCCGCCAGCGAAAGCGACGAGGCGGGCGGCAGCCTGGCTGCGCCCATGCCCGGCAAGGTGACGGCCGTTCGCGTCAAGGCCGGCGATACGGTCGAGAAGGGCGATCCGCTGATCGTGCTCGAGGCCATGAAAATGGAACACACGGTCACCGCACCCGCCGACGGTGTCGTCGAGGCCGTCCATTTCGACGTCGGCGACCAAGTCGATGAAGGCGTCGAGTTGGCCGCGCTCGAACGCGAGTCCGGCTAGGCGAGGGCGCCATGAGCAACCCGGAGAGGGTCAAGATCGTCGACGTCGGGCCGCGCGACGGCCTGCAGAACGAAGCTCGCGACGTCGCCACCGCGGTCAAGATCGGCCTGATCGAGCGGCTGGCGGTGGCCGGGCTCGAGGCGATCGAGGCGGGCAGTTTCGTCTCACCCAAATGGGTGCCGCAGATGGCCGATTCGGCGGCCGTCTTCTCCGGTATCGACCGAAAACCGGGTGTCGTCTATTCGGCGCTGACCCCCAACATGAAGGGATACGAGGCGGCCCTCGCCGCCAAGGCCGACGAGGTCGCCATCTTCGGTGCCGCCTCGGAGAGTTTCTCGCAAAAGAACATCAACTGCTCCATCGCCGAAAGCCTGGAGCGTTTCGGCCCCTTGTGCGAAGCGGCCCAGCGGGACGGCGTTCCGGTCCGCGGTTACATCTCCTGCGTACTCGGCTGCCCCTACGAAGGCGAGATTGCGCCGGACACCGTGGCCCGGGTCGCCGGACAGCTGCTCGACATGGGCTGCTACGAGATCTCCTTGGGCGACACCATCGGCACGGGCACGCCGGAGAAGGCGCGGGACATGGTCCGCGCCGTCAACCAGATGGTACCCATGGACAAGATCGCCGTGCATTTCCACGACACCTACGGCCAGGCGCTCGCCAACATCTATGCCGTTCTCGGGCTCGGTGTCGCCGTCGTCGACAGTTCCATCGCTGGCCTTGGCGGCTGTCCCTATGCCAAGGGCGCTTCTGGTAACGTGGCGACGGAGGACGTCGTTTACATGCTCAACGGCCTCGGTATCGACACGGGCATCGACTGGGAGGCCCTGCTCGCAGCATCGGCCTTTATTTCCGATGCATTGGGCCGGACGCCGGAATCGAAGGTGGCGCGCGCCCTCAACATGGCTGGAACCGGCTGAGCATGGCGCTGCACCTGATCAAACTCTGCGTCGGCGTCGATCATGTGGACCAGCTCGCCGGTTACCAATCGGCCAGGCTCGCCGCAGCCCGCGCGGCCGGGATCGAAAACCCGAAAATCCGCCACGTGACGCGCAATACGCCGAGGCGCGCCGCCGAAATTCTCGACGGCGGGTCCCTCTACTGGGTGATCCGCCGGGTCATCCGGGTGCGCCAGCGTATCCTCGAATTCGAGGCCGTCGAGCGCGAAGACGGCACGCCGGCCTGCGCCATCGTCCTCGACCCGCATCTCGTCCGCACCAAACACCGCTCGTTCCGGCCGTTTCAGGGATGGCGGTATTTCCCGGACGCCGACGTGCCGCCGGACCTTCCGGAAGGCGCCGATCCGGGAGCCGAAGTGCCGGAAGAAATGGCCGAGGAGTTGCGCGAATTGGGGCTTATCTGACGGCCTCCGAGCCCGCGGTTGATCGGGCCCGCATCAAGATCAAATGAAGTCGCTTCTTGTCGAATGCCCTTGATGGCCGGCTCCCAGGAACGATAGGTTAGATCTGGAACGAAATACAATTGTGCGGTAACCGTCCGGCGAACGCGCCCTTTCTTATGATGCTTGTTCAGCGTAGGCCCATGGCAGGAGTTCGTCGATGCGGTTGATCTTGTGGTCGGCGATGCGGTCCAGGACCCAGGCGAGC
>Ga0056133_10000005_pt1 | contig 44047 bp, 41 predicted proteins | sample WorMetGr2BELIZE1_FD_67351 | JGI IMG/M metagenome (GOLD analysis project Ga0056133, IMG submission 67351) | Marine gutless worms symbiont microbial communities from Max Planck institute for Marine Microbiology, Germany - Inanidrilus... ... | reverse complement strand
TCGACGACTACCGCTACGTCTCGGCGATGGGCAAGTCGCCCAAGGAGACGATGATCGCCACCCTGTTCCACGACCGCGAGGTGTTCGCCGGCGGGGTGTTCGCCGCCGCCAACCACGCAGCCAATTTCTGCCGAGAGGTCGAAGTGGTGACGACCATCGGCGACGACTACGAGTACGAGCGGCTGATCCGCGAATCCCTGAAGCCCAACGTGCGGCTGCATGCGTTCCGCCGCAGCGGCGTGCCGACCACCCGCAAGACCCGGTTCATTGACCGCAGCTATTTGCGTAAGCTGTTCGAGGTCTACGACATGGACGACACGCCGACGGCGGCCAACGTCGAGCGCCAGATCGACCGCATCATCCGCGACCGCGCCGACGAGTTCGATGTGGTCGTCGCCGCCGATTTTGGCCACGGGCTGCTGACGCCGTCGATGATTGCGACGCTGAACGGCACCGCCCGCTTCCTTGCCGTCAACGCACAATCCAACAGCGCCAACCTCGGCTACAACCTGATCGCCAAGTACGCGCGCGCCGACTACGTGTGCATCGACGCCCCCGAGGCCCGGCTGGCCGTTTCCGACCGCTTCAGCGGCATCGAGGAGATCGCCAGCGACGCCCTGCCGCAGCGCATCGACTGCTCGCGGTTCATGATCACCCACGGCCGCTGGGGATGTGTCGGCTACGCCATCGGCCAGGACGTGGTCCACGTGCCGGCGTTCACCAAGACCGTGGTCGATACGGTCGGCGCCGGCGACGCGTTCTTCGCCGTGACCGCGCCGCTGGCCGCGGCCGGCGGCGCCATCGATCAGCTCGGCTTCATCGGCTCGGCCGCCGGCGCCATCAAGGTCGGCATCGTCGGGCACCGCGCCTCGGTCGAGCGGGTGCCGCTCGTTAAATTTCTGACAACCTTGTTGAAGTAGGCTGCCCGCCGGTGAACGGCAGCCCGGAATTCGAAACCGAATGACCTCCGAACGCAGGTGGCACGTCCTGGTGACCGGCGGCGCCGGCTACGTCGGCTCGGCCCTGGTGCCGGCGCTGATTGCCGCCGGACACCGGGTCACGGTGCTGGACCTCTACCTCTACGGACGGGACGTGCTGGCCTCCTCGCGGGGGCCGGCGCTGACCGAGGTCGAGGGCGATCTGCGCGATCCGGCCGCGGTGGCGCGGGCGCTGGCGGAATGCGACGCGGTGATCCACCTCGCCTGCATTTCCAACGACCCTTCGTACGAGCTCGACCCGACGCTCGGCAAGTCGATCAACTACGATGCCTTCCGGCCGCTCGTGGTCGCGGCCCGCGAGGCCGGCGTGAAGCGCTTCATCTATGCGTCGTCGTCGTCGGTGTACGGCATCAAAGACGAAGCCGAGGTCACCGAGGACCTGCCGCTGGAACCGCTCACCGACTATTCCAGATACAAGGCGCTCTGCGAGGACGTGCTGGCGGAGGAACGGCGTCCCGGGTTCGTCACCGTCGTTGTCCGGCCATCGACGGTCTGTGGCTACGCGCCTCGGCTGCGCCTCGATCTGACGATCAACATCCTCACCAACCATGCCGTCAACAACGGCCGCATCACCGTCTTCGGCGGCGCCCAGAAGCGGCCCAACATCCACATCGACGACATGGTCGGGCTGTACCTCAACCTGCTCGGCCAGCCCGACGACAAGATCGACGGCCAGATCTTCAACGCCGGCTACGAGAACCACACGGTGATGGAGATCGCCGAGATGGTCCGCGAGGCGCTTGGCCGGTCTGTAGATATCGTCGTCGAGCCGACCGACGATGACCGCTCCTATCACGTCTCGTCGGCGAAGATGCGCCGGGCGCTCGGCTTCGAGCCCGCGCACACCATCGCCGACGCGGTCCGCGACCTGAAGGCGGCGTTCGACAACGGCCGGGTGTCCGATCCCCTCGGCAATCCCATCTATTTCAACATCAAGCAGATGCAGAGGGCGAACCTGCGATGACCGCCGGCATGGCCACGACCGCCACCGCGCCCAGCGATGCGCCAAGCCCGGACGCGGCGCGGCTCCTCGGCCTCTACCGGGCCATGCTGCGCATCCGCGCCGTCGAGGAGGCCATCGCCGAGCGCTATGCCGAGCAGGAGATGCGCTGCCCGGTGCATCTCTCCATCGGCCAGGAGGCCGCCGCCGTCGGCGCCTGCGCGCCGCTGCGCCCGAGCGACCAGATCGTCAGCTCGCACCGTTGCCACAGCCACTATCTCGCCAAGGGGGGCGATCTCGATGCGATGATCGCCGAGCTTTGCGGCAAGGCAACGGGATGCTGCGGCGGGCGCGGCGGTTCCATGCACCTGTTCGACCCGGCAGCCGGGGTGCTGGCCAGCGTGCCCATCGTCGCCAGCTCGATTCCCCTCGGCGTCGGCGCGGCGCTGGCCTTCAAACAACGCGGCGAGGACCGGGTGGCGATGGCCTTCCTCGGCGACGGCGCCCTGGAGGAAGGTGCCTTTCACGAGAGTGCCAACATCGCCGCCCTGCATGCGCTGCCGGTGGTGTTCTTCGTCGAGAACAACCTGTTTTCCGTTTATACGCACCTCCGCGACCGCCAGCCGCAGCGGCCCCTGGCCGATGTCGCCGTTGCCCACGGACTCCCTTCGCTTTCCGGCGACGGCAACGACCTGCTCGCCGTCGAGGCCATGGCCACCGAAGCCGTCGACCGCGCCCGCTCCGGCGGCGGACCGACCGTCGTCGTCGTCGACACCTACCGTTGGCGCGAGCACTGCGGGCCGAACTACGACAACGACGTCGGCTATCGCCCGGCCGCCGAGTTCGAAGCCTGGAAGGCCCGGTGCCCGGTTCGCCGCTTCGCCGCCGAGTTGCGTCACCACGGCCTGCTCGACGATCAGACCGAAGGCGCCATCGCCGCCGAGATCGACGCCGAGATCGATGCCGCCTTTGCCGCCGCCCACGCGGCCCCCTTCCCCGATCCGGCGACCGGCGCGGACGGCGTCTATGCCTGAGCCGCGCACCATCACCGCCGCCGAGGCCATCCGCGAGGCGCAGGACGTTGCGCTCGCGACCGATGCCGCCGTCTGCGTGATCGGCGAGGGCGTCGCCGATCCCAAGGGCGTGTTCGGCACCACAGTGGGCCTCGTCAACTCCCACGGGCCGTCGCGGGTGATCGAGATGCCGCTCGCCGAGAACGCCTTCACCGGCATGGCCATCGGCGCGGCGATGATGGGCCAGCGGCCGATCGTCGTTCACCAGCGGGTCGAGTTCTCGCTTCTCGCCATGGAGCAGATGGTCAACAGTGCGGCCAAGCTGCACTACGTCTCCGGTGGCGCCCACCGCGTGCCGCTGGTCATCCGCCTCGTCGTCGGGCGCGGCTGGGGCCAGGGGCCGCAGCACTCGCAGAGTCTGGAGGCGATGTTCGCCACCGTTCCCGGGCTCAAGGTCATCGCCCCGGCGCTGCCAGCCGACGCCAAGGGCATGCTGCTCTCGGCCATCGCCGACGACAATCCGGTGATCGTGCTGGAACACCGCTGGATCCACTACACCGAGGGCGCGGTCGACGTGGGCTGGGCGGCGGAACCGCTCGACGGCCCGCGGCGGTTGCGCGCCGGCGACGACGTCACCGTGGTCGCCGTCTCCTACATGACCCTGGAGGCGATGCAGGCCGTGGACACATTGGCCGCCGAGGGCATCGGCGTCGACCTGTTCGATCTCCGGGTCATTCGGCCGCTGAACCTGGATGCAGTCGCCGAGTCGGTGCGCCGAACCGGCCGGCTGGTCACCGTTGACATCGGCAACCGGGCCTTCGGCGTCGGCGCCGAGATCGCCCAGCGGATCACCGAGGCCTGCTTCGACGATCTGCGCGCGGCGCCGATGCGCATCGGCTTGCCGGACCACCCGACGCCCAGTTCCCGGTCCCTCGCCGCGGCGTTCTATCCCCGCGCCGAGCACATCGCCGAGGCCGCCGGAGGTCTCGCCGGCCTCGACGCGTCGGCGGCCGGGCGCGTCCGCGACGCCCTCGCCAAGGCCCGCGAAGGCGTGCCCCTCGACGTGCCCCATCCCTCGTTCCGAGGCCCCTTCTAGTGGCTCCGAACGGTCAGAAGGAGTCCGGGATGCGGGTCCGCTATTCGTACCTCCCCCAGCAGTTCGCCGACGTGGGCTCGCTCTGGGACGATCTGCGGCGGCTGGTCGAAAGTGGCGATTTCACCCTCGGCGCGCCGGTCACCGAGTTCGAGACCCGCTTCGCCGATCTCATCGGCACGCGCCACGCCATCGGCGTCGGCTCCGGCACCGATGCCCTGAAGCTCTCGCTGAAGGCGGCCGGCGTCGGTTACGGCGACGAGGTGATCACCGCCGCCAACACGTTCATCGCCACCGCCGGCGCCATCGCCGAGATCAGCGCGACGCCGGTGTTCATCGACTGCGACGACACCTTCTGCATGGACGTGGGCCAGCTGGAGGCCGCGATCACCCCGAAGACCAAGGCGGTCATGCCGGTCCACTACACCGGCTACGTCGCCGACATGCCTCGGATCATGGCCATCGCCGAGATCAACGGGTTGGCGGTGATCGAGGATGCTTGCCAGGCCATTCTGGCGACGACGAATGGCCGCAAGGCCGGCACCTGGGGCCTCGCCGCCGGCTTCTCCCTGCATCCGTTGAAGAACCTCAACGTCTGGGGTGATGCCGGCATCATTGTCACCGACGACGACCTCGCGGCGACACTTCGGCTATTGCGCAACCACGGCATGGTCAGCCGCGACGAGATCGCCGTCCTCGGCTACAACTCGCGGCTCGATTCCCTGCAGGCGGTGGTCGGCAACTGGCTGATCGGCGAAGCGGCGGCGATCACCGAGGCGCGCATCGCCAACGCCGCCTACTACGACGACGCCCTGGCCAAAATCCCGCAGATCACCCTGCCCCGCCGGGATGTTAACTCGAAAATAGTTTATCACCTCTACATGGTATTCGCCGAGGGCCGGGACGGGCTGTACGCGCACCTCCGCGACCGCGGCATCGAGTGCAAGGTGCACTATCCGATTCCGCTGCACCGCCAGCAGGGGCTCGCCCACCTTGGCTATAGGGCAGGAGACTTCCCCGTCGCCGAACGCCACGCCGCGGAGACCATCACCCTTCCCGTCGATCAGCACCTGAGCCGCGCCGAGATGGACTACGTCATCGACACGGTTCGCGGCTACTACGCCGCCGGCTGAGGAGGATCGATGCGCCGCGTGGACTACGTCGACATGGCGGCCCAATTCGCCGCCGACCGGGACGCGTTGATGGCCATCGCCGAGCGGGTGTTCGAAGGCGGCATGTGGGTGGGCGGCGGCGATGTCGAGGCGTTCGAGGTCGCGCTGACGGCCTACGCCGGCGCCGCCCACGCGGTTGCCGTCAGTTCCGGCACCGGCGCCCTCATCCTGGCCTTGAAGGCGCTCGACATCGGTCCGGGTGACGAGGTGATCGTGCCGCCGAGCTCTTTCATCGCCTCGGCGGCGGCGGTCGTGCACGTGGGCGCGACGCCGGTGTTCGCCGACGTGCTGGACGACCAGAACGTCGATCCGACGGCCGTCGAGGCTGCGGTATCCGACCGCGCCCGGGCGATCATGCCCGTTCATCTCACCGGGCGGATCTGCCGCATGGACGAGATCGCCGCCATCGCGAAGCGGCACGATCTTCGGGTCGTCGAGGATGCCGCCCAGTCCATGGGATCGAAGCTGGCCGGCAGGATGGCCGGCACCTTCGGCGACGTCGGCTGCTTTTCAGCTCATCCGTTGAAGAACCTCAACGCCATGGGCGACGCCGGCTATGCGCTGACCGACGACGCGGAGATCGCGGCGCGCATCCGCAGACTCCGCAACAACGGGCTCGCCGACCGCGACACCGTTGTGGAATGGGGCTTCGTCGACCGTATGGACAGCCTCCAGGCCGCGGTCCTGACCCACCGCTTGGATCTGCTCGATGGTGTCATCGAGCGGCGCCGGGCCAATGTCGGCCTTTACCGTGACCTGCTCGATCCCGCCCACGTCTTCTGGCCGCCCTGCCGCAACGACGAGTTCAACACCTTTCACACCTTCGTCGTCCAGGTCGACCGCCGGGACGACCTCCGCACACACCTCGCCAACCATGGCATCGGCAGCGCCATCCACTATCCCGTGCCGATCCACCTGCAGCCGGCGGCGGCGCTGGGCCACTCGGCCGGCGACTTTCCCGTGGCCGAGCGCCAGGCCGGGCGCATCGTCTCGTTGCCGGTGCACCAGTTCCTGGAGCCCGACGACATCCGCTACGTCGCCGACACCGTGAATGGGTTCTTCCAATGACCGGCGCTGGTGCCGACATCGACTACGACCGCCTGATCGCCGACTACGAACAGGGGCTCGTCGATCGCCTGCGCGGCTTCGAGGCCGGCGATGCGCCGTTCCTGCAGCTCTGGGTGCCGGACGAGGACCCGGTGCGGAGCCTTTGCAACATCCTCGATGCCGCCGCCACCGAAGGCGAGGCGGCCGTCGCCATCGCCATAGGTGCCGACACCGCCGCGTCTCTTGATGCCGACGCCCTGCGCGCTGCCGCATCCGAGTATGGCGCCGTGACCCTTGACGCAAACGGCGCCGGCTACCGGCTCGTCGTCACCGGCCTCAAGACGCCGGCGCACCGGCAGTTGCCCGGTATCCGCCGGACTACGGTCCTGCGCCCGCCGGCGGAGCCAATCGCCGATGCCGCGGCTCCCGCGGCAAAGAGCAGCGAAGACGGGATCGGCGAGCACTATGCCGCGGCGGTCGCGGCGGCAGCCGAGGTTCTCGATCATGCGGGCGACCCTGGTGAGGCCGCCGGCCTCGTCCGAGTTGAAGGTGACGACGCAGCCGCGCGGCTCGTTCTCCTCGTCGATCCGGCCAATCACACCGTCCGTCGCGCTGGCCATTGGGGCGCCACGGACCCCGTCGATGGTGCACTTCTCGACCGGCTGTGCGCGCTGATCGAGGGGCAGCCCCTGCAGGAGGCCAGCGATCACGGCGTCATCCGCCTGGAGCGCGCGCTCCGCGATCCCGCCGCCGGGCGCCCGCTGGCCGGCGTCGTCACGCCGATCGCCGCCGATCCCCGCTTCGCCCGGCCGCAGCGGCTGATCCGCGCCTCCCTCGCCGACTACCGCCGCAAGACCGGTTACACGGCCATCGCCAACGAGCACGATTCCGGTCCGTCCACCGAGTGGCGCGCGCTCACCGACTCCGAACGCCTCCAAAGGCTGCGCAAGGCGACCACCGAGATCGCCGCCGAAAACGGCCTCCCCGCTGACGAGATCGAGGTTGTGGCGATCGAAATCGGCGTCCGCGTCGTCGTCCGCTTTCACGGCAGCCTTGCCGCCGGCGATCGGCAGCATCACATGTTGGTGTTGGAGGCGGGCATCAAACAGAAGGTCGATGCCCGGCTGGAGCTCTATCAGGTGGAACTCAAGGACACCAATGTGATCCGCCGCTTGAGTGATGCGGGAGAATCCCGATGACCGGCATGACCGACCACACCGAACTGATCCTCGACGGCACCAAGATCGCCTGGCATGCCGAGCGCGTGCGCGCCTGGGAGCAGGGCGAGCGGGTCGCGCCGATCACCATCGACATGGCGCTGACCCGGGCCTGCAACTACGCCTGCGAGTACTGCTACGCCATGCTCCAGGAGAACGACCGCAAGGTCATCAACCGGAAAGTCATCTTCGACTTCCTCGAAGACTGCGCCGAGATCGACGTCAAGGGTGTCAGCTTCGTCTCCGATGGCGAGAGCACCATCTCGCCGGTGTTCGTCGACGCCGTCCGGTACGGCTCCGAGCTTGGCCTCTCAATGGCCTGCGGCACCAACGGTTTCGTGCTCACCGAACGTCGCCTCGAAGAGGTGCTGCCGCACCTCACCTATTTGCGCATCAACATTTCTGCCGGGGAGCGCGCCCGCTACGCCGAGATCATGGGTGTCAAGGAGGAGTGGTTCGACCGGGTGTGCCAGAACGTCCGCGACATGGTGGCGATCAAGCGCCGCGACGGCCTCGACGTGACCATCGGCCTGCAGATGGTGCTGATGCCGGAATACGCCGACCAGATCCTGCCGCTGGCACGCCTCGGCCAGGAGCTGCGGCCCGATTACCTGATCATCAAGCACTGCTCGGACAACGAGGACGGCGACCTGGGCGTCGACTATGGGGCCTACGACGGCATCTACGACACGCTGCGCGAGGCCGAGGCGATGGCCGACGCCGAGTACTCGGTCGCCGTCAAGTGGTCGAAGATCATGGCCGGCAACAAGCGCAGCTATCAGCGCTGCTACGGGCCGCCGTTCATGATCCAGCTCTCGGGGTCGGGGCTGGTCGCGCCGTGCGGCATGCTGTTCAACGAGCGTTACAAGAAATTCCACATCGGCAACATCTGCGAGCAGCGATTCCGTGACATCTGGTCCAGCGACCGTTATTGGGAGGTGATGAACTATCTCGCCTCGCCCGACTTCAATGCCCAGAAGATGTGCGGCTCGCTTTGTCTACAGCACAAGGTCAACGAAGTCCTCGACGCCTATCAGAAGGGCCAGGTCGAGCTGGCGGCACCGCAAGGTCCGCCGCCCCAGCATCTGTCGTTTATCTAGTCTTTCTCCTGCATCCGTGGCCGAACTCGCGCTCGACACTTTGATCGGAACCGGGGCCGAGGGGGTTGTTGCGCGCGAGGGGTTCGCCCGCGCCGTCGCCGGCGGCGCCATCGACTCGGCGCTGACGCTGAAGCTCGCAGGAGCCTGCCGGGTGCGCGGCCACGCCGCCGAGGGCCTGTGGTTCGCCGGCCTTGCCCTCCCCCGGGCCCGTCTCGACCAGGACGACTTGGCCAGCCTGTTGACGGACCTGTTCACCGGCGCCAGCGATGGACTTTCCGGGGATCGCGGCGACGTGCGCGCCGCCGCCGGCCTGTCCCGACTGTTCGCCGTCCTCGACGGCTTGCCGACGGAGCGGCACCTTTTCTGCATGCGCGCCGTCGCTCGGTCGGTCGCCGACGCGGCAGCGCCAACGTCGGCGCTGGCGGAGCGGTTTTCGAGCGACGGATGGGCGCGCCAAAGCGAGGCTTTCTCGGCCTTCGCGGCTGCCGCGAGTTTGGCGGCCCACGGCCCGGACGCGGCGCGGCAGTTCGCCGAGCGGCTGTCGCAACTCCCGGCGCCGAGCAGCTGGAGCTTGCTGACGCTGGCCAAGCTCGCGGTCATTGACGGCGACCTCGCCGCCAGCGAAGCGTACTGCCGGCGCGCCATCGCCGACCATGGCGAAAACGTCTTCGTGCTCGGCAGCCTCGCCGCCGCCCTCTACTGCCAGGGAAACGAGTCCGAAGCACGCAACTGGGCCAATCGTTTGGACGCGAGCATGCCTCTGGCGGCGGTCGAGCGGGCCGTCCGCCAACGCGCCGAACGGGTCGCCGAGCTCAATGAGGCCATCGACCGGGGCCTGACCGAGGGCGGCGGTTGGAACCGCATCGACTCCGCCGTGCACTACACCGAGCCTTCGCGGGTGACCGATCTCTGGCGCCGGCACGCCGCGACCTGCGGTGCCGACCACACCTACCGGACCATCAGCGCCTACACCAACTTAGTGATGTTCGGCTGTGTCGAGGCACTGTTCGCCGAACGGCCGGAGGTCACCAAGGTCGTCAACTACGGCACCCTCGCCGGCGTCTGGGAAGACGACCTCGCCAAACGCTACCCCGACAAGCATGTCCGTGGCTATGACCTCTCCGAGGTGGCAACGGCGTTAAACGGTGAAGCGTTCAATCGGGGCAATCTCGGTTTCGGCTCCGACCTCGACGCGATGCTCGACGAATTGGAATCGATCCCCGGAGATACCCTCCTGGTTCATTGCCGTACCGCCGACGTGATGCTCCCCGCCGCGTTGAAGGCGGTCTACGAGTGCTGCCGGAAACACGGAGTCGGGACCATTCTGTCGGCGGAGTATTCGGGGATTTGCCTGGACAACGATTTCCCCGACTTCGCCGCCGCCGGCACTGAGTCGGTGCACTGGTCGGGCATCCTGATGATCCACGACTACGACCGCATCTTCGCCGACGTTGGCTACCGAGTGGTTTCCTCCGAGCACCGGCCGCTGCCGCTGCTGGCCAGCGGCGGCGGCGAGGGGCTGCAAAGCGGCCAGCTCATTCGCCTCGTGCTTGCCGAACGCGTCGATGGCTGACGCTGCACCTCTCGATGGCGAAGGCCCGGTTGTCGCCGCCTTCTTCGGCACCCAGGCGCTCGGCAACTTCATCATTTACCACGTCGTTGCCGCCTCCGTGGCCCGCGCCATGGGCGGCCGTCTGCTCGCCATTTACCGCGAGGATCGGCCTTACAAGACCATCGTCACGCTGATGAACCCGTGGGTGACTCAGACGGTCAAGACGCCCACCGATCCCAACGCCGTGGTGCCTTTGGACTGGTTCGACGGCCGCGCCGGCATCCCTGGCCGGCCGTTCGCCCCGGACTGGTACGATCGGGGATTCCATGCACCCGCCATCGTGCTGCCGCCGTCGATGATGGACATGGGCCGCATGGTCGGCCCGGCGCCGGCGCTCCGCATTCCCGACGCACTGGCGCCGGCCCTGGAAGAGGCACTCGTACGCCTCGGCGTTGATCGGCAGCGCTGGTTCGCCGTCCTGCACATGCGCGAGAGCGGCTACGGCCCGCGTGCCGGGCTGGATACGGTGCGCAGCGTCGATCCCAGGACCTACGTCCCCGCCATCGAGGAGATCATCGCTGCCGGAGGACAGGTCGTACGCCTCGGCGACGCTTCGATGATGCCGTTGCCAGAAATGGAAGGACTCATCGACCTCGCCCGCGCGCCGACGGGATTCGCCGAACAGGCTTTCGCCACCAGCCAGGCGCGGTTCTTCCTCGGCACCGACAGCGGTCCGACCCAGCTCGCCTGCGCCCTCAAGGTCCCGGCGGCCACCACCAACGCCGCCGGCATCGGCGTGTGGAACGACGGCGACGTGGTGCTGTTCAAGCGTTTCCGGCTCTCCAACGGCCGCGTCCTCGGCATTGACGAGCTGCTTGCAGCCGGCAATTGGGGCATGCAAGTGGTCTACCCAAAGCACGAGGCGACCGTGGAAGACAACACCCCCGAAGAGCTCGCCGCGGTTGTCCGCCACATGATCGCGACGACGGTCGGCGTGGACGACTGGCGAAAGGCGGCGAGCGACGCGCCGACCGAGCCCGCGGAAGCGCTGACCTTTCCGCTGCCGTGGCGACCGGCCACCGAGATCGCCGACCTCACCCTTTGGCCGCAGGCCGATGACTGACGAGCAACCGGCGAACCGCGGCCACGGGCCGGCGATTGTCGCCTTCCTCGGTGCGCAGGCGTTGGGCGACCTGATCATGCCCCTCCTCGTCGCCGCGTCGGCCAACACCGACAACACCGAGACGTCGTCGCCCAACATCGGCGGCACCAGAACAAGTGTCGGATCGGTGAGCATGCGATCGCGCCACAGCGGATCGGGACACTTCACCGGCGCGAACAGCGCGTTGTCGAACCAATCCACCGGCACCGTCATCGGAGCGTTAGGATCGGCCTTCGACGACGGCCAGGACATGGGGGATGCACGCCAGCACGAAACTCTCGGCCGCATCCCCGGGTCGAAACAGCCCGAACAGCCGGCCGTTCTCGTAGCGACACGCAATGGCCGCGGCGGCGACGCTCTGTGCCGCCAGGGTGCCAATATCGGGGGCCGAGAACAGGGCGACGATCAACCAGTACGTGGTGCGCGCATCGATTTCCCAATGGGCGTGGGCGCGGGCCTCCGCCAGGACGTCGTCGCCGGTGCTCACCCGGTCCTCGCGCCCCAAACGGTACACAGCGGCTCCTCGCGCAGGGTCGGCGGCAGTTCGATGCCCTCCACCGGGTCGACTGCGATCTCGTCGGCGGGCGCGCGCCAACCGGTGCAGCCTTCCGTCGCCCGGACCATGTCTTTGGTCAACGGACCGGCGAAAGCTTGCGCGTTAGTCCCTGGCATCACCTGATCCTCGCAGTTCCACACCCGGAACGGCCGTTCCGCCGGACCCAGAAAGATCGAGGGCACCCGGAAGGCGGAGGCGAGCGTAGCGAGCACCCCATCGCTGCCGATGACAAACCGGGCATGAACCAGCGCTGCCGCCCGTTCGGCCAGCGGCGCGTCATCGAGGGCAACCACGGCGCCGCCCTGCTCGGCGACCTCTCGCTCTACGGCTTGCCGGGCACCAGCGACGAGACCATGGATGCCGGCGAACCAGATCTCGGGCCCGACGCCCCGGGCGATCAGCGACGATGGATCGTCGCCGCCCTTGGGCAACCGGAACACGGGCGGCGCCTCGGCCAGCCCCAACACGTGGGCTGGGCATACGCCCAACGATCCGGGAACGAGAAGCACATCAGGGGCACCGAGGCCGCGGCCCGCCCACGCCGATTCGGGACAGCGGACGGGGGCATCGACCCCAACATCGAACCAGTCGAGCAGGGCGGTGTACGGCGCCCCGGGTTCGACCGTCATCGCGCCACCGATGCACGGATTGCAGCCGACGACGAACGCACATTCCGGCTCGGTCGTCGCATGGACGACCGTCACCGAAGCGTCGGCCAGGCCCCGGACCAAGGCGGAAAGGACGACGTTCTCGCAAATGAAGTCGGCGAGCGTCTGGCCGGCAAGAAAGGCAACGACACGGCGACGCGCCTTGCGCTCGCGGATTTCGGTCTCGGCGTAGGCCGTGAAAACCTTGAATACCTGCTCGGCGCTCGGTTGGCCGTCGCGGGACGTGCTGGTCATGGCAGCGAACCCTAAAACAGATGCCGGCAATGATGAAACCCGCGGCGCCTGGCACCGTCATACAAGTGCGGCGACAATACCCCGTTCGCGTGAGTAGGCGATGTCGTACGTCCGGGAACCGCAGTCGAACCGGTAGCGGCTTTCGAGGTCGAAGTCCGTAACGGCCTCGGTTTCCCCATTGGTGTCCTGGAGGTAGCGGCCGTAGGCGTGGTCGAACAGGCCGCGAAGGGATGCCTTCATTCCGTGCCGCGGGACCTTGAACAACCGGCCATCGAGGCCGTCCGCGCGGACGATGGTCAGCGCCACCGGCACGACCCCGTCGGCAAGGTCGGAGAATCGCTCCTTGTCGGCGGTTGGTGCGATATGGTCGTCCTCGAAGTGGTAGCAGTAGTGGCGCGTCCGCGACGGCCGCCGGTGCTCGGCAACCAGCACGTTACGGATGTCGTCGTGCCAAGGGGTGAAATACCGGGGCGATCGTGGATCGGGGCTCCAGACGCTCCATTCGTAGGTCTTGACCTCGACTTCGGCGATGACCTTGAAATGGTACCGTCGGGGTTCGTTGTGGCCGTAGATGTGAGGAACGACGGGGCGGCAGAACCCCGAGTTGTCGACGATCATGCGGAATGTGCGCGGCGCCAGCTTTCCCAGCAGCAAGGCGATGTGGGCGCCATACGATGTGCCGAGAACGAACAACCGGCCCGTGTCGATGGGATAACGGCGGATCGTTTCGTTGACCGCGGTGAGGATGTCGAGCGCCGGCAGGAACCCGAAGGAGTGGTATTCGTCGCCGGATCGACTCAACAAGCGGCACGACGGATCGAGCCTTGTGACACCACGTTCGGCAAGCTGCACACAGACGGCGCGCACGGCGACGTCCAGCGGCAACCCGCGCGCGACGCCGACACTGACGCCGTGAGCCCGTTCCAGGTTGACAAAAAAATCCGGGAGCGGCCGGGTCTCGGGATCCGACTTCAGCAGGCAGCCGAAGTATGTCACGCCGATGACGATACAATCGTGTTTGTCGGCGAGGTAGGGCCGGAGCTTGTCCCGCGGATACATTTGGCCCGGATGGCTGCCGTAGCCGTCTATGGCGACGATGAGCCCGGTCTTCTCGCCGATGCCCGCCTGCGGGACCGTGACATGGACCTCCAGCGGGCGTCGTTCAACGTTGTTTTCAATGTCCGGATGGGGCGATTCGATGGTGAACCGCTGGTGCCTTGCGCCGCTCATGAGCCGTCGGATGCCGGCCCCGGCATATCGACGAAGGTTTTCTTGATCAGCGCTTTGTCGAGGACTGCCTCGGCAAGCCGTTCGTGGATGATCTCGGCAGCCGGGCGATCGCCGGCGTAGGGATTGCACAGGTCGGCAAGACGGGCGCGAAAGGCCGGATCGACGGCATGGCGGATACCGCCGGCGATGGCGCCGTGTTCGCAGGCAACGTCGATGACGTTTTCCGGCCGCAGCCGGCCTTCCTCGCGGCTGCCGACGTTGACCACCGGCAATTTGAACGACGCAGCCTCGATGATGCCGCTGGACGAATTGCCCACCATTGCCGCCGCCGAAGCCATCAGTCCGAAGTAGGCCTCCGTACCGAGGGAGTCGACCAGCACCGCCTGGTCGTGGTCCGCGACGTAGGCGCGAATCAGCTCCAGCAGCCGCCGCCCGCCGTGATCCGCGTTCGGGGCCGTAAACACAACCGGTTTGCCGACCGCGTCGATACCACCAAGCAATTCCTGAGTTTCCGTCTCGACATCGATCGATTCCTGGGTCGTAGGATGATAAGTCACCATCAGTGGCGGCGGATCGAGCGCCAATCCCAGGCGAACCTCCAAGGGTTCGCCGGTGAGCGGCTCGACAAGTGCCAGGTTGTCGAGCCCCGGCGCCCCGGAGACAACGATTCGCCACGACTCCTCGCCCATCTGCGCGACGCGGCGTGCGTAGGTTTCCGTGGAGACGAAGTGCAGATGTGCCATCTTGGTCATGGAATGACGCAACGCATCGTCCATGGCACCGAGCGTCAGTTCGCCGCCGTGAATGTGGGCAACGGCGATCCGGAAGGGTTGCGCCGCCGCGGCCGCCGCGTGCATCTCGAAGCGGTCGCCGAGGACGACGACAATGTCCGGTTGCAGCCGCTCGAGGGCCTTGCCGAATCCGATGACCCCTAGCCCCATGGACGCCGCCGTACCGGCGGGCGTGTCCGATGACAACAGCAGCTCGACCCGCTCGGCGATCTCGAACCCTTCATCCTCGATGGCGCGGACCGTGTAGCCAAACTCGGGCGCCAGATGCATCCCGCCGACGACCAGCTGAAGCTCAATGGCCTCATCCCCGGCAAGCCGGCGCAACAGCGGCCGATAGAGGCCGAAATCGGCCCGGCTGGTCGTGATCACGGCGATCCGGCGGGGGGTGTTCATTCGAACATCTCTGGGTGCAGCACCGTTGCCGCCGCCACTGCCGCCTTGAGCCGCCGCCCAAGATAGCGGTCCAGTTCGGCCGGCGGAATCCCTGTGCCCGGCCGGCGCGCAACGACCGCGTCGGCGGTGAGCGCCTCGCCTCCGGCGACGGCGCGGACGGTGACCAAACTGCGGCGGGCGACAGCGGCGATCTCGCGTTCAGAGTCCGTGGGCTTTTTGACGCCATCCCCTTGGGCGCTCTCGACGGCACGAATGCCGCGCACCAGGGCGGCGAACTCCTGTGGCTCCATTGACGCGGCATGGTCGGGTCCCGAGGCGCGACGATCGAGGGTCAGGTGTTTCTCAACCGCCGCGGCGCCCAACGCCACCGCTGCAAGGGCGACCTCGAGGCCGAGCGTGTGATCCGACCACCCGATGGGGACCCCGAAACGCTGAGACAACGAGGCTATCGCCGCGAGATTGCAATCAGCCGGTTCCGCCGGATAGGCGCTGACACAATGCAGCAGAACGACCGGCGGAGCGCCTGCGCCATCGATTGCCGTCATGGCCACCGTTACTTCGGCCATGGTTGCCATTCCAGTCGAGACGATCATCGGCCGGCCCTTCGCGGCGACATGAGAAAGCAGCCGTAGGTTGGTGAGTTCCCCCGACGGTACCTTGAACGCCGCGACATCGAGGCGTTCCAGGAGATCGGCGCTAGCGCGGTCGAACGGCGCCGAAAGGAAGATCAGTCCGCGTTCCACGGCTCGTGCAAGCAAACGCCGGTGCCCCGCCTCGTCCAGCTCTAGGCGGCGCAACATCGCGTACTGGCTTTCGTTCCCGTCATCGCTTGCCCGCTGGTAGGCCGCCTTCGGGGCATCCGCCGTCGCCAGCGTTTCGGCGCGGAAGGTCTGGAATTTTACCGCGTCGGCTCCGGCTTCGGCGGCGGCATCGACCAGGGCCTCGGCCCGGCCGACATCGCCGTCATGGTTCACCCCGACCTCGGCGATGACGAAGCAGGGTGCGTCGGGACCAACTTCGCGGCCGGCGATCCTGACGGGCGCTACCACGCCGTCCAACCTCCATCGACGACGAGGTTGTGTCCGGTGACGTATGCCGAGAGGTCGCTGGCGAGAAAGGCAATGGCGCCCTTGATATCGTCCTCGACACCCATGCGTCCGATCGGCACCCGTGCCACGTACCGATGAACGAACTCCGGCGGCTGGTCGCGCAGCAATCCTCCAGGCGAGACGGCGTTGACCCGCACTTCGGGCGCCAACACCGTGGCCAACCAGCGGGTGAACTGGATCAGGGCACCCTTGCCGGCGGCATATGCCGCGGGATTGCCCATGTTCGTTCCTTCGTAGAGACGTGTGTCGGGGCCGACCATGCCGTAGATGGAGGACAACAGTACGATACTGCCGTTGCCCGATTCGCGCAGGGCCGGTGCCGCTGCCTGAGTGGTGAGGAAGACAGAAGTCAGGTTGACACCAAGCGCCGCCCGCCAGCTCCAAGGGTCCTGCTCGTCGAAGGGCGCCGCCCAGCCTTCCAACGCCGACGTTCCCACGAACGCGGCCGACGCAACAAAGACATCGAGCCGGCCAAGGTCGCTCACTGTCCGCGCCGGAAGCTCACGCGCGGCGGCATCGTCGGCGAGATCGACATCGAGGGCACACGTGCGAACGCCGAACTCGGCGGCGATCGTCTCGACGGTGGATCGGGAATCGGCGAGATCGGCCAATGCGATGTCGGCGCCGAGTTCGGCGAGCGCGGCGGCCGCCGCTCTGCCGACGTGACCGGCGGCGCCGGTGATCAGCGCCACGCGGCCGGACATGTCCATCATGCACTGCAATCGATCACCGGTCATCGCCCGATGTCTCCGCAAACGGCTTCGGCGACCCGTAGATCGAACGGGGTGTCGATATCCAGCGCGCGTTCGGCGGGTACGTCGACGACGCCGACACGGCCTTCGAACAGCCCCTCGGCTTCGCGGATGAACGCCGGACGGACCGCATAGCATACGGTCGTCACGTCGAACACGGCCGGTGCGGCCTGACGGTTATCGATCGCGGCATCGGGCTCGATTACCCGACGGGCCAAACCGTCGGCATCAACGACGACCATGTTGAACCAAGGATTTCGCGCTGCCGGCGTTACCGTCACGACGGCGTCGAAATCGCCATCAAGGAATCGTGCCACGCAAGAATCGATATCCGAAGGAAGCCGCAGCGGCGCCGTCGGCGGCACGCTGACGAACACGTCCATCGGCGGCCCGTCTTCGGCTTCGACGGTATCCAGCGCATGACGCCAGGCCAGCCACTCGGGCGTGTCGTCGGCGGCCAGTTCTGCCGGCCGGAGAAACGGCACCTCGGCACCGCAGCGTCGTGCAGCCTCGGCAATGGCCGGCGAATCGGTGGAGACGACGACCCGGTCCAGAGACAGCGCCTCGCGGGCCGCGAAGACCGCGTGGGCGACCAGCGATCGGCCGCGGACTTCGCGGAGGTTCTTGTCAGGAAGACCTTTGGAGCCGCCGCGTGCGAACACGAACCCGACCGCGTGTGCGCTCCTTCGTGCCTCGCCGGCCGTCCCTTGCTCGGACATCCTGTGCTCGTCGCCATTATCGCGTCACGGCGCCAGCGTCGGGCAACACCGGTCGGTTGTCAAACAGCCGCGCATCCACCGGCACAAAATGCCCGGCGAGCGTGGCGATTTTTGCCGACACAACCCGTTTCCTGCCCCTGGCGACACTGACCGGCGTTCCGGAAACCGCCAGTTTTCATGGCGTTAGCGCGCGTTAGGCGAATTGGCCCGTCGTTTGCTGAGGTCGCTACGACGGAATGCGCTGTTTCTTGAGGACCGCAGTACCATGGACGACCTGTCGATCAAAGCGCGCAACACCGAAATCGTCTCGCAGGGCGATTTCACGCCGAACAGCAAGAAGGCCCAAAGCGGGCTGTTCGGGATGTTGGCCTTCGAGGAGCTCGTGCAAAGCACGACGCTGCGCCTCGAGAAGGAGGCCCACAATCGCAGTGACATGTCTTCGGTGGCGTTGAACTCCGACACTCTCAATCCGGCGGCGCGCGAGAACGACATCGACGACGGCGGGTCCCGGCAACGGGACGACGACCGCGGCCGTGGCGACTCGGGCGATTTCGACCGCGGTGACCGCCGGCAGGACGCCCAGCGTGTCGATCGCCCCGACGATCGTCCGCGCGAACGGGAAGCGCCGCGGCGGGTCGAGGGCGGCGAAACCCGCTCAGGCGATGGGGTCGGCGACCGCCCCTCCGACGATTCGGCATCCGAGGCTGCCAACGCCAAGGATGATGGGTCCGGCTCCGACGGCACCAACGAAGGCAACCCCCAGGGGACCGGCGACGACGCCGGCGGCGGCGATGGCACGGGGCAGGAAACGGCGGTGGCGGCCTCGCTCGGCGCGGTGCGCACGGTCTCCCGGAACGGCGCTTTCAGCGGCACCCAGGCCGCCGACGCGGCGGCATCAGGTGGATCTGCAGTCGGCGAGATCGACCCCGACGCGGCGGCAGCGGCGAAAGGCCAGGCTGGGCGCGACGGCAAGAACACCCACGGCCAGAACGCGGCGGGCGACGGAGATGCCAAGACGCCGGCCCAGGCGCGGACGCAGGCCCAGCAGGCGCCGGCCGCAAACGCCGCCGCCCGGCTGCGGACCTGGGCAAGGCGATCGGCGCCGACCAGCCGACCAAGATCAACGTTAACGTGTCCAGCGAGGCGGAGACCTTGGTGTCACGCCCGACCTCGACGTTGACCGCCGAAGCGGCGTTGGGAACGGGCGACGGCAAGGCCCAGCAGGCGCAGACGAACCCGCGTGTCGGCCCCGGCGCCCAGGGTCCGAGCCTGCATCAGGCGGCCCAGCAGGCGGCTGCCGGCGCGCAGATGCAGCAGCCGGGCGCGCAAGCCCGACAAGGCCAAGCCCAGGCCCAGGGTCAGCTTCTCGCCCAGGCGGGCGGGGCCAAGGCACCGGCGGTGTCGGGACTGCAGGCGGGCGCCACCGCCAGCCATGGTACGACCGCCGGCGCCGAGGCGGGCACGACCGCTCCCGGCAGCACGTCGAACACCCAGCAGGCTCAGGCGGCGCAGGCCAACCAGGCCGCCGCCGCGCAGCGCACACTGCCCAACCAGCGGGCGGTGTTCGACACCATCACCGTCAACATCACCAAGGCCATCAGCGCCGGCCTCGACCGCATCCATATCCAGCTCAAGCCGCCGACGCTCGGGCGTATCGAGGTGCAGCTGGAGATGGCTCAGGACGGCCGCATCTCCGCCGTCGTCACGGCTGACAACCGCGACACATACGAGATGCTGAAGAACGACTCCCGCAGTCTCGAACGGGCGCTGCAGGAGGCCGGCTTCCAGACCGATTCCGGCAGCCTCACCTTCAACCTCCGCAGCCACGAGGACCAGGGCGGCGAAGGGAGCAAGGCCACGGCCGGCGCCGGCGGGTCGGCGGACGCCGAGGACGGCACCGGTGAAGACGGCGACTTGCCGGCGGCGGAGGTTGGCAATCTCTATGCCGGCATGCGTGGCCGCGGCCGGGTCGATATTCGGGCTTGAACCGGCGTAGGGCGGAGCTCGGCAGATGATCCTCTCTGGTGTCTCGACGACGGACTCGGGTGCAGGCCAGCAGGCCGTCGTCGATCAGACGCAGCTTGAGGACGACCTCAACAAGTTCCTCAATCTGCTGCTGACCCAGTTGCAGCACCAGGACCCGCTCGACCCGATGGACACCACCGAGTTCACCTCGCAACTCGTGCAGTTCGCCACTGTCGAGCAGCAGATCCAGCAGAACTCGCATCTGGAAAATCTTTTGGCGGTCGAGCAGAACCAGCAGGTCGCGGTGATGGTCAACTACCTCGGCAAGTTCGCCGAGGCGATCGGCAGCGCGGTGCCGCTGGAGAACGGGTCGGCCGAGTTCACCTACTCGTTCAACGAGAACGCCGAAAGCACGACCATCACCATCCAGGACGCGACGGGGCGCGTCGTGTTCGTCGGCGAGGGCGCGACCGGCGCCGGACGCCACAAGTTCGATTGGAACGGGCTCGACACCCTCGGCTTCCCGCAGCCGGACGGGGCCTACACCGTCACCGTCTCGGCGCAGCGCGCCGACGGCAGCCTGATCGACGTGCTGACCACGACCTTCGGCCGCGTCACCGCGGCGGCGGTCGAGGAAAACGATGTGTTCCTCTTCATGGGCGACATCACCGTGCCGATGGAGAGTGTGCTCTCGGTCAAGGAACCGGAGCAGGAAACCGATCTCGAGGTGGAGGAATGACGACCATACGGCGGTTGGGGTCGCCGAACGGCCTGGGACGCGCCGCGCGCGCCGACCGGGTCCAGGAGACTGAAGGAGACGGAACATGAGTCTGTTCGGCGCACTGACATCGGGCGTTTCCGGACTGGTGGCGCAGTCCAGCGGCATGAGCGCGATCGCCGACAACATCACCAACGTCAACACCGTCGGCTACAAGAATGTCCAGGTCGACTTCCAAACCCTTGTCACCAAGCAGACCTCGGTGACGTTCTATTCCGCAGGTGGCGTGCAGTCGCGGCCCAAGCAGCAGAACGATGTCCAGGGGCTGCTGCAGTCGTCGACATCGCAGACGGACATCGGCGTCTCCGGATCCGGCTTCTTCGTCGTCAACGAATCCAATAGGCCGACCATCAACAACCAGTTCCTGTTCACCCGATCGGGTTCGTTCTTCCAGGACAACGAGGGCTTCCTCAGGAACACCGGCGGCTTCTATCTCCAGGCCTGGCCGACCGATGCCGCCGGTGACGTGATCCTGCCGACGGGCAGCACGGCGGGTTTGACCAACCAGAACATCATCTCGACCGACTTCCTGGAGACGGTGAACCTGGCCCGGGTCGGCGGCAGCGCCGCCGAAACTCAGAACATCGCCATCGGCGCCAACCTGCCTGCCAACGACGCCGTCGGCGATACCCACAAGACCGACGTGCAGTTCTTCGACACCCTCGGCAACGCCACGGACGTCAGCTTCGTCTACACCAAGCTGGCGGCGAACCAGTGGGATCTGACCATCGAGCCGCCGACCAACACGACGGTGCTGACCGTCTTCGACAGCGCAGGCACCGTCCACCGCAGCATCGGCCAGCTCGAATTCACCGCCGTGCCGGCGGCGTTCTCGAGTGTCATCGTCGGCGGCACGACCTACACCTTCGTCAACGGCGCCACAGGCGCCGCCGACGATCAGGTCCAGGTGGACGGCGGCCGAACCATTACCCAGATTGTCGCCGACCTGGTCGCCGAGATTAACGCCGACCTTGCCGGCACACCAGCGGCGGCCAAGGCCGGTAACCTGCAGACGCTGCTGATCACCGGCGCAGCCGCCGACATCGCCGTCGATCCCAACGCCAACGCGGCGGTCCTTCAGACGGCTACCTTCACCGTCCAGGACCGCGATAATTCCAACGCCGCGATCATCTTCAACAGCGACGGCCTGCCGTCGTCTTTCAACGTTGCCAACATGTCGATCCTCGACTTCGGCGGCGGCGCCGCCGACATGAACAACGTCGACCTCGATGGCGACGGCGTTGTCGACGTCAACCGCATCGCCCTCGACTTCGGCACGGTCGGCGAGGCCGACGGCATGACCCAGTTCGGCGCCGAGTTCACGCCGACATTCATCCAGCAGGACGGCGCCCGGTTCGGTGTTTTCGCCGGTGTCAGCATCGCCACCGATGGTCTGATGACGGCACTGTTCGACAACGGCGAACTGCGGACCATCTTCCAGATCCCGGTGGCGACGTTCGTCAACCCCAATGGCCTGGAATCGCGCACCGGCAACGTGTGGAACTCGACTGAGCGGTCGGGCGACCCAACGCTCCGCGTCGCCGACAACGGCCCCGCCGGCCAGATCATCCAGGCGACCCTCGAAGCATCGACCGTCGATATCGGTGAGGAATTCACCGACATGATCATCGTCCAGCGCGCCTACACGGCGGCGACCCGGATCATCTCGACCACCGACCGGATGCTCGAGGAACTGGTCAACGTCAAACGATAGTCGAAGCAGGGGAAGTAAGGAGAATACCGGAAGCCAAATTACGGAGTGGACGCGAGCTCCCCACCACCACCCCACCCTCCACACCCAGGGACTTCGCGTCCCAACCCAAGGTCCCGGTTCGGCTGCCCCACGGCCGGACCGGGACCGCCCACTTCGGGCTCCTGCCCCGATGCGCCGCCGACGGCGGGAACGGGCAGAAAACTTGGCAATTAGCCGCTTTTTAACCCTGTTCTTTAGGGTTTCCTTAACGGCGCAAGACTATGGTCACGAGCAACCAAGAACACCGCACTTCGAAGCCCGTTGGAGCCGGTACCGACACGTCGATGATCAAGCCCCGCCCCGCGATTCACGAGACCCCCGCTCCCCGGCGCGAAACGCCAACCGCGACCCCACCAACACGGTTCGCCGAAGTCATCGGTCCGGACGGAAATCCGATGACCTGGGACGATCTCCCGCCGGCCGACACGCGCCGCTGGGTGGCACGGCGCAAGGCCCAGGTCGTCGCCGGCGTGCGCGCCGGGTTCATCACCCTCGAAGAGGCGTGCGCCCGTTATGCGCTGTCGGTGGACGAGTTTCTCTCCTGGCAGCGGCTGTTCGACCGCCACGGGCTTTCCGGTCTTCGCACGACCCGGACCAAGCACTATCGCCGCACGACGGGTTCGCCTGCGTCGTAGCCCGGTTTGCAGCTAGGCAAATCTTGCCGGGCTGTTAACCAGTTCTTCATGCTCCCCTCCCTACGCTGGCATCCTCGGGTGGGTGCCTGGGTTCGGCCCTGCAAAATCGGTACGAGGGAATCGCCATGGACGCCTTCCTGCAGGCCCTGCGCAACATCGGTCCCGGCCGCCTTACGCTCATGGGCGGTGTCATCATCATGCTGGTGGCATTTTTCGTCTGGATCGCGGCACGCCTGGCGTCGCCCCAGTACGAGCTGCTGTACGGCGACCTGGGAATGCAGGACTCCGGAAAGATCATCACCCAGCTCGAGGCCGACGGAATTCCCTACGAACTGGCGGCCGGCGGTGCCACGGTGCTGGTTCCCGGCGACCACGTCCCCGAGGCCCGGATGAAGCTCGCCAACGCCGGACTGCCGAGCGGCGGCTCCATCGGGTACGAGATCTTCGACAGCGCTGACTCCCTTGGCGCGACCAACTTCATGCAGAACGTCAATCTGGTGCGGGCGCTGGAAGGCGAGCTCGGGCGGACGATCAGTACCATCGAAGCCGTGGATTCGGCACGCGTCCATCTGGTCATGCCCCGGCGCGAACTGTTCAGCCGCGAACGCCAGGAACCGAGTGCGTCGGTCATTCTCAGGATGCGCGGGTCCAGCCGCCTCAGCACCGGTCAGGTGCTCGCCGTTCAACATTTGGTCGCCTCCGCCGTACCGGGTCTGTCGCCCGGCAAGATCTCCATCGTCGACGGCCGCGGCACGCTTTTGGCCGGCGGCGCCGAGGACGAAGGCAGCACGGCGGTGATGGCGGCAAAGGCCGACGAACGCAAACGCGCGTTCGAGAACCGCTTGGCCCGCACCATCGAGACGCTGCTGGAGAAAACCGTCGGCATCGGGTCGGTGCGTGCCAACGTGACCGCGGACATGGATTTCGATCGCATCAATACCTCAGAGGAGGTCTTTGATCCCGATGGCCAAGTGGTGAGATCGACGCAGAACATCGAGGAGACGGCGACCAGCCGCGAATCCCTCGGTCCGCCGCCGGTGACCGTTCAGACCAACCTCCCCGATGCTGATCTCGCCGCCGGCGAGGGGGGTGGAGCCACGACGGCCGAAAGCCGGACCGAAGAGACGGTGAACTTCGAGATCACCAAGCGCGTCGTGAACCACGTCCGTGACATCGGGATCGTCAATCGGCTCTCCGTGGCGGTGCTCGTCGACGGGATTTACGGGCCGGGTGCGGACGGGCTTCGAACTTATTCGCCGCGCCCGCAGGAGAACATCGACCAGCTGGCCATCCTTGTGCGAGGGGCCATCGGCTATGACGCCCAGCGAGGCGACACGATCGAAGTCATCAACATGCAGTTCGCCGATCCGCCAGAGCCCGAGGAGGAGAAGCTTCAGTTGTTCTTTGGCCTCGACAAGAATGATCTCCTGCGTACGGCAGAGATTCTGGTGTTGGCGATCGTTGCCATTCTGGTCATTCTGTTGGTCGTGCGCCCGCTGGTGGCACGGGCCTTCGAAGCAATCCCGACCGCCATCGGTCCTGACGGACAGATTATCGCCGGCGAACCTGGCGCGCCGGCGCTGGCGGCTCCAGGGGCGCCGGGTGTTCCAGGAATGCCCGTGCCTGGCGAGCGACCGGGCGAAGAGGACTTCGATGAAATGATCGACCTCGACCGGGTCGAGGGACGGGTCAAGGCCTCGTCGGTCCGCAAGGTCGGCGAAATCGTCGACAAGCACCCCGAGGAGGCGCTGTCCATCATTCGTTCGTGGCTCTACGCCGAGGGCTGAAGATCTTGAGTGGCGCGCCGACGACTCCGAAGGAACGCTGAGCGATGGCTCGGGTCAAGGACGACTATCGCAATCTGACGGGACCCCAAAAGGCCGCCATCTTCATGCTCGCGCTGAGCGAAGAGCAGGCGGGCAAGCTGTTCGAGATGATGGACGACGAAGAAATCCGAGAGCTGTCGCAGAACATGGCCAACCTCGGCACCATCAGTGCTGCGGTCGTCGAGCGCCTGTTCGTCGAGTTTGCCGACCAGTTGTCCAGCGCCGGCTCCCTGGTCGGCACCTACGACTCCACCGAACGGCTGCTGACCAAGACCATCGGCAAGGAACGCGTCGATCAGATCATGGAGGAAATCCGTGGTCCGGCTGGCCGCACCATGTGGGACAAGCTGGGCAACGTGAACGAAGCGGTTCTCGCCAACTACCTCAAGAACGAGTACCCGCAAACCGTCGCCGTGGTGATGTCCAAGATCAAACCCGATCACGCGGCCCGCGTGTTGGCCTTGCTGCCGGAAAACTTCGCCATGGAAGTGATCATGCGCATGCTGCGCATGGAGACCGTGCAGAAAGACATCCTCGACCACGTCGAACGGACGCTCCGCACCGAGTTCATGACCAACCTCGCGCGCACCGCTCGGCGCGACTCCCACGAGATGATGGCGGACATTTTCAACAACCTCGACCGCTCGACGGAGAACCGTTTTCTCACCGCCCTCGAGGAACGCAACCGTGAGTCCGCCGACCGCATCAAGCAGCTCATGTTCACCTTCGACGATCTGGCGCGCATCGATGCCGCCGGCATCCAGACGCTGTTGCGCCAAGTCGAGAAGGACCAGCTGGCGACCGCTCTGAAGGGCGCGTCCGAGGCGGTCAAGGATCTGTTCTTCAAGAACATGTCCGAACGTGCCGGCAAGATGATGAAGGAAGACATGGAAGCAATGGGCGCGGTCAGACTGCGCGAGGTCGACGAAGCCCAGGCCAACATCGTGGCCACCGCCAAAGCCCCTGCCGACACCGGCGAAATCGTCATCGCCGGTTCCGGCGAGGAAGACGAACTCGTTTACTGAGGAGCGGCGGAATGGCGACGGTCCGCAAATTCATGTTCGACCGGAACTTCGACGAGATCTCCGTCACCGAAGAACCGCCCGAAGAGGAGCCCGAGGACCTCACCGAGGAGGAAGAGGAGCCCGAGGAGGACGTTCCGACCTTCGGCGAAGAGGATCTCGCGCAGGCCCGGGAAGAAGGCATTGCGGCCGGCCGCGAGCAAGGCATCGCCGAAGCCACCGAGGCGACCGAGCGGCGCATCGCCGAAACGCTGGACGCCATAGCCCGCGAACTGGAAACGCTGCTCGAAGATCGCAAGAGCACGGCCGAACAGGCGTCCCGCGAAGCCATGACGGCGGGTGTCGCCGTTGTCCGCAAGCTGTTTCCGGCGCTCAACCGCGACCACGGGCGGGGCGAGATCGAGAACGTGATCGCCGAAGTCATCGAGCGCTGCGCCGAGGAACCGCACCTCACGATCCGCGTCAGCGATGAGCTTAAGGCCAAAGTGTCAGACCGGGTTTCCGCCCTCGCGAACGAGCGGAGCTTTGCTGGAGAGATCTCGGTCGCTGCTGATTCTGCGATCGCCGACAGCGATTGCGCCGTCGAATGGTCGGATGGCGGCGCGTTCCGCGACACCGACCGGATGTGGCGCGAGGTCGACGACGTCATCAACAGAAACCTGAAAACCGACGCCGAACCTGAACCGGCGCATAGCGACATCCAGGCCGAAGCTTCGGCCGACGCCGACGCCGACGCCAATGTCAGTGCCGAAACCGATGGCGACCCGTCCGAACCAAATGCGGACGCAGGGGAGGCCGGACGAGGAGACGCCGATGGCTGACGAAAAAGACCTCGAGCTCGACGAGCTGGAAGAGCCGGCCGCCCAGCAGGCGCCGCCCCCGGACGACGAGGGAATCGATCCAAGCGATCTCGGTGCCGATTTCGGCGATTTCCCGAGGGGCTCCCAGGACCTGGAAGCGGTCTATGACATTCCCGTCCAGGTGTCGGCCGTCCTCGGTAAGGCGTCGATGGAAGTCAGCCAGTTGCTCAAGCTCGGCCGCGGCGCCGTCGTCGAACTGGACCGCAAGGTCGGCGAGGCCATCGATATCTACGTCAACAACCGCCTGGTGGCACGCGGCGAGGTGGTCGTCGTCGAAGACCGGCTCGGCGTGACGATGACGGAAATCATCAAGAGCGAACGGACCTAGACCCTATGGCGGATGGCGCGGCGATAGAGATCGAAGTCCGGCGGGCGGGCATGACGTTGGACGCGGCGACGGTGATTGGCCTGATCTGCGGGTTCGGCCTCATCGCCACGGCGATCGTGCTCGGAGGGTCGCCACAGTCGTTCCTGAACATACCCTCGGTGCTGATCGTGCTGGGAGGCACATTCTCGGTCGTGACCATCTGCTTCTCTCTGTCCGAGGTGGTCAATACCGCCCGGGTCCTGGCCAAGACCGTGTTCTACAGCGCCCGCGAACCGTCGGAGGCGGCCCTGCAGGTGCTGCAGGTTGCCGAGTTGGCGCGGCGTCAGGGCGTACTGGCGATGCAGAACGTCCTCGATGAACTGCGCTCCGAGCCGTTCCTGCACAAGGGCATGTCCATGGTGGTCGACGGCACCCCAGGCGAAGAGGTCGAAACCATCCTGCGTCAGGACCTGCAGGCAACAGCGATCCGCCATTCGAAGAGCATCAACGTTCTGCGCAAGGCGGCAGAGTATTCGCCGGCCATGGGCCTGATCGGGACACTGATCGGCCTCGTGCAGATGCTCGGTAATCTTGACGACCCCACATCCATCGGCCCGAGCATGGCCGTGGCCCTGCTGACAACGTTCTACGGCGCCGTACTCGCCAATCTCGTGTTCTCACCCCTCGCCGCCAAGTTGGAACGGAATTCTGGCGAGGAATCGTTGGTCAACAGCGTGTTCGTGATGGGCGCGGTCTCCATCGGCCGCCAGGAGAACCCGCGCCGCCTGGAAATGTTGATCAACAGTGTGCTGCCCCCCGCCGCGCGGGTTCAGTACTTCGACTGACGGAGGCGACGATCATGCGGCTACTCATCATCGGAACCCTCGAAGGTCAGATCGGCGCGGCCAGCCACATCGCCATGGACCGCGGCGCCAAGGTCAGTCATGCCGACACAATCGATACCGGCCTCGACGCCATCCGCTCGGCACAGGGCGCCGACCTCGTACTCGTCGACGTCAAGCTCGACGTCGCGGCGCTGATCGCCAGCCTGCAGAGCGAGCGCATCGCCGTACCGGTGGTCGCCTGCGGCGTCGGCAACGACACTCAGGCGGCGGTCGCCGCGATCAAGGCAGGCGCAAAGGAGTACCTGCCGCTGCCGCCGAGCGCCGAACTCATTGCCGCGGTTCTCGAGGCAGTGGCGGAGGAAAGCCACGCCATCATCCATAGCGACCCACGCATGGCCGAAGCGCTGGCCCTCGCCGATCGGGTGGCACCCAGCGAAGCCAGCGTGCTCATCGTCGGCGCGTCGGGAACGGGTAGGGAACTGATGGCCTGGCACTTGCACAACCAGAGCCGCCGGGCCGACAACCGCTTCGTCGCCGTCAACTGCGCCGCCATCCCCGAAGCTCTCTTGGAGTCCAAACTGTTCGGCCACGAGAAAGGCGCGTTCACCGGCGCTGTCGCGCGGCGCATCGGCCGGTTCGAAGAGGCCAACGCCGGGACCCTGTTGCTCGACGAGATCAGCGAAATGGACCCGCGGCTTCAAGCGAAGCTGTTGCGCGCCATTCAGGAGAAGGAGATCGACCGGGTCGGTGGTTCGAAACCGGTCAAGGTCGACGTTCGCATTATCGCGACCTCCAACCGCAACCTCGAGGAGGCCGTCGCCGCCGGCACGTTCCGCGAGGATCTCTACTTCCGGCTCAACGTCGTTACCGTGCGGATTCCGGCGCTGGCGGAGCGACCTCGCGACATCGAAGTCCTGGCCCGCCACTTCATCGACAAGTACGCCGACGCCAACGGGGTCGAGCGCCTGCCGCTGTCGTCGGAGGCCCTTGGCGTACTCCGCGACTACGCCTGGCCAGGGAACGTGCGTGAGCTGGAGAATACGATCCACCGCGCAGTGCTGCTTGCGCAAGGCCCGGAGATCGGTGCCGACGCCGTGCTGCTCACCGGCGCGCCGCTCGTCGCCGAAGCAGTCCGCGGCGGCGTCGCGGAAGCCGGGTTGGTGGGTAGAACGGTCGCCGATGTCGAGCGCGAGTTGATCATCGACACCCTGTCCCACTGCCTCGGCAACCGGACCCACGCCGCCAACATTCTCGGCATCTCCATCCGAACGCTGCGCAACAAGCTGCGCCAGTACACCGACCAGGGCTTCCCGGTGCCCATGCCCGGCGCCTCCGAACGCCCGGCGCTGTAAGCGCGGAACGACGGTAGGCAGTCGGAAGGCGAGCGATGGCCGACACCTCCCCCGCGGCGCCGCCGATCGGCTCCACCATGGGCACCATGCGTGCCAGGTTGACCTCTGCGCTGAAGCGCGGAGACATTGGGCTTGCGCTCGGCGTTGTCACCATCCTGGTGGTGCTGATCCTGCCGATGCCGCGGTGGCTTCTCGATTTCAGCTTGGCGTTCTCGATCACGTTCTCGGTGCTGATCCTGATGACCGCGCTGTTCCTCGAACGGCCGCTGGATTTCAGCGCCTTTCCCACGGTGCTGTTGCTGGCGACGATGATCCGCCTCGCCCTCAACCTCGCATCGACGCGGCTGATCCTTGCCCACGGTCACGAAGGTACCCACGCTGCCGGACAGGTCATCGAAGCCTTCGGTGGCTTCGTGATGAGCGGCAATTTCGTCATCGGCATCATCGTTTTCTCGATTCTGGTGATCGTGAACTTCATCGTCATTACCAAGGGCTCGGGACGTATCGCGGAGGTCTCCGCGCGGTTCACCCTCGACGCCATGCCCGGCAAGCAGATGGCCATCGATGCCGACTTGTCGTCCGGCCTGATCGACGAAGACGAAGCCAAGGCCCGGCGCAAGGACCTGGAGGACGAAAGCACGTTCTTCGGGTCCATGGACGGCGCCGCGAAGTTCGTCCGGGGCGATGCCGTCGCCGGCCTGCTGATCACATTGATCAACATCATCGGCGGGATGATCATCGGCGTCGTGCAGAACGATCTGACGTTCTCCCAGGCGGCCGACATCTATACGCGCCTGACTGTCGGCGACGGCCTCGTCACCCAGATCCCGGCGCTGATCGTGTCGACCTCGGCCGGCATGGTGGTGACCAAGGCCGGCGTCACCGGAGCTACCGAAAAGGCATTGTTCAGCCAGCTCGGCGGCCAGCCGAAGGCACTCGGCATGGTCTCGTTCCTGCTATTGGCGCTGGCGGCGCTGCCGGGAATCCCGAAGATCCCGTTTCTGTTGCTCGCTGCCGGGGCGGGAGCCATCGCCTGGGCCGTCCACCGCCAGCACCAGACCGTCGCCGCCGAGGAAGCCCACCTCGCCGAGGAAGCCATCGAGGCGGTACCGGTGGCCGAAGAACCCATCACGACGGCGTTGAAGATCGACGTCGTCCGGCTGGAGCTGGGCTACGGCTTGCTGTCGCTGATCAACGCCACGGCGGAAGGCCATCGCCTCACCGACCAGATCAAGGCGCTCCGCCGCCAGCTCGCCGCCGAGATCGGCTTCATCATGCCGAGCGTGCGAATCCAGGATAACATGCAGCTCGCCGCGAACACCTACGTTATCCGCGTCAAGGAGATCGAGTCGGGCCGCGGTGAATTGCGCCCGAACATGCTCCTGGTCATGGACCCGCGCGGCGAGGAGATCACGCTTCCCGGCGAAAAGACCACCGAGCCCACGTTCGGGCTCACGGCCATGTGGATCGACGCCTCGAACCGCGAAGAGGCGCTGTTCCGGGGCTACACAGTGGTCGAGCCATCGACCGTCGTGACCACCCACCTCACCGAAGTGATCAAGGACAACATGGCCGAACTGCTGTCCTACGCCGAAACACAGAAGCTGCTCGACGACCTGGACAAGGAACAGCAGAAACTGATCGCCGACATGATCCCGGCGCAGATCTCCGTCGGCGGCACTCAGCGGGTATTGCAGAACCTTCTCGCCGAGCGGATCTCCGTGCGCGACCTGCCGACCATTCTCGAAGGCATTTCCGAGGCGTGCGGCCACACCCGCAACGTGGCGATAATCACCGAGCATGTCCGGACCCGCCTCGCCCGCCAGATCAGCGACATGAACACCAACGACCAGGGTTTCATTCCGCTGATCACCCTGTCCCCCGAATGGGAGCAGGCGTTTGCCGAAGCGCTGACGGGGACCGGCGACGAACGCCAGCTATCCATGGCGCCGAGCAAGCTGCAGGAATTCATTGCCGCAGTTCGCAACGCCTTCGAGCGTCAGGCGATGCTGGGCGAGACACCCGTCCTGTTGACCAGTCCCATGGTCCGGCCGTACGTGCGCTCGATCATCGAGCGCTTCCGTCCGATGACCATGGTGATGTCGCAGAACGAGGTCTTCGCCAAGGCGCGGATCAAGACCGTCGGTCAGGTCTAGTGGCACTAGGCAACTAAATGCGGCTCAAGACCTTCTCCGCGCCGACCACCGCCGAGGCCATGGACTTGGTCCGCCGCGACCTGGGCGAGGACGCGATCATCGTTTCGACCCAGCCCGGCGGCGATGGTCAGAGCGCCCGGGTCACCGCGGCGATGGAGGATCTCGACCCCATCGACGTCGCGTTGCCATGGCGGGACGACGGCGACGAACCGGCCGCCGATGCGACGGCGGAAGTCCGCCAGGCCCTGGCCTTCCATGGGACGCCTGCCCTGCTAAGCGACCGCCTGACGGCGGCGGCGGGCGCGTTCGCCGAATCCGGCGCATTGATGGCGTTGGCCGGTGCCCTCGACACCGAGTTCGATTTCGCCCCGGTTTCCGACGCCACGGCATTGCGCCGGTTGATTCTCGTCGCCCCCCCCGGGCGCCGGAAAGACCATCAGCACGGCCAAGCTCGCCGCCCGGGCTCGTCTTGCCGGCCGGGCGGCGGCGGTCATCACCAGCGATACCCGCCGTGCCGGCGGTATCGAACAACTCGGCGCGTTTACCCGGCTGCTCGACATCGAGCTGATCGAAGCGGACGGGTCGGCAGGACTGTCCGAAGCCGTCGGGGCAATCGAGAACGGTGCCAACGTGTTCATCGATACGGCCGGTACCAACCCGTTCAGCGACACGGAGATGGAAACCCTGGCCGCACTGATCCAGGCCGCCGACGCGGAACCGGTTCTGGTGCTCGCCGCCGGCGGCGACGCTCTCGAAGGCGCCGACATGGCATCCGCGTTCGCCGAACTGGGTGTGAACCGGCTGCTGGCCACCCGACTCGACGTGGCCCGCCGGTTCGGCGGCCTGCTGGCGGCGGCCGACGCGCCACGGCTGGCCTTTTCCGACGTCAGTGTCACCCCCCACATTGCCGACGGGCTCAGTCCCATCAACCCCGTCTCGCTTGCCCGCCTGATCATGCCGCACGCCGAAGAACCCGCCGCAACCGTCCAGCTCAACGAGGCAGCCCTATGACCACTGGCCCCTCTCCCGTGCCCCAGGCTCCTCCCCGGTCGAAGGGCCGCAACGTGATCGCCGTCGCCTCGGGAAAGGGCGGAGTCGGCAAGACGTGGCTGGCGATCACGCTGGCCCACGCGCTGGCCAGGGCCGGAGCGCGGACGCTGCTGTTCGACGGCGACCTCGGCCTTGCCAACGTCGACATCCAGCTCGGCCTGATGCCGAAGCACGACCTCGGCAGTGTACTTGCCGGACGGCTGACCCTGAGCCAGGTGGCGATGACCTACGAAGACGGCGGTTTCGACATCATCGCCGGCCGCTCGGGTTCCGGGCGGCTGGCGGACATCGCGCCAAGCCGGCTGCAGATCCTCGGTGACGATCTCGCCTCGGTCGCCGGGACCTAAGACCGTGTCGTTCTCGACTTGGGCGCCGGCGTCGAGCGGACGGTCCGCCACCTGACCCGGAATGTCGAAGCCTGCATTGTGGTCAGCACCGACGAACCGACGTCGCTGACAGACGCCTATACGTTCATCAAGGTCACGCGTCTGGAAAATCCCAACCTCGACATCCGTGTCGTCGTCAACATGGCCAACTCGATCCACGAAGGCGAGCGCACCTACAACACGCTCAACAAGGCGTGCGAGGGGTTCCTGAAATTCTCGCCGCCGCTGCTTGGCGTCGTCCGCCGGGATACCAAGGTTCGCGAGGCAATCCGCAGCCAAAGTTCCTTGCTCATGCGGTTCCCCAACGCCGAAGCCGCCGCCGATGTCGAGGCGGTGTGCTCGAAGCTGATGGCGCCGCCTCCCGGTCCGCGTTAGCGGCGGAGCATCACCCCATGTCCCGATGACCACTGTCGCGCCGCCGCCCCCGCCTCCGCCAACGCCTCCAGCGCCGAAACCGGCGGCGGCGCCCGTCATCGTCGTCCCCGACCCGCCTGCCGCTTTGACCCGCCTCGCCGCCGGTTCGCGAATCGAGGCTCAGGTTGCCGCCCAGACGCCGGAGGGCCTCGTCCGCATCGCGACCCCGGTCGGAGTCCTCGAGGTTCAACCGCCGCTGCCGCTCCCCCGCGACGCCCAACTCCTGCTGGCGCTGCACACCCTAAGCCCGCGGGTGCAGCTTCACCTGCTCGCCGTCAACGGCCAGCCACCGCAGCTCGCCCTGCGGACGGAGCCCGGCGTCCCGCCCCCGACGCTGGGTCAACCGGAGTCGGCTTCCGCACCACCGGCCACCGGGACGGTGGCCCCGACGGCGGCAGCTCGGCCGTTGCCACTGACCATCGGAACGGCCCTGGATGCGACGCTCGTCCGTCCCACCGGAACCGGCACACCGGCGTCGCCGGCAACGCCCGGCACCGGTCAACTCCCGGCACCCGGCACGGCGGCGCCCGCGGCAGCGGCGGGGACCGCACCTCCGGTGGCGGCACAGCCGGCGACGGCTCCCGGCCCAGCAACACGCGCCGGCACCGCGCCGCCCGCCGCCCCGGCGCCCGGAGCGCCGGCGGCACCGGCCCTCGCGGCCGGCACCCAGGTTGCAGTGCGTGTTGTCGCCATTCATCCCGCCGGTCAGGGACCGCCGGAGCCCGCGGGCGCGCCGGCACAGCCCCTCGCCGCGGGACGGATCGTCGCCGGCACCGTCACCGGCACCAATGCCGCGGGCCAGCCGCTGGTCCGAACTCCCCTCGGGCTTTTGACGCTGTCCACGAATGCCGGTGTTCCGCGCGGCGCTGTCGTCGAGCTCGAGGTGCTGGCGCCGCCGCGACCACCGGAGGCCGCGCCGTCCGCGCCGCGCACGGTCGCCGCACCCCTGACCCGCGACGTGGTCCTGCGGGCTCCGGACTGGCCGGGATTGCGCGAGGCCATGCAGGTGCTCGCCGAGGCCGACCCGGCCGTCGCCCGGCAACTCGTCGAGACGGTGTTGCCCCGCCCTGAGGCGCGATTGACGACGACCATGCTGTTCTTCCTTTCGGCGCTGCGCGCGGGGGATGTGCGGAGCTGGGTCGGCGATGCAGCGACGCGCGTTCTGCAGCGGGTGCGTCCCGATGTGCTCGCCCGAATCGGCGACGACTTCACGCAACTCTCGCGCATCGCCGAGGAGCCGGCCCGCGGCGACTGGCGGGTCGCGCAGATCCCCCTCTACACCGGCGCTGAGATCGAGCAGATCCGCCTGATGATGCGTCACCACGGCGCCGACGACGAAGACGACGCCCGCGGGGCCAAGGGCACCCGATTCATCCTCGACGTGACGCTCAGCCGCCTCGGGCGGATGCAGTTGGACGGCCTTGTCCGCAGTGGCGGCAAGCACCTCGATCTCGTGGTACGCTCGGAACGGCCCCTGCCGCAGGTGATGCGCGACGAGATACGCGCCATCTTCCACGACGCCGCCGAACTGACCGGCCTCGCCGGCGGTGTCGGATTCCAAGCGGCACCGCCGGGCTTCATCGATGTCGCCGCCGACCCCAGCGACGGCGTCGCGCCGGACCTGCTGGTGTAGGTGAGAGGAAGCAAGCGATGGACCGCATCGAACGCCGCGGACGCCTCGCCACGAGGCCCAATCCCGACCCAGCCACCGACTATCTTATCGTCCTCGAGGCGAAGATGACCCCGTCGCCGCCGCTCGGCAATACCAACGTGCTGATACGATACGTTCCCGACCGGATGATCCTCGATCCCGGATGCATGGACGCTTACGTCTCCGCGTTGGAGACCGACACCTGGGAGGTTCTCGAAGAAGTCGCTGTCGCCATCCGCGACGACCTGTTGAACGAAGTTGTGCCGCGCTGGGTTCAGGTGGCGGTCAGCGCACCTGGCGAATGGGCCGGGGTCGACCATCACCTCGTCGTCGTCGAGGACCGCCAGCCGCGCTGGGACAACCCGGCCCTGCTCGCCCGCGTCCCGTCGGCAGGATACTGAGGGACGACAGGCGTCGAATCGGGCGCGGGAAGAACCCTAGGCGCTGGCCTCGTCGATATCCCACCACTTCGAAAGGTGCCGTTTCGATATCCGTTCCGGCATTCCTTCGTAGTGCGAGACGTCGTTGAACAGCATCAGCCGCGCCCGGACCGGATCCTTGAAGTCGAGCACGTTGAGGCAGGCCGGATGCTGGTCGAGGCGGTCGCGGTATCCGCGGGCGTCGATACCAAGCAGGCTGCTGATCAATAACCGAATGGTCGCCTTGTGGGAAACCACGAGCACGTATTCGTCTGCGTGGCGGATGACGATGTCGCGAATCACCGGCAATGCCCGGGACAGCACGTGCAGCCCCGATTCGCCCGCTTCCGGCGCGAACGTGAACGGGTCGGCCTCCCACGCGGCGTATTCCTCCGGGTAGGCGTCTTCCACCTCGGCCCGGGTCATGCCCTCCCACCGGCCATGACTGATCTCCCGCAGGCCGTCCTTCGGCCGGGCTTCGATACCGAAGGGACCGGCAGCGAGGGCCGCGGTCTCGCGGGCCCGCTTCATCGGACTGGCGTAAACGGCCGATAGGGGCTCACTTGCCAGCCGCTCGCCAAGCGCGCGGGCCTGCATGCGGCCTTCGTCCGAGAGATCGACGTCCGTTGCGCCGGCGAACCGATCCTCCGCCGAGAGCACGGTTGCGCCGTGGCGCACCAGGAAAATTCGTGTGGTCATCGTCCCCCCGAGGTCATTGCTTGGTTGATCGCGCGGCTACATCGCGCGGCGGCGATGGCCTTGTAATCCGATTTCGTCGAGCACCGCCTGGTCACGCCGTCCCTCCTCCTCCGCGGCGCGAAGGTCGCGAGCGTCCTGGGCGATCTCGTATTTCTTGAGTTCGCGGTAGGCGTCTCGCAACTCGTCGCGGGCGACGGCGATCTCCTCCTCGATCTGGTCGATGGAGGCAGCGATCCGTTCACGGCGTTTGATGGCGGCGCGGGCGAAGGCGCCATACACCACTCCGGCGTCGTTGGGCGCCGCTCGCGCCACCGCCTGTTCGGCGGCGATTTCGTCTTCCAGGGCGCGGGCCTGACCTTCCAGGTCCTCGACCAGGCGGAGGAGCTCGGCGAGCTTGCGGCGGGCGTTGTCGACAGACCACTCGCGCAGTCGAATCAAGGTGTGCAGGTCGCGGGCCACGCTTCAGTCGCGCCTCACGAAGCGGTTTCCTCGGCCGTCGGCTCGGCCGCGGCGGGCATGTCGACCACTTGTTCGAGCAGGGCATACCCTTCTTCGAGCGTCGTGCGTTCGGGTTTCTGCTGGCGGAGGAATTCTTCCAGGTCCGGGTAATAGCGAATAGCCTCGTCCATGGCAGGATCGCTGCCGCGGCGGTAAGCGCCGAGGCGGATCAGTTCGGCCATGTCCTCATAGACGGCGATGAGCCGCTTGGCGCGGTCGACGACGGCATTCTCGCGCTCGGTGTTGCAGGCCGGCATGGTCCGCGAGACGCTGCGCAGTACGTTGACCGGCGGATAGCGGCCCCGCTCGGCGATGGCGCGGTCCAAGACGACGTGACCGTCGAGGATGCCGCGGACGGCATCGGCAATCGGTTCGTTGTGGTCGTCGCCCTCGACCAGAACCGTGAACAGGCCGGTGATGCTGCCCTGGCCCTCGACACCGGGCCCGGCGCGTTCCAGCAGCTTCGGAAGCTCGGCGAACACCGACGGCGTATAGCCCTTGGACGCCGGCGGCTCGCCCGCCGAAAGGCTGATCTCGCGCTGGGCCATGGCGAACCGGGTGACACTGTCCATCAGCGTCAGAACATGGTGGCCCTGGTCGCGGAAATACTCGGACACCGTCATCATCGTGTACGCCGCCTGGCGTCGAATCAGCGGCGGTTCGTCCGAGGTGGCGACCACGACGACGCTCCGCGCCAAGCCCTCGGGTCCAAGATCGTCCTCGATGAATTCTCGAGCCTCGCGGCCACGCTCGCCGACCAAGCCGATGACGCTGACCTCGGCGCTGGTATGCCGTGCCATCATCGACAACAAAGTCGACTTGCCTACGCCGGAGCCGGAAAAGATGCCCATGCGCTGCCCGTTGCAGCAGGTCAGGAACGCGTTCATTGCGCGGACGCCGAGGTCGATCTTGTCGCCGACCCTTTGACGCGCGTGTGCCGGCGGCGGCGGGCCCATGATCGGGTACGCCGTGGGACCCAGCGCCAGGGGTCCCTTGCCGTCCACCGGTTCGCCGAAGGCATTGATGACTCGTCCGAGCCAGGCGCGGTCCGGGAACACCATCGGATCTGCGGCACCCGCTTCGGCCCGGTCGCCGAGCCCGATTCCCGTGAGTGCGCCGAACGGCATCGCCAGCGCCCGGCCGTTGCGGAAGCCGACCACCTCGCACAGCACCGCACGCCCCCCGCGGCCGACGAGCCGGCAGTGGTCGCCCATCGAAAGGGCGCCCTGCGCCCCTTCAATTTCAACCAACAGCCCCACGATGCCGGCGACCCGGCCGTGTACAACATAGCCGGGCAGGTGATCGATCTCGTTGACGACAGTGTTGACCAGGGAAACCAACGCTCGCGACCTTCCTCGGCGAAGGGTTCCTACTATCCTACGGCCGCGTTTAAGGTTTGGTAAAGCGGCGCCCGATGGCCAATCCGCGGCTTGAACCGGGACTCGGGAACCCGTATGGTTAACGAAGGTTAACCATGTCGCGAGGGGGCCGCGCATGCGGGTGCTGCTGGTCGAGGACGACCCGACGACGGCGCAAAGCATCGAGATGATGCTCAAGCCCGAGGGGATGGTGGTCGACGCCACGGACCTCGGCGAGGACGGCCTCGAAATCGGCAAGCTCTACGACTACGACATCATCATCCTCGACCTGATGCTGCCGGACATCGACGGCATGGAGGTGTTGCGGCGCCTGCGCGACGCCCGCATCACCACCCCGGTGCTGATCCTCTCGGGGCTCACCCAGGCCGAGAACAAGGTCAAGGGCCTCGGCACCGGTGCAGACGACTACCTCACCAAGCCCTTCGACAAATCCGAACTGATCGCTCGCATCCAGGCGATCGTCCGCCGGTCCAGGGGCCATGCCCAATCGGTGATCGAAACCGGGCGCATGCGGGTCAACCTGGATGCCCGCACCGTCGAGGTCGACGGTCAGCCGGTCCACCTTACCAGCAAGGAGTACGGCATCCTCGAGCTGCTGTCCCTGCGCAAGGGCACGACGCTGATCAAGGAGATGTTCCTCAATCATCTCTACGGCGGCATGGACGAGCCCGAACTCAAGATCATCGACGTGTTCATCTGCAAGCTGCGCAAGAAGCTGTCGGCCGCCACTGGCGGTGAGAACTACATCGAGACGGTCTGGGGTCGGGGCTACGTGCTCCGCGAATCGGACGAGGCCGTCGCCGAACCGGCGCGCGCCAAGGCCTGACGGTTCCCCTATTCCGCAACGCTCCCGTCCGGCACGAGCACGGCGAACCGCGCCTCAGTCCCGACAACCTCGGTTTCGATTTCTGCGCCGAGAGACGACGCCAGCAGCGCCGCCAGATGACCGTGCACCGTGCGGGCAGTCAATGTCTCCGCCGGCACGTCCACGGCCATCGCCGAGATAACATCCGAATCGATTCGCACGTCGGGGCCGGCGGCAGTGAACGCGGCACCGAGATCGTTGCCCAGTTCGGCAAGGCGGACACTGAGCGTGCCGCCCCTGGGCAGAGCGCCGACGCCCAGCAGCACAATGTTGAGAACCAGGCGCGCTACTGCCATCGGCCTTGGCCGTGCGGCATCGGCGCCGGCATCCGCCGGCCAGTCCAGCATGACGGTACCGCCGGCCAAGTGGCCTTCGGCCAGCGCGCGGGCCTCGTCGAGCGAAATGGTCCCGTCGTCGCCGCCGAAACCGAAGGCAATACGGAAGAACTGTAGCCGGCGTCCCATCTGACGACCGCTGGACGCGGCCAGGGCCAGCGCGTCCGTGTCACCGCCGGGCGCCGACCCGGCGAGTTCCAAACCGGCGTTCACCGCGCCGGCGGGGCCGACCAGATCGTGGCACAGCCGGGAGCACAACAGCTGCGCAACGCGAAGATCGATCCGCATGGTCCTGCCCCCCAAGAAAACGCCGCTTTTTGGATACTCGCGCCACGGCATTCGCCGCTATCTTGCAGCCTAACGCATCGCGGCGAACCTGGACAACGCACAGGACGGCAATGATGCCCGCAGACGACAGCTTTCCGCGCCTCCGCGGCGCCCGCCCCATCCCAAAGGGGCGGCCAGTCGATCCGGCGGCGGTAGACGAGGTCCGGGCGTTTCTGGGCGGCGACACGCCGGTCCGGGACGAACTCATCGAGGCGCTGCACGCGATCCAGGACACCACCCGGTGCCTGAGCGCGCGGCACATAGCCGCCTTGGCCGAGATCATGGGTCTGGCCCAGGCCGAGGTCTACGAGGTCGCCACCTTCTACGCCCATTTCGACGTCATCGCCGAGGGCGAAGCGCCGCCGCCGGATTTGACGGTGCGGGTCTGCGACGGCATCGCCTGCGCGCTCGCCGGCGCCGATTCGCTGGCCCGTGATCTCCCTGGCAGCCTCGGTCCCGGTGTGCGGGTCAAACCGGCGCCCTGCGTCGGCGGCTGCGATTCGGCGCCGATGGCCGTCGTCGGCCAGAACCGGATCGGCAGCGCCACCGCCGAATCGGTCCGTACCGCCGTCGAGACCGGCGCGACGACGACGCCCGTACCGGCCTACCGCACCCTCGACGCCTACCGCGCCGGAGGTGGCTATGCGTCTGTGGAGGGCTGCCGCTCCGGCGGCGACCGCGAGGGCACCATCGCAGCGATCGAGGCCTCGGGCCTTGCCGGTCTCGGCGGCGCCGGGTTCCCCACCGGGCGCAAGTTGCGGTTCCTCGACGGCACGCCCAGGCCCCGCGTCGTCGCCATCAACGCCGACGAAGGCGAACCAGGCACCTTCAAGGACCGACACTGCCTAGAAACCGATCCACACCGGGTTCTGGAAGGGGCGCTGATCTCCGCCTGGGCGGTGGATGCCGATGACGTGTGGATCTATCTCCGCGACGAATATCCCCATATCCGCGCGATTCTCACGACCGAGATCGCCGCCCTCGCCGCTTCCGGGCTCGCACGCGACATTCGGCTGCACCTGCGCCGGGGCGCCGGCGCCTACATCTGCGGCGAGGAATCGGCGATGCTCGAAAGCCTTGAGGGCAAGCGCGGCCTGCCCCGCAACCGGCCACCCTATCCGGCCCAGGCCGGGCTGTTCGGACGCCCGACGCTGATCCAGAATGTCGAGACCGCATGGTGGCTGCCAGAGATCATTGGCCGTGGCGCGCAGGCGTTCCGCGATGCCGGCCGCCCGCGGTTCTATTCGGTCTCCGGCCGGGTCGCCGAGCCGGGGGTCAAGCTGGCACCGTCGGGTGTCACCGCGCGCCAGCTGATCGACGACCATGCCGGCGGCCTGGCGGCCGGGCACACGTTCAAGGGCTACCTGCCTGGCGGTGCCTCCGGCGGAATCCTCCCCGCCGCCGAGGCCGACCAGCCGCTGGACTTTGGCGCCCTCGATTCGCTCGGATGCTTCGTCGGCTCGGCTGCCATCGTCGTACTTTCGGACGCCGACGCCCTTCGGCCCGTGGCCCGCAATCTTCTTGTCTTTTTCGCCGAGGAGAGCTGCGGCCAGTGCACGCCGTGCCGTCTGGGCTGCGAGAAGATGATCGACCTCATCGACGCACCGACGTGGGATCGGCCGCTGATCGAGGAGCTGTCTCAAGCGATGGCCGATGCGTCGATCTGCGGTCTCGGCCAGGCGGCACCCAACCCGGTGCTCTGCGCACTTCGGTTCTTCGCAGACGAGGTGACCTAGTCATCATGGACGCCCTAACACCCGAATTCCTGACCGTCGATGGAGTGCGCCTCGAATGCCGCTGGATCCGGGTTGGCGGAGAGGATCGGCCCGTGCTGGTGTTCCTGCACGAAGGTCTCGGCTGTGTTGCCTTGTGGCGGGATGTCCCCGACCGCATCGCCCGGGCGACGGGATGCGATGCGTTCGTGTGGTCCCGTGCCGGCTATGGGCGGTCCGACGCTTGCGCCCTGCCCCGCCCGGTGCGGTTCATGCACGAGGAAGGCCTCAATACCCTGGAGCGCGTGCTGGACGCCGCCGGGATCGGCCGCGCCATCCTGATCGGTCATAGCGACGGCGGCTCGATTTCGCTGATCCATTGCGGCGGCACGCCCGCCCAGAGGATCGTTGGCCTTGTCACCCTCGCCGCTCACGTCTTCAACGAGGACCTGTGCGTGCGCAGCATCGAGGAAGCGCGCGAGGCTTATGCGACCTCCGATCTACGGGAGCGGCTCGCCCGCTATCACGGCGACAATGTCGATTGCGCCTTCCGCGGCTGGAACGACGTCTGGCTCCATCCTGACTTCCGCCACTGGAACCTGGAGGAGTTCCTTCCGGGAATCACCGTTCCGGCGCTGGTCATCCAAGGCGCCGACGACAAGTACGGTACGTCGGCCCAGGCCGAGGCCATCGCCCGCCAGATCGGCGGGCCGGTGGAGAAATGGATGGTCCCCGGCTGCGGCCATTCGCCCCATATCGACGCCGGTGACGTGGTTGCCGAGCGCATCGCCGAATTCGTGCGTGGGCTCACTGACTCAGCCGAATAGGCGGCTCGACTTACCGCTTTAGAGCGCCATCGGCCGGCGGCGCACGGCCGGCGAGGATCAGTCCGGTCATGCGGACGTCGGCAGCGAGGCTCCAGAACGGGTGGCCGAACGTCGCCGGCCGGTTGCCCTCTATGACGAAGTGACCGGTCCAGGCGAACGCGTATCCGACCGCCGGTGCGGCAAGGATCAGCCAGGGCTCGCCGAACACAGCCGCACCCAGCAGCAAGGCGACACTCGACAGGGTGCCGACGACGTGCAGCGCCCGGTTGCCGGGCCGGCGATGGGCCGATAGGTAAATCGGCCAGAAAGCGCCAAACGACACCGGTCGGGCGTCGTCCCGGTCCACGGACGGCTCCAAGAAGGCTTCGTTTCGCGGCTGGTCCATGTACACCCGAGGGTTTTCCGCAGGCCCCATATCGGAGACGGGGCCGTCGGCCCACGTCCGCCTGGAGTCGCCCGCAGTGCAACTGCTGCCGTTCCGCGGATAGTCGGCGGCGGCGCGATCCGCTACCTTAGCCGAAAACCGGTCAACAGGGAGGCAGCGTGGAGCCGGTCACGTTCACCCTCGACGGCGAGACCGTCACCGCCGCGCCGGGCGAAACCATCTGGGAGGTCTCGAAACGGCTGGGCACGGTAATCCCCCACCTCTGCCACCGGGACGCGCCCGGCTACCGCCCCGACGGCAACTGCCGCGCATGCATGGTCGAGATCGACGGCCAGCGGACGCTGGCACCTTCGTGCCTGCGCAAGCCCGAGCCGGGCATGGTCGTCCGCACCGCGTCCGAGCGGGCGGTGGCGGCGCAGCGCATGGTGCTGGAACTGCTGCTTGCCGACCAGCCGGATCGCGCCGGTGCCCATGATCCTGGCTCGCTGTTCTGGCATTGGGCCGACAAAGCCAGTCTCGCGGCGAGCCGTTTCGACAGCACCCACCCACAGTCGCACGTGCCCGACCGGTCGCACATGGCCATGGCGGTGCATCTCGACGCCTGCATCCATTGCAACCTCTGTGTCCGCGCCTGCCGCGAGGTGCAGGTCAACGACGTCATCGGCATGGCCCACCGCGGCGCGCGGTCGCTGATCGTGTTCGACCAGGGCGATCCCATGGGAGACAGCACCTGCGTCGCCTGCGGCGAATGTGTCCAGGCCTGTCCGACCGGCGCCCTGATGCCGGAGGGCGCGCTGCTCGCCGACGGCCGGTACGCCGGCGACCCCGATGAGCGCACCGATTCCCTGTGTCCCTACTGCGGCGTCGGCTGCCAGCTCACCTTCAACGTCAAGGACGGCCGCATCGTCTCGGTGGATGGACGCGACGGGCCGGCCAACGCCGGACGGCTCTGCGTCAAGGGCCGGTTCGGATTCGACTACGTCCACCACCCGCATCGCTTGACCGTACCCCTGATTCGCAAGGACGGCGTATCCAAACGCCCAGATGACGTGGTCGACCCCGCCGATCCGTCGAGCCATTTTCGCGAGGCGACGTGGGACGAAGCCCTGGATCGTGCCGCCGAGGGCTTCACGTCGATCTGCGACGCGCTCGGCGGCGGCGCGCTCGGCGGCTTCGGCTCGGCCAAGGGCTCCAACGAGGAGGCCTATCTGGTGCAAAAGCTGGTGCGCACCGGATTCGGCACCAACAACGTCGATCACTGCACCCGCCTTTGTCACGCCTCGTCGGTCGCAGCATTGATGGAAGGCATCGGCTCGGCCGCGGTGACCGCGCCGTTCACCGCCGCGGCTGAATCCGACGTCATCATCGTCATCGGCGCCCGCCCGGCGCAAAACCATCCCGTCGCCGCCACCTTCATCAAGAATGCGGCAAAGAGGGGCGCGCGGCTGTTCGTGCTCGATCCCCGCCGCCAGATGCTCAGCCGCCACGCCGAGATTTCGGTACAGTTCAAGCCCGGCACCGATGTCGCGCTGTTGAACGCGATGCTGCACACGATCATCGAAGAGGGGCTAACCGACGCCCAATACGTTCAGGGCTACACCGAAGGCTTCGAAGCCCTCGCCGAGGGGGTGAAAGCGTTCTCGCCGGAAGATATGGCGCCGGTCTGCGGAGTCGACGCCGAGACCATCCGCCATGTTGCCCGGGCCTACGCCACCGCAGAGCGGTCGATCATCTTCTGGGGCATGGGCATCTCCCAGCACGTTCATGGCACGGACAACGCCCGCTGCCTGATCGCATTGGCGCTGATCACCGGTCAAGTCGGGCGTCCGGGCACCGGCCTGCATCCCTTGCGCGG
>Ga0056133_10000004_pt1 | contig 49286 bp, 42 predicted proteins | sample WorMetGr2BELIZE1_FD_67351 | JGI IMG/M metagenome (GOLD analysis project Ga0056133, IMG submission 67351) | Marine gutless worms symbiont microbial communities from Max Planck institute for Marine Microbiology, Germany - Inanidrilus... ... | reverse complement strand
GACAAACGCCGCGAGGGCGTGGCGATTGGGGATTGACGGGCAGCGATTGACGGGCGGGGACTGGGCGATCAGGCCTCGCGGCGGGTCAGCGGCAGGGTCACCCTGAAGGCGGCCCCTTCTTCCGCATCGAGCAGTCGGACGTCGCCGCCATGGGCCTTGATCACATCGCGGACGATGACCAGGCCGAGACCGGTGCCGCCCGATTTGGCCGATCCGGCGAAGGGTTCGAAGAGCTTGGCCTTGGCCTTCTCCGACAGGCCGGGGCCGTCGTCGGCGACCTCGATCTCGATGCGGCCGACCCGGCGTTCGGCGGTGATGCGCGCTCGACGGGCGCCGGCCTCGCGGGCGTTGGCGGCGAGGTTGGAGAACACCCGGAACAGCTGTTCGCGGTCGGCGGTGACCTCGGTGGCGGCCGGCACGTCGTTCTGCAAGTCGAAACCGCTGTCAGCGCTGTCGTCTAAGCCGTTGGCTTCGGTCTCGTCCAGCGCCGCGCCGACCTCGCCGATCAGGCCCTTGAGTTCGAAGCGCTGGAGCTGCAGGTGCGGCGTCTGGTCGGAGACGAAGTTCAGCGTCTGGCTGCACAGGTTCACGGCGCGGTCGATGGCGTCGTACATCTTGGGTAGCGTGCGTTTGACCTCCGGGTCGTCGATGACGGCGAGCTTGTCGTAGGCCAAGACGGCGATGGCGAGGCTGTTGCGGAGATCGTGGTTGACCTTGGCGACCGCCGCACCGAGGGTCGTCAGGCGGGTCTTCTGCTGCAGGGCCTGGCGCACCTCGTCCTGCATGTTGGCCAGTTCGCGTTCGGTGATGCCGATCTCGTCGTCGCGGCCGCTCGGGCGGATCTCGCGGGTGGCGTCCTCGGGAGCCCGGCGGAAGGCTGAGATGCTCTCGGTGATGCGCCGCATGGGCCGGATCATCAACCACTGCAGGCTGAGATAGACGAGGCCGGCGGTGAACAGCGAGATGACGAGCGACAGGTTGAAGATGCGGGCCGAATAGCCGTACATGGCCTCGCGCATGGGCGTCTCGTCCATGACCACCTCGACGACGACGTCGGGGTCACGGGGTGACATGCCGATGACGCGCAGGATGCGGTTCTCGTCCTGGGCCAGGGTTTCGAACGCGTCGAAGATCCACATGGGGAAGCGGCCCTTGGTCAGATCGACGGTGAGATCGACCTTGGGTGGCATCGCCTTGGAGACCATGAGGACCCGCTGGTCGGGGCGGTTGAGCACGATGCCGTAGGCCTCCGCGTGATAAAGGAGTTCGTCCCTGAGTTTTGGCCCGACCGCATCCTCGGGGATCGCCTCGAGGGCCAGGGTCGAGAGCTGGGCGCGGACAATGTGCTCCTCCAGATAGACCTTGCGGAAGCGCGAGATCGACGGCGTCCAGATCAGGGCCTCGGCCAACATGATGAAGAGCATGGTCAGGATCAAAAGGCGCGCCGACAGGCCGGTCATCAGGCGGCTCTTGCGACTGTCCGGCTTGTCGGCCACGGCGACTACCCGAACCGGGCCAGGAAACGGACGATCCGGCGGGTCCTTTCGCTGAACAGCTTCGGCGTATAGAAGCTGCCGGCGGCCCGCTTCGAGACCTCGCCGAGGGTCGGGTAGGGCGCGATCATCTGGGCCACGGCGCCGATCTTGATCTTCTGGCTCATGGCCAGGACCCAGGTCTGGATCAGCTCGCCGGCCTGCGGACCGACGATGCTGCAGCCGAGGATCTCGCCCTTCGGCGTTGCGATCGCCTTGATCAGGCCGCGGGTCTCGCCTTCCGCCTGGGCCCGGTCGTTCTCGTGGAACGGCCAGCGCAGGATGCGGATATCGCCGCCCTGCTTGCGGGCTTCGGCTTCCGTCAATCCGACCTGGGCCAGTTCCGGCGCCGTATAGGTGACCCAGGGCACGACCCGCATGTCGGCCTTGGCCGGAATGCGAAACAGCGCGTTCTTGATGACGACACCGGCGTGATAGCCGGCGACGTGGGTGAATTGGTAGCCGCCGGCGACATCGCCGACGGCGAAGACCTTGCGGTTCGAGGTGCGCAGGCGGGCATCGACGGTGATGCCCTTGGCAGAATACTCGACACCGGCCTTCTCCAAATCGAGCCCGTCGACGTTGGCCTGGCGCCCGGCGGCGACAAGCAGCGCCGTGCCGTCGACCGTTTCCGCCACGCCGTCCTTGTCGAAGGCCACGGTGAGACCCCGATCCGTCCCGGCGACCTCGGTGACGCGCACGCCTTCACGGACGTCGATGCCGTCCTCGACGAGGCGGGTACGGACGAAGTCGGCCAGCTCGGGATCGTCCTTGGGCAGGATCGCGAACATCTCCAGCACGGTGACCTTGGCGCCGAGCGAGGCGTGGGCTTGGGCGAGCTCGATGCCGATCGGCCCGCCGCCGATGACGATCAGGTGCTCCGGGACGGCGGTCTGTTCGAAGACGGTCTCGTTGGTCATGAAGGGAACGCGGTCGAGCCCGTCGATCGGTGGCACCAGGGCGCGGCTGCCGGTGGCGACGACGATGCGCCGAGCCTTGATCTCACAGTCTCCGGCGACGATCTCCTGCGGTCCGGTGAAGCGACCGGCCGCCTGGATGACCCGCACCCCCAACCCTTCGAAGCGCTCCACCGAATCGTTTGGTTCGATGGCGGCGATGGTCCGGTGGACGTGAGAGAAGACAGCCTCGCCGTCGATCGCGGGCTCACCGACCCTGACCCCAAAGCGGCCAGCCTGGCGCGCGGCATCGGCGGCGTGGGCGGCGGCCAGCAGGGCCTTCGACGGCACACAGCCGGTGTTCAGGCAATCGCCACCCATACGGTCCTTCTCGATGAGCACCGTCGACGCGCCCATCTGTGAGGCGCCCGCGGCGACGCTCAACCCTCCGGACCCCGCGCCGATGACGCAGATATCGACGTCCAGCTTTTCGGCCATGCTACGGCTCGACGCTCCCTCTGCCCTTCGTCTTCTTGTAAACGATGGGAACGAGAGAGAGTACCGCGAGACCGAGTATGGGGAACAGGATTTCCGGTGAGAAGATGATGCCCAGGTCCGGCGTCTTTCCCTGCTCGAAAACGGCACCGAGGCCGGCACCGACACTGCAGAACACGGCGCTCCCGGGGATGATCCCGAAGAATGTGCCGATCACGAAGGTGCGGGCCGGCACGCCCAGGAGCGCCGGCACCAGGTTGACCAGCCAGAATGGAAACAGCGGCACCAGGCGCAGGAATAGGAGGTAGCTGAGCGCATTTTCGCGAAATCCCGCCTCCATCTTTCGCCCGGCATTGCCGGCCTTGGCGTGGAAATAGTCGGCGAGCGCGTAACGCGCGATCAGGAAGATGCCGAAGGCCCCCAAGGTGGCCGCGGTGACGACCCAAACGGTGGCGGCCAAAGTACCGAACAGGAAACCGGCGGCCAGCGACATCCAGACGGCGCCCGGAAGCGACAAGGTGACGACGAGGGCATAGATGGCGACGAAGGAAACGACGGCGAGAACCTGGTTCGCCGCATACCAGTCGAGCAGCCAGTGGCGATGCTCGCGCAGCATCTCGAATGACAGGTAGTCGTCGAGCCCCGTCGCGAAGACGCCGACGACTGCAAGCACGATGACGAGCAACGGCAGCAGACGCGTGAACGAGAAGCTCTGTTTCTGGTTTTCAGCGGCGAGCGCTGGAGATTCGGACATCGGCGTGTCTGTGGTCGGTTTCGGTCGAGGCATGATGGTTAGGCTGTTTCGTGCCGTTTCATGGTATCCGTTTCGTACCGTATGGGTGAGCAAATGCTCATAACGATTGCGTGAGCCGCGCGCGAGCGCCGAGGCCGCAAAAAAATTAACTCGGCAAAGGCGACCGGCGGCGTTGACTTCACCCAATCGAGACCTTATACAGCGGGCAAATTCAGGTGGAAGAGTCCCATGAAACGAACGTATCAACCAAGCAAGCTTGTCCGCAAGCGTCGCCACGGATTTCGTAGCCGCATGGTCACGGTTGCCGGTCGTCGGGTCCTTGCCGCCCGGCGTGCCAAGGGGCGCAAGCGCCTCTCCGCCTGACGGCGGCTGCGGCTGCCCATTGACCTTTCCGAAACCTCCCGAGGACAGCCCGGCCGGGGCTATCGAACGGCTCAAGAAACGCCGGGAGTTTCTTCGGGTGGCGAAACGGGGTAAGAAATGGGCGGCCCGGGGGCTGGTCTTGCAGGCATGGCGTCGATCCGGTGACGTATCGTCGGCGGTCGACGGCGACACGGTCCGCGTCGGCTTTACCGTCACCAAGAAGATCGGTAGGGCGATCACGCGAAACCGGGTACGCAGGCGGTTGAAGGCGGCGGCCGGTGCCGTCCTCCCAGGCGAATGTCAGGGCGGACGGGATCTGGTGATTATCGGCCGCGCCGCGACCTTGGCGAGGCCGTTTGATGGGCTTGTTGCCGATCTTCGCCAGGCCTTGCGGAAACTTGATGCCGACCGGCCCGGTGCCGGGGCATAGGAACGGGGAACGGGTAGGTAAAGTCGATGAACAGGTTGGCCGCAGTGTTGAGCTTGCCGTTGCGCTGGACCGTCCGCGGGTACCAGTTGTTCATTTCGCCCATATTGCCCGGTTCATGCCGTTACCACCCCTCCTGTTCGGCTTACGCACTTGAGGCCCTCGAGACCCATGGACCGTTCTCCGGCGGTTGGCTGGCCCTGAAACGGATCGCACGCTGCAACCCGTGGTGCGGATTCGGTTACGACCCGGTGCCGGAACGGAATGAAAAGGGCCCATGTGCGGTCCATGGGGAAGACAAGAAAGTGCTGGCCGCCAAATGATCGACAACCGCAATATGATCTTGGCGATCGTTCTCTCGATCGCCATCCTGATGGGCTTCCAGATGTATTTCGACGCGACGCGTCCGCCGCCGCCCGTACAGGACACGACGGAGCAACAGGCCGCGCCGGGCGCCGTTCCGCAACCCGTTCAAAGCGCCGACGGCACACCTTCCTTGCCGACGACGATGGAAGAGGGCGTGCCCGTCCCGCCGGGAAGCGCGACACCGACGGTCGGTATGACACGCGCACAAATTCTGGCGCGCAACGACCGCATCCGTATCGATACGCCGCGCCTGCATGGATCGATCGCGCTCCGTGGCGGGCGTATCGATGACCTGACCCTGGCCGACTATCGCGAGACGCTCCAGGAGGACAGCCCCGAGATTATCCTATTGTCGCCGCGCGGTGTCGAAGGCGCCTATTTTGCGCAGTTCGGCTGGGTCGCCAGCGGCGTCACGACGCCCGATCAGGAGACGATCTGGACGGCGGACGGTTCGACATTGACCCCGGAAACGCCGGTGACGCTGAGCTGGAACAACGGCGAAGGGGTTGTTTTCAAGCGCACGTTCGCGGTCGACGAACACTACATGTTCACGGTCACGCAACGGGTCGAGAACAGTGGCGACAAGGCCGCGCAACTCTACGATTACGGCTTGGTCTCGCGGCGCGGCACGCCGGAGACGACAGGTTTCTACATCCTGCATGAGGGCCTTCTCGGCGTGACCGACGGGACGCTCTCGGAAATCGACTACGACGACATCCAGGAAACCAAGGAAATCAAACAGACGGCGACCGGCGGCTGGATCGGCATTACCGACAAGTACTGGCTGGCCGCCCTGGCGCCCGACCAGAACGTAACGTTTACGACGCGCTACAAGTATCGAAACGACAGTGGCGTCGACAAGTACCAGGTCGATTATCTGGGCCCGCGCCAGGACTTGGCGCCGAAGGGGTCCGTCGAAAGCACCCATCGCTTTTTCGCAGGCGCTAAGGAAGTGTTGCTGCTCGACGGTTATTCCGAGGAGTTCGGCGTCGACCGTTTCGATCTGGCCATCGATTTCGGCTGGTTCTATTTCCTCACCAAACCCATTTTCTATGGGCTCCTCTGGCTCAACGGCCACGTGCTCAACCTGGGCGTCGCCATCCTGATCCTCACCGTCATCATCAAGATCGCCTTCTTCCCGCTCGCCAACAAATCCTATGTGTCGATGAGCAAAATGAAGAAGTTGCAGCCGAAAATGTTGCAGCTGCGCGAGCGTTACGGCGATGACAAGGTCAAGCTCAATCAGGAAATGATGGCGCTCTACAAGAAGGAAAAGGTCAATCCGGCTTCCGGCTGCCTGCCAATCCTGGTGCAGATCCCGGTCTTCTTCGCTCTCTACAAGGTGCTGTTCGTCACCATCGAGATGCGCCACGCACCGTTCTTCGGCTGGATCAAGGACCTGTCGGCGCCCGATCCGACGACGATCTTCAACCTGTTCGGCCTGATCCCGTGGACGCCGCCCGATTTCCTAATGATCGGCGTGTGGCCGTTGATCATGGGAGGCTCCATGTACCTGCAGCAGAAGCTCAACCCGCAGCCGACCGATCCGGTGCAGGCCAAGATCTTCCTGTTCCTGCCTTTGATGTTCACATTCCTGCTGGCGCAGTTCCCGGCCGGACTGGTCGTCTACTGGGCCTGGAACAACCTGCTGTCGATCGCCCAGCAATGGGTGATCATGAAGCGCATGGGCATCACCGCCAGGGACGCCCTAAAGTAACACCCCTGCACATCGGGACCCCCGGAAATGGCACCCGAAACCGATATCGACAACGAAGCATTCCTGGAACAGGGCCGGGTGTTGTTCGCCGGTCCGTGTGATTTCGTCATCGGCTGTGTGCGCCTCGACCAAGTACCGCCGATCGACGTCGCCGAGGTCGCCTTCGCCGGGCGCTCCAACGTCGGCAAGTCGAGCCTGTTGAACGCGCTCACCGGGCGCAAGGCTCTAGCCCGCACGTCGAACACGCCGGGGCGCACGCGCGAGATCAACTTCTTCGATCTCGGCGGCCGTTTGATGCTGGCCGACCTGCCCGGCTACGGCTACGCCAAGGCGCCGAAAAGCGCGATCAAACAATGGACCGGACTGGTCGATGCCTACCTGAGGGGTCGCGCCGAACTGCGGCGCACCTGCCTGCTGGTCGATGCGCGGCACGGCCTCAAGGACTCGGACCGGGCGGTCATGACCATGCTCGACAAGGCGGCCCAGCCCTATCAAGTGGTCTTGACCAAGGCCGACAAGGTGAAGGCGGGGCCGCTCTCGGGGCTCGTCGAACGCACCGGCAACGAACTCGCCAAACATCCGGCCGCCCACCCGGAGATCGCGGTAACCAGTTCTCGGAAAGGTACTGGAATCCCCGAACTCCGGGCGTCTTTGTGCGAACTCGCCGAGAAGCCCACGGCACTTCGTTAATTTATGCCTCCAGCGATCGTAAGGAGCTTTAAGCGTCGCTGTATTCTTGTTTCGGAATGCGATTGCTCTGCTGAAGAACCGAAATCATGAATTTGATTTCGCTGATAGGTGCATCGTGTTTCTTCGCCAGGTGTTCGGCATCCATACCGTAATAGACACCCCACCTGACAGAATCGACTCTACGATGCCCAGTATTGGGGTCGTCTTTCTCGAATTTGAATGCCTCTATTACGCTTGAAATGTATTCCGCGTCATACTCCCAATCCTTTGGTGGATCGAGGAAATACCTGTCGATCAATGCGCGAGCGAAGTGTATCTGTTCTGTCGACGCTTGCCTTCCCATAATTGGCTCCGAAATCGCGGTTGATTGCGCCTAATGGTTAGAGTGCAGAGCAACTCGGCTCGAATGCTGTTCTATATGTAGTACTACAGAGTGTTAGGTTCCACAATATATTGCCAGGGCTTCTGGTTTCACTAGTCAAAGAACATTCCCAAATAAGGCCATCAGGTATATCCATCCTGGGCTGGCAGCTCCCGGCGAAGTGGAGTAATTTCCCCTCTATGGATACGGCATTCGGAAACTACGAGGACCGCTGGCTCAGCCAGGCCAAGGTGTTGTCGGAAGCGCTGCCCTACATGCGCCGCTATTCGGACGAGACCGTGGTCATCAAATACGGCGGCAACGCCATGATCGATGACGATCTGGCGCGCTTTTTCGCGCGCGACATCGTGTTGCTACGCCAGGTCGGGCTCAATCCGATCGTCGTTCATGGCGGCGGCCCGCAGATCGGCTCCATGCTGGAGCGTTTGGGAGTCGAAAGCGAATTCGTCGACGGGCTCAGGGTGACGGCGGAAGAATCGGTGGCTGTGGTCGAGATGGTCCTCGCTGGTTCCATCAACAAGCAAATCGTCAACAACATCAACGAAGCCGGCGGCCGTGCCGCCGGGCTGTGCGGCAAGGACGGGCGCCTGATCCGGGCCGAGCGCCTGAAGCGCAAGACCCGTGACACGGAATCGAATATTGAACGGGTCCTCGACCTCGGCCTGGTCGGTGAACCCAGTCATATCGATCCGCATATCCTGGAGAGCTTCGAACATTCAGACATCACACCGGTGATCGCGCCGATCGGTGTCGGACCGAACGGCGAGACCCTCAACATCAACGCCGATACGGTCGCCGGTGCACTGGCCGCGGCCTTGGGGGCCAAACGCCTGATGATGCTGACGGACGTCAGCGGCGTCCTCGACCCGGACGGCGAACTGATCTCCGACATGACCACCGAGGAAGCCCTGGCCGGCATCGACAGCGGCGTCATCTCCGGCGGCATGATCCCCAAGGTCGAAACCTGCCTGGATGCGGTCAAGAACGGCGTCGAGGCGGCCGTCATCAGTGACGGTCGGGTGCCGCACGCCATCCTCGTCGAATTGTTCACCGCCGGCGGCGCCGGAACGTTGATTCAGCGCGCCTAAAGGGGCGACGATTCAGCGCGCCAGAGGCATGACGATTCAGCGCGCCAGAGGCATGACGATTCAGCGCGCCAGAGGCATGACGATTCAGCGCGCCCAAAGGCGCGACGGTTCAGCGCGCCCAGAGGCGCGACGGTTCAGCGCGCCCAGAGGCGCGACGATTCAGCGCCCCTAAAGGCGCGACGATCAAAGATACTCACGAAGTCGATTCGAAAATCAGTTCGTTGGGCTCGGCGTTGAGGCGGCCGACGCAACGGACCCGTTTGTCATCACCACGCAGGGCCTCGTAGGTGGCCGGGATAAACGAGACCTCCAATTGGACCGTTTCAAGCAGTTTGGCGCCGACGTCCTCGTACCGGTCTCCCCAGAAATGGCCCTTCGGTTTGAAGGCGTTCGTCAGATACCAGCCGGCGGCGTTGGGGCCCTGCGGCGCCAGCGCCGTCAAGTCGGCGACGATGTCCTTGAAGGTCGCCGTGCAGAATTCAGCCGTCCGCCGGGCCGGCGGCAAGGCGGTGGAAACGTATAGGGTCACTATGTTGGTCCGCCAATCGTAGATCGCTCCCGTGACCGGCCTCGCCGAGGCACCAATCTTCATCGGCAAGGTGCGCTGGGCGGCACGGGCGATATCCCGGTCCAGTTGCGCCAGGCCCCAGTCGAACAAGGTCACCGGTTCGGCCATCAAACGGCGCAGAACGTCCCGCTCCTCCGCTTCGGCCCCGGCCAGAGTCGTCAACAAGAGGACGATCATAATGGGAATGATGCGAAACATGGGGCCTCTCGTCACCAGCCGATGGGGTGACGGTAGCACGGTTCCGGGAACGGCGGTACTCGGCCGGTCGGGGTTTCGCCGACATGTCAGCAAGCCGTCCTCGGTCGTGACGAGGGGCAGGCAGGTTCGATTTCGACCGGCCGACATTAACGAGGGGCTTTCCCCGGAATCGAGCAGGGCCTATAGGGCGGAACGGGTCCGCGAGTATTTCGATGCCACTGCCCGCACCCGCGACGCCGCCTCGGCGAGCCGCATTTCTTCGAGATCGCCGCGCTCGACGGCCTGGAAAATACTCTCCACCACGTGATCCAGGTGATCGCCAGCGGCGAGCAGAACCAGATCACACCCGGCCTTCAAGCCATCAACGGACACGTCGGAAATCGATCTTCCTTTCGAGGTCGCCGGTGCGTCGAGACCATCGCTCACGACAAGCCCTCGGAATCCGAACCGTCCGCGCAGAAGATTGATGACGTTTGGAGAAAGTGACGCCGGATTGCATTTGTCAAAGGCTTCTACGAGCGCTGGCCCCACCATCATGGCTTCGACGCCGTTGGCAATGGCGTCCTCGAAGGGCCCGAATCCGGTTTCAAAACTCCCGGCATCACCGGTTACCGAGGCCGCTTCGTTCTCCGCCGGATCGAGAGGGATGTGATGATGACCAGGAAAGTGTTTTGCCGTCGCTGCGACGCCAGCCGCCTGAACGCCGCGGATAAAGGCAGTCGAGACATGGGTGACGATAGCCGGGTCCGTGGACACGGTGCGTCCGAATAGCCACGGGTTGTCCCCTGTCACAACATCGAGGACGGGGCCGAGAATACAGTTGATGCCGAGTTGCCATGCCGCTTCACCAAAGGCGAAGGCCTCGGCCTTGATGGTTTCGGGTTCGGCCGAACGCCAGTCACCGGTCGAAAAAAAGGGGGGAACGAGGGCATGAAGGCGGGAAATTCCACCGATCTCCTGATCGACGGCGACGATGATTTCGCCTGCCAGACTTTCCGCAATATCGACGGTATCGATAAAATCGTCCCGGGTTTCCGCGGCTTTTCGTTCGGCCGACATGTCGCGTGCGAGATATTCCTCTCGCGTTTCACCGAGCAGGAGGGTTTGCCCTCCGTTGGCAAGAAAACGCTTCACGGGACCGTCCAGTGTGAGACCCGTAATAGCCGGAAACACGACTGCGTGAGCGTCACGCCGGCGATCGAGAGACCTATCCATTCCCACCTCAGCGTTACTCCACTGTCACCGTATTCCCTTCGAATTGGGCAGCGATGAGAAACTCCTTGTTGCCTTCGGGCCCCTCGATGGGGCTTTCGGTTATGCCTACAACCGACCAACCTGGGAGCCCATCGAGCCAAACCTCGATCATCGCGCAAACCTCGGCGTGCAGGGCCGGATCCCGCACGACGCCCTTCTTGCCGACTTGGCCCTTGCCGACTTCGAATTGCGGTTTGATCAAGGCGACCAGGACGGCGCCCGGCGCCGCCAGGGCGAGGGCGGCCGGCAACACCGTTCGCAAGCCGATGAAACTGGCATCGCAACCGATGAAGCCGGCCGGGTCGGGAACCATATCCTTGCTGAGGTTGCGGGCGTTGGTCTTTTCGAGAACGACGACACGCGCATCGTTGCGCAGTTTCCAATCCAGTTGTCCGCGCCCCACGTCGACGGCATAGACGCGCACGGCGCCGTGGTTCAGCAGGACGTCCGTGAACCCGCCCGTCGAGGCGCCGACGTCAATACAGACCCGCCCTTGCGGCGACAGGCCGAAATGATCGAGTGCGCGAGCCAGTTTAACCCCACCGCGCGATACCCAGGGATGGTCCTTGCCGCGCACCTCGATTTCCGTGTCACCGGGGACGGTTCGGCCCGGCTTGTCGAGACGCTCGCCGGCGGAATAGACGACGCCGGCCATGATCAGGGCTTGCGCCCGGGTCCGTGACGGAGCCAAGCCCCTGTCGACGAGAAGCTGGTCGAGGCGTCGGCGGTCCGGTCTAGGCATTGTCACCCGGGATCAGAACAGGAAACCTACCGCCGCCTTCAAGGGCGGGGACAACACTGCGCGCGTTACCGACGGTCAGGCCGGTTCGGCCCGAACCAGTTCCTCAGCTTCGTCGAAGCGGCCGAGCGCGGTCAACACGTTGGCGACGATGTGCGCCGTGTCGAGACCGGCCTGTTGAACCTGCTTGGCCGGACTGTCCTGCTCCAGGAAACGATCCGGCATGGTCATGATGCGGAACTTGAGGCCGTTGTCGAGGAGACCGTTGTTGGCCATGTACTGGGCGACGTGCGCTCCGAAACCGCCGGCCGACCCTTCCTCGATGGTCACCAGAACCTCGTGTTCGCGCGCAAGCCTGGCAATCAGATCCACGTCCAGGGGTTTGGCGAAGCGGGCATCGGCAACGGTCGCCGACAGTCCCATGGCGGCCAGTTCCTCAGCCGCCTGCAGGGAGGCGGCCAACCGTGTGCCCAGGCTGAGGATCGCCACCGCACTGCCTTCACGGATGATTCGACCCTTGCCAATCTCAAGAACCTCGCCGCGGGCCGGCAGCTCGATCCCGACGCCCTCGCCCCTCGGATACCGGAAGGCGGACGGACAATCGTCGATCTGTGCTGCAGTTGCCGTGACGTGGTGCAGTTCCGCCTCGTCGCTGGGTGCCATGACGACGAAGTCGGGCAGCGTACACAGATAGGCGAGGTCGAAGGCGCCGCAGTGGGTCGAACCGTCGGCACCGACGTAACCGGCCCGGTCCATGGCGAAACGGACCGGCAGCTTCTGGATGGCGACGTCGTGGACGACCTGGTCGTAGGCACGCTGCAGGAACGTCGAATAGATGGCGGCGAACGGCTTCATGCCCTCGGAGGCCAATCCGCCGGCGAAGGTCACCCCGTGCTGTTCGGCGATTCCCACGTCGAAGCTGCGTTCCGGGAACCGTTCCGAGAACTTGTCGATGCCGGTACCGCCGGGCATGGCCGCGGTGATGGCGCAGATGCGGTCGTCTTCTTCCGCCTCGCGGATGAGCGCATCGGTGAAGACGCCGGTATAGGACGGCGCGTTGGCCTTCGGTTTGTGCTGCTTGCCGGTGACCACGTCGAACTTGGAGACGCCGTGGTACTTGTCGGCCGATTGCTCGGCCGGTCCGTAGCCGTGCCCCTTCTCGGTGACCACGTGCAGCAGCACCGGCCCCGGTTCCTTGTCATCGCGTAGGTTCTTGAGGATCGGCAGCAGGTGGTCGAGATTGTGACCGTCGATGGGGCCGACGTAGTAAAAGCCGAGCTCCTCGAACAGCGTACCGCCGGTCACCATGCCGCGGGCGTACTCGTCGAGCTTGGTCGCCGCCTCCTCGATGGGACGTGGGAATTTCTTGGCGACGTCCTTGGCGAAGTGGCGCATGGAGCGGAACGACTTCGACGAGATCAAGCGCGACAGGTAGGCGCTCAAAGCCCCCACCGGCGGAGCGATGGACATGTCGTTGTCGTTGAGGACGACGATCAGGCGCGCATCCATGGAGCCGGCGTTGTTCATGGCTTCATAGGCCATGCCGGCGGTCATCGACCCGTCGCCGATGACCGAGATGACGTTGCGCGGCGCTTCCATGAGATCGGAGGCAACGGCCATGCCGAGGCCGGCCGAGATGGAGGTCGACGAGTGGGCGGCCCCGAAGGGATCGTACTCGCTCTCGCTGCGTTTGGTGAAGCCGGAAATACCGCCGCCCTGGCGCAGCGTATGCATCCGCTCGCGCCGCCCGGTCAGAATCTTGTGCGGGTAGCATTGGTGGCCGACGTCCCAGATCAAACGGTCCTTCGGCGTGTCAAATACGTGGTGGATGGCCACCGTCAGTTCGACGACGCCGAGGCTGGCGCCCAGATGACCGCCGGTGATCGACACCGAACGTACCGTGTCGCTGCGCACCTCGTCGGCCAATTGTTTCAGTTGATCGGGCGTAAAATCCCGGATGTCCGCCGGATCGTTGACCGAATCCAGCAGCGGCGTCTCGTGAGCAATTGTCAAATTTCCGCCCCTCTTCTCCCAAGGGCTTAAACCCTTGGATTCTCAAGGACACGCGTCCTCGGACTTAACCGAGCAGGTTAAGAGTTCTGAATATGCGGCTCAAGAACTTCTGTGAACAATAAAGTGTGCCATCTGGCGCAGCGGCTCGGCATCGTCACCAAAGACTTCCAGGTGCGAGGCCGCCTGCTCGCTCAACATCTTGGCTTGCTCGCGGGCTCTTTCCACGCCCAATAGCGATACGAAGGTGGCCTTGCCGGACTCGGCGTCCTTGCCGGTCTTCTTGCCGACCTCGTCTGCGTCACCCTCGACATCGAGGAGATCGTCAGCGATCTGGAAGGCGAGTCCGATGTCATGGGCATAGGCATGCAGCGTATTTCGGGCATGCTCCGAGGCCTTGCCGAGGATACCGCCAGCCTCGCAGGAAATAGCGATCAATTCGCCCGTCTTCATGCGTTGCAGGCGCGTGATCTCGGCGACACCGAGTTCGTGGTCCTCGGCCACCAGATCGAGCATCTGGCCGCCGACCATGCCGTGATCTCCGGCCGCCTTGGCCAGCGCCAGGCAGAGCTCGGCCCTGACCTTGGCGTCCTGGTGCGTATCGTCCTCGGCGAGGACCTCAAAGGCCTTGGTGAGAAGCGCATCGCCGGCGAGGATGGCGGTGGCTTCGTCGTATTCGACATGGCAGGTCGGACGGCCGCGCCTCAGGTCGTCGTCGTCCATGGCCGGCAGGTCGTCGTGGATCAGGGAGTAGCAGTGCACCATCTCGACCGCCGCGGCGACCCGCAGTGCGGCGCGCTCCGCAACGTTGAAAAGCGCCGAACTGGCGGTCACCAGGAACGGCCTGACCCGCTTACCGCCACCGAGGCTGGAATAGCGCATGGCCTCACCCAGAACCTTCTCCGGCCCCTCGGCGATGCCCAGCAGATCGTCGAGCACGTCGTTGACGGCAGCCGCGTTGTCGCTCAGTCGTTGTTCGAAATCTGACAATCGAATCCCCTATCTTCTTATTTTGTTTACCTTCGCCGGTTCGGCGTCATTAGCCCGTGGTCAGCCGTCCAGGTCGGCCGGCTCGGTCGAGACCTTGCCGCTCGCATCGACGACGATCTTGTCGATGCGCGCCTGGGCGTCGTTCAATTTGTTTTCGCAGTGTTTCTTGAGCGCCGCGCCGCGAGCATAGGCGTTGATGGCATCTTCCAACGCACCGCGTCCCGACTCGAGCTCGCGCACGATATCCTCAAGCTCCGCGAGGGCATCCTCGAAGCTCATTTTCTTGATGTCGGCGGGGATTTTGTCGTCGGCCATGACCACCTCTTTCAATGGGCGCGGGAGTCTAATGGCGGGTATCGGCAAGAGCAAGGATTTGGGGGCGAAGGATTGTCGCCCCTACGCCTCCATCAGCGCCTTGATATGGGCCTGGGTGCTTTCGCGGAGTGCGGTGAGGTCGTAACCGCCCTCGAGCAGCGAGATCACGCGGTTGTCGCAGTGATCGGCGGCGACCTCGAGGAGTTCGCGGGTAACCCAGGCGTAGTCCTCCGTCTCCAGGCTCAGTTGCGCCAGCGGATCGCGGCGATGGGCGTCGAAACCGGCGGAGATGACCAGCAGTTCCGGGTCGAAATCCCTGAGAGCCGGCAGGATGGTCTCCGTATAGGCGGCGCGGAACTTGTCCGAACCGGAACCGGGCGCCAGCGGCGCATTGACGATGTTGCCGGCGACACCGGTCTCGCTCGTCGATCCGGTTCCCGGGTAACAGGGCCATTGATGGCTGGAGGCGTAGAACATTCCCGGGTCGTTCTCGAAACTGTGCTGGGTGCCATTGCCGTGATGGACGTCGAAGTCGACGACGGCAACCCGCTCCATGCCGTAGGCGGCGCGCGCGTAATAGGCGGCGATGGCGGCGCTGTTGAACAGGCAAAACCCCATGGCCCGTGACGCCTCGGCGTGGTGGCCGGGCGGCCTGATGGCGCAGAAGGCATTGCGGGCGTCGCCCTCGACGACCTCGTCGACGGCGGTGACGGCGGCACCGGAGGCCCGCCTCGCCGCTTCGCCGGAGGCTGGCGACATGGCGGTGTCCGGGTCCAACGAGACAAGGCCCGATTTCGGGACATTGTCCATGATCAGCTCGACATAGTCGGGCTTGTGGACCAATTCGACCCGCTTCATGTCGATCTCGGGCGCCTCGTGGCGATGCAGGAATTGGAACTCCTCGTCCTCGAGGCCGTCGAGGATGGCGCGCAGCCGATCGGGACATTCCGGGTGATAGCTGCCCGGGTCGTGTTCAATGCACACGGGGTGCGTATAAAAAAGTGTCGTCATGGGTCCTTTTTAATGGATTCGGCGGGAATGTCGAAATCCTTGGTGCCGTCTTTCCGGCATTTGACAGACTTTCGATACAATTTCACCGTCGTTTGTCCGGCACCTGACAAATTTCCGATACAATTTAGAACTAGGAATACGGGCAAAGGTGTCACACAGTCGTTAGTTGAAGCGCAACCACGCCAACACTAAATTACAGCGCGAGGTTCAGAGTGCGCGACGACCGGCTTTCGCTGTGGTGTAAAATCGTGCAACTGTCCATCGACGGTCGGTATACAAAAACGGAAACGACATGACCCACAAGGGAATACAAGGGGGGAACCCCGGACGAACAGCATCTGGATCCTTCGTGTCGCGGGGGCCGAAACGTATTGGAATGACGTTTCTCGCCGGCGCTGTCACGCTCATCCTGGCGTCCCCAGCCGACGCCCAGTCACAAGGCGGCGAGCAGGCAACGGCGGTCAAGGTCGATGCGGTCAAGTCCGAACCCTTCAAGCAGACGGTCCCGGTCATCGGGCGGTTCGTCGTCCGCCAGACCGGGGTCGTCGCGACGCGCGTCAGGGGTGCGGTCGGGACCATCGTCGTCGACGTCGGTGACCGGGTCGGCCAGGACGACGTCATCGCCATCTTGGTCCGCGATCGCCTCGAGTGGGAACGCAACCTGCAGCGCGCCGAGGTCGCCAACTACTCGGCCCAGGTCAAGACCCAGCAGGAACGAATCGGCCTCCTACAACAGGAACTGAAGCGCCTCGAATCGCTGAAGAAATCACCAGCCTTCTCGCAGGCCCGCCTTGACGACAAACGCCAGGAAATCATCGTTGCCTCAAGCGAGGTGACGGAAGCCGAGGCGCAACTGCGCAAAGCCCGGGCCAACCTGAAACTGACCGAAATCGATCTTCGCGATGCCGAGATTCGCGCGCCGTACAGCGGCGTCGTCTCGAAAAAACACGCTGCCGTCGGCTCCTATGTCGACGTCGGTGATCCGGTGGTCACCTTGATCGACGACGAGTCGCTCGAGATCGAGGCCGATGTGCCTTCCGAACGGGTCGACGGCATCGAAAATGGTACGCCTGTCGACGTGGAAACGGTGACGAAGTCGCGCTACCCGGCCATCGTACGGGCCGTCATTCCCGAAGAGAACCCGCAGACCCGAACCCGCGCCGTCCGGTTCACACCGGTTCTGCCGGAAGAAGCACCCCGGCCGGCGGCCAATCAATCGGTCATACTCTACCTGCCGGCCGGTGCCGTTCGAGACGTTCTGTCGGTACACAAGGACGCCGTTCTCAACCGGCGCGGCAAGCGCCTGGTCGTTGTCGCCGCCGACGGCAAAGCGAACTTTCGACCGGTGCAACTGGGCGAGGTCATCGGCAGCCGTTTCGTCGTCGTAAAGGGCCTGCAAGAAGGTGACCTGGTCGTCGTGCGCGGCAATGAACGGCTTCGACCCAATCAGGCCATCCGCTTCAACGGCGGGGCGTCCGAGGAAACGCCCGAAGGGCCCACCAAGAAATCAGCGGAAGCGGGCGGATGAACCCGATCCGCCTAGCCATCGAACGGCCGACCGCCGTCATGGCGGCGGTGCTGATGATCGTCATGTTTGGTCTGGTGGCACTCGACGCCATCCCGATCCAGCTGACGCCCGATGTTCGGAAACCGGTCATCGACCTGCAGACGGTTTGGTCGGGAGCGGCGCCGGCCGAAATCGAACGCGAAATAGTCAACCGTCAGGAGGAGGTCCTGAAGGGCCTAGAAGGTCTCGAGAAGATCATCAGTGAAACCCAGGACGGGCGTGCCCGGATTACACTCGAATTCCAGATCGGCACTAATATGGACAAGGCGCTGCTGTTGGTAGCCAACCGTCTCGACCGGGTCGACGGCTACCCGGACGAGGTCAAGCAGCCGACCATCCGAACGTCGAGCTCCGACGACAACCCGATCACCTGGATCGTGCTCTTGCGGACCGACGGCAATACGCGGGATATCCACACCTACGGAGATTTCGCCGAGGACGTAATCCAGGACCGCATCGAACGGGTCAACGGCGTTTCGCGGGTCAACGTCTACGGTGGTTCGAAACGCCAGATGGAAGTCATTGTGCACCCCGAGCGCATGGCGCGGTACGGCCTGACCGTGACGGAAGTTGTCAATACCCTGAGGGCCGCCAATGCCTCCATATCGGCCGGTGATGTCGATGAGGGCAAACGCCGCTACGTGGTCCGGACCGAGGGCGAGTTTTCGAAGCTGGAGGACGTTCGCGCCGTGTTGCTGCGTTCAAGCACGGACGACGCCAGCGGCCGCATCGGGCGGGTCACCGTTGACGACATTGCCACGGTGCAGTTCAACGTCAAGGAACCGGTGTCTCGCATTCGTTTCAACGGTCAGCCGGCGATGGCCATCAACGCCATCAAGGAAAACGGCGCCAACGTTATCGAGGTGATGACCGGCATTCGTGCCGCCATCAAGGAACTCAACGACGGGCCCCTCCCCGATTCCGGTCTCCAGCTCCGGCAGGTCTACGACGAGACGGTCTATATCGATTCGTCCATCGACCTGGTGCAGCAGAATATTTTTGTTGGCGGCGCACTGGCCGCCCTGATGCTGCTGATCTTTTTGCGTTCCGGCCGGGCGACACTGGTCGTCTCGCTGGCCATCCCGGTTTCCGTGATCGGTGCTTTCGTCGCCATGGCGGCCCTCGGACGCTCGCTCAATGTGGTGTCGCTGGCCGGTATCGCTTTCGCGGTCGGCATGGTCGTCGACGCCGCGATCGTCGTCCTGGAGAACATTTACCGGTTCCGCGAACAGGGCATGACCCGGCGCGAGGCGGCCTATCGCGGCGCCGCTCAGGTGTGGTCGGCGATCCTGGTCTCGGCCTTGACCACGGTGATGGTGTTCATCCCGATCCTGGTCATGGAGCGTGAGGTCGGCCAGTTGTTCCGCGATATCGCCGTGGCGCTGTCCGTCTCGGTGCTGCTGTCGCTCATCGTCGCCATCACGGTCATCCCGGCACTGTCGAACCGTCTGCTCAAGGAAAAGTTCTCGGACACCGAATCTCACTTACGGCTGCCCATCATCGATAATTTCGCGTCTTGGTTCGTGCGCGCCGCCGTCGGATTCACGCGGTTGGTCACTCGCAATCGAGGGCTTGCCTTCGCCGTCGTCACCGCCATCTGCAGCGCCGGTGCTTTCGTCACTTGGGCCCTGTTGCCGAAGCTCGATTACCTTCCGGACGGCAACCGCAACCTGATCTTCGGAGTCATGGTGCCGCCGCCGGGTTACAACCTGAAAACAACCGGCGACATCGCCAACAAGTTCGAGGCGGACATCCGCCCGCACTTGGCCGAGGTGACCGGCGAACAATCGGAGCCGGGAGAACCGCCGAAGATCAAACGCTTCTTCTTCGTGGCTTCCCGCGGGCGCACGTTCCTGGGCGCCGCTTCCGTAGAGCCGGACCGGGTCGCCGAATTGATCCCCGTCTTGAGCGACGCCGCCTTCAAGGAGCCCGGCACCTTCGGGCTGGTCAGCCAGCGATCCTTGTTCGGGCGCGGCATCGGCGGTCAGCGGGCCATCGACCTCAACGTCTCTGGGCCCGATCTCGAGAACATCCTCGGCGTCGCTTTGAGGTCCGTCGGCCTGATCGGCAAGGTCCTTCCCAAGTCGGAAGGCACCCAGATCCGCCCGCAGCCGGGCCTTGAACTGGGCGCCCCCGAAGTCCGCGTTTTTCCGAACCGGGTCAAACTGGCCGACAATGGTGTCACCGCGCGGGAACTGGGCGACACGCTGGACGCCTTCAACGACGGGCTCCGCGTCGCCGAAATCACGGTCGGCTCGTCGCGCATGGACATGATGCTGATGGGCCCGCTCGACGACATCCAGGAAACCCAGGGCATCAATTTCCTGCCGGTGGTGACGCGCTCAGGCAAGATCCTGCCGGCCAGTTCGTTGGCCGATGTCGTCGTCACCGCCGGTCCGACGCAGATCCGCCATATCGAGCGGGAACGCACGGTGACTCTCGAAATCCGGCCGCCCGAGAAGATGCCGCTCGAGGAAGCGTTGGAGATACTTCAGCGTGACGTCATCGACGTGGTTAAGGAAGGCGGTCTACCGACAGGCGTGACCCTGACATTGAGCGGTACCGCCGACAAACTGACCGAGACCTGGGACGCCATGGTTCTTGATCTCCTGTTGGCCATAGCCATCGTTTACTTGGTCATGGCGGTGTTGTTCGAGAGTTTCATCTACCCCTTCATCATCATGCTGTCGGTGCCGCTGGCCACGGCAGGCGGCGTGCTCGGCCTGGCCCTGGTCAACCTCTATATCTTCCAACCGCTCGACATGCTGACCCTGTTGGGTTTCGTCATCCTTATCGGCATCGTCGTCAACAACGCCATTTTGTTAGTCCATCAGACGCTGTTCCACGTGCGCCAGGAGCATATGGAAGTGGCGGAGGCGACCCTGGAAGCGACCAAGAACCGCATCCGGCCGATCTTCATGTCGACCTTGACCAGCGTTTTCGGGATGTTGCCGTTGGTTCTCTTCCCGGGTGCGGGCTCGGAGCTCTACCGTGGTCTCGGATCGGTGGTGCTCGGCGGGCTCGCCCTGTCGGCCGTGTTGACGCTGTTGATCGTGCCGCCGCTTCTGTCCCTGTTCGTCGGCACGATCGAAAGTCGGAAACGCCATACCGGTGCCATGCTCGAAAGCAAGCCGGCGGAATGACCCGTTTATGACCGGGGCGCGGCTTTGGTGACGACGATGGTGAACACCTTGCCGTCGTCGGTGCACGATGTCAGTTGGTCGCCTGTGTTTTCGCACAACACCTCGAAGTCCCGGGGCGCCGCCGGGTCCGTTGCATGAACCGTGAGGACGTCACCCGGCGTCATCTGCTTCAGCGCTTTGTTGGCCTTGAGAACGGGCAACGGGCAACTCAAGCCCTTCAAGTCGAGTTCGGTTTGGTTCACAGGCGGTTCCCCCTCGGGTTGTTCATAGCATAGGTCTTAACGGATTAAATGGCACGGCCGGCAGCCAACAGCACCGCCTTCTCACGAACTGTTGAAAATCAGGACGCGCGTCGGGTCAGACAGTTGAAAACGGATCCGATCGCCCCAATTAAGTTCCGTAACCGGCTCCGAAACCGCAGAGACAGCGAAACCAATGATCTTCCGGCAGCTCTTCGACCACACATCCAGCACCTATACCTATCTGCTGGCCAGCGGCGTCGGACGCGAGGCATTGCTCATCGATCCGGTACTCGAGCAAACCGACCTTTACATCCGCCTTCTCGAAGAACTGGATTTAAAACTGGTCAAAGCCGTGGACACCCATTGCCATGCCGATCACGTAACGGCCCTCGGCGAGTTGCGCGACCGGACCCGCTGTATCACCGTCATGGGCCGCAAGACCGACGTCGATCTCGTTTCCATGCGGGTCGATGAAGGCGACCGGATCGAGATCGAAAACATCGGTCTCGACGTGCTCTATACGCCGGGGCACACGGACGACAGCTATTGTTTTTGTCGGACGGCGCGCTGTTTACGGGCGATACGCTGTTGATCAGAGGAACCGGGCGGACCGACTTCCAGAACGGTGATCCCCGCACAGCTTACGAGTCGATCTTTGGCAAGCTCCTGACATTGCCTGATGAAACCCTCGTCTATCCGGCCCATGACTACAAAGGCGAGACCGTCAGCACCATCGGTGAGGAGAAGGCCTACAATCCCCGCCTGCAGGTGTCGTCGGCCGACCAGTACGCTGAGATCATGAACGGCCTCAACCTGCCGGACCCGAAAATGATGGATGAAGCGGTGCCGGCCAATCTTTCCATCGGATACCATCCGGATGATCCGGAACTGCACGCCCACACCATCGAAGCCATCGAGGCGCTGCGGCGTTTCGAGGAAGATGGCGCCTTGTTCATCGATCTCCGTGAAGCCGGTGAGCGCACGAAGACCGGTGTCATTCCCGGGTCCCTCCACGCGTCATACGGATCGCTGGAGGAGGCCGTGCGGCCGGGTGGCCTGCTTGCTGCCGTGGCCGCACAAAGCCGAACGCCGCCTCTGCTTTATTGCGCCTATGGCGAACGGTCCGCCTTGGCGCTCAAGATTCTGAAGGATGCTGGTATTGGCGCCGCTTCACACCTGGCCGGGGGTGTCGAAGCCTGGAGCAAGGTCGGTGGACCGCTAATCGGGCCGGAGGATTGACAATCTCGGTCTATCTAAGCGACGCGCTGGAACCGATGGATACCGTCAGCGCCGGTTTCCCGTTGCACCCGCCCTTGGCCAATCAAGTGATGAACGTGCGCCAATGATTCACCGATGGCGAAAAACAGCTGATGATCGTCGAGTTTGCGGGTGAATAGCCGGCGCAGGACGCCGACACCGTCGACCAAATCTTCACAAGCGGCCAATGTGTCGACCAAACGTTCCTCGTGGTGATCGGTCAGGTAGTCGATGCGGCCGCTGAGCCCGCGGAATGGCCAATCGTGGCTGGGCAGGACCAGCGTCTCTTCCGGCAAGTCGCGGAACCGGTCCAGGCTCTTGAGATAGAGATCCAAGGGGTTGGCTTCCGGCTCTTGGGGCCAGACCGCGACGTTCGGTGTAATCCGGGGCAAAACCTGGTCTCCGGAGATCAGAACGTTCAAATCCTTACAATAAAGACAAGCGTGTTCCGGCGCATGACCGGTACCGACGATGACCCGCCAATTGTTGTCGCCGATGGTGAAGACCTCATCATCCCACAGGCGCCGCATGGCCGCCGGGATGGGTGAAACGATCCGCCCGTACCGTCCGGCCCGGCCTTCGACCGCCTTGATCATCTCGTCGTCAAACCCGGACGCCCGGTAGAATTTCTCGAAATTCTCCTGCAGCACTTCCGGCGCATCGGCCCGGGTCATGCGGCCGAAGGTCCACTCCGTAAGCGTCATCCACAGCGGCACGTTAAAACGTTCGCAGAGCCAACCGGCAAGACCGACGTGGTCAGGGTGGAAATGGGTGACGATGACCCGTTTCAAAGGTTTTGCGTCCGTAAACCGTGCCGCGGCAATGGCCTGCCACGCTTCCATCACTTCGTCGCGCCAGATGCCGGTGTCGACAATGGTCCATCCGTCGCCGTCTTCGAGCAGCCACAGATTGATGTGGTCGAGCTTAAATGGCAGCGGCATGCGCAACCAATGGACGCCAGGGGCGACTTCCGTTGTGGTTCCGATGTCGGGTGTTCCCGCGAAGGGATAGTCGGGCTCGTACATGGCGCTAGCTATAGATCGCGAAACGGGAAAAGGAAACACCGGACGGGCGGGAATTTCCCACGGGATGCCAAGGCCGTACGACCAGACCGTGCATAGGAGACCCGTTCCAAACGGGAAATATTATGTTTCTGTAATATTTCTAAATAACAATAATCAGTTGTGATAGCGCGGCAAAACGAAATCTTTCGTCGGACTAAATCACTCGGCTTTTCGGTCGCCAATCCACGAAAAACGGCAGAATTCCGCTATTTCCCTCGAAAGTTGATCGCTGCGGAGGCCGCGTAATCTTGCGTAAACGATTGAAACACAGGGAAACGCACGAGACGCGGAATTATCCGTAACATTTTCCTGGGTACTAAAGAACTAGGTAATTCTGCAATCAAGATCTCAGGAGTGAGAGGTAGGAAATGTTGAAATTTGCGAAAGCCGCCGTTGCCACGTTGGTGCTGGTATTGTTTGTCTCACCGGTCTACGCCGCAGAAAGCGCACCGATGGAAGTCGAAGGCGCGCAACGGATCACAGCTGCCGAAGCCAAGGCCCTGTTCGATAAGGGCGTCATCTTCGTCGATGTTCGCGGCGACGCGGACTATAACGCCGGCCGTATTCCCGAGGCCGAACACCTGCACGTGGATAGCAAGCTGACCGACGCCTCCCTCGGTGCGCTGGTCAAGAAGGGTGGCCCTGTCGTTTTCTATTGCAACGGCACCAAGTGTGGCCTTTCGCCGAAAGCCTGCGCCAAGGCAGTGGCCTGGGGTTATACGAACGTCAAGTATTTCCGCGGCGGTTTCCCGGAGTGGAAAGCGGCCGGATATCCCGTCGAATAGAAATCGGGGTGTATCGAACTCGGGTGGTGGCCGCGACAACAAGACAGGGCCGCCACCCTTTTATCTTTTCTTGGGGAGAACCGGGACATGTTGCTGAGAACCCGCATTAACATCGGCGCCGTTGCCGCCATGGTATTGGTCGGTGTTGCGATTGGAGTGGTCGGGCGCATATCGTTGTCGAACGCCGAACAACGGGCCACCGACACGGCCGTCACCCTGCAGCGGGCCTTATTCCAGAAAAGCGTCGCCACCATCGTCGAGGGGTTTGCCTCGCAGTATTCCGCCCTGACCCGCAACCGCGACTTGCGGAAGATGATGAAATCGGGGGAAACCGGCGGTGTTCAGGAATTGGTCAAGGGAACCTACAACCGTTTGAGTGTCGGCGGTGCCATTGATTTTCTGACGATTACCAACAAGGAAGGCGAACTCGTCGCCGTACACCCAAAAGGCCCGTCGGGGAAATCCAAACAAGCCAACATCTCGAAAGCCCTTGAAACACAAAAACTCGTTCACGGGTTGATCAAGGACGATCGGGGTAATGTCGTTGTATCGGCGGCGATGCCATTGATGTCGCGCGGCAAATTGCTTGGCACCGGCGTTTTCTCGAAAGATCTCAGTGAACTCGCCAACAGTTTCAAGACAAACGCCGACATGGAAGTCTTCTTCATTGACGCCAGCGGCAAGACCGCCGCTTCGACGGCGCCGGACATCTGGAGCCCGATTTCGGCCGAACTGCCGGACCAGGATGCGCCCTTCCGCTCCGTCGTATTGTTCGGCGAGGTCGCTTATGAAGTGATCTCCCAGCCCATTACCGGACTGACCGGCGAAACGCTCGGCCGGCTGGTTACGGCAAAGGTCTTCACCGATGCATACAACACCCAAAAAAAACCATCGATTTTACGTCCTACGGCGGGCTGCTTATTGCCCTGATCGGTTTGATCTTCGGCATGTACGCCTACCTGCGAAACAACTTCCGCCCGCTTCGCCTGCTCGTCGAAGTGCTCGATGCGTTGATGAAGGGCGATCTCAAGGTCGCCGTACCGGAGAGCAAACACCAGGACGAGATCGGCGCCATTACCAGCGCCGTGCAGGTCTTCAAGGAAAACATGGTTGAGATGGACGCTCTGGCGCAGTGGGAGAAGGAAGAACAGGTGCTTCGCGAACGCATTGCCGAGCGTCGCGACGAGTTGACGAAGGAGTTTGAGGGTTCCGTGTCCGACGTGCTGGGGACAGTGACCAAGTCCGTCGACGGGCTTCATGAATCGTCGACCGATTTGTCGGCCATGGCCGAAGACGCCAAAAAACGCACATCCGTGGTCGCCGGTGCCTCACAATCGACGACGACCAACGTGCAAACCGTGGCCGCCGCCGCCGAAGAATTGTCAGCGGCGATCACCGAAATCAGCAGCCAAATGACCCATACCAACGAAGTGTCGCTGCGCGCCCAGCAGGAGGCGGACACGACGAATAAGACGATCCAGAATCTCGCCATTGTCGCCGAGAAGATCGGCAGCGTCATTGCGCTCATCAACGACATTGCCGAGCAAACCAACCTGCTGGCGCTGAACGCAACGATCGAAGCCGCCCGCGCCGGCGATGCCGGCAAAGGTTTTGCTGTGGTTGCCTCCGAGGTCAAGAACCTGGCCAACCAGACGACGAAGGCGACCGAGGAGATTTCCGCACAGGTCGCCGGCGTTCAGGAAGCGACCACCGGTGCGGTCCAGTCGATCGAGAAGATCACGGCGACGATCACCGAGATCAATAACACCACGTCCGGCGTCGCTGCCGCCGTCGAAGAACAGGGTGCCGCGACCCGCGAGATCGCCAGGAACATTGAGGAAGCGGCCCAGTCGACGGACCAGATATCGTCCAATCTCGGCGAAGTCAGCGATGTTGAGAACCGTACAGAAACGTTGGCCACCGGAGTCCTCGACAACTCGGGGCAAGTGGCCCAACAATCCGAGATCCTGCAAAAGACGATTCGCGACTTCCTCGACGGTGTCGCCCAGGCACAGAATATGTCCTCGGGTGACGAAGACGAACAACCGTTGGAAGACGAAGAGTACATCCACGCGGAAGCCGCTGAATAAGCATTGGGCAAAGATCAAACTGCAAGCCGGGCGTGGTCCTTCCGCGACCCGGCTTTTCTTCGAACCATTTTTGGCGAACGTTCGCCCGGTCAATAAGCCACGCGTGTCAGGGCACGGACGATCTCCGTTTGATCCTCGTCGAACTCGATACCGACGTAGTCGTCGTCACGCCAGATGATCTGACCGCGGATCTCCCCGAAATTGGCGATATTGATGCGGACATTCTTGAACAGGTCATGACTCAATTTCAGTTTCACACCGCCGCTGGAAAGATCGAACGTCGTGCCCTCGATGGTACCGCTTTCCAACTGTAGAACGGCGGGTGCCTTTACCATGACCCGCTGTTCCGCCCGCTTCTCGACAAAGGACTCCGTATCGCCGCTGACCGGATCATAGACCGGGCTACATGGGTTGGCATCCGCCGAGGCAGCCTTTTGCGGGACACCCGTGTTCGGTTCCGCGTCATTGGCTTGATCTGTCGACGGTTTCGCCGATGCGGGCGGCCTTATCGGCTCCGCCTGTCTCGTCTTTTCGGCACCGAAATCGGTCAACGTCGTTGTGAAGGGCTTCGGGTTTGTATCGTTCACGTTTCACCTCTCCATTGTGATGCGTCCATTACAACCTGTTTCGACGCCCTAAGGGTGTGATGATCCTCACGGGTGCACGTGAGACGAATAAGGTCAATGGATGGCCGCAATTGCCAAACCAATTGCGACGGTGGGGCGCCGGTCGGCCGGCTGATTCCGGCTATTCCCAGATTCCGCGCCGGGCCTGCTTGGCTGCGGCCTCCTCGAGTTCGTAACGCCGGGTCTTGTCGTGCGGCGCTTTCGCCATGCCAATGGTGACCATCTCCAGAGACAGGTCGCGGCGACCGGACAGGCATGTCACGGCGGGGATGCCGTCGTCGAATTCGCCATCGATATGATAGCAGGTGATGCTATGAAGCCGGATCAGCTGTCTGAGCGATTTCTTGGCCATTGCGCCACAAGGCCAGGTCGTGCCATCGATCCGTTTGCAGGCGTCCGCCAACTTCGGTGCCAGGCTACCGTATAGACGGACATCGATCCCGCCCCAACACTCGCCCTTTTTGGTCTTGCCGCCGATTTGAAGGGTGTTGCCATCAATGACGCAGGCTGGACCGCTGATGACCGCGTCGGCGGCAACCGGAACGGCCCAATGGCCGACAAACAACAGGAACACGGCAACCAAGGAGATTCTTTTCATGCTCACAACCGCCCCTTTGATCCGGACCAACACCGTCGACGGCAACTCGGTTCCGTCGGTTCCAGGTTAGCGGCTCCGCAGGCTTTCGCCCCTATGCAATCTGCACCCAGTCGATTACCGAGGCGTATCCGATCCGTCAGTCCGCGGCCTCGACGATGATCTCTTCCTCTTCCCGCGTGATCGCGGTAACCGCCTTGCTTATTCGCCGGGCGAAGTAATAGATGCGACGGTACTTTTCGATGATCTCGATCTCGCGGGCATAGGTATTCATGCGATTGGGATCGTCTGTCACCAGCCTTTCGGCGCAATGGGCGGCCGCGTCGTCGGCGATTTTGTTGACCTCCGTCCGCATCGACAATACGGCGACAGCGGCCTCGTAGTCGTGCGCCGTCAACGCCTGGTTCGCCATTTCGACGGACCGGCTGACGGCGCGATGAAGACTGCTGATGACCTTTTGGGTCGCATCGCTGATCACCACTTTCTCGTTTATGCAATTGAGCCCGATGGCGACCATATCGGTCTCGATAATATCGCCGATATTCTCCAAACTCGACGCCGCTTCGATGATCTCCGTGAACTGCTCACCCTGGGTTTCGCTCAACCCCTCGAGTCGCACTTTTCTGAGGTACGGGATTACATGCGAGTAGAGGTTGTCAACATCGGCATCCATTTCCGCTACGTCGCGCAAACCGGCGGAATCGCCATTGAAGATCGCCGGCAGGATCGCCGCCATCATGTCACTGACTGAATCGGCCATGCGTCCCACTTCCATGCGGGCCCGGCCCAGTGCCAGGGACGGTGTTTTTAACAAACCGTCATCCAGGTACCGCGGTTGTTTGACGGTGATCTCCAATTCCTCGGCGGATATCGGCCGGTCGGGAATGACCCACTCGGCGAACCGCGCAATGATAGCCGCGAAGGGCAGGAACACGATCGTCGCGCCGACATTGAACATGGTATGGGCGTTGGCAACTTGGCGCGGCACGTCGGCGGCCAGCGCATCCATTCCCGTCAATCCGGGCGTAACCGGCGAGATCCAACGCGCCAGATCGGCGAAGGGTTCGATGAACCAGACGACCAGGAGGACGCCCGCTATATTGAATGTGACGTGAGCGACCGCGACGCGCACCGCCTCGCGTGGCTTTCCGATCGCGGCGAGGCCGGCGGTGACGCAAGTCCCGATGTTGGCGCCGAACGCGAGCGCAATACCGGCCTCCAAGGTGATCAGTCCCTGGGTCGCCAGCGCGATGATGACGCCGGTCGTCGCCGACGACGACTGGACGAGGGCCGTGAAGATTAATGCGATCAGGATGCCCACCGCCGGGTTGGAGACGTTCTGCATCAATTCGATGAACGGCTCATAGGTGCGGAGCGGCTTCATGCCGGCGCTCATGACGGCGAGCCCGAAGAAGATCAGCCCGAGCCCCATGATCAGCGCCCCATAGGTCCGGATCTTCTCTTTCTTGCCGGCGAACTCCATGACGAACCCGACGGCGACCAGAAGCAGCGCCCATTTGGTGACCTTGAAGGCGATGATCTGGGCGGTGATGGTGGTACCGATGTTGGCGCCGAAAATCACGCCAATGGCTTGGGTCAGGGACATCAGGTCGGCGGCAACGAAACTGACCAGCATGACCGTCGTGACCGAGGAGGACTGAATCACCGCGGTCACGCCGGCGCCGATCAACACCCCCATGAATCTGTTGGTGGTCAACCGACCGAGGATGTCGCGCATGCGGTCACCGGCGACCATCTTCAGGGCTTCCGCCATCTTGTCCATGCCATAAAGGAAGATGGCCAGCCCACCAGCCAGTTGTATGGCCATGGCCAACCAGTCCAACCCCTTGCCGGCGCTGGATGCGGCGAAGGCCGGGGTCCCGAGGATCAAGGCGCCGACGGCAATTCCGATTGCCACGGCTCTGATCCCGCGTGGCGAGAACCAATCAGGCAAGGGGTGCAATAACTTCGTCCGTTTCATACGCCTCTCCTGCGATAAACCAACATCCAGTCCCGATGCCTTCGGATCGGCACCCGGACCAGGAATGTCATTTCTTGCTTTTTTTCTCGTCTTCCGGTGATTTGACGACGGTAACCGGAACCGGTGATTGCCTCACAACCTGTTCGACGACGGATCCGATTATCCGCTCCGCCAGAGTCTTTCGGTACCGGCACCCCAGCACCAACAGACTGGCTTCCAGTTTGTCTGCTGCGGTCAAGATACGTTCGACGGGCAGCCCCTTGGCGAGGGCGGAATTCACCTTGGAAATCCCCGGGACCTTGGGATTGTTCTTACGGACGCGCTTGAGAAACGCATCCATCATCTTCGCGGCCACGTCCTTGAGTGGCGTCAGCTGGTTCTTCTTGTCGCGCCTGTAGAACCCCGGTTGGTCAACGGGTTCGTAAACGGCGTGAAAGGCGATCACCGGCAGCTTCATCCGTTTGGCGAAGCGGCACGCCCAGACCAGGGCTGCTTCCGATTGCGGTGAGAAATCGACGGCGACGACGACAGCCTGTTTGCCGCTGAATTCCTTGGCCTCCGCTTTCAGGGGCATCTTGGCGCCTCCGATCTACTTCATCGCGGCCAGGGCTTTTTGCCCTTTGGCGATTTGAGCTTTCCGGTATTTGAGTTGGCGTTCCAGCTTCTTGCGCTCTTTTCCGGTGGCGCCGTCGGACAATTTCTTTTCGACGTCCTGCTTTTTAACCTCGATCCGAGCCAACTTTCGCTTCACCGATGCGGCAACCTTTTTGAGTTTCGCTTTCTTTCCAACGTCGATTGCCTTCTTCAACTGCTCAATACGGTCAACGAGTGCCATGCTGATTACCCCGCGCCAACGGATTTCGCCCAATTGTCCATTTTCAGACATCCACCTTAGGCGCCCGATGTTAAGCGAACGCAAGGCGTTTGTTAAATTTCCATAAATAATTGTCACATTTTTGACCCGATCGCCCCAAATGCACAATGCAATTGCATTCCGTGACCGACCGTGACGATTCGCCGTGGAATAGAATCTGGCTGTTGCCGGTTGTTATTTCGTCTCCCCCTAGTCCGTCGCCGGCGGCTCGGCGCAGATTTGGTCGTAGGCGTAGCGTTCGTCGATGAGGCCGTTGTATTGGAAGATGTCGAGGGTCGCCTGGTAAGCGCTCTCGGTGATCTCCACGTGCGGTGTCCAGCATCCGAGCTGCTGGTAGGTGGCGATGCAATCGGCGAGCACGGCCTCGTCGATGTCCGGGAAGTAGGGCTTCTCGGCCCTGGCGATCTCCGCGGCCGGCGTTTCGTTCATATAGGCTCGCGTTTTCTCATAGGCCCGGGTGAAGGCTTTCGCCATATCGGTCTCTAGCCATTCGCGGGTTGCTGCCAGGCTCGAGAAGCCGCAAGCGCCGATCTGTTTGCCGACCTGCGCCACGACGTGACCGACGCCGTCCGCTTGCAGTTGCTGCGGGAACAGGCCTTGCTGCTGCACATAGGCGCCTTGCCCGTCGCGGAAGGCCTGGTCGATGGCCGCCGCGCCGCCGGGGTTGATGGCGTTGATCTTGTCGTAGTCGATACCAGCCTTGTGGCAGGCGAATTTGAACATGGCCAGAGGCTGGCCGCCGCCGAAGAGAACGGCGTCCGAGCCCTCGAGTTTGCTCCAGGTGAAATCCGGGTCGGGATCACGGGCGGTCAGAAAGAAACCGTCCATCTCGTTGATCTGGGCGAAATGGACAACGCTCGGCACCTCGCCCTTTTTCAGTGGTCCAAAGCCCTGACTGAGAGCCGACTGAACCACGTGGGCCGAACCGTCCTCGAGGGCGGCGATGGCCGAAACGCCGGGCGGCGACACGGACCATTCCGGCTCCAAACCTTCCTCTTCGAGAAAGCCGCCGGACATGGTCGAGATGAGCGGCGAATAGAACGCCGAGAATAGAGTGAACTGAATGTTGATTTTTGCCATCGCCTCACCTGCCGTTTGGGCCGGACCGCCGGTCGTGATTTCTCGTCTCGCGTGTCGCTCACGCGAGACATCGAGGGTTCCACAATATTTCGCCAGCCTTTGGTATAGGCACGCAACGACTTTCTATCGTTCCTCGGGAATAAGACCGTTGAGCAAGCCTCCGGCTCGACCTCATCTCCCTATCCAGCCCGTCACCCGCCGGTCAGTTGCAGGGCATGCAGTGCCACACCAACCGCCGCGGAACCGGCCAGCAGCCGCACCATGCCGACCTCAAATCGGAACACCGCGATCAAGGCAGCGGCGCCAAGAGCGAGGGAAACAGGATCGACCGAGTCCATATGGGGGATGGTGACCTGGAGTCCCCATCCCTCGAACACGGTGACCTCCCCGAACACAACATGGAGACCGAACCAAAGGGCGAGGTTGAGGACGACGCCGACGACGGCGGCCGTGATCGCCCCCAGTGCTGCCGACAGAGCGAGATTGTCGCGCAGCCGCTCGACGTAGGGTGCCAACAGGAAGATCCACAGGAAACAGGGCGTAAACGTCACCCAGGTGGTCAGAACACCGCCGAAAACGCCGGCCGCAAGCGGCGACAATGTTCCCGGATCGCGAAAGGCGCCCATGAAACCGACGAACTGGGTGACCATGATCAGTGGCCCCGGTGTCGTCTCCGCCATGCCGAGGCCGTCGATCATTTCACCCGCTTGGAGCCATCCGTAGGTATCGACCCCCGCTTGTGCCACATAGGTGAGCACGGCGTAGGCGCCACCGAAGGTGACGACCGCCATTTTGGTGAAGAAGACGGCGATGTCGGTGAACACATTGCCCGGCCCGAGCCACCACAGAAGCATTGCCGTCGGACCCAGCCAAAGGAGCGCCAATAGGCCGCAAAGCGCAAATGAGCCGGACCGCCCCGGTTCGTCATCGGTCTGCGATCCGGCACCGAGAAGCGAGCCCCCATCTTCCGACGCGTTTCCCTCTCTACTGCCGTGCCCACCACCCTGAAATGCCGTCGAGCCGACCCGGCCGCCGACCCAGCCGATGACGGCGGCGGTGAGAATGATCGCCGGAAACGGTGCCCCGAAGAAAAAGATGGCGATGAAGGCCGCGGCCGCGAGGCCGACCATGATGCCGTTCCGCAGGGCCCTTTTCCCAATGCGCGCGACGGCATGAAGGACGATCGCCAACACCGCCGCCTTGAGGCCGAAAAACGCGGCAGCGACGATGCCGACGTTGCCGTAGAAGGCATAAATCCAACTGAGCGCGAGAATGGCGATGGCGCCGGGCAATACGAACAGGAGGCCGGCAACGATGTCCCCGACCCACCGGTGCATCAACCAGCCGACGTAGACGGTCAATTGCTGGGCCTCAGGACCCGGCAACAACATGCAAAAGTTCAAAGCATGCAGAAACCGGCCTTCGTCGAGCCAACGTTTCTCTTCAACCAGAATTCGGTGCATCACCGCGATCTGGCCGGCCGGTCCACCGAAACTGAGAAGCGCGATGCGCCACCAGACAGCCAGCGCCTCGCCAAAACCCGGCCAGGGGCGGCCGTCGGCAATGCATCCGTCTGGTTCTCGTCGGTCCATCTCACTCATCTCACGCGACCTCCCGACGGACCGGTCGGTCGTCGGCTTCACCGGCAGCACCGCGAGCCCATCGGTAGAGCGCGTCGTAGACCGCCATACCCCGTTCGACCCGTTCAAGATCATCGGGCGTGGACGCGGACAGACCGAGCTGGACGGCGAGAAGCCCGGCCGCCTCGGGCGCGAGATCGGGTCTCGCCCAGTCGGCACCGCGGACGATGTCGGAAAGCCGTGACATCGGTTCGGTTTCCAGACCGAACTCGGCGATCGTGTCATCGAAAGCAGAGCGGTCGCCACGACGGCTGCTGAACCCGTCCTCGACAACGAACGGTGTCACCCCTGGATAGCGTTCGGCCACCAGATGAACCTGCGACGGTTCGACGAACAGGAATACGGCCGCTCGATCAACGAAGCGGCGGATCAACCACGTACACGCGAGGTCGTCGATCCCCGGCCGTTCCCTCATCACCCAAACCGTGGTCCCGTTCCTTTCCCGCGAAGGCAGTTTGGCCGTGGGAACCAACGGCAAGCCGGCGGCGCGCCAGGCTTGGAAGCCGCCCGTCAGGAACGACGCCTTGCCACCACCGTGGCGCAACCAGGCGGCAGCCGCCTGACTGATCTTGAGTCCACCGTGGCAGTAGACCACCAGTGTTTGACCGGAATAACGATCGGCCCAGTCGGCCGCCTCGAGACCGGGCCGGCGGACGGCACCGGGAATGAGACGGGAGTCGTCATTGAAATCGTCGTCCGTGCGGGCATCGACGATCACCGGGTAATCAGCCGTGCCGACGAGGGTCCAAAGGGTTTCACAGGATCGGGAAGTTGAGGTCGTCATGCGGGCGCTCCTTCTATACTAGCTATGCAATAGCTACGGAACGCGATGCTTGGGCACGACGCCTGACGGGGAGATCGCAGGTCCCCTTGGCCGTTTAATGGCACGCCACGCCGACTGCTGTCAATGGTGGGCCTAAGGGGAGACCGCCGGACCGCGTCGCATTTCCCAACTTGTGCCGGACGTTCTCGACCCCTAGGCCAAACGCGCCTTCACCAATAGCTCGTTGAAATCTTGTAGCGCCCGTTCGGCGGCCTCGGCGTCGTGAATGCCTTCCACGAAACGGGTGTCGAAGCGCGGTTCGCGGAGCAACCGCACGACCCGCTGACGGGCCATGTTCAAGGCCTTTCCTTCGGGCAGGACACCGGCACCGCAGAACCTCGCCAAACGGATGGCCCGTTCGCGGATCGAGTCATCCGGTCGGTCGAGTTTTTCAATGATGTTCTCCTCGATCAAATAGCGCTCGAGGACACCGTCGATGTGTTCGCAGACGATTTGCGCGTCGGCGTCCGATGACGGCGCCCAGAAGGCTTCTGCATCGACATCCAATGCCTTGGTCAGTTTTTCACCATCGTTAATGGAGCGCCTGTACAACTGCCCGATAACCCGGGCACTGAACACCGTGTCGAGCTGATCGATGATATCGCCGTCGCCTTCACCTTCCGCGTGCTCTTCCGTCAACTTGGCAAGGTGGATCGGGCCCCTGGGACGAAGCGCGAGTCGCGTGCCTTTAGGTTCCGGATCGGCAGGAACATGCCGGCGGCCATTGGGGACCATCACCCGTCGGCTTGCCGGCAATGAACCGTCGGACAGCAAGCCGTTAAGCGTGTCGATGGTATCGATGGCGGCACCGCCCGCGACTTCGTATCGCCCGTCCGCCAGGTCGAACAGCCCGGAGATGGCATCACCAAGTGATCGGTTCCCATTGGTCAGCGCGTCCAGGAAGCCGCCGCCGAGCACGTCGGCAACCACCGTATCGATGAGCAGCAAGGCGTCCTCTTCGGTTTCGTCCGCTGCCAGCCGGCACAGCAGGTCGAGCTTTTCCAGCCAGCTTTCCCGGCTGCCCAGGCTTTTCGACAATACCACCATCGCCAGGTATTCGGGCCTGTCGTAATCGACGCCGGAAACGGCCGCCAGTGTCTCGGAGAACAGTCGCCCAAGTTTGGGCAGGCGTAGTTCCTCGGCCCGTTTGGCGCGGGTGACGATCCGTGTGGCGAGATCGAAGAGTTCGTCCTGCCGGTCTTCACGAGGTCGGAACGTGCCGTCGGTTTGAAGCTTAGCAATGTGGCCGAGCGCCGATGACAGGAGGTTTTTGCGGTTACCCAGACGCTGCAAGTGCTTGAACCCGTGGAGAAGTTCGGTCGGCGTCAGCAAGGCGGTTTCCAAATAGGTCCTGAGCACCCGATTGATGATCATTCGGCTTTGCAGGGTAAAGACGTCGTCGGCCGTTTCACAAAAAACCGGGATCTTGTCGATAACATCGATGCGGATCGGCTGCATGGTCTTCGCGGCCTGCCGTTTGTGGAAGACGATCTCCCCGTTTACGGAACCGTCACGATGGATCCGGTTACCGATGATGCGGGCCCCGCCGCAGCTGTTTTCGCCGAGGACTTTCTCGGCGAACTGCCGTGCATCGTGCTCGCTGTCGTGAACGGCTTCCGTCTGCCATTGGCCGTTGCGCAAGGTCTGGACCTCGAAATTCCTGTGGATTGGGTGCATGCCATCGGTTCCGTCAATTTTTCGCGCCGGGACTAGACAGAAGGGCCCGGCCAATCAGCCTCGGAAATCGGTCGTTGGGCGAGGACAGGGACTTTCATCACGAGCCCTGTTTTTCGCGTTACGCCCAGCCGATGTTTTTTTTGTTGAATCGTGTTTTCTGGAGCTTCGTGTAGGCGCCGGTGACACTCACCATTTGATCCTTGAGCGACATGGTGCGCCGATACAATTCGCCGACGACCCTTTCGCGGAAAACGTCGTCGAGTTGATCCACGATATCTTCGAGATGACCATCGATCTGCCTTGTTTGAAACGACGAGGAATACCGCGCCTCCCGGCGGGCGGCCGACGCCGATCTTTCGTGGCTATCGTCGCTGACATTGGACCTTGTATCGGCTCCATCCACTTCCGCGATGCGATCGCCTCGAGACGCAATGGCGTCGGCGACCTGTGCTCCGGAAATAATACCGCCGATGACCAGGAGCCGGGCCAGAACCCGCTGGTATTCTTCCTTTTCCTTGGCCGGGTCGGCGCGAAACAGCGGAGACGATGAACGCAGTTGGCTGAGAGCCCGTGAAATCAACACATGCCGGCTTGCCGGGAGCTTTTCGTCAGCCATTAGCTTGTTCAGCGCCGAGACCGTTTCCTTGGCGCAACTCTCCTCGACATCGAAGGTGCCATCGGCAAGGTCCAGCATGCTAATGATGGCATCACCCAAGGACCGTTTCCAACCAATCAGTTCCTGAATGACATTGGCGCCGAGTACATCAGCAATGACCGTGTCCAACAGCAGGACCGCCTTGGCATCCGTTTCGTTGGCCGCGAGCTCACAGAGCCGGTCTAGCTTCCCGATCCAATTGCGGATGCCGGCCAATTCCCGGGACAGAACGACTATCGCCAGGTACTCGGGATCGTCGTGGCCGACCGCCGATACGGCTGCGAGCGTTTCGGAAAATCTCTTGGAAAGCCTGGGCAGGCGCGCCGGGTCGGCCCGCCGGGCCCGCAAGACGATCCGATCGACAAAGCTGTAGAGTTCTTCCTCCCTTTCTTTCGGTGCCTGTTCGCGACCCTTCGTTTGCAGCCGCGCCAGTTGGCTCACGGCGGCGGGAAGAAGTGCCCCCCGGTCGTCGAGGCGTTGCAGTTCACGATGGTCGTGAAGCAATTCGGTCGGCGTCAGTACAGATTTTTCGAGGTAATCTCGCGGGATTCGGTTGATCGCCATCCGGCTTTCGAGACCGAAAAAATCTTCCTCCGTCTCGCAGATGGCGGGCACGGCATTGGCCGTGTTGATTGGGGCTTGATATCCGTCCCGCAGGCTGCGGTTTTCATCGAAAAGGAATTCGCCGAATTGCCGGGCGTCCGCCAGACCATTGTCTACGACGGAACGCGGGCTGCTGTTCTTGCCGCTCACGTTGCTGTTCTGCATGTCCTTGCCTCCGAATGGTGGTGGCCTTCGTTGCGGCCGCAGGGCAATTTTCGAGGGGTGTCGAGCCTGAGCTCACCATGTCTAGTGGCATCGCCCTTTGACCTCACCACCGAACGAACAAGAGAAAAGCATTCCCTCGCTTCGCCGTCAGCTTTAAACGGAAAAAGAACGTTAATAGAACATTCAGCGTACACATGCTGAATCGATGGCAATATCACGATTGACGGTTGATTTGCCTTAGGCGAGTCGTGCCTTGACCAGGAGCTTATGGAAGTCGCGAAGGGCCTTTTCGGCTTTGGTGGCGCCGTCGATGCCCTGAACGAAATGGACATCGAACTTGGGTTGGCGCAGCAACTGAACGACGCGCTTGCGCGCCAGATTAAGTGCCTTGCCCTCCGGCAGGACGCCGGCTCCGCAAAACTTGACGAGGCGGACGGCGCGATCGCGGATATGATCTTCCGGCTTGTCGAGCTTGTTGATGATATCCTCGTCGACCAGGTACCGTTCCAGGACGTTGTCGATGTGGTCGGCGACACGTTGTTTGACCGGATCGGGCAATGCCGAAGACACGGTCGCCGTATAGGCCCCGGTCGCTGCCACCATCCGGTCCTTGGGTGAGAGCGAGCGTCGGCACAACTCACCGATGACACGCGCGCTGAAGACGACGTCGAGTTGTTTGACGATGTCCTCCTGATGGCCGTCGGCAAATCCCGTATTGCTCAATTCGGCGAGATACATGACCCCGCGCGCACGATCCGGCAAGCACTTTAGGGTGGCCGTGATGGCGGCGCGACGGCCGGTTGCACCACCCTGCTCGACGAAGCGGGTTCCGCGCATGGTCAGGGCCTCGGCGGCCTTGGCGCCTGATATGATCCCGCCCGGCATCAATAGACGAGCCAGGACACGCTGGTACTCCTCCATCTCCTTGGCCGGGTCGGCCCGGTAAAGCGGTGCCGACGATTTGAGCTGAGCAATCGCGCGGTCGATGATGACATGACGGCTGGCGGGCAAGACGCCAGTCTCAAGCATCGGTAACATCAGATCTACGGCCTCCCTGGCATCGCTCTCCTCGGCATCGAACGTGCCATCGGCGAGGTCGAGCATGCTGATGATGGCGCTGCCCAGCGAGCGTTTCCAACCGAGAAGCTCTTGAATCACATTGGCGCCGAGAACGTCGGCGATCACCGTGTCGAGAAGCAATACCGCTTTCGGGTCGGTCTCATCGGTGGCCATTTTACACAAGCGGTCGAGTTTGCCAACCCAGGAACGGATGCCGCACAACTCGCGCGACAAAACGACCATGGCCAGGTATTCCGGCGTGTCTTCACCGATGCCGGAAACGGCGGCCAGGGTCTCCGAGAACTTTCCGTTGAACTTCGGCAGCGGCAGGGTATCGGCCCTCCGCGCCCGCAGCGTGATCTGCTCGGTAATGGCGTAAATCTCTTCTTGGCGGTCCTTGGTCGGCTGGTCAGTATCCTGGGTCTGAAGCTTGGCGATGTGATTGACGGCGGTCGGAACCAATGACCCGCGATCGTCGAGCCTCTTAAGATCGTTCACGCCATGCAGCAATTCGGTCGGTGTGAGAAACACGAACTCGAGGTACGACCGCAGAATCCGGTTCAGGATCATCCGGCTTTCGAGGCTGAAGAAATCCCGTGGTGTTTTGCAAACGACCGGAGCCGACTCGATGGGTACGATCTGGATCGGCTTTTCGTCGTCTACGTCCTGGGTTTTCTCGAAGACGACTTCTTCCTTGCTCGATCCGTCGCGAAACGAGCTGTTGCCAACGATCCGGGCGCCGGCGCATTTCCGATCACCGAGAAGCGTATTGACCAGCTGACGGGCCTGCATTTCGCTGTCGCGCACGGAATCCGTGACCCAGCGGCCATCGCGCAGGACTTGTATTTCGAAATTTTCGTGGGCCGACACGACTCGGGCCGTTCCCCGTGATTCTATGCCTCTACGCGACAAAAAGACCGTTTTTCAGCGGCCATGTCAGCCGTAATCCCCGTTAAGACATAACATGAACGTCGGCTGTACGCACGCCCTCTTGCATTCTATTGTGATCAGGCACGGTGCCTGTTCGCGCCCCTGCGTCCGGGACCGTAATCGTCAGAAAGTCCGAGACCGTCCAAGGGTCGTTAGGGTCATGGAACTGTTCTTCGTCCTGCTCGTCTTGTTGGTCGCCACCCGGGCCTTCGGCGAGGTCGCCGAACGTCTTGGTCAACCGGCGCTCGTCGGTGAACTGGTCTCGGGCGTCGTTCTCGGCGCCATCGTCGCGGCCAATGGCGATTTCTCACCGGCCCTCTCGGACCTGACGGAGGACCGCGTATTCGCCGCCATAACCGACCTCGGCGTTTTTTTCCTGATGCTGTTCGCCGGGATCGAAATGCAACCCAGCAAGATCCTGCAGTATTCCAAGGCCTCCTTGGTAGTCGCCGTCGGCGGAATGGTATTGCCGTTGGCGCTTGGCATCATGCTCGGCCTCGCTTTTCTCCCCGACTCCGACTTCCTGACCGCCCAGGTCCTTTTCGTCGGCACGGCACTTGCGATCACGGCGGTTCCGGCAACGGTGAAGATCCTCATCGACCTCGGTCGCCTGAATACGCCGGCCGGCCAGATCATCGTATCGGCCGCCGTTTTCGACGATGTTATCAGCCTGCTTCTGCTGGCCTGGCTGACGGCCCTGATCGGGGTCGGCGAAGCGCCGAGCCTCATTCAATTCGGCCTGCTCGGAATCAAGATCATCGCCTTTTTCGCGATCACCGTGGTTGTCGGCTTTTACGTATTCCCGTGGGGTGGAAAACTCCTCAAGCATCTAAAGGAAAAGGAGCTCGAGTTCAGCGCCATGCTGGTCGCCGCCCTGGCGTTTGCCGTTCTCGCCGAAGCGCTTGACCTTCATTTCATCGTGGGCGCCTTCGTTGCCGGCGTCTTTTTCGGCCGCACCACCATCGACCGAAAAACCTATGACAACGTCCGCAGCAAGATATCGGGAATGACCTTCGGCTTCCTGGCACCGATATTTTTCGCCTCCATCGGCCTCCACCTCAATGTCGATGCATTCGTCGAAGTCCCGTTTTTTCTCGTTGTGTTGGTCGTCGCCGCATTCGCCGGAAAGTTCCTGGGATCCGGCTTGGCTGCATACGTCTATGGCCTGCCTCGGACCGACGCTACGGCCGTCGGGATCGGTATGAGTGCGCGCGGCGCCGTCGAACTGGTCATCGCCAACATCGCCTTGCAGGCCGGTGTGTTCTCGCCGCCGGATGTCTCGTCCCCGGTCCTCGACAACCTGTTCTCGGCAGTCGTCATCATGGCGATCATTACGACGGTGGTGACACCGATTTTGCTTAAACGTGTCTATTCAGCGTGAGGGGCACTTGCCGGCGATTGCCGGTGCTCCGAGATCCGCCAAGCCGGAAATTCCATGACGAACTTCGATCCCGATCCCACCTGGCTCTCGACCTGGATCGTGGCGTCCATCTTCCGAATCAACTCGCCGACGATCGCCAGACCGAGTCCTTTTCCTTCGCGCAATTTCACGGCCGTGTCGGCGTCAAGGCGTTTATAGGGCTCAAAAATGATACCGATCTCACCGGGCGCCATGCCTATTCCGGTGTCACTTATGGTGACCTGAATTCCGCCGGAACTATTCACCGTCGCGGACACCCGCACCAAACCACGCGTGCGGTTATACTTGACGGCGTTGTTGAGCAGGTTGGTGAAGACACGCCAAAGCTCTTCCTCATTGGCCCACAGGCAATATCGGTCGTCGACAGTGAGATCGATTTCGACTTTCGACGGCACCGCCAGTGGGGCGAGTTCTTCACAAATCTCCCCCAGCAACTTGCTTAGCGAAACGACAACTGTCGGATCTTTCCGTTTATCCCCTGATTTTCCGGAAGCGATGAAGAACTCGTCTATCTCGTCCATCAGGCGGCGCCCCGCTTTTTCGACGGTTTTGAAGTATCCCTTCATTGCATCCAGGCTGTTTTCGGACCGTTGCAGGCCAATTCTCATTTCCGAGTAACCAATGATGGCGGTCAACAGGGACTGGATGTCATGCGCGCGTTTGGACCGCTCAAGCAACGTGGCTTGGTTGGTGAACGGAGCGTATTCGTTCGTAATATCGACATGCGCGACAACGGTATCTTCTTCCATGACGCTGACGACGCCCTTAAACCAGCGTTCCTTGTCGGGCGCATGACACGGGTAGACCATTTCGAACACCGGCTCATTTCTACGAAGTACCTTGCGGAGCCCACCCGCGAACGAGTCCGCCTGTTCCTTCTCGGCACCTTCGACACAGTTGCAGAGATGAAAATAAGACCTTGCCGCCGCGATTTCATCTCTCAAATGGAGAGCTTCCAAAAATTGCTGGTTTGGATCAGAAACCGAGGGCAACCGGCTTCATGTTCGGTTTCGGTCGTCGCTGCTTTGCCACTCCCGATGTAACGTATAGATCCCCGTGGCGACGATGATTGACGCGCCGATCCATGTCCAAGAGTCAGGAAACTGGCCGAAGACCAAAAACCCATAGAGAGTCGCCCAGATCAACAACGAATAATGCACCGGTGCGACAACCACGGCATCGGCAACATCGAGCGCCTTGATCACCAGGGTTTCGGCAATCGCCGCCAATACGGCCATGCCGATCAACAAGCCCAATTCCAGGCCCGTCGACAACGATTGCCATACGAACGGCAGAGGAATCGTCAAAATGGCGCTGCTGACCAGTGCCGTGTAGGCGACCGTCGTTACGATACGATCGGTTCGCGCAACGACCCGCGATATGATTTGACGGAGCGCGAACAGAAGGGCTGCCAAAAGAACGAGAAAGACCGCCGGATGAACGATGCCCATTCCCGGCTGGGTCACGATCAAGACCCCGACGAAGCCCAGCGCGACGGCGGTCCATCGGCGAATGCCCACGGCTTCCCGCAACACCAGGGCCGCGATCATCGTGACCAGAAAGGGCGCGACGAACGTCACGGCGACCGCGTCGGCTAGCGGGACAAAACGGATGGCAAAGACGAATAGGGATGCCGACCCGACGGCCATTACACCCCGGGCAATCTGAAGACCGGGCCGTCGCGTGTGCAGAATAACGCCGCCGCGCAATGCCAGGATCACCAGGATACCGATCAACAGGCCGAGTTGGCGCGACCAGACGATCTGCAGGGGATGCAGGGTTTCGGTCAGGTACTTGGCGATCGTGTCGACGGCGGCAAACAGGAACATGCCGCCTGACATGTAGATAATGCCCCATCTGTTGTTGGGCGGCTGTTTGGAAACGCGGGGGTTTCGAATGGTTACGTCTCCAATATGCTTTGCAGGGGTCCGTTTCCGACAATAATCCGGTCAGGATTTCCGCGCCAAGATTTGTCCGTTCTTGCAAGGGGCGAAAACAAAGCCCGCCCCGGTCGTTGGGGCGGGCTTCCTCTCCTCGTGTTCTATAGTGCCGGGCCTCGGCTCATCTTATCACCTCGGGCCCCATCAACAGGGTCGGCAGCCACGTGGCGAAGAACGGGATGTAGGTGACGACGATCAGGAAGCAGAGCAGGATACCCAACCACGGCAGGGCCGCCTTGACGACGCGCATCAAGGGCATGCCCGTTATGCCTGATGTGACGAACAGGTTGAGCCCCACCGGCGGCGTGATCATGCCGATCTCCATGTTGACGACCATGATGATGCCCAAGTGGATCGGGTCGATGCCGAGCTCCATGGCGATCGGGAACAGGATCGGTGCCATGATCAGCAGGATGGCCGACGGCTCCATGAAGTTGCCGGCGATCAGCAGGATGATGTTGACGATGATCAGGAACGACCAGTCCTGGAAACCGGCAGCGATGATCGCCTCGGTGATGGCATGCGGGATGCGCTCCGTGGTCAGTACATGGGCGAACAACATCGCGTTGCCGATGATGAACAGCAGCATGATCGTCACCTTGGCGCCCTCGGTCATGGTGTGAACCACGTCCTTGTGGGCGACGCAGCCGATCAGGACCTTGATCGGATTGCGTTCGACCTCGCCCCGTTTCAAGGGGCCGATGTCGCGATAGACGAAGATGGCGATGATGTAGGCGTAGACGGCGGCGACGGCAGCCGCTTCCGTCGGCGTGAAGGCACCGCCGTAGATGCCGCCCATGATGACCGCGATCAGCAACAAACCCCAGATCGCATCCTTGAAGGAATCGAAGAACTCGGAGCCGCCTGGAAACGGTTGGCGTGGCAGGTTCTTGATCCTGGCAGCGATGTAGATGGCGATCATCAGCATGGTGCCGGCCAGCAGTCCCGGCAACACGCCGGCCAGGAACATGCGCCCGACCGAGACTTCCGTCGCCGCCGCGTAGACGACCATGACGATCGACGGCGGGATCAGGATGCCGAGCGTGCCGGCGTTGGCGATGACGCCGGCGGCGAAGTCCTTGGAGTATCCCGACTGCACCATGCCGGCGATGACGATCGAGCCGATGGCGACGACGGTCGCCGGCGACGAGCCGGATACGGCGGCGAACAGCATGCAGGCCAGGACCGAGGCCATGGCCAGGCCGCCCGGGAACCAGCCGACGCAGTTGATGGCGAAACGGATCAGGCGCCTGGCGACGCCGCCGGTCGACAGGAAGGCCGATGACAGGACGAAGAACGGGATCGCCATCAGGGTGTAGTGGTGGTAGGTGTTGAAGAACTTCTCGGTCAGCGAGCCTAAGTCGTCACCGGAAAAGAAGACGATGGTCAGGATGCTCGACAGGCCGAGCGAAATGGCGATCGGCGTGCCGATGATGAGAAGTGCGAAAAGCGAGATGAACAGGAAGGCGATGGTCATTTCGGGCCCTCCCTGTCATCGGATCCTTTGAGCGAGTCCGGCGAGAACAAATCGGCGTCTTCCTTGGCCTCGCTGTCGGCGTAGGCTTCCAGGGCATCCTTGCCCTCGTCACCGATCATCAGACCGGTATGGGTGCCGGTGACGATCTGCCACATGGCGATCAGCAGGCGTAATATCACCAGGGAGAAACCGATGAGGACGACCGAATAGGGGATCCACAGCGACAGTTTTTGTTCTTCCTCGTGGTCGCCGAAGGGCATGGGGATGTCCTCGACTTCGATGCCGTAGGGATAGAGGACTTCCGAGATCTGCGCCCAGCCGCCGTACAGCAACAGGCCCGCATAGGTGATGCCGGCGAGGGCGGCGATGAGCCCCAGGATCCGCTGCGTTGGATTGGGAAACAGTTTGACGATGACATCGACGCCGATGTGGCTGTGGATGCGGATGCCCCAGGAGATACCGAGGATGACCAGCCAGGCGAACAGGAACGTGGTGATTTCGAGGGCGGCGATCCAGCCCGAGTTGAAAACATAACGCGCGACGACCTGCGTGAAGGTCACGAGCGTCATGGCGGCGAGGAGGAAGGCCAACAGGCCTTCCTCCGCCTTGTGCAGGATGTGCACGACTTTCGTAAACATCGGTCTGAACCGCCTCCCCTCTCAGACGAACTAAGCCTTATGTGTTGAAGGCCTTACTTGTTGAAGGATTGTGCCGCCTGCAGCAGGTCGGCGCCAATCTGTTTCTCGAACTTCTTCCAGACCGGCTGCATGGCTTCTTTCCATGCCTGGCGCTGGCCTGCGTCCAGGGTGCGGACGGTGCCCTTGGCATCCAGGATCTTCTGGCGGTTTTCCAGGTTCAGCTTGCGTGCCAAGCCGTTTCGGTCGGCGGTGACTTCGGCCATGATGGCTTCGAGTTCGCTGCGGATATCAGCCGGCAGGCCTTTCCAGAAGCGCCCCGAAACGATGACCGCGTAGTCGATGATGCCGTGGTTGGTTTCGGTGACGCCGTCCTGAACCTCGAAGAACTTCTTCGAGTAGATGTTCGACCAGGTGTTTTCCTGACCGTCGACAACGCCGGTCTGCAGGGCGCCATAGACCTCTTTGAAGGCCATCTTCTGCGGCGTCGCGCCGAGTTGCTTGAACTGGGCGACGAGGACGTCGGACTGCTGGACGCGGAACTTCAGGCCCTCGGCGTCGCCGGGTGCGACCAGCGGCTTGTTGGCCGACATCTGCTTGAGGCCGTTGTGCCAGTAGGCGAGGCCGAGGATGCCCTTCTTGGACATGGAATTGAGAATGGCCTTGCCGTGTTCAGATTCCTGGAAGGAGTTGACCGCTTCCATGTTGTCGAACAGGAACGGCAGGTCGTAGATACGGAATTTCTTGGTGAAGGTCTCGAATTTCGATAGCGACGGTGCACCCATCTGCACCGACTTGCCTTTGGCGAGTTCGATCAGGATTTGCTTGTCGTCGAACAACTGACCGCCCGGATAGACCTCGACCCGGACCTTGCCCTTCATCCGTTCGTTGACCCGTTTGGCGAATTCATCCGCCGCCAGGTATTTCGGGTGCTTGGTCCCGGACGTCACGTGACTGAATTTGATGACGATTTCCTCAGCCTGGACGGCGGACATCGAGGTGGGCCCCGCAAAGATGGCCGTCGCAACCGCCGCGGCGGTCAGTAGTTTAAGAACGCGCATAAGATCCTCTCCCTTTGCTGTGTTCAAACGTGAGTAGCCGTGTTGCCGCGCCCGCTTACGACCGGCGCGGTCTGAGGAGGTATGCGCAAAGGGCATGCCAGTTCTGCTTTTTCGGCATGGATTGGGGTTAGACGATTGGATTCACGAAGGAAATCCCCGCCAGCGGACTTGTGCCGTGGATTCAAAAGGAACACTTCTTGTGCGGATTTCCGCACACCCGAGTGTGTGGGTGTGCGGAAATCCACCCAGTCCGGCGGATCACCCCGTCGCGCATCAATTTACAACGTGAAGACCCTTGGTTCCGGAATGCAATTGGTGAGACCGTAACCGTCGGTTTCAGACCCACAACGGCCCTCGACGTCTCCCTGCGAGCGGGCTCGTCACTTCCGATCGTGGGCGTTCATTCCCGTTCGACCAGAAGCCTGTTCATCGATCGACTTCCCGGGATCGGAGAGACAGAGCAGAGGGGCGGGGCTCAACAAACCGAAGCCAACTGAACGTCCCCGTTCGACGATACGTGTGTGGCCAGTCGGATCCTAAGGGACGGTTGCCTGCCGTTTGTGCAAACACCCGTGATTTGGGCGCGAACTGGTAAAACTGATCAACCTCAGGGTCGAGCATAGAAACGAACTGGGCGACGCCAATGAGGTTCTCGATTTCGCCGTCGTGACCATGCGTCGGATAGATCAATCTCAGAATACGAATGGCTTGGCCTCTCTTGTGAGGTCTCATTTTTTCGACGTTCGGATAGTGGGTCATCGACAAGACATGAGGCCGGCGGGTGCTCACGATGATGCGGTAGGCCTCTCGCCAAAAATCCTGCCCCGGTCCAAAATCCAGACTCTCGAGGTTCTTACCGGTCGGCTCGAAACCAAGGCCGTCACAGATACCCGTTCCGACGAACCTGAACGTAAATGTTGGAAATCCCTCGTCTCGCGCCACCCTCAAAACGTAAACCCACGGGGCGATCGCGTAGATTCGCATCAAATCAATGTCATCGTATCGAATGCTCCCCGACCAAGATTGAATCCGCGCCATGTACTCGCGGAATTCACTGTACGGGGTTGTGTCTAAAGTTTTGTTATCCATCGCCAATCTCCAAATCCTGGAGGACTCACGGCAGTTCCTTCGTGGTCGGCAGCGTGAACGAGAACGTGCTGCCCTTGCCCGGTTCACTTTCCACCCAAATCTTTCCATGGTTCTTTTCGATCAAATCGGCGCACAACGGAAGGCCCAGACCCGTGCCCTTTTCTCCAGCCGTCCCGTCGGTCGACGTCTTATGATCCAATTCGAAGACGTGTCTCGAGATCTTGTTCGACATTCCGACCCCGACGTCCGCAACCGAAACTTCGACCGTCCCCCTCTGTCGTGAAGCGGAAATGGAGATTTCTCCGCCTTCAAGGGAGAATTTCAATGCGTTGTCGACCAAGTTGCGGACAACCGTTTGGACCATGTCTGGGTCTGCCCAGGCGCGGCAATCGACGATCTTGTTGTTAAGGGCAATACCCTTTTTCGATGCGGCGGGTTGGCATAGGTCGAAGCACGCGTTCACCAGCTCGCCGACATCGATATCGGCCGGCTGGATGGTCACCGCTTCCATCTGCACGCGCGACCATTCGAGGAGGTTTTCGACCAACTGAAATACTTTTTTGGCAGCTGCGTTGAGACTGCCCGCCTGTTCAACGAGCGTTTCCTTGCTCAACGTGTCGGCCATCATGTTCATGACCTCCGTCATGCTGACAAGTGTGGTAAAAGGGCTGCGCAGATCGTGGGCAATAATCGAAAAGAAGGTATTCTTGACGTTGATTTCCTTCTCGAGCCGCTCGCGCAACTTGGCCTCGTTGTTTGCGAACGCGACCAGGTCGTCGGCCTGGGTTTCAAGCTGACGTTTGGCGAAACCCATTTCGAGAACGTTGCGTTCGAGTTGCCGGTTCGTATCGGATAACGCGTTCGTCTTTTTCCTGAGTTCGCGGGTTCTCTCGCCAACGAGCCGTTCCAGCTTTTTGACTTCGGACACATCGTGGATCGTGCCGCGGATACAATTCCGCCCACCGAAATCAACGAGTTCCAAAACGACGCGGGAGAGAAACTGATACCCGTCGATTCTTTGGTGCATCCAATTGAAGCTGTGTGTTCTCTTCGTCATGGCCAAATCGAGCATCTCATTGGCCTTTTCAAAGGAGCTTTTGCCATCGGGTTGTCTGTCCGGAGAGACATCGGCTGGATGCAAGGTCGAAAAGTTCGTCTTTTCGGAGTGTCCCATCAAGCGGTAGTAGGCCTGGTTGCAATCGAGGAAACTGCCGCCATGATCGATGAGGACCGTCGCCACTTCTGCCGTATCGAACAGCCAACGGTAATCGGCGAGCCTTTGCTCCAGCCACTCGATACGCTGCTTCAAGGGTTGCTCGCTTTCGCCGAACTTCTCGCGGAATTGTCCGTGAAAATCCGGGGGTTCGAACGGGGGTGATGAAATGCCCGACTGAAGTCCGCTGAGGGACCTGGGCCCTTCTTTAATGCGGCAGATTTCGTCAATTATTGTCATTGAGAAGATCCTTTTAGTCGGTCGGACGCCTGGTCACTACACCACGGGTCAGCCTTCTCTTAGATACGAAGGTACCACCAAGACGCTCTGTTTTCTGCTGATCGAAGGTATATCTGTCGCGTGGCATTGGTATGGGGTGGTTAGATAACCCCGTTCAGCAGGAAATCACCGTGTCTCGAACGCTTGCCATCAGCCAACAGTCGGCCTGAAATGTGAATCCCCCTATTCGGCTCTACGAAGACACACTTCGATCACATTTCCATTGCCGGCGCTTGGGGGGAGATGGCGGCTGATCGGCTCGATGGGCGTCACCGTCTGGTCTTCGGAAAGAGCCGCCAATCGGGAAATCTGGAACCGTCGGTGTCGGGAAATACGAGCCACGGCAACGGGCCGGCGACGAGGCAGAACCGCTAAATCCTCACTTTGTGTATCAACTCACCCGGTCGACCGGTAGTCCTCGCCGCGCAGACCGTATTTCGCCAATTTGTCGTAAAAGGTCTTGCGCGGGATCGACAGGTTTTCGCAGGCCTGCGTTACGTTTCCCCCGGTCCGTTTCAGCGCGGCATCGATCAAATGCCGTTCGAAATGCTCGACCTGTTCGGTCAAGGGGCCGCTGGCGATCGGTGGCGGCGCCGACCTGCCGTCGACCATTTCCAGCGGCGGTAGGCCGAGCACGAACCGTTCGGCCGCGTTGCGCAGTTCCCGAACGTTGCCCCGCCATTCATGGCTCATCAGGGCCTCCGTCAAGCGTGGGTCGACGTCGGGGACCGGCCGTCGGTGGCGGTCGGCCGAAAGTTCGACGAAGTGCTGGAACAGATGGGGCACATCCTCCAAACGTTCGCGCAACGACGGCAGGCTCACGGAAATCACGTTTAAGCGATAGTACAGGTCCTCGCGGAACCGACCCTCGTTGCTGGCGGCCAAAAGGTCGACCTTGGTCGCGGCGATGGTCCTCGCGTTGATGGGCACGGAGCGGTTGCCGCCCAGCGGTTCGACCGTCCTTTCCTGCAGCACCCGGAGCAGGCCGACCTGAAGCTCACCCGGCATGCTCTCGATCTCATCGAGAAAGACGGTGCCGCCGGCGGCATACTCGAACTTCCCGACCCGTTTCTTTCCGGCGCCGGTGAAGGCGCCGGCATCGTGACCGAACAGTTCGCTTTCGATCAACGTTTCCGGCAAGGCACCGCAGTTGATGGCAACGAAGGGGTGCTTCTTCCGATGGCTGAAATCGTGGAGGCAGCGGGCCACCAGTTCCTTGCCCGATCCGGTTTCGCCCAAAATCAGAACATCGGCATCGGTATCGGCGAGGGCCGCGATCTGGCTGCGAAGCGCGTTCATTGGCGCCGACGGTCCGAGCAGCACGTTTTCGAGCGCCGAGCGTCCGCTCACTTCGTCCCGCAACCGGCGGTTCTCCAGAACGAGCCGCCGTTTTTCGGCGGCCCGGGAAACGGTGTCGACGAAGCGGTCCGTATCGAAAGGCTTTTCCAGGAAATCGAAGGCGCCGTTGCGCATCGCGTCCACCGCCATCTCGATGTCGCCGTGACCGGTCATCAGGACAAC
>Ga0056133_10000001_pt1 | contig 56157 bp, 57 predicted proteins | sample WorMetGr2BELIZE1_FD_67351 | JGI IMG/M metagenome (GOLD analysis project Ga0056133, IMG submission 67351) | Marine gutless worms symbiont microbial communities from Max Planck institute for Marine Microbiology, Germany - Inanidrilus... ... | reverse complement strand
GTTATCGAAGTCGACCTCGACCCGCCGGGGCCCGGCGAGGTTCTCGTCGAGATGAAGGCGGCCGGCGTCTGCCATTCGGATCTGTCGATCGTCAACGGCTCGCGGCCGAAGGTGACCCCCTTGGTCCTCGGCCACGAGGCGGCCGGCGTCGTCGCCGAGGTCGGTGAAGGGGTCCAAAAGTTCAAGACCGGCGATCACGTGGTCTTCCTATTCGTGCCATCATGCGGTCACTGCGCCCCCTGCATGTCTGGCCGCCCCGTGCTTTGCGAACCCGGGTTCGAGGCCAATTCGGCTGGCACCTTGATGTCGGGCGCCAAACGGTTGTCGCGGAACGGGCAACCAATCGATCACCAGGTCGGTGTGTCGTGTTTCGCCGAATATGCGGTCGCTTCCGAATTGTCGCTGATCAAGATCGATAGCAGCCTGCCTTTGCACGAGGCGGCATTGTTCAGTTGCGCAGTGGTCACTGGCGCCGGCGCCGTCCTCAATACGGCCGAGATGCCATCGGGTGCCACGGCGACCATCGTCGGTCTCGGCGGCGTCGGATTGAACGCGCTTCTCGCTGCCAAGATGCTCGGTGCCGAACGCATTGTGGCCGTCGACCCGCTCGACCATAAACTGGCCCTGGCCCGGCAGCTCGGCGCCACCGACACCTTCAACGCCAGTGATCCCGATTGCGTCGACAACGTGCGCGATGTCACCGGCGGCGGTACCGATTATGCCTTCGAAGCCGTCGGCAACGTCGAAGCCATGGACCTCGCCTATCGGATGACCCGGCGAGGCGGCACCACGGTCAGCGTCGGATTGAGTCACCCTGAACACGACTTCGCGCTCAAGCATGTCAGCCTGGTCGCCGAGGAACGTACGGTCAAAGGCAGTTACATGGGGTCTTGTGTGCCGGTCCGCGACATACCGCGCCTGATTGGTCTCTACCAAAACGGCTTGCTGCCGATCGATAAGCTGATTTCCGAACGTATCGAACTGGCCAACATCAACGAAGCCTTCGACAAACTGGATGCCGGCGACACGATCCGCCAGATCATTACCTTTTGAGGGGAGCTTGGTGACATGATCGCCGTGATTTTCGAAGTCCGCCCGAAACCGGACCGGACGGACCGCTATTTCGAACTGGCCGCCGCGCTCCGCGATGAACTCGAGCAGACCGACGGCTTCCTGTCCGTGGAACGTTTCCAGAGCCTGACCGACGACGAAAAGTTCCTGTCGATCTCCTTCTGGCGGGACCGTGACGCCGTTGAAACATGGTACGCCCATGCCGGCCATGCGTTCGCCCAGGAGGAAGGCCGCACCGACGTCTTCGCGGACTACCGCATCCGTGTCGCCGAGGTGTTCAGGGATTACGACATGGTGGCGGACCGGCCGGGCTGATCGGGGTCAAGTTCGCCACCACTGTGACAGCTTCCGTCAATCAGAGGTGGTGAGGGCGCGCATCGCTAAAATGGGACCTTGTGGTCCATGGGCGTTCCGGCGGAATCGCGGTGAAACTCGTTTCGCCGAAAAAACGTTAGTGAAACAAGACCGTAATCAACCTGACCGTTGCCCGACCGGAAAAAACCGAGTAAAAAGTGCGGTCAAGGCGCCACGACTTCAAGGCTTGCCAGATTTGGGTGACGAAGCTACCGAGTATTCCCCCCTGTGAATTGTCGATCCACGAAATTGTTGCTGCCTGATTAAGTGCGTTCGCGCATGAATAACGTAACGACTATAGGAAACTGAAATGCCGACAGGTATCGTCAAATGGTTTAACGCCACCAAGGGTTATGGGTTCATCGTTCCCGACGATGGAGGCAAGGACGCATTCGTCCATATCACCGCAGTCGAGCGGGCCGGCCTCAAGGAACTCCGCGAAGGCCAAAAGCTCGAATACGAACTGGTGGCCGGCCGCAACGGCAAGGAAGCCGCCGACAATATCGTCGCCCTCGACTGACTCCGCGACGGGCCGGGCAAGCCGGCTACATAGGGTTTTTGATAGGAACCGGGATCATCCGGTTCCTATCCACCCTGTTTTTGCCTCGCGGCCATGTGCAAACCGCTTGACCCGCTCGCGAGGAATCTCCACATTGAAGACGTTCCACGGGGCGCCCCGCTAGGGGGCTGAGAGTCCGCCGGTACCGACAAATACGCAACGCGGTGACCCGTCGAACCTGATCCGGGTCACGCCGGCGTAGGAATCGGAACAACCGGGCATCCGCCCAATCCCGAACAACCGACGCATCCCCCCGGATCTCCGTAATGCTGGACAAAGGAGATCCCGAGATGAACGTAATTCGCAAACCGGAAACCTCAAGCATCACCACCGGCCCTCTGCCGGCCAGCCGTAAGGTCTATTCGAACGGCGAGGTCCATCCGGACATCCGCGTGCCCATGCGCGAGATTGCGCTCCATGAGTCGGCGAACGAGGCGCCGCTTGTGGTCTATGATACGTCGGGACCCTATACGGACCCGGCGATCACCATCGATCTGGAATCCGGCCTGCCGCGTATCCGCGAAGACTGGATCCGGGGCCGTGGCGACGTCGAGGAATACGAGGGCCGCGAGGTCAAGCCGGAGGACAACGGCAACATCCCGGCCGACAAGCTGGTCGCCGAGTTCCCCAACAAACGCCGGCCGCTCAGGGCCAGGAACGGGGGTGCGGTCAGCCAATACCATTACGCCCGCGAAGGCATCATCACGCCGGAGATGGAGTTCGTCGCCATCCGCGAGAACATGCTGCGCGAGCACGACCCGGAGACGGCGAAAAAGATCCGCGAGGATGCCGAGAGTTTCGGCGCCGAAATCCCCGACTGGGTAACGCCCGAGTTCGTGCGCTCAGAGGTCGCCCGCGGCCGCGCCGTGATCCCGGCCAACATCAACCACCCGGAAACGGAGCCGATGATCATCGGCCGCAATTTCCTGGTCAAGATCAACGCCAACATCGGCAACTCGCCGGTCACGTCTTCGGTCGCCGAAGAGGTCGAGAAGATGGTGTGGGCGACGCGCTGGGGTGCGGACACGGTCATGGACCTGTCCACGGGGCGCAACATCCACAACATCCGCGAATGGATCCTGCGCAACTCGCCGGTGCCCATCGGCACGGTGCCGATCTACCAGGCCCTCGAAAAGGTCGAGCGGGCCGAGGACCTGACCTGGGAGCTTTACCGCGACACCATCATCGAGCAGTGCGAACAAGGCGTCGATTACTTCACCATCCACGCCGGCGTCCGCCTCAAGCACATCCACCTGACCGCGGATCGGGTCACCGGCATCGTCTCGCGCGGCGGCTCGGTGATGGCCAAGTGGTGCCTAGCGCACCATAAGGAGAGCTTCCTCTGGGACAACTTCGAGGAACTCTGCGACATCATGCGCCAGTACGATGTCGCCTTCTCCCTGGGTGACGGGTTCCGGCCCGGCTCGACGGCGGACGCCAACGACGCCGCGCAGTTCGCCGAACTGGAGAGCATCGGCGAGTTGGCCCATGTCGCCTGGGAGAAGGGCTGCCAGGTCTTCATTGAGGGCCCCGGCCACGTGCCCATGCACAAGATCAAGGTCAATATGGAGAAGCAGCTCGACTGCTGCGCGGAGGCCCCCTTCTACACGTTGGGCCCGTTGGTCACCGACATCGCACCCGGCTACGACCACATCACATCCGGCATCGGGGCAGCGATGATCGGCTGGTACGGCTGCGCCATGCTCTGCTACGTGACGCCGAAGGAGCATTTGGGCCTACCCGACAAGGAGGACGTCCGCGAGGGCGTCATCACCTATAAGATCGCGGCCCATGCCGCCGACATGGCCAAGGGCCATCCCGGCGCCTGTGCCCGGGACGATGCGCTCAGTCGGGCACGCTTCGAGTTCCGCTGGGAGGACCAGTTCAATCTCGGCCTCGACCCGGACCGCGCCAAAGACTTCCACGACCAGACCTTGCCGAAAGAGGCCCACAAAGTGGCGCACTTCTGCTCCATGTGCGGGCCCAAGTTCTGCGCCATGGAAATCACCAACCAGGTCCGCGAATATGCCGAAAGCGGCATGGCCGAGATGTCGGAGAAGTTCCTCGAGGAAGGCGGCGAGATCTACAAGGAGGATTACGCCGACAAAGTCTCCCAGGCGGGCGGAGACGACTAGGGTACCGCTCTCCCGTTTGGATTATCAGGGTTCGAAGGCGGGGCGGAGGTATTCGCCCCGCCGGTCGCCAAAGACCCTATACCTTCTGCACCTCGAAATAGAGCAGGGCGTGATCGGAGTAGGCCTTGGCCCAGGCCGTCCGGGCGGCCTTGGTCGCCTCATCCGTCCAGCCCGACACCCGGATCGGCTTACCTGAAAACCTCTTGAACGCGAGATGGTTGGCGGCGACGACGTGATCCAGGTTGCTCTCGCCGATGCTCTTGCTCCAATAGGTATTCTCGTAGGTTTTCTCCAAGAGCGTCATGTCGACGAACCCGGCGTCCGTGCGCAACTCCTCGATCTCGCGTTCGCCGGCGATCACGTCGTCGACTTCCCGGACGCTGCGCCGAGGGTTGCGGCGATTGGCACGCCGGGCGTCGCCGTACTTCATCCCCATGGTGTTCATGTCGCCCATGAAGATGTAGTTGGCCTTGCCGCCCGCGGCCTTGTCCAAGGTATCGCGGAACGCCAAAGCCCTCTGCGTCATCGCCGCACGGAGGCCGAACCCTTTCGGGTCGGGCATGCTTTTCACGTGCAGGAACAGCAGCGGATAGTATTCTCCGTCCACGTAAGGTGTCAGCATCATGCCGGGGCGCAGCTTGTCCTGGCTTTCCTTGAACTCGGACTTCTGTGTGGCGAATGTCTGCAGATTTTTGTGCACGCCGATCAGGATTTCCTGGACCTGCGGGCCCTCCGTAATGAAAAACCGATGGTCCGGCATGGTCTCGACCAGATGCCGGAAGACGACGTTGCTTTTGATCTCGTAGAGAGCGACGACATCGGCCTTTTGCGCGGCGATCAGATCGACGATCGGTTGGATCGGTTTCTTGGGCTTTTTGGTCCTTCTATCCTTGGCGCCGAAATGTTCGACATTCCAAGACAGCACGGAAAATGCTTTGGCCATCACTCCCCTCCCGTGATCCGTTCCCTTCGAAGGCGGTCATCAGGATAACATAGGGAGATTGAGGGCTATGTGAAAATACAATCTAAGGAACGCCCCGCGGACCGCCGTCGTTCCTGCTTCGGCGAGCAGATCGGGTGGGCGCTCAGGCGGCGTAGGTCCCCACCACCACCTCGTCCCATTCGATCCCGATACCGGGGCGGTCCGGCGCCGTGACGGTACCGTCGGCGGCGGGGTGCAAGGGGTCGGCCAGGACCGGCCCCGCCCAATCGACGTATTCGAGCCAGTGCCGGGTCGGCGCCGTGACCAGCAGATGGGCGCTGACCTCCGGATAGAGATGGGACGACAGCGGCAAGCCGCATCCGTCGGCAAGCCCCTGCGCCCGCAGCCATCCGGTAACGCCGCCGATCTTGCCAGCGTCCGCCATGAAGAAGTCGCAAGCTCCGGCGTCGAGCGCCTTCTCCATGTCATGAGGCCCCCAGCAGTTCTCACCGATCTGAATGGGCAGGCGCGCCTTTTTGCGGACCCTGGCGCATCCCGCGTAGTCATCAAAACGCACCGGTTCCTCGATCCATTCGATGTCCTCACCCTCCAGCATACGCACCCGGACCTCCGCCTCGGCCGGCGACAGGCATTGATTGTAATCGGTCATCACCCGGACATCGTCGCCGACAGCCTTACGGACGGCCTGGTAGGCGCGACGATCGTCGCGGGCATCGGCATATCCGAGGCGCAGCTTGATGGCCGAGAACCCGGGTTCCGCCAACTCCACGGCTTCGGCGGCCAGAGCATCGGGTCCGGAGAGCGCGAGACCGTTCGAATTGTAGGCCCGGAGCGGCGACGGCTCGGCGCCGAGTAATGTCACCAAGGGAACTCCATGGAACTTGGCCGACGCATCCCACAACGCCTGGTCGATGCCGGCCAGGGCCATGAGGGCGATACCCTGAGCGCCCAACAAACGAAGGCGGCCGCGCAGTTTTTCCTCGACGACCACCGGCGCCAGGGGGTCGCCTTCGATCATTTCCGCCAGGCTTTCGAGCATGGCGGCGACCGGGGTCAGGGCAAAGGCGCCGTAGGTAAAGATATAGGCCCGCCCGGTTATGCCGGCGTCTGTCTCGACATCGATCAGGACCAACGGTGCCGCCGTTACGCTGCCGCCACCGGTCCGCATCGGCCGGGCCATCGGCACGATCACCGGGCGCGCACGCAATCCTCGGATTCTCGGTAGTTCGCCAGCAACCACGGCATCTGCCCTCCCAACTCGATACGCGGCTCAGAACCCGAGCAAGGTAGTCGCAAAGATGACCCGTTCGCAAGTTGGCCAGCAACCAAGGAATACCGTATTTCTTATAAGAGTAACGTGTTTCGAAGTTTCTCCATCTTTAGTTAACATCCATCAAGGCGAGTTTGCAGCGATCGGTTTTTATTGTGGCTGGGATGATGATGCCGGGTCATCTCGAAGAGGGTTCACGTCTCGGGCAAAAATTGTGGGTAAGTGAAGTTTTTTTTATTTCGATGCTCCTCAATTTTCTGTGATGTTCCATGTCTATAAAGCGTAATTAATTTGCATTAGACTTCGGGAATTCGGGGGAGATCGGAAGAAGGAATTGCCAACACGGAAAATGGGGGCGTTTTCCGTCCATTGCACGCAATACCGTAAACGGCTCGGCCGTACGGAAGGCGTAGGTCGAGGAGAACAACCCCATGAATATTTCAACCAAGCTCCCTATCACCATTGCCGCTTTAGCGCTCGTATCGATCATCGCGACAAGCGTCCTCGCCCTGATTCGAGGTGAGGAAGCGTTGGAGCAAGCGGCATTCGAAAAATTGGTCGCCGTCCAACAAAGCCGTACCCACGAGATCAACGGATATCTCCGCAACATCAAGGAGGATATCCAGAACATGGCCGAGAACGGCATGGTTGTAACCTCGGCTCTCGACTTCCAGTATACCTTCGAGTTCACCAAGGGCGGCCTGCCCAAACTCCGCGAACTGTTCGTCGAGAAGAACCCGCACCCGGAAGGCGAGCGCCACAAACTTCTCAAATCGGGCCGTTCGAAATACTCGAAGACCCATGCCGAATATCACCCGATCCTGGCCAAATTCCTGGAGCGGCGTGGTTACAACGACCTGTATCTGGTCGATGCCAACGGCAACGTCGTCTACAGCGCCTACAAGGGCGATGACTACGCGACCAATCTGATCGAGGGCAAGTGGAAGGACAGCAATCTGGCAGACGTGTTCAAGGTTATCCGCGACAATCCAAAACCCGGTTTTGTCGCGCTGTCGGATTTCGAGCCCTACGGCCCGAGCCAGGGCGCGCCGGCCAGTTTCATCGGAGCCGCCATGCTCGATGGCGACAATTTCCTGGGTGCTTTCATCACGCAGATGCCGGTGGCGCGAACCAACGAAATTATGCAGAACGCGGCCGGAATGGGCGAAACAGGGGAGTCCTTCCTTGTCGGGTCGGATTTCCTGATGCGCACGGATTCCCGTTTCTCCAAGGATCCGACGATCCTCAAACAGAAGGTGGAAACGGAGCCGGTAAAACGCGCCTTGGCCGGCGAAAGCGGTATCATGACGGCCGCCAACCACAAGGGCGTCGAAGTCCTTTCTGCTTTCGGGTTGACGGAGTTCCTCGGCCTCAAGTGGGCGACGATCGCCGAGATCGAAATAGCCGAAGTGGACCTGCCGGTCGTCTCGTTACGCAATGCCACTTTCCTGGCCGGCGCGATTTTGCTGATCGTTGTCGGTGCAGCAGGCTTTTTCCTGGCGCGCGGTTTGACCGGTCCCATCGGCGGCATGGTCGCGACCATGGGCCGCCTCGCCGATGGAGATCATGAAGTGGACATTCCGGCCAAGGACCGCCACGACGAAATCGGCGAAATGGCCAATGCCGTGCAGGTGTTCAAGGACAATGCCGTCCGTGCGGTCGAAATGGAAGCGGAACAGGCCGAGCGCGAACGCCAGGCCGAGGAAGAGAAACGTCGCATGATGGCGCAAATTGCCACCGATTTCGAAACCACGGTGGGCCACGTGATCGAAGGCGTCACCACGGCGACCAAGGACCTACAAACCTCCGCCTGTTCTCTCTCGACAGTCGCCGAACGGACATCCCACCAGGCGACGACTGTGGCCGCTGCGTCAGAGGAAGCAACCGTCAACGTCCAGACCGTAGCCGCGGCTGCGGAGCAACTGGCCAGTTCGGAATCCGAGATATCGTCGCAAGTCCATAGGTCGTCGACAGTCGCCGACGCGGCAGCTGATCAGGCATCGCAGACCCAGAAGACCGTTCGCGAAATGGTCGGCGCCGTCGAGCAGATCGGCGACGTCATTGAATTGATCACCGATATTGCCGAACAGACCAACCTACTGGCGCTCAATGCCACCATCGAAGCGGCGCGGGCCGGCGACGCCGGCAAGGGATTCGCTGTCGTCGCCTCCGAAGTCAAGAACCTGGCCAATCAGACGGCCAAGGCAACCGATGATATCCGTTCGCAGATCGCCAACGTGCAGTCGGTCACCAATGAAGCGGCCGACGCCATCGCCCGGATCAATGAAACGATCGTACAGATCGACGAGATCGCGGGCTCAATCGCGGCCGCCGTCGAACAGCAAACAGCGGCGACCCAAGAAATCGCGCGAAACGTCGAACAGGCGGCGGCGGGAACCCGTGAAGTCTCGTCAAGCATCGGTAGCGTAACGGAAGCGGCGGGTGAAACCGGCGTTTCGGCCGGCCAGATCCGCACCGCCGCCGAGAAATTATCCGCCGATGCCGATCATCTTCGCGCCGAGGTTGGTAGCTTCCTGGCGGAGATCAGGAGATAATCCGAGCCCCTTTTCTTTCCTGATGCGATGGCGTATCAGTCCTGCCATGACTGATACCCACGCAGATCGCATCTTGATCGTCGATTTCGGCTCTCAGGTGACCCAATTGATCGCGCGCCGGGTCCGCGAGTCCGGCGTCTATTGCGAAATCCAACCGTTCCAGAACGTCGACGAAAACTCGATCCGCGCCTTCGGTCCGAAAGGCGTTGTGCTGTCGGGCGGCCCGGCCTCGGTGACCGAAGCGACGACGCCGCGGGCACCGGAAGGTTTGTTTACCGGCGATTTGGGATTGCCGGTTCTCGCCATCTGTTACGGCGAACAGACCATGGTCGCCCAGATGGGTGGCGACGTCGTGCCGTCCCAGCACCGTGAATTCGGTCGCGCCATCGTCGACGTCACCGGTTCCTGCGCCCTGTTCGACGGCGTCTGGCAGACCGGTGACCGGCACCAGGTGTGGATGAGCCACGGCGATCGCATCGACTGCATCCCCGACAACTTCGAGATCGTCGCCGTCACCGACAGCGCACCGTTTGCCGCCATCGCTGACGACAACCGGCGCCTCTACGGTGTGCAGTTCCATCCCGAGGTTGTTCATACACCCGACGGCGCCCGCCTGCTCTCCAACTTCACGCACAAGGTCTGCGGCTGCGGCGGCGACTGGACCATGGCCGCCTTCAAGGACGAGACGATCCAGAAGGTCCGTGATCAGGTCGGCGACGGCAAAGTGATCTGCGGGCTCTCGGGCGGTGTCGACTCGTCCGTTGTCGCCGTTCTGCTGCACGAGGCGATTGGCGACCAGTTGACCTGCGTGTTTGTCGATCACGGCCTGATGCGGCTCGACGAACCCGAACAGGTGGTCTCACTGTTCCGCGATCACTACAACATTCCACTGATCCACAAGGACGCCTCCGACCTGTTTCTCGGCGCGCTCGAGGGCCTCACCGATCCGGAGAAGAAGCGCAAGACCATCGGCGGGCTGTTCATCGACGTCTTCGAGGAAGAGGCGAACAAGATCGGGGATGCACGGTTCCTGGCCCAGGGCACGCTCTATCCGGACGTCATCGAGAGCGTGTCCTTCACCGGCGGCCCGAGCGTCACCATCAAGTCGCACCACAACGTCGGCGGACTGCCGGAACGCATGAACATGGAGCTGGTCGAGCCGTTACGCGAGCTTTTCAAGGATGAGGTCCGCGCCCTTGGCCGCGAACTCGGTCTGCCCGACGCCTTCGTCGGCCGCCACCCCTTCCCCGGGCCGGGCTTAGCCATCCGTATCCCCGGTCAGCCGATCACCCGCGAGAAGCTCGATATCCTTAGGAAAGCCGATGCGATCTACCGCGAGGAGATCGAAACCGCTGGATTGTACGATGCCATCTGGCAGGCCTTCGCGGTCTTGTTGCCGGTTCAGACGGTCGGCGTGATGGGTGACGCGCGGACCTACGACTACGCCTGTGCACTTCGCGCCGTCACTTCGACCGACGGCATGACCGCGGACTATTTCCATTTCGACCATGACTTCCTGAGCCGTACGGCAAATCGTATAATCAACGAGGTTCAGGGCATCAACCGGGTGACCTACGACGTGACGTCGAAGCCGCCCGGCACCATCGAATGGGAGTGAGGCGGAGGTCTTATGTCGCACGAGTCCCCGGAGCAGCGCGGTGAGCGGTTTGATCTCTCGACCGTCAAGGTGTTCATCAACGGGGAAGAGAGGCCCCTGCTCAATGTATCTTCGAGCGGCGTCCTCATCGACGATGCCCCGCCCGGCTTGGTTGTCGGCGCGCCTTGCGAAGTGGTGCTGAAAGTACAGGCCCTCGGCAAATGGGTTCCGACGTCGGTTATGGGTGTGGTCAAACGGATTCCAGCCGACGGACAGGTGGCCATCCAATACGCGACCCCGGGAAAGACCTGGAAAACGCTGCTCAACATCCTCAACAAACGGCGACATACCGCGGCCGATTGATCCGACTTTCCCACGACGGCGTTGTTTCTATCAGAACGGTGTTTCCATAGTCGACGGGACCTTGTCGGGTCCACCGACAACCATCATCTTGATCATATCGGTCAGTGGAGGAGAACGAACCGCATGACACAAGCAGTCAAGATCAAGGATGCCCTCATGTCGACGGAAGTCCTTTTGGGCCGGACGCCGGATACGCCGGACGGAGACGTCGAAAAGGCCTTCGCGACGATTGCGCAATCCCGGGAGTCGGGGATTTACGCTGGGAGTTTTCAAGGCCGGAGCGCCTGGGAGCGCCACCCCAATGGCGACGAATTAGTGCAAGTCATCGACGGCATGGCGACCGTCACGGTCATCGTTGACGGCGAGCACCACGTTCTCGAGATGACGCGGGGCATGGTAACGATGATACCGAAGGGTTGCTGGCATCGGTTCGACGTGCCGGACCAATGTAGTGTCATGACGATGACTCCGGCGCCCACGGAACATTTCCGCGGTGATGACCCATCCAAGTAAGCCTACAGCCGCGTGATATCAGGTGGTGACCCGTTTCGGAACGTCGGGGCGCCGGTGATCAATCGATATCAATGGCCAGCCCCTCAATCACCTCGATGTTGGGAAGGGTTTCCAGGATCGCCGGCGGCGCGATGATCTTCGATGAACGGTTGCCGCCGCCGAGGATGATTCGTTCGCGGCCCATGACCCGACTGTCGACCCAAAGCGGAAGCGTTTCCGGCAGACCGAATACGGTGACACCACCCAATTCCATTCCGGTCATATCGCGGGTCTCCTCGGGTGCGGCGAAGGACACCTTGCGGGCCCCCAACCGTTTGCGCACGGTCTTGTTGACGTCCAGGCGCGTCGTCGCCAGCACCAGGCAGGCCGCGAATTTCCTTTCACCGGTCTTGGTCTTGACGACGATCGTATTGGCCGAGTCCTCCATGGCATAGCCGTAACGTTCTGCGAACACAGCGGTTTCCGCGAGATCCGGGTCGCAGGCGACGACCTCGAACGGCTGACCGCTGGTCTCGAGAAAACGGCGAATGGCGGGCGGGCAATCGGACACTGTTGTTTGCCAGGTACCGATTATTCCTCTCTGTTTTTCACGACCAACCACAAGGCGTGAATCATGCCGGGAACGAAGAAGAACAAAGTGAGGATTAGGTTGAGCCAGAAATGCAGACCGATACCGACGGTCAAGAAAGCCGCTAACGGCGGAAGAAAGATGGCGATGATTATCCGAATGATGTCCATTGATCCCTCGCATTTCCGGTCGATGCAGGAGAACGTAGCGCCTTTTTCCCGTTCACGGCAATAGGCCGTACGCGGAAGCGGAGATAGAAATTCAACAGGAAAACTCGCGCAGTGGATCCGGGATTTCGTTGCCCTCGAACAGGATGCAAGCGACACCGGTGAACCGGTTGACGCGGACTTCATAGTGGAGATTGCCGGCCGTTTGCGGCACTGTCTCGTATACGATGAGCGGTACGGTAAGGACCAGGGCGGGCACCAAAAGGATTACGGCAAGCCGCCACAGCAGAGGCGTCGCAATCATCTCCGCGAACAGCCTCGTCGCTTCCTTTCTGCCGGTGTCCAGAATGGTACCAGCCATGTCCCCTCTCCGCACCGCAACTCACCGATCCTAGGGGAAAGGGATTAACAATCGATGAGCGATACCGAATCCCGATTGGTCCGTCTGGAATCCCTGTCGGCTGAGCAGGAGCACGTGATCGGCGATCTCAGCGACATGGTTGCCGAGCAATGGCGCACCATCGAGAAACTCGAAAAGACCTGCGAGAACTTGAGAGACCAGCTCGAACGCCTGCAGGACCGGATGGACGACCCGGAACAGGAGCCGCCGCCACCACACTACTGATAACGTTGCCGGGTCTAGTTACCGAAGCGGTTCTTGAGGTCGATCTTGTTGCGCAAGGCCAGCAACAGCTCACCGATATCTTCAACGAGCTTCTTCTGATCGCCCTTCAATCCCTGGCGAAACACCGCTTTCATGGCCAGGATATGAACGCGGATCACCTCGAGTTCCGGCTGGTTCATGCTGGAACGGCCATCGAGGAACTTGCAGAGCGAATCGCCGATCACGGAGATCAGCGGGAAACCGAAAGTCCCGCCCTGCCCGCGGATTTCATGGGACACATCGAATAACTGTTGAACGTGTTCATGGTTGAACTCGGACTCGTGGGCCACTTCCTGGAAACGCCGCCACAGGTCCTCCAAATCGTCGACCGCCCACCCCTGATACCCTTCGATAAGGTCTTCGGCAGCGTTGAGTGCCCGCATGATCGCCTGCTCGGGCGTCGGCCCGCCGGACTTGGGCACCTTTTCGGCGATATGCCGGGGCGGTTGGATGAGCGTTGGTTTGGCCATTGGAAGGGCGATTCTCAGGCCATCTTGCGCCTGTCTTCACCCATGAACCCGCCACGGCGGCCCGTTCGGCGATCGGGACCGAAGTACTTGCCGTCGCGGACGAAGGGGCGCTGGTCATCAACCACGGAAACCAGACGTTTATATAGGGATTGGGCACTCAGCGGTTTTGCCAAGAAGGACGATATCCCGGCGTCGCGAGCCTGCTTGACCCGGTAGAGCTCAGTGAATCCGGTCAGCATAATGATCGGTACATAGGGGTTCGGCGAGTCTTCGCTCAAACGCAGTTTTTTCACGAAATCGAGGCCGCTCGTCGGCGGCATGTTCCAATCCGTGATGATGAGATCGGGATCGAAGGTTTTCACCTCGTCAAAGGCCGTATCCGTATCGGCCGCTTCTTCGATTTCCTTGACGCCAAACCCGCTCAGAAATGTCTTCAACAACGAGCGAATCTGCCGGCTGTCGTCACAAATCAAAACCCTGAGGTGTTTAAAGTCGTAGCCACTCATACCGGGAAGGATATCCACTTTGGTATCGCGATCAATATATTAGTGGCCAATTGTTAAAAGGCGTTCACATTCCCGCATGACAAACGGAAATTGGTCTGCTCCGGCGTTCGACAGCTTTTGCTTGCGCATGGAATTCTCCAAGAAACTCAACCGAATGAGATGAAATGTGCGTTTCACTGGCATATATAGTCGTAATTGCCCCTGTAATTGTGATTAACGATTGAACGGTAATGCGACCACTCGATACGGAGACCCGGGAGACACGGACAAGGAACGATCTTGAGACCATCCGGACCTTGCTGCCGTACCTGTGGCCAAAGGATATTCCAGGTTTAAAAGCGAGGGTGGTGATCGCCGTCGGATTTCTCGTCCTCGCCAAAGTTACAAACGTTGCCGTCCCTATTTTCTACAAGAAAGCTGTCGACAGCCTGACATCTACCGAGACCGCTGTGATCGTCGTGCCGGTCTTCCTGTTGTTGGCATACGGGGCCGCCCGCGTTCTGGCGCAATCGTTCGGCGAGTTGCGCGATGCCGTATTCGCACGCGTCGCCCAGCGGGCCATCCGTCAAGCCGGCCTCAGGACGTTCCAGCACTTGCACCGATTGTCATTGCGCTTTCACCTCGATCGCAAGACCGGCGGTATCAGCCGCGCCGTCGAACGCGGGACCAAGGGCATCGAATTCCTTCTCAGGTTCATGCTGTTCAACGTGGTGCCCACCCTTATCGAGATCTTCCTCGTTTGCGGAATTCTCTGGTACCTCTACGGGATCGCGTTCGCCGCAGTCACCTTCGTGACGCTTGCCATCTATATCGCCTGGACATTGATCGTCACGGAATGGCGGCTGAAATACCGCCGTGCCATGAACGAGTCCGACAACCAGGCCCACACCAAGGCCATCGACAGTCTGCTGAACTTTGAAACGGTCAAGTACTTCGGCAACGAAGACCATGAATCGGGCCGCTTCGACGAGGCCCTGAAGGGTTACGAACACGCCGCCGTCAAAAGCAACGTTTCGCTGGCCTTCCTCAACATCGGCCAGGTATTGGTCATCGCCGCCGGCGTCACCGGTGCCATGGTCATGGCCGGTTACGGCGTGGTCGACGGGTCGATGACCGTCGGTGATTTCGTGCTCGTCAATTCCTACCTGATCCAGCTGTTCCTGCCGCTCAACTTTCTCGGGTTCGTATACCGCGAAATCAAGCGCTCCCTGACCGACATGGAGGCCATGTTCGGATTGTTGGACGAATATCCAGAAATCGAGGACAAGCCCGACGCGCCGGCACTCGCCATCGCCGGTGGCGAAATCGTCTTCGACGACGTCTCTTTCGGCTACGACCCGAGGCGGCCGATCCTGAAGAACGTCTCCTTTTCGGTCGAACCAGGGAAGACGGTCGCGCTCGTCGGGCCGAGCGGTTCCGGGAAGTCGACCGTGTCGCGGCTTTTGTTCCGGTTTTACGACGCCCAATCCGGTGACATCCGCATCGACGGCCAGAGCGTGCGCAACGTCGCACAAAGCTCGCTTCGCGCAACCATCGGCATGGTTCCGCAGGACACCGTGCTGTTCAACGACACGATTTACTACAACATCGCCTACGGCCGTCCCGGGGCGGCGCCTTCCGAGATCTAGGAAGCGGCGAGGCTTTCCAGCATTCACGACTTCATCATGGCGCTGCCGGAAGGCTACCAATCGAAAGTCGGAGAACGCGGCCTGAAGCTCTCGGGCGGAGAAAAGCAGCGCGTCGCCATTGCCCGGACGATCCTGAAACACCCCCACATTCTCGTCTTCGACGAGGCGACGTCGGCTTTGGACAGCCGTACGGAACAGGAAATCCTGTCTTCGCTGCGTCAGGTCTCCGCCGACCACACGACGCTGACGATCGCGCACCGGCTATCCACGATCATCGACTCCGACGAGATCATCGTCCTCAACGACGGCGTGATCGTTGAGCGCGGCACCCATACCGATCTTCTCTCCCGCGAAGGCCTCTATGCCGACATGTGGGCCCGCCAGCAGGAGGCGGCGAAGGCGCGGGACACCTTGGTGGAGACCGGTGAATTGGAAGAATTCGTGCTGCCTATGGCGGAAGTCCCGGCCGCCGAGACCGAATAGCCGGCGGCCGTTTTAGCAACGGGTTCACCGCCTGAGGTCCGTATCGAGAAAACTGCTGCTGGCCGGCTAGTCGCGGGCGATCCAGCCACCCCCCAATACGCGCTCGCCGTCATAAAAGACGCAGGCCTGCCCCGGCGCGATACCGGCCTGCGGTTCATCGAGCATGGCGGCGACGGTGTCCCCATCAAGATCTTGCAGGCGGGCCGGCACAGGATCCGTCGTCGAGCGCACCTTGACGGTAACCGGCTTGCCGTCGGCGGGCCCGTCACCGTCGCCGAGCCAATTCACCCCGGTGACGGCGATGCGGTTCTTGAGCAATGCCGACCGGGGCCCGACGACGACACGCCGAGTCTCGGGCTCCAGGCGGACCACGTAAAGAGGCTCCGGTGCACTGACCCCGATTCCGCGGCGCTGTCCGATGGTGAAGCGGATGATCCCGTCGTGTCGGGCCAGCACGCGGCCATTTTCGTCGACGATTTCGCCGGGGTCACAGGCGCCGGGGCGTAGTTTTTCGACGATGGCCGCGTAATCGCCGTTGGGAACGAAACAGATGTCCTGGCTTTCCGGTTTCGCGGCGATCGAAAGGCCGAGGCGTTCGGCCTCGCCCCGGGTCTCGGCCTTCACCTTGTCGCCCAAGGGAAAGCGGAGGAAATCCAACTGGTCCCGGGTGGTCGCGAACAGGAAGTAGCTTTGATCCTTCTTCGGGTCCCGCGCCCGGTGCATTTCGGGTCCGTTCGGGCCGACCACTCGGCGAACGTAGTGTCCGGTGACCAGCGCGTCGGCCCCGAGGTCCCTAGCGGCGCCGAAAAGGTCACGGAACTTGACGGTCTGATTACATTTCACGCAGGGGATAGGCGTCTCGCCGCGCAGGTAGGTGTCGGCGAAATCATCGATAACGCTCTCACGGAACAGCGTCTCGTAATCGAACACATAGTGCGGAATGCCGATGGTGTCGGCTACCCGGCGGGCATCGTATATGTCCTGCCCGGCGCAGCAACTGCCGGACCGTTGGACCGCCGCACCGTGGTCGTACAGTTGCAGGGTGACGCCGATGACCTCATAGCCTTGCTCGACGAGCAACGCCGCCGTCGCCGAGGAATCGACGCCCCCCGACATGGCGACGACCACCCGTGTATCGGCAGGCGCCTTATCGATGTCCAAACTGTTCATGGCCGGGAATATAGGGACGAATCGGGCCCAGGCAAGCGGTGACGACGCCCTAACCTCTATTCACCGCGGGGCGGGGGAAGTAGGCTTTGATTATGAACATCCGGTCTCTCGCGCTCTGCCTGAGTTGCATCGCCGGCTTGTACGGCCTATCGCCGTCGGTGGCGACCGGTGGTGTCGCCGATCCGAGTTCCGGTTTCGAACTGGGTCGTGTTCTCGGCAATCTCTACGGCAAGGCCCTTTATTGTGGGCTCGGCCCGGAATCCGAAGTCGGGTTCGAACGTCGGGCCATCACCGCCATCGACAAATGGGCCCGCGACCCGCGTGACCGGTTCGACGGAGTCAAGGAATTCACGGTCCGTGCCGCGACCGGGTTCAAGTACGGGCCGAAATGGGTCAATGGCGAAACCTGCCCGGGGGTCTTGAGGGCCTTCTCGGCCTATGATGAATGGCTCGGAAAATGACCCAGCCGCCGCTCCGGTCGCCAACCGTCTGGTTATCAACCGGCCGGCGGCGGGTCCTTGGATGCCAGGGCGTCGAGCGTGTTCGATCGGAAATCCCGCCGATAGAGGACGAGAATGACGAAAACGCCGGACGCCGCGAACAGCCAGGGTTGGATGAACGAGGTCAATGTCGCCAGTCCGAAATAGTAGGCGCGCAAGCCGCGGTTGAAGGTGTTCGTTGCCCGGGTCAGGACCCGTGCCGCCCGCAGGGCATAATCTTCCCGCATCTCCGGGTCGGCATCGGCCGGGTCGGGTGCGGCGCCGATAAGGATCAGGGAATAATTGAACTGGCACAGGCACCAGGCGAACTTGAAGAACGCATAAACGAAGATGGCGGCCAAGGCGAAGACCTTGAGTTCGAGCGCTTCCTTGGATGGATAGGCGGCAAACGAGAGTTCGGAGATGACGACGGTCAACCGGTCGGCACTGCCCAATATGGCGACGATGCCGGCCAGGATGAGGATCGAGGTCGATGCGAAGAGGGTTCCGCTGCGTATATGTGCGATCACGATATTGACGTCGGCCATGCGGTTTTCGCGAGCGAGCATCCGATGCATCCAGGTCAGTCGGTGACCGTACATGACCTGCGCCATCTCGCGGCGTCCCCAACCATATCGGTCGGCGAATAGCGTGTAGCCGATCCAACAGGCCAACACCCAGCCGAATGCGGCGAGATCGATCAGGTAGGGAAACGCCATATCACTCACGAGGTTCGATCTTTGCGCCGTATTCACATTTTGGTGACGGGATTATTGATTGTTTAAGGGTTTCTGTGACCATTTCGTAAAAACCCTTGAATCCCAAGGACCTCTTGACCCCAAGGAGCGTTCCATGTCGATCCGGAATAAAGGTACATTAAATCAACCTATATCGCTTTCTTTCCCGAATTTTGGCACTATAAGTCATATTCAGGAAGTTGATATCGAATTCGGGTCGAGGCAACGGCGTTGACGAACTGGGCAGCCCAACTTTCTCCGGTAGCGACCGCTGAAGTCCGCAACCATATCGTCAAGTACGAACTGTACCGGCATCGCAACCTGCTGGACCGGTTCCAGGAAGCCGCCGTCGATCTCAGCGATAAACTCGTCGAAGGCCGCTTGAAACGGACCTATTGGGAAGTCATCTATTATCTTTGCGGCTGCTGGTTCCGGAGCCAACCGCCGACAACGTCCGACGTCATCCAACACGTCGGCCTATCCAAGGGAACCGTCATATCGTGCCTCAATCACTTGGAACGGCACGGGGTCATTCTCAAGACGCCGGGCGATCTCGATCGGCGGGAACGCCGTATCGGCTTTACCGGCCGGTTCGAAAAAATACTGTCGGATTTTGTTTTCGAGTGTTTCCAGGAGTTTGAGGAACAGATCATACCCGCATTGTTGGCGGACGCCTCGACCGATCATAATCTCGGGCTTTCCCGTGACGAACAGTCCGATGACCGATTGCGCGCTTTGTATGCCGCGAAACTCAGTCACGATCTTCGTGTCCCGTTGAACACGATCATCGGGTTTTCGGAGATCCTGACGAAAGAGCTGCTTGGAAGAATGGACCCACCGGGTTACAGGCGCTACGCCCGCGATATTCAAAAAGCCGCACGTCAGCTTCTCGGCCTCATCGACGACGTTCTCGACGCGCAACATGTCGGCCGGATCCAGGCCGGTGACGATACACCCACGGCGGTCGATCCGGACCGGAGCGCAACGCCCGGTAAACCGAAAACCTCCGATCGATAGAAAGTTCGACCCGGGGATGCAAAAACCGCCTCTATCGACGATGCTGATACGCGGCTTGCGGCGTTTGTGCCCGCAATGCGGCACGCGTCCCGTGCTTCACCGCTATCTGAAGGTGGTACCCGCCTGCGCCCATTGCGACGCCCCCCTGGGCGAGATCCGCGCCGATGATTTCCCGCCCTATATCACCATCGTCGTCGTCGGGCACGTCGTTGTGCCGCTGCTTGTTCTCGCCGAAAGATACCTGGCGCTGCCACAGTGGTTGCACTTGACCATATGGCCCCTGCTGGCCGTGGTGTTGATGGCCGTGGTCTTGCCGACGGCCAAGGGCCTGTGTGTCGGTTTGATGTGGCACCTGGGACTGAAAGGCGACGAAACCCAATCCCTTGACGACGATTGAGCGGCGGCTAGGCGCCGATCAGGTTGTTGGTTTGCTCCGGCAATGTGACGACCAAACCGTCCAACTCGGGAGTCATGGTGATCTGGCATCCGAGGCGCGATGTGCGGCTCAATCCGAATGCCAGATCGAGCATATCTTCCTCTTCCTCGGTCGCTTCATCGAGCTTTTCGAACCACGCCTCGTCGACGATGACATGGCATGTGGAACAGGCCATCGATCCCTCGCAGGCGCCCTCGATATCGATACCGTTGCGGTGCGCCACCTCCATGACGCTCAGGCCTTCCGGCGCGTCCACTTCTTGACGGCTCCCGTCGGAACCGATGAAGGTCATTCTCAACAAATGGGAAGCTCCTAAAATTCGTTTTGACCGGCTGCGCCGATCAAATGGCAAAACTCTCGCCGCAACCGCAAACGTTTTTGGCGTTCGGATTGGAGAAGACGAAACGGCTTTCGAGCCGGTCTTCGATGTAATCCATTTCGCTGCCGATGAGGAACATGATGGCTGCCGGATCGACGAAGATCTTAACGCCCTTGGTCGCGATTTCCTCTTCCAGCTTCTTCTTCTCTTCGGCGTATTCGAAGACATAGGACAGTCCCGAACATCCCTTCGAACTGACACCGACGCGAAGACCGGCAACGGGTTTGTCGCTGTTCTCGACGAGGTGTCGGATACGATCGGCGGCGGCATCGGTGACGGTAAGCATCTGTGGCGCGTTCATGGTCCTGTTCTCTTTTCTCGTCTTCCTTATTTGGGCCTAAAACATGCCCAAGGCAAGTTTTGCGTCTTCGCTCATCCGCTCGGGCGTCCAGGCCGGTTCCCAGACCAGGGCCACCTCGACCTCGCCGATGCCCTCGACCTTGGCCACCGCTTCGGCGACCCAACCCGGCAAGTCGCCGGCCACCGGACAGCCTGGCGCCGTCAACGACATCTCGATGGCGACGTTTCCGGTCTCCGAGATGACATGGGTATAGATCAGCCCGAGGTCGTAGATATTGACCGGAATTTCCTGGTCGTAGACGGTCCGCATGGCCTCGATAATGGCCTCGTCGCCGGCGACGGTGACGCCTTCGGCCAGCGGCTCACCGGCCACCGCCTTGAAGTCTTCCGGAATTTCCGCCGGGGCGCCGTGGTGCGGACTGGTCCCATAGTACTGGTGCATCGAATGTTCCCTCAGTTCACGGCTTCGGTGATCTCGGCCGGTGCGGTCCGGCCCAGTTTCTGCAAGTGTTCGAGCATGGCCAACATGCCAACCTGTCGCTGTGTGGTCAAAGCGCCGAGATTCAGTTTCTTGACGTGATCGATCGTCAGGCCCTGCAATTCGGCCCCGGTCAGGCCGCTGAACGACTCGGTCATCATGGCAACCAGACCCTTGACGATGACGGCGTCGCTGTCGCCCTTGAAGAAATGGCGGCCGCCATCGACATCGTCCACGATCCAAACGCGGGACATGCAGCCGTGCATGAGGTTGGAGTCCGTCTTCCACTCCTCGGGGAACGGCTCGGCCCGTGCCTTCTTGCCGATGTCGATGATGTATTCGAACCGCATGTCTTCGTCGTCGATGATCTCGAGGGCCTCAACGAACTCTTCGAATTTTTCCAAGCTCAACGTCACAGGAGCATTCCCTTGGCTTTCTCGATGGCGGCGACGAGGGCGTCGACGTCCGAACGGTCGTTGTAGAGACCAAATGACGCGCGCACCGTACCGTCAATGCCCAGAAAGTCCATCAACGGTTCGGCACAATGCTGGCCGACCCGAACGGCAACGCCGGCACGGTCGAGGATTGCGGCGATGTCGAACGGGTGGGTGCCGTCGACAAGAAACGAAATGATGGCGGCCTTTTCCGGCGCCTCGCCGATGATTTTAAGGCCGTCGATGGCCTTCAGGCGATCCGTCGCATAGGCGAGGACCCCTTGCTCGTGGGCCGAAATGTTGTCGCTGCCCAGGTCCGCCACATATTTGATGGCGGCGGCCAGGCCGATCGCCTGAGCGATCGGCGGCGTGCCCGCCTCGAAACGGTGCGGCGGCTCCTTGAATGTGACCTCGTCGAAGGTGACCCGCTCGATCATGTCGCCGCCACCCTGATAGGGCGGCATGGCGTCGAGCATGTCCCACTTGCCGTAAAGCACGCCGATACCGCTGGGCCCATAGAGCTTGTGGCCGGTGAAGGCGTAGAAATCGCAATCCAGGTCGCGAACATCGACCCGGTTATGGACGATCCCCTGGGAACCGTCGACCAATACCGGTACGCTGCGCGCGTGCGCCAGGCGTGCCACTTCCTTAACGGGAACCACGGTGCCCAAGACGTTCGACACTTCGGTGACCGCCACCAGCTTGGTCTTTGGCCCCAACAGGGCCTCCAAATCGGCGATCGAGAATTCGCCCGACGGACTGATCGGTATGACCTTGAGGACGATCCCCCGTTCGCTGCGCAGGATCTGCCAGGGGACGATGTTGGCGTGATGCTCCATTGCGGTGACGATGACCTCGTCCCCGGGATTCAGGAACTTCCGGCCCCAGGTTGCGGCGACCAGGTTGATCGCCTCGGTGGCGCTACGCGTGAAGACGATTTCATTGTCGCTTTCGGCGTTGATGAAGCGCGCCACGGTAACCCGCGCCTCCTCGAAGGCGTCGGTCGAACGCTGGCTCAGGTAATGGGCGCCGCGATGGACATTGGCGTAGTAGGTTTCGTAGCACTCCCGGACCGCCTCGATGACGACCCGCGGTTTCTGAGCGCTGGCGCCACTGTCGAAGAATACGAGGGGCTTGCCGTAAATCTCCTGGCTGAGGATCGGGAAATCCCGGCGCACGCGGGCGACGTCGAAAGCCGACGTCGAGTTGTCGCCGGCGCCCGCTTCAAGGGTTGGCGTGACGCTGCTCATTCCCGCCTCCACTCTTCGGACAGGTAACACTGGGCCGGCAGCCGGTGGACGATCAGGTCCATGACGGCCCTGTTGACCCTTTCGTCGGTGATGGTCTCGACGGCTTCGGCGAGGAACGATTGGATCAGAAGGTTGCGGGCGAGGGCATCCGGGACGCCGCGGGAGCGAAGATAGAACAGCACCGTCTCGTCGATCTGGCCGGTCGTCGCACCGTGCGAGCATTTGACGTCGTCGGCATATATCTCGAGTTCCGGCTTGGCGTCCATTTCGGCCTTGTCGGAGAGAAGCAGCGTCTTCGAAAGTTGGTGGCCGTCGGTGTGCTGCGCATCTTTGTGAACAACGATCTTGCCTTGAAAGACGCCCCGTGATTCGTCATTGAGAACGCCCTTGAACACCTCGCTGCAAGACGTGTGCGGCACGAGGTGGTCTATCCGGGTCGTGTTGTCGCAGTGCTCGCGTCCGCGCATCATGTAGGCGCCGTTGAGAGACGCGTGCGCCCCCTCGCCTTCCAGTCCAATTCGGACGTCGTATCGGGAAAGCCGGCCGCCGATCGCCAGATTAAAGGACTCGAACGTGGCGTCGCGCCCGAGCCTGGCGTTGAGGGCCAAGATATACATGGCATCGATGTTTTCGTTTTGAATCACATAGCGGCGCATACGGGCGCCATCGCCGACCACAACGTCGGTCACCGAGTTGGTCAGGTAACCGCCCGTGGCAAGACCGCTGTGGTGCATGACCAGGGTCACGTCGGCACTCTCTTCGACGACGAACAGGTTTCGCGGATGCCGGGCCACGGGTACGTCGGCACCGCCGTTCATGTAAACGACCTCGACCGGAACCTCACTGACGACACCGCGCCGGGCATGCAGGATCATGCCGCTGTCCATCATTGCAGCGTTGAGCGCGGAAAACCCCCGGTCCTCGGCGATGTCGGAATTCGACATATGGTTTTTGACGAAATCCGGGTCGCGGTCGAGGGCAGCGGCCAGGGGTTCAACCACGATGCCGTCGGGCAGATGTTCCGTGCTCGACAACTCGGTCCGCAAAACGCCGTTGACGAAAACCAGCCGGGGAACCGCCGTCTCCGCACCGAACAGTGTTGGCACGCGATCGACGGAGACCTCTCCGTCGCCGGATTCGACCGGACGGAACCCCTCGGCGACGATGTCGGGAATCCGCGTGTATTTCCAAGACTCCATGCGCGGAGTTGGGATACCGAGTTCCTGGAAGCGTTCGAGAGCGGTTTCCCGCCTTTCATTCAACCAGCCCTTGTCGCCGCCCGGCAACTGGCCGCTAACCCGTTCGAACTGGTCCACAAAGGTCTCGAGAGTATTCGTTTCGATCGTCATTTCCCGATACCGTCCCCGCTCATTCCGCCGCCGCCTGGGAAAACTCGGCGTAACCCTTTTCCTCGAGCTCGAGAGCCAGTTCCTTGCCGCCGGAGCGCTGGATACGGCCTTGAGCCAGCACATGGACGTGATCCGGCACGATGTGGTCGAGCAGCCGCTGATAGTGGGTGATGACCAGGGTCGCCCGGTCCGGTGCACGCAGCTGATTGACCCCGTCGGCGACGATCTTCAAGGCATCGATATCGAGGCCCGAGTCGGTTTCGTCGAGAACGGCCAGTTTCGGATTGAGGAGCGCCATCTGCAGGATCTCGTTGCGTTTCTTTTCGCCGCCCGAGAAACCGACGTTGACGGCGCGCTTCAGCATGTCGTCGGCGATGCCCAACTCCTTGGTCTTCTCCTTGACCAGCTTGACGAACTGCATGGCGTCCAGTTCCTCCTCGCCCCGGTAGCGGCGCTGCGCGTTGAGGGCTTCCTTGAGGAACGTCGTATTGGGAACGCCGGGAATTTCCACCGGATACTGAAAGGCCAGGAAGACGCCCTCGGCGGCCCGTTCCTCCGGGTCCATGTCGGTCAGGTCCTTGCCATTGTAGAGGATCTCGCCTTTGGTGATCTCGTAGCCCTCGCGCCCGGCGATCAGGTAGGACAGCGTGCTCTTGCCGGAGCCGTTCGGCCCCATGATGGCGTGCGTTTCGCCGGCATTGATCGCGAGGTCGATGCCGTTGAGGATGGGCTTGCCGTCGACACCGGCGTGGAGATTCTTGATTTCCAACATTTTTTTCGACTTCCTGTTAAGGGCCTCAGCGTATCGCCTCAGCCGACACTTCCTTCAAGACTGATGCCGACGAGTTTTTGGGCCTCGACGGCGAATTCCATGGGCAACTGCTGCAGCACCTCCCGGCAGAAACCGTTGACGACCAACGCCACGGCTGACTCTTCGTCGAGGCCGCGTTGGCGCAGGTAGAACAGCTGGTCCTCGCTGATCTTCGACGTCGTCGCTTCATGTTCGACGACGGCGGATCGGTTCTTGCTTTCGATGTAGGGCACCGTATGGGCACCGCAGGTGTCGCCGATGAGCAGCGAATCGCATTGCGTGTAGTTGCGCGCACCCATGGCTTTCGGACCCATGCGCACCAAGCCGCGATAGGTCTGGTCGGACCGCCCGGCCGAAATGCCTTTCGAGATGATCCGCGACGAGGTGTTGCGCCCCAGATGGATCATCTTGGTGCCGGTATCGGCCTGCTGGAAGTTGTTGGTGATGGCGATGGAATAGAACTCGCCGACCGAATTGTCGCCCTGCAGGATGCAACTCGGATACTTCCAGGTGACGGCGGAGCCGGTTTCGACCTGGGTCCAGGAGATCTTCGAGTTGCGCCCGCGGCACGCTCCGCGCTTGGTGACGAAATTGTAGATGCCGCCCTTTCCTTCCTCGTCGCCTGGGAACCAGTTCTGCACCGTCGAGTATTTGATCTCGGCGTCATCCAGCGTGATCAACTCGACCACGGCCGCGTGAAGCTGGTTCTCGTCGCGCTGCGGTGCCGTACAGCCTTCCAGGTAACTGACGTAGGAGCTTTCGTCGGCGATGATCAGGGTGCGCTCGAACTGCCCGGTGTTCTGCGCGTTGATACGGAAGTAGGTGCTGAGCTCCATCGGACAGCGCACGCCCTTCGGGATGTAGACGAACGACCCGTCGGTGAACACCGCCGAGTTCAGGCAGGCGTGTTTGTTGTCCGTATAGGGAACCACCGAGCCCAGGTACTTCTTGACCAGGTCCGGAACCCGTTCGACGGCTTCCGAGATCGGGCAGAAGATGACCCCGACCTCTTCCAGCTTCGCCTTGAAGGTGGTCGCCACCGACACCGAATCGAAGACCGCGTCGACCGCCACACCGGCCAGCATCTCCTGTTCGTGAAGGGGGATACCCAGTTTCTCGTAGGTCTTGAGCAGTTCCGGGTCGACCTCGTCCAGGCTCTTCGGCCCGTCGCCGGCCGATTTCGGTGCCGAATAGTAGTAGGCATCCTGATAGTCGAGGGCCGGGAAATCCGGTTTCTGCCATTGCGGCTCGGGCATGGACAGCCAATGGCGGTAGGCCTTGAGCCGCCATTCCAAAAGCCACTCGGGTTCCTTCTTCTTGGCCGAAATGAAACGGATGATGTCTTCGTTCAGTCCCTTCGGAGCCGTTTCCGTCTCAATGTCGGTGACGAACCCGTACTTGTACTTGTCGTCCGTAAATTCGCGAACCTGCTCGATGGTTTGTGCTTTCGCTGACATTCTCAACTGTCCTTTTTTATTTACGGCTCAAGCCGCTGTCGCTTTTGTTCGGTTCTTGTGATCGGCGGCCCCGCCGGTGGCGCCGGCATTATTCCGCACCGTCTCCACGCAGTCGGTGATCAGTTCACAGGCGAGATCGATCTCGTCTTCGGTCGTGAACCGTCCGAAGCCAAACCGCACGGAACTATCCGCATCGGCGTCACTCAGTCCCATGGCCCGAAGAACGTACGAGGGTTCAACGCTCGCCGATGTACAGGCCGACCCGGCGGAAAACGCGACGCCCTTGATCCCGCTCAACAACTGAACCGCCGTCACCCCGTCGAACCGGAGATTGAGATTGCCGGCAATCCGCTGCGTCATATGACCGTTCACGTGGACGCCTTCAAGCTTTCCTTTCAGGTTTTCGAGGAACCGAGACCGCAGGTCCTTTATCCGATCCGTCTCCCGCGCCATCTCGTCCGTACAGATCCCCGCCGCCATGCCGAATCCGACACATAGCGGCGCCGGCAGGGTGCCCGAGCGCAACCCCTGTTCCTGGCCACCGCCATCCATCAGGGGCGACAGACGGACCCGCGGACGGCGACGCACGTAAAGCGCACCGATACCCATGGGGCCGTACATCTTGTGGGCCGACAGGCTCATCAGATCGATGTTCATGGCTTCGACATCGAGCTCGATCTTTCCTGCCGCCTGGGCGCAATCGGAATGGAAAACCACTCCGGCCCCCCGGCAAAACTCGCCGATCTCCGCCACGGGCTGAATAACTCCGGTCTCGTTGTTGACCCCCATGACCGACACTAGAACCGTCTTCTCGTCAACCGCACCCGCCAATTCCGCCAAATCGATCAAACCGTCGCCGTCGACGCCGAGATAGACGACCTCGAAGCCGTCCAGTTCCAGGTGTCGGCAGGTTTCGAGAACACATTTGTGCTCGGTCGCGACGGTAACGATGCGATTGCCACGGGCGCGGTTGGCCTCGGCGACGCCCTTGATGGCCAGATTGTTGGCCTCGGTCGCGCCGGAGGTGAAAATAATCTCACGGGCTTCGGCACCGATCAGGTCCGCGATCGATTGGCGCGCCGCCTCGACGGCATCCTCGGCTTCCCAGCCGAAGGCGTGCGAACGGGAATGGGGGTTGCCGAACTTCTCGGAGAAATAGGGGACCATGGCGTCGACAACACGCGGATCGGTTCGCGTCGTCGCCTGGTTGTCGAGGTAGACCGGTCCCCGGGCCCGACGGGTCTCTATGGTGTTTTGATCCGGCTTAGCCATTGCGTAAGGTCCCTATGCCACCGCCGCCGGCTTAACGGCAGCGGTGATACCGGTTCGCTGAACGGCGGTTCGATAGGCGTCGATGAAACCGTCGACGTCCGATTCCTCGCTGTTCCAACCGAGGCTGACCCGTATGACCGAGCGCGCCAGACCATCAACGATACCCATGGCATCCAAGACGTGACTGACGGTGACCTTGCCCGACGAACAGGCCGACCCGGCGCTTACGGCGACACCGCTCAAGTCGAGGGCCATGATCAAGGTTTCCGAGGTCAGACCCGGCGTCGCGAAACAGGTCGTATTGGCGAGCCGCTCGACATTCGCGCCAAATACCTGGATCGGCGCGATCCGGCCTGCCGTCGATTCCAACCGGTCCCGCCATCCGCCAAGCTTGGACGAGCTTCCCATCTCGGCGAGGGCTTCTTCGGCGGCCGCGCCGAAACCGGCGATCCCCGGCAGATTCTCGGTACCGCCGCGTCGCCGGCGCTCTTGCCCACCACCAAGAAGCAGGGAGCGAGGCTCTACACCGTCGGCGAGGACAAGCGCACCGACACCTTGCGGGCCGCCGATCTTGTGCGCCGACAGGCTCAACATATCCGCCCCGAGGTCATTCATGCGCACGGGCAGCTTGCCGGCCGCTTGCACCGCATCGCAATGGAACCAGGCGTTCCGGCTTTTCACGATCTCGGCGACCTCCGATACCGGCTGCACGACACCGGTCTCGTTGTTCGCATACATGACCGAAACCAGCGTTTCCGCCTCACCGCCCTGCAGCAACGCTTCCAGCGCCTTCGTCTCGACAATGCCGTCCGAAGACACCGGGAGGATTTCGGCACCGGACGCGGGAACCAGGACGGAAGGATGTTCGATCGACGATACGATGATGCGCTTGGCGCGCATGCCGCGGAGCGCCAGATTATTCGCCTCGGTGCCGCCGCTGGTGAAAACGACGCGGTCCGGTGCGGCGCCGACAAGGGCAGCAACCCGTTCGCGGGCATCTTCGAGGATTCGTCGTGCCGACCGGCCAGGCCCATGGACGGACGACGCGTTGCCCGTTTCCTCCATAGCCGCAACAACAGCGTCCCGTGCTTTCGGCCGGACTGCCGTCGTCGCATTATGGTCCATGTAGATGGCTTTCGACATCCGCAAAAAAGGCCTTCGCTGGTGGAATATTTCGGTGAACCGGGCGCTTATTGCGCAGCCAATATCGGCTCAGAACCCTCGGCGACTTGCTGGTCGATGTGGATACGGCCACTGGTTCCCAGCACGCGTTTTTCGATGATGTCTTGGAGATTGACCGAACTCAGAAACAGGTAGATCTGGTTGCCCAGCTCCTCCCACAAGTCATGGGTCAAACATCGGCTCTTGTTGGACCGGCAACCGTCCGGCGCCCCAGGGGTACATCGCGTCGCCTTGATCGGCTCATCGACGGCAAGGATGATGTCCGAGACGCGCGTGTCGGCGGACGAACGCGCCAACATATAACCGCCGCCAGGTCCGCGGACGCTCTTCACCAACCCCCCTTTGCGGAGCTTGCCAAATAGCTGCTCCAGGTAGGACAGGGAAATCTCTTGGCGGGTTGCGATGTCGGCGAGCGTCACCGGCCGCCCCGACGATGACTGAATTGCGAGGTCGGCCATCGCCGTCACCGCGTAGCGCCCTTTGGTACTCAATCTCATACTTATCTCCTCAAACTACCGAGCGGCACCGCAACGGCACCACGCGCATTAGGAAAGAACCGGCCTCAAGCGGCCGGCGCCTTGTTCTTATTCCGCCTCGCCGAGCGAGGACCACTCTCGACGTCTTCGGCGCTGCCGATTTCGGCTTCCAGTTCCTCGACACGAGCCATCAGAGCCGAAACCTGCGAACGCAATCCTTCGATCGTCTGCAACATGGGGTCCGGAAGATGGCCGTCTTGGTCCGTCGCGTAGGCGTGGAATTCCTTGGCCTTCTTCTTGTCCTTCGGCAACACGACCCGCGCCGGTATGCCGACCGCGGTGACGCCCGCGGGAACGTTATCCGTGACAACGGCGTTGGAACCGATACGCGCACATTCGCCAATCGTGATGGGACCCAGGATCTGGGCGCCGGATCCGACGATGACGTCGTTTCCCAAGCTCGGATGGCGTTTGACCCCGACCTGTTCATGGGAGTCGACGGACGGCGACACACCACCCAAGGTCACGTCATGGTAGAGCGTAACGTCGTCGCCGATGATCGCAGTCTCGCCGATAACAACACCGGATCCGTGATCGATTACGAAACGCCGTCCGATTTCCGCACCGGGATGGATCTCGATACCCGTAAGCCAACGCCCCAACTGGGACACCAAGCGCCCGAGGAATTTCAGTCCCATTCCCCACAGGCCGTGGGCCGCCTTGTAGAACACCAGGGCGTGAAAACCTTGATACAACAAGACAATCTCGAGGCCTGACCGGGCGGCCGGATCGCGGTCCTGATAAGCCTTTATATCCTCTTGAAATCTCTTGAAAAACATCGCCGCTGCTATATCTTTCACCTGGAGTTGAACGGTGGCCTGACGGCACCGCAACGAGGGCTTACCCTACCGCGTGGCTGTCGCGCTAAACGGAATATATGTTGCCCGATCATTTTTGTCAAGTACTCGCCGGGAATCTACGGTTTTCCAAGGATTCTCTTATTATTTTGACCAACCCACAAAGTCGGGAATAAAGAAACAAATCGAAAACAGGACATCTTCAGACACATGCCCGATGTGATTTTTAACGGCCCCGAGGGCCGTATCGAAGGACGCTATAACCATTCGAAAAAGCCCAATGCATCCGTCGCATTGTTCCTGCACCCCCATCCCCAACACGGCGGAACGATGAACAATCGGGTCGTTTACACGCTTTATCAGAATTTCGTGAAACGCGGGTTTTCGACCCTTCGGTTCAATTTTCGCGGCGTCGGGCGCTCTCAGGGCCAGTTCGACAACGGCCAAGGGGAATTGAGCGACGCCGCCTCGGCGCTCGACTGGATGCAGAGCTACAATCCCAACGCCAAGACCTGCTGGATCGCCGGATTCTCATTCGGGGCCTGGGTCGCCATGCAGTTGATGATGCGCCGCCCCGAAATCTCGGGCTTCATATCGGTAGCGCCGCCGGCCAGCATCCACGACTTCTCGTTCCTGGCTCCCTGCCCGGCCGACGGTCTGATCGTTCACGGCGACAAAGACGACGTGGTGCCGACCGCCTCGGTCGAGAAACTGGCCCAGAAACTCCAGAAACAGAAGACGATCGAAGTCGACTATCAGGTCGTCAAAGGTTGCGACCACTTCTTCCTCGATCACCTGGAACAGTTGGATTCCCTGGTCGACGTCTACCTGGACCGGAAGTTGGCAAAGGCCGCCTAAGCCCCTGCCCTAGCATTCTCAAGGCCCGAATACCTTAAGGGTGGTGATAAACACCGCCGGAAACCGGCATGGCGACGCCCGTGATTTGCGGATAGGTCAGCGGCAAACCCTGTCTCGAACGGGCCGCCAGGAAAGCGAAGGCCTCTGCCTCGATCGCGTCCCCGTCCCAACCGACGGCCTCGACCGGTTCGACCGGACTTTCGAGGGTGGCCCGCAGGTCGTGCATCATCACCGGATTCTTCCGCCCCCCGCCGCAGACGAGCCATCGCAACGGTGGTGACGGCAAGGATTTGGCGGAGCGCGCGACGGCGGCGGCGGTGAATGCCGTTAGGGTCGCCGCCCCGTCCTTGAGGCTCAAGCCGCGGGCGGGTTCGAATGAGAAGGCGTCGCGATCCAAAGATTTCGGATAGGGACGGTCGAAATAGGGGTTGTCGAGCAGCCTCTCGAGAACTGCGCCATCCACCTTTCCGGCCCGCGCGAAAGCGCCGCCGACGTCCATGGTCCCCTCGTCCCCGGCCGAGATCCAATCGTCGATCAGCGCGTTTCCGGGGCCCGTGTCGAAGGCGATGGCGCCGCCGTCCGGAGAAATCCAGGTGACGTTCGCGACGCCGCCGATGTTGAGCACGGCGACCGGCCGCTCCAAGTCCCGTGCACGGGCCACATGATAGACCGGCGCCATCGGCGCCCCTTCACCGCCCGCCGCGACGTCGGCCGAGCGGAAATCCCCGATGACCGGAATCCCCGTTTCCCGGGCCAGCAGTTCACCGTCGCCGATCTGGCAGGTCAGCCCCTGCTCCGGCGCATGAAATACGGTTTGGCCGTGAAAGCCGATCAATTCGGCCGACGCAGCCTCCGGGTGTTCGGCAATCAGCTTACGAATGACATCAGCGTGAAAAAGCGTCAGTAGCCGTTCTGCATCACGGGTTTCCTTGTTGTCGGCTGTAGGCCGGCCTTTCAACCCCCGCAGTCGATCTCGCAGGCCTTGCTCGAAGGGAACGCTGATGAAGGCGCCCGTTGTCGTCACGGTATCACCGTCTGTCTCAACGGCGGCGGCGTCGACGCCATCGAGCGACGTTCCGCTCATCATTCCGATTACCCGCAAGAGAACCTCCGTTTCGTGGGAGCAGACACCAATATCGACGACAGCATTGCCTTCCCCAAAGCGATATCATAAACCGTCCTCGAAAGCCTGTCCGATCGTCCCGTGGAGAGAACATGAACCGCGACAAATCCGATTTCATCAACGGCGTCGTCGAGCGCGGTTACATGCACCAGTGCACTGACATCGAAGGTCTCGACGCACTTGCCGCCGGCAAGTCCATTACCGCCTACATCGGTTTCGACTGCACGGCGCCGAGCCTGCATGCCGGCAGCCTGGTTTCGATTATGCTGCTTCGCCTGTTCCAGAAGACCGGTCACAAACCGATCGTGCTCATGGGCGGCGGCACGACCAAGGTCGGCGACCCGTCCGGTAAGGACGAATCTCGGAAACTGCTCACTGAAGAGGCGATCGCCGCCAACATGGACGGCATCAAGTCGGTGTTCTCCAAGTTCCTCACCTTCGCCCCAGAAGGAGAAGAAGGGGGTCCGACCGATGCTGTTATGGTCAACAACGCCGATTGGCTCGACGACCTCGAATACATCCCGTTTCTCCGGGACTACGGGCGCCATTTCTCGGTCAACCGCATGCTCGGATTCGACAGCGTCAAACTGCGCCTAGAGCGCGAACAGCCGCTGACCTTCCTCGAGTTCAACTACATGATCCTTCAGGCCTACGACTTCCTCGAACTGGCCCGGCGCAACGACTGTGTCCTCCAGATGGGCGGCTCGGACCAGTGGGGCAACATCGTCAACGGTGTCGAATTGACCCGCCGCGTCGAAAGCCGCGAGGTCTACGGATTGACGACGCCGTTGCTGACCGCGTCGTCCGGCGCCAAAATGGGCAAAACCGCCGACGGCGCCGTCTGGCTCAACGCCGACATGCTGGCGCCTTACGACTATTGGCAGTACTGGCGCAACACCGAGGACGCCGATGTCGGGAGGTTCCTGCGCCTGTTCACCGAACTGCCGATCGACGAGATCTCCAGGCTCGAGGAACTCGAAGGGGTCGAAATCAACGAAGCCAAGAAGGTCCTGGCCGACGAGACGACGAAACTGTGCCATGGCGCGGATGCCGCCGACCAGGCGCGGGCGACCGCGGAAGAGACTTTCGAGAAGGGCGGCCTCGGCGAAGAACTGCCGAGCGTCGATATCGGGCGGGCGCGCTTGGAGCAGGGCATCCCGGCCTTCCAGCTGTTCCGTGAAGCCGGCCTGGCACAATCGGGCGGCGAAGCCCGGCGCCTGATCAAGGGTGGCGGTGCGCGCATCAACGATGTGCCGATCCCGACGGAAACCGAGGTCGTCAACCTGTCCCACATCAACGAGGACGGTGTCGTCAAGTTGTCCGCCGGAAAGAAACGCCACGCCCTCGTCCGCGCGGTCTGATCCCCTCCCGCCCTCAGACCGATGACCGATTTCCTGTCCCGCGCCGGCGAAAAGGTCGCCGGCCGACGCATGTTCCCGTGGTTCATCCTGGTCTTGCTGGCCATGCTTCTCTGCTTGAGGGTCTTTCTTTTCCCGGGTATGGGCGGCGACGACGGGGAACAGCTCGTCTTCTCCCAATTCTTCGACTGGGGTTATCAACTTCGGAACCCGCCGCTCTACACCTGGCTGGTGATGATCACCTCTTCGATCGTCGGCCCTAGTGCGCTGGCCGTCGGTCTGGTCAAGTTCCCGCTCCTGGCCGCCACATTCCTTCTGTTGTGGCGATGCGCGCTGATTATCTTCGAAGACGAGCGCCTGGCCGCGGTGGCTGCATTGATGCCGCTGGCGCTCTTCTACGTGGCTTGGGATTCCATCCACGGCTACAGCCACTCGGTGCTCGCCATGTTCCTCTATGTGGCGGCGCTGTTCCTTGTCCTCAGGATCGAGAAAAAGGGTCGGACAGGGGATTTCGTTCTGCTCGGTATCGTCATCGGTGCTGGCCTGATGGCGAAATACGTCTTCGTGCTCTTCGTCCTCGCCTTGTTGGGCGCGGCGGCGCTCACGCCACCCTTGCGACATAACCTGACAAGCTGGCGACTGTTGCTCACCTTGGTCTGTGCCATCGCCGTCGCCGTCCTCCATTTTCTTTGGCTTTACCAAGGTTTTGGCGACGCGATGATCGTTCCACATACGATCGAGCCCTCCGAATATGCGCTTGGCGCCCTCAAGGGGATCGGGCGATTGGTCGTAGCTATTCTCGGCTTCCTGGCCCCGTTGATCGTCTTCGCGCTGCTGGTTTTCCCACGGGCCTTCGCACCTTTTGGTGTTGAAACCGACAACCATCACATGGCCTGGCTGGGCCGATACTTTCTTATCCTGTTCGCTATCGCCCTCATCGCGCTCCTGTTCCCCCATGTCGACAGGCTGCGCACCCATTACATGTTCGTGTTGATCCCCTTCCCCCTCTATCTGGTGATGCGTATCCTCGCCGCCGGATACGATGCCCCCCGGGTTAATCGGTTTTCCGGCTTCCTGGTGGTTCTGGGCGCCCTCATTCCGATCGCCATGATCGGCAAGTACGCCCTCGAACCGCTGACCTGCGAGCGCTGCCAGCATCATATCCCCTATGACCAATTGGCCGATGGCCTGCGCGCGGAAGGGTTCCAGGGCGGCACCATCTTCGCCTACTGGCATCCGGACCCCATCGCCGGGAACTTACGAGCACGATTCCCGCAAGCCCGTGTGATCAGCGCCAAACATCCGACGGTCCGTCCGCCTCTCGGCGACCCATCGGGCCAATGCCTGATCGTCTGGCCGGTCACCCCGAAAGCGATCGGCAAGGCCGTCACGCTCGGCCAGGCGCGGCGTGTGTTCGCCGCCGACATTCCCGACGACATCCCGCACGGTCGCGTTTCCGCCCCGCTCGCCATGGGACAGGGGAAAATGGTTGATCTGGGCTATGTCCTGATCAACGACGGCGTCGGGAGCTGCCGATGACGGGAACCGCGGAGGGGCCGGTCGGAACACAGTTCCGCGACTTCAATGATGCGGATGCCGACACCGTCGACCGGATCGCCCTGGCGGCCTTCGCCGAGTTTGAAGGACGTTACGACGACTGGCCGGCAATGGTCGCCGACATCGGTGCCATGAGCCATTTGGCCGAGGCCGGCGAGATCATCGTCGCCGAAACCGACGGGCACATCTCGGGCGCCGTCGCCTACATTCCTCCACACCAGCCGAAGGCCGACTATTTCGACCCGGAGTGGCCGGCCATCCGCATGCTCGTCGTCGACCCAGCCTATCGCGGAGCCGGCATCGGCCGCGCCCTGACGGAAGCCTGCATCGACCGCGCCCGGCGCGACCGAAGCCGCGAGATCGCCCTGCACACCAGCCCGATCATGACCATTGCCATGCCCATGTACCGGCGCATGGGCTTCCGTTTCGTGCGGGACACGGCGCCGATCCACGGCGTCGTCTACGGCGTCTACGTCAAGAACCTCGAGTAGGGTTCAAAAGGTATCCCGCCCTTCGCCCCAGCGCTTGCGGATGAACTTGTCGAGTTCGAGGACGATGAAGGCCGGGAACAGGCAGGGCAGGATCACCAGCCACCATTCGGCCGGGAACGGAGCGGCCCGGAAGATCGTCGCGAACCCTTCGTGGGCGAACGGCAGCGACCAGGCGACCAGGCAAAGCGTCATGCCGGCCAGCAGCCAGGTGTTGGTGAACGGGCTGAAGGTGAAGGCCGAGCGGAACACCGAACGCGCACTCATGACGAAGCCGAGATGCACCAGCAGAACCGCCCAGAAGGCCGCCGTCTGCGCCTGCGTCAGCAGCACCGGATCGACGACCCGGCCGTCGACCACGGCCGCCGAGCCGAAGTGGTGGTAGACGACGAAGGCCGGGACCGCGATGGCGAAGCCGATGAAGACGACACGCTGCAGGAAGAGCGCGTCGGCGATCTTCACCTCGGTGTCGCGCGGCGGTGAGTTGAGAATATTCCGGATCTTCGGTTCCATCATCAACGGCATGGTCAGGAAGAAGGAATCGAACAGATTGACCCAGAGGATCTGCACCGGCTCCAAGGGCAGGCGGGCGCCGAAAAGTGGAATGAACGGCGCCAGCAACACCGCGCCCATGACCAGGAGCGCCTGGCCGCCGTTGGTCGGCAGGGTGAAGAGGATGGCTTTTTCCAAGTTGTTCCAGACATGCCGACCTTCCTCGACGGCGCCGACGATGGTCGCGAAATTGTCGTCGGTCAGCACCATGGCCGAGGCTTCCTTGCTGACCTCGGTGCCGGTCATCCCCATCGCGACGCCGATGTCGGCGGCCTTGAGGGCCGGTGCGTCGTTGACGCCGTCGCCGGTCATGGCGACGACCTGACCGCGATCCTGCAAAGCCTCGGCGATGGCGAGCTTGTGCTCGGGCGCGACGCGGGCATAGACGGAAACCTCGTCCACGGTGTTCTCAAGGTCTCCGGGTTTCAGTTGTGACAGTTGCTCGCCGGTCAAAGCGGGAGCGTTGTCGTTGGCGACGATACCCAATTGCCGGGCGATCGCCTTGGCGGTCAAAAGATGATCGCCGGTGATCATGACCGTCCGGATGCCGGCACTGCCGCAACGGCGCACGGCTTCGATGGCTTCGTCCCGAGGCGGATCGATCATGCCCTGCATGCCGAGGAAACAAAGGTCTTTGAGCTCGTGGTGATCGATCTCGGTGGTGCCGGCCGGCAAAACCTTGGTCGCCATGCCGATCACCCGGAGGGCATCGGACGCCATCTCGTCGGCTTTCAGCAGGCTGGTTTCCGCGTCGATCGGTTGCGCACCTTGCGGTCCGGCCTGGCTTTCGCACATGGCGAGAACGCGCTCCGGCGATCCCTTGACGTAAATGCGCGCTCCCTCCCCATCGGGATGGAGGGTGGCCATGTACATGCGTTCTGAATCGAACGGGATCTCGTCCAGGCGCTCCGTCGGTTCCGTGACACCGGCTTTGCTGGCCGCCACGACCAGAGCCCCTTCGGTGGGGTCGCCGACGACGTGATGCTGGCCGTCCGCGACCTTGAGCGACGCGTTGTTGCAGTGAAAACCGGCTGACAGCGTCTCGCGAAGTGGTGTTGCCAGGTCCTCGGTTCCGAGTTCTTGGCCGGCGTCGAGAATGCCGCCGTCCGGATTGTAGCCGACACCACTGACCGCATAGTCGCGCCCGCCGGCGTGAATGCGGGTCACCGTCATCTCGTTACGAGTCAAGGTCCCGGTCTTGTCGGAGCAGATCACCGTCGTGCAGCCGAGCGTCTCGGCCGCCGGCAAGCGCCGGATCAAGGCGTTGCGGGCCGCCATGGTCGTCGCCGCCAGGGCCAGGATGGCGGTGACAATCATCGGCAGCATTTCCGGGATGGCGGCGACCACCAGGGAAACGGAGGCGAGGAAGCTGTAGACCAGGGAATAGCCGAACAGGCTGCCGATGACGAAGTTGATGAAGCCGACGGTGAGAATGGCGATGATCAGGATGCGGGTGAAATCGCTGATCTTTTTCTGCAAGGGTGTCGGATGCGGGCGGGTGTGTTCGACCAGCGCGGCGATCTTGCCGAACTCGGTGTTTCTCGCCGTCTCGACGACGATACCGCGCGCCGTCCCGCGGGCCAGGAACGTTCCGCTGAAGGCCATGCAGGTCTGGTCGCCCGGCGGCAGATGATCCCGGTCCAGCGGGTCGATGTGCTTGTCGACGGGCACCGATTCGCCGGTGAGGACGGATTCGTCGACGCTGGCGTCGCGAACCTCGAACAAGCGCAGGTCAGCCGGCACCTTGTCGCCGCCCTCGAGGATGACGACGTCACCGGGCACCAGTTCGCGGGTCGGGATGATGCCGGGTTTTCCGTCACGCTCGACCGTGCATTCGGGCACGATCATGTCCTTCAGCGCCTGCAACGCATTCTCCGCCTTGCCTTCCTGGAAGAACCCGAGGATGGCGTTGAGAATGACGACGCCGAGAATGACCATGCTATCGACCAGCATGTCCTTTCCGGCGAACAGCGTCAGGCCGCCCGTCATGACCACGGCGGCGAGCAGGATGTAGACCAGGGGATTGTGGAATTGGCGCAGGAAGCGCATCAGGATGCTCGGCTTCTTGTACGCCAGTTCGTTGAAGCCGTAGGTCTCGATCCGCCTGGCGGCTTCATCGGAGGTGAGGCCGCGGTCATCCGTGGAGAGCCTTTCGAAGACATCGACCTGCGAAAGCCGATACCATTCGTTCGTCGTTCCATCTTTGGGCATTCGCGTTCTCCTCGTATGAAAACTCGGATCGGCGTTTGTTTTTATGGGGTGGAAATCCTCCAAAAATCACGGGAAGGCCTGGCCCCTATTTTCAGGCCAGACGACCGATTCTGTCCATGATCTGGGTTCGTGCAGACCGTGTTGTCTAGGGACGCGATTCCACCTAGGCGCCCTTAAGGTAGGCGTCGCGGAACCGGACCCGGCAGGCCGCCAAGTCCATGTCACGCTTGTAATCGCAAGGCGCCGTCGGCAACACCCGGGCCAGCAGAAACCGTGGTCCGGGCGCTTCGGCAATGAAGGCCGCCGCCTCGGCGACCTCGTCCGTTTCGGAGATCGTCAGGGTCGACGAGAACCCGGCGCCGCGGGCAATGGCTTCCAGGTCCGTTATCCCAGCCGTGTGACCCTGTTGGCCGCCGGTTTCGCCATGCATGGCATTGTCCTCGCAGACGATGGTCAGGTTCCGGGGGGTCGCCGCGGCCACCGTCACCAGCGAACCCAGCCCCATCAGCATTTCACCGTCGCCGTTGATGACCGCCACCTTGTGTTCCGGTGCCGAAAGGGCGATGCCGAGACCCATGGGCACGGCCGCCCCCATAGTGCCGGCCATGGTGTAAAGATTGCTCCCATCGTCGGTCAGGGCCGCGGCATCACGCGACGCCCCGGCAAGTCCGCTGACGAACAGCCACTCGCCGGGGTCGGGAAACAGGTGGGGCAGCAGGTCACGGCGATCGATGTTACCGGGTCGTGGGTCGGCCATCCTCAGAACCCCTTGGCGCCGAGGAATTTCTGGCCGAGCACGATGGCCGCGGCCTGGGCGCCCCGCCCGCACGCGTTGACGGCCGCCGTCGTCGCCGCCTCCAGCTCGTCGCGCCGTTCGACCTTGAATGTCAAAACCCCGGCTGCCTTCAGCAACGTCTCCACGGCCTCGCCCATGGGATACTGCCATGGGTTCTGTTCGCCGTAATCGCCACGCATGGATATCATCATCAACAGCGGAAAGCGGCCGCCCTTGGCCAGCGACAGGTAGTTGGGGCAGTTGCCGAGGCCGCTCGACTGCATGCAGAGGATCGCCCGCTTGCCGACCAGGTCGGCGCCGGCGCAGATGGCGACGCCCTCCTCTTCCGTGGTCAACAAGACGGCGCGGGTGTCGTTGTGCTCCTCGACCAAAGCGATCAGCCGGTCGTTGCCGGCGTCGGGCACGTGGGCGAAGAGCGTCACGCCCGCTTCCTTAAGAATGTCGAACATGACCGCTGACCATTCGGCGTGCGGGTGATCGTCGGCCATACCTCGCCTCTTACCTGTTCCACCTCGACGGCACGGGAAACCGAACCCGTTTCGGCCTTCTGCCGGCCGCTATGGAAATCCCCGTCGGCACCGCAGTCCCCCTGCACCTCGACACCCTTATAATGCGATATGGCAAGCCCGCCAATTTCCAAGACGTCTGGGCATGGCGGCGATCGCCCTAGGAGGCGACCTGAAGCTTGCCCGTGACGCCATGTTTGTCGATCAATTGCCCGACCAGGCCGCTTTCCTTGGCCTCGCCGATGAACGTCTCCGTGAAGGTGTGAAGGGCCTTGCTCTCCGGCTTGGTGCCGATGGCCTGGCGGACCGACATGTAGCGCCCGTCGATCAACCGCGAGCCCGACACCTTCTCGACATTGTCCTTCAATGCCGGCACCAATCCCGCCAGAGCGTCGAGCTTTTCCGATTGAAACAGATCGAAGGCACCGGCCAGGCCCTGGGCCCGATGCAATTCGGCGTGTTTCAGGGTGCGGCTCAAGAACAGATCGTAGGCCGAGCGGTCCGAAATGGCGATGCGCACGCCCGGCTGGTCGACGTCGTCGATGGTTTGGAAAGATGACCCGGCCGGGACCAGATAGGTCGCCTCGATCTCCACATAGGCGTCGCAAAAGGCGATCACCTCGGCCCGTTTCGGCTCGATGGCGATCAGCCCCACATCCCACTCGTTCCGCTCCGCCGCATCGGCGACCTCCCCCGACGTCGCATAGGTGATGTAGGAAACAGTGACACCGAGACGCTCGGCCAGCGCCGCCGCCATGTCCGGCGCCACGCCCTCGGGCTCCCCGTCCGGGCCGGTTCCGGTCACCAACAGGATGTTGCCGAGGTTGATGCCGACGCGGAGCGTCGTCGCGTTGGCGAGGTCTGAGAGCGCGTCGGAGGTCATGGCTGCCCTTTCGTTCTGGGTGAACTGAAGCTATTTCAAGACGATGCCTAAGTTGTCTATCGGATTAGAAAGTCGCGGGCCCCGGACGAAGTCCGCGGAAACGAATTAAGTAGTGTAACAGAACAGGAGCTGCCCTCCTCCACTCGAAAATACCTCGAACAACGGTGTCCCAAAAAGGCAGTTCTTAGCAGTCCTGTCAGAATGAAAAACGCTCTAACCGAAGGTAGCGCCCTGGAGGTTCTCGCACGTGATGATCTCGATCGGCAAAATTCCGGGCTGGAAATCCCGGTGTTCCAAATGGGCAATCAGAGCATCCACCGCCTGGCCGGCGGCGCGGCGCATGTTTTGGTGCAGCACCACGTCCATGGCACCGTCCAGGAGATATCCTTGCGTCTTGGGCGTCAGGTTGTGTCCGATGAGTATGATCTTCCCGGCCGTGCCGGCATCCCTTAGGGCGCGCACGGCACCTTCGTTGCCGCCACCGACATTGTAGATGCCGACAAATCCAACCAGCGAAGAACTGTGAAGCCGCGACAAGAGGGCAAGACACGGGATACCGATTGCCGCCAGGTCTTCGACGGCATCGGACACTCGTGGGTCTTCAAGCGCCTGGAAGGCGACCGCATCAATGCCTTGACCGGCACAGGCCCGTAGTCTGCGCGAGAGGACGGCAGGCTCCATCTTTTTCGTGAAAACGCACTCGATCGTCGCGTTGCCTTTGCTGCCCACGTCCTGAAAACAGGCGGCGAGATATTCGGTCGATGGCCCGGCTTCATCGGGAAGGAGGACCTTCAAACGCCATGGCCGCGACCGGGCGACTGGCTGGGCGCCGAGCTCAATGGCCGTCTTCGCCTGCTCGACCCGTTGGCGTGTGGCGGCGCTGACGTGAGGGCGGTCGTTGAGGACCCGATCGACCGTCGAGGTCCCAACGCCGGCGAGTCTGGCGATCTCCACAATTTTTGCGCGGCGTGTGATGATGACGTCCGTATCCGACATCGGTGATTGGCCTGATTTGCTGTTCGATCAAAATACACGAGAGTCGTGATTGGAAAATGACTTCCCGTCAACGGGTGCGGATAGGTGTGTACCGGTTCAGATGAAGGAGTCGACATGAAACGCGCGGGTGTCATCGGTCTTGGTGATATGGGCAGCGGCCTGGCCAAGAACCTGATCAAGAACGGATTTGAAACGACGAGTCTCGACCTTAGTGAAGAGCGGATGGCCGCCTTCAGGGACATGGGTGGGAAACCGGCCGAAAGCACCGCCGACGTCGGGCGCAATGCGGACGCCGTCTATGTCATGGTGATGACCGGTGACCAAGCCAAGTCGGTCATACTCGGCGACGACGGCTTGGTCGGATCGATGGCCGAGGGCGGTACCGTGATCCTGACGGCGACGATCAAGCCCAGCGAGGCGCGCGACATCGGCGCCGCCATGGAAGGGACGGGAATCCAACTGATCGACAGTCCTGTGTCCGGAGGCTTCCCGGGTGCCCAAGGCGGCACCCTGACCATGATGGCGGCGGGCGCGGACGCGGTGTTGGACGAATTCGCGCCGGTTATGGAGGCGGTGTCGAAATCCATCCACCGGGTCGGCGACAAACCGGGCGACGGGCAGACGGTCAAGGCCTGCCTGCAGTCCCTGATCGGCTCCATCTTCTCCGCCACCTTCGAGGCCGCCGCCCTGGCCGCCAAGGCCGGCATCTCGGGCGAGGTGTTCTACAACGTGGTCTCCTCGTCGAGTGCCGGCAGCACCGTGACCAACACGTCGTTGGAGAACATCATCGACCGCAAGTTCGAAGGCACGGGAAGCCACATCAACACCATGCACAAGGACCTGACCATCTCACTGGCCCTGGCCGAAGACCTGGGCGTGCCCCTGCACACGGCGTCGACCGCCATGCAGTTGTTCCACGCCGGCAAGACCAAATACCCCAACGGCGACAACTGGGTCGTGACCCGGGTCATCGAAGAGATCATCGGCGCCGAACTGCATCGATAAAGGGGGTAAGGGATCATGAAACTGGGTGTCATCTGCGACGGCATCAGCCGCGACCTGGCCCATACGCTGAAGGTCATGGACGAGTTCGACCTCGAGTACGCGGAACTGCAGTTCGTCGGCGAGAAGGAGGTGGGCGATCACACCAAGGACGAGATCGCCGAGATGAAGGCGATGCTGGACGACCATGGCAAGCCGGTGTCCTGCCTGTCGCGTCACATCTTCGCTGGGATGACCACGGCCAACCGGCCCGGTGACGAGCTGCACAGGAAACACATGGACGCCCTCAAACGGGTCATCGAGATGGCCCACGAACTGGGTTCGCCTCTGGTCCGAATCATGACGTCGAAGAAGGAGCAGATCCTCTGGGGGCGCAACGGTGCGGAGCAGTGGAATGTCGCCAAGGGGGCCTGGGACACGCTGCCGCCCTTGATCGCGCCGGCCGTCGAACTGGCCAAATCGGAAGGCGTGACCCTGGTCGTCGAAACCGGCAACGGCACCATGGTCAACTCCAACTACACGGCGCGCAAACTGATCGACGATCTCGACGCCAAGGAAACGCTGAAGGTCCTGTGGGACCCGGCCAACAACTGCTGGTGCCATGAACTGGCCTATCCGGATGGCTACGAGGAGGTGCGCGACGGCTACCTGGGGCACATCCACATCAAGGACGTCAAGGTCGACACGCCGCGGGCAACCCTCGAAGTGCGCCGGATGGGAGAGGGTCAGCTGGCCGACCTCTTCCGGCCAGTGGCCGACGCACTCAGGGCCGACGGCTACGACGGCGTGATTTCCTACGAAAGCGTCTACCGCCCGGATGGCGGCGATTTCGAAGACGGGTTTCGTCAGTGCATCGGCGCTTTCAAGGAAATCTATGGCTAGTTCCGCTTTCGTCGTCATGCGCACTCTTCGCAAGGTACCGTCCGGATGACGGAACCGGTGAGGATCGCGGTCGTAGGCGTCGGGCTGGTCGGCCGTTGGCATGTCGATGCGGTGCGGTCCCTGAAGGGAACCGTCGAGCTCCATTCCATCGTCGACCCGTCGCCGAAGGTGAGGGACTACGCGCAAGGTCTCGGGACCCCATGGTACGCGTCGCTCTCCGAGCTCTTGGCATCCTCGCCGCCCGACGGCGCGGTCATTTCAACGCCGAACCAGATGCACGCCGAGAACGGTTTGGAATGTGCCGGCGCCGGCTGCCCGATGCTGATCGAGAAACCGATCGCCACGTCATCGATGGAGGCCAAAACGATCGTCGAGGCGGCGGCGGCCAAAGGGGTGCCGGTTCTCGTCGGCCATCACCGACGCCATAATCCACTCATTCAAAAGGCGCGGTCCCTCATCGACGAGGGGATTCTCGGCCGGATCGCGACGGTGCACGGGACCTGCTGGCTGTTGAAGCCGGACGACTACTTCGCCCCCGAATGGCGCCGGAAGAGAGGGGCCGGTCCGGTGCTGGTCAATGCGGCCCATGACGTGGACCTGTTGCGCTATCTCTGCGGTGACGTCGAGAGCGTTCATGCGATGTCGTCGAACGCGGTCCGGAGGTTCGAAACGGAAGACAGCGCCGCGGCCGTCCTCCGCTTCCGCTCCGGCGCGATCGGCACCCTCACGATCTCCGATACGGTGGCGTCACCGTGGAGTTGGGAGCTGACCTCCGGCGAAAATCCGGTCTATCCGAAAACCCGCGAGAGTTGCTACTGGATCGGCGGTACAAAAGGAGCCCTTTCCGTTCCCGATATGCGCTATTGGTCTCATGGCGGCGGCGGTCACTGGAAAACCGACATTTCCGAAGAGGTCTACGCGGTCGAAATGAACGATCCACTGATCGCACAAATCAGCCACTTCGCCGCGGTTATCCGCGGCGCGGCGGAGCCGTTGGTCAGCGGTGAGGAAGGTCTGAAGTCGTTGGCCGTGGTCGAGGCTGTCCAGCGTTCGGCGTCGCAGGGCATCGCCATTCCGTTGTGACGAGCGTAAAGCCCTGTGCGCCCGCTCAACGGCTGTACGCTCTCAAGATTCCCCGAAAGTCTGACGCACCTGAACCCAGGCGTCGGCTAGATGGGATCGCAGCGCCGCTTCGGCGGCGTCCGGGTCGCGCATGAGGATCGCCTCGTAAATGGCCTTGTGGGATCGATGGTTGCCCCGGTTGCGTTCCGGCAGGCGAGGCATTCGCAACCATTGAGGGGCCAGCCACGACGTGTAGGCCTTGTGGACGGCCGGCAGGACCGGATTGCGGGGGATCCCGTAAAGCACCCCGTGGAAAGCCATGTCGGTCTTGTAGAAAAGTTCACTGTCTTCGATGGCCGCCTCGTTCGCTTCCAACGCCTGTTTGAGGTCGGCGATGTCGTCCTTGGTCGCGTTGGTGGCGGCTTGGCGAACCAGTGACGCCTCGACCATCGTTCGGGTGTCGAAGAGGTTCTTGATGCCGTCCGGATTGTTGAGCAATCGGCTGACGACGCTGTCGACGGTTTCGAGCGCTGCGTCGTAAGTGGGTTTGCGAACGACGGGCCGGTAGCGCGGACGAGCCTCGACCAGCCCCTTGTTCGCCAAGGCCAATATGGCCTCGCGCACGACGGTGCGGCTGACCCCGTAGGTCCCCACGATCTCGCGTTCCGGCGGCAGCGTTTCGCCTTCGCGGAGCGCTCCAGATTTGATCATCTCCGCAAACAGTTCAAACAGGTCGTCGGCGGCTCGGCCGCTCTTGGCGTCCGCAGGCTCATTTTGGGGTTTGGGGTCTTTCATGGCTGGTGTCGATTCGATCCCCGTGCTTTCCACTTTTCCTAATGACAGGGGTGGATTAATACGCAACGGCACTGTAATTTGATCATACCAAAGCAGGTTTTTGGTCAGCCCGCAAGCCGCTTTACCATCTGATGTACGAAGCGACGTGAGAACATATCGGGAAAGATATGGGTAACATCACGAAAATCGAGGCGCGTCTTTACCGCGTTCCATTGAGCGAGGTATTGAGAGACGCCAAACACGGCGAACATACCCATTTCGAATTGGTCACGGTGACGCTGGGTTTGGCGAACGGCATCGAAGGCACGGGTTATACCTATACCGGCGGCAAGGGCGGGCACGCCATCCGCGCCATGATCGAGCATGATCTAGCCCCCTTTCTTGAAGGGGAGGATGCCGGCGATGTAGAGGCGCTCCATGAAACGATGCTGGATCATATCCATTACGTCGGGCGCGGGGGTATCGCTTCGTTTGCCATTTCCGCATTGGATATCGCGCTTTGGGACCTTCGCTGCAAGGACGCCGGCCAACCGCTCTGGAAGTTGGCCGGCGGCGCCTCGGATCGGTGCAAAGCCTACGCTGGCGGCATCGATTTGAATTTTCCGTTGCCGAAACTGCTCGATTCGATCCGGGGCTATCTCGATCGGGGGTTCAATGGTGTAAAGATCAAGGTCGGACAGCCGAGCCTGGAAGAGGATATCGAACGCGTGAAGGCCGTCCGTGAGCTCATCGGGCCGGATATTGCGTTCATGGTGGACGCCAACTACTCGATGAGCGTCGAAGAGGGCATTGCTGCCGCCGAGGCCTTCCAGCCCTTTGACATCTTGTGGTTCGAGGAACCGACGATCCCCGATGACTACAAAGGTTATGGCCGCATCGCCGAGGCGACGGGCGTACCGCTCGCCATGGGCGAGAACCTGCACACCATCCACGAGTTCGAATATGCCTTTGCCGATGCGCGGCTAGCCTTCATTCAGCCCGACGCCTCGAACTGCGGTGGCATCACCGGCTGGCTGAAAGTGGCTGAAAAGGCCCGGAAACGCGGGCTTCCCGTGTGCAGTCACGGAATGCAGGAGCTTCACGTCAGCTTGGTTTCGGCCCAGTCGAATGCGGGATGGATCGAGGTCCACTCTTTCCCCATCGATGAATATACGCGGCGCCCGCTGACCCTCGAAGACCACTTGGCCGTCGCCCCAAACGAACCCGGGATCGGCGTTGTCTTCGATTGGGACACGCTCGCATCCGTGCATGACGGCGATCGAGCCTGAATACAAACAAGAAGCACCAGATCTACTCGGCGGCCTTGTCCGGCAATGGACGAAGCAGGTTGCGCGACAGGTGGGCGCGAATCCGTTCGCAGATCAACCCCTCGTCATGGGCAAGCGCCGCTTCCAGAATGCCTCTGTGCTGCTCGACGTTCTCCGGCACGAAAACGAATTCCTTGTCGCTGGTGATCAGCTGCTGGCGGAACCGCATGTAAACATCCGCATGGGTCTTTTTCAGGACCTCCGAGCCACAAGAATCGATCAACGTCTGATGAAATTCCTGTTCGGCACCGGTCCACAGGGTGAGCAGTTCGGGAGAATTCCGGCCGGCGCGAACCTGCGATTCGATATGGGAGAGTTTGTGGTGCGCAGCCGACAAGCGTGCTTCCCAGGCGATGCCGCCTTGGCGGATCGACAGGCAGGCCCCTTCGCACTCGAGGAGGATGCGAAATTGGGTTAGGTCGTGCTGTAATTCCGCCGATTGCTCAGGGACATGGAAGCCACGCTGTTCGTGGTAATCGACTAGACCTACCGTCGACAGGCGGAACAGTATTTCCCGAACCATAGCCGCCGAACAGTCGTAATCCTTGCCCAGCGTTTGTGGCCTAAGTCTTTGACCGGGCTCGAATCCTCCGTTTACGACACGGTCGCGCAATTGATCAAAAACGGATCTGTTCGAGGCCATTTTTTGCCCTTTTGCCTAACCAAAAACCATAAATTTCGAAACTTCACTATAATCTCGAAAAAATTCAAAATCGACAAAATTGTTGACTGGCATCATTCCCATGGTTAGTTTTGTCATACCAAACTTGTGCAATCCATTCCGCGGTCGGTAAGGGGATCGGGGATTTGAGATACGGGAGGAAATACATGCGTCTCTTAAAGACACTGACGATCGCGGCGTCGGCCGCACTCATTGCCGGTTCGGCCGTTACGGCCTCGGCCGCGACCACCAAGCTCCGCATCCAAACGCACTTCTCGCCGGAAACATTGTCCGGCAAGATGGCTGCCGAATTCATCCAAGACATCTCAGACATGTCAAATGGTGAAATCCAAGTCGAAATGTTCTATTCGTCGGCGGTCGTGAAGTCTGCCGAGACCTTCGATGCGGCGGCCACCGGTATCCTCGACTGCGACATGACCGGCGGCTCCTACCAAACCGGCAAGAACCCGGCCTTCCAGTTCGCTGGCGACCTAATGGGTGGTTACCAGAACCCCTACCAGCAGATGGCCTGGCTGCTCCATGGCGGCGGTTACGACAAGCTCAACGACCTCTACAACAACCACAACATGGAGTTCATCGGCTGGTGGATTCCGGGGCCCGAATCGCTGTCCTCGACCGCTCCGATCCGCAACGTCGCCGACTTCAAGGACTGGAAGTTCCGTTCGCCTCCGGGCATGGCCACCCTGGTCTTCAAGAACCTTGGTGCCTCGCCGATCGTGATGGACTTCAACGAGATCTTCACGGCACTGGAGACCGGCATCATCGACGGTGCCGACGCTGCCAACCTCACCAACAACGTCGGCCTCGGTCTCTATGACATCGCCAAACACACCAACTTCCCGGGCTTCCACTCCATGCCGGCCGACCACCTGACCTGTCGCAAGGATGTCTGGGAAGCCATGCCGAAGCATCACAAAGCGATCCTAAAGGTTGCCATGCAGGCTCTGGCGTTGCGCAACGCCACCGTCAACGAAGTCAAGAACGCCAAGACCGCCAAGGAACTGCGCGCCAAGGGCATCAATCTCTACGAATGGTCTCCCGAAGAACTGGCCAAGTACCGCGCCGCCGTGAAGGCGGGTTGGACCGAGTTCGCCACTACGCCGGAATCGAAGGCGCTCTTGAAGAGCCACATCGATTTCCTGACCGATCTGGGTGCGATGAAGTAACGGAAACCCCCTTGTTTCCAATCGCTGCGGCAGGGTCGGGCCACGATCGGCCCTGCCGCATCTTCTCCGGCAATTCTGGCTCGTGCGCGGTGCGGGATGAAAATCACCAAGATCACCAGCCATGTCCTGCAATACGACCTGCCGGAAGTTCTAGGCTATTCACAGCAGTATTACTCCAAACGCAGCGCCCACCTCGTTGAGGTTGAGACCGATGAGGGCGTCACCGGATGGGGCGAATGCTTCGGCCCCGGCAACGTGGCCATCGCCAACCGGATTATTGTCGAGAAGGTAATCCAGCCCCTGATCCTCGGAGACGATCCGTTGGGCCGGGACGTCATCTGGCACAAGGTCTACAATCAACTGCGCGACCACGGTCAAAAGGGTATGCCGCTGCAATGCCTGTCCGGTGTCGATATCGCGCTGTGGGACATCGCCGGCAAGATCGCCGGCCTGCCACTCTCGAAACTGCTCGGTGGGAATTTCCGCGACGCAATCACCGTATACGGTTACGGCATGATGCTTCGCCCCGAGCCGACGGCCGAACTCGCCGCCCGTTTCGAGGACGAGGCGGCGTCGATCCGCGACATGGGTTTCGCAGCGACGAAAATGAAAGTCGGGTTCGGCCCGGAAGACGACATCGTGCTCGCTCGAGCGGTCCGCAAAGGAGTCGGCGACGGCTACCGCTTCATGGTCGACGCCAATCACTGCTACACGACCAGCGACGCCTTCTACGTCGGCCGTGCACTCGAAGACCTCGACGCCTACTGGTTCGAGGAGCCGGTGGCACCGGAAGATCTCGATGGTTACCGTGAACTGAGAGCCGGCTTGACGGTCAATATCTCGGGCGGGGAGGCAGAGTTCAACCGCTGGGGCTGGCGCGCACTCCTCGAGTCACGTGGGCTCGACATCGCCCAACCCGAAGTCTGCGCGCTTGGCGGTATTTCCGAATACCTGCGGGTCCTGGCCCTGTGCCACGCCCATTTCACGCCGGTGATCAATCACGTATGGGGTTCGGCGATCGCGGTCGCCACCAATTTGCATCTGTTGGCGGCGATGCCGCCGCTCCCCGGTGGCCTGCATCCATGGGAACCGATGCTCGAATTCGATACGACCGACAATAAATTCCGTGACGAATTATTGACGAATTCACTTAACATCCAAGACCAAGTCAAAAAGAACGGCGGAAGCGTTTCGATCCCGATGGGTCCGGGATTGGGCGTTGAACCGGACCGCGATTTCATTCGGCACTACGAAGTCCAATAGAGGGGAGGGCCCGCCATGGGAGACGAATCCGGTAGCCGCATAGAATGGTTTCTCCCATTCGCCTTTGTCATCTGCATGGGGTGGGCGATCTGGCATGCGCCCGCGTACATCCTGACGATGATACCGCCGGAAAACCCCAGCCTGTTCGACCAGATGAGTGAGCTTCACCAGCGCAAGGACGTAAGCCCGGGCCTGCCTGGCCTGTTCGGCGGCGTCGCCGACTTTATCGACTGGGCCGCGTTGATCCTCATTCCGATCATCTTCGTCTTCGGCGCGCGGACCGTGCGCTGCGCCCAAATGGAATTTCCGCATTGGCGGCCCATCGATCGCTTCGCCTTGTTCGTCGGCCGGATCACGATGATCCTGATTATTTCGATGACCTCGATCATGCTCTATGAGGTTTTTCTCCGCTACGCGCTGGAACAGCCGACGCTTTGGGCCAACGAATTGACGCTGTGGATCGCCGGCTTCGTGTTCCTGTGTTCCGGCCTTTACGCCATGCAGCAGCGCTGCCACATCCGGATCTTCCTGCTGCACGACATCATGCCCCGGTGGGTGCAACGCACCTTCGATATCGTCGGTGCCTTTTTATTCGCGACATTCGCTTTCTTTTTGATTTACGGCAGCTTCTATCAGGTCTTTGTCATCAAGTTCTACAAGTGGGAAATGTTCGGTACCGCCTTCGATCCGCCGATCCCGGCGACCGTGCAGCCGATGGTTCTCATCATGATCACGTTGATTGCCATCCAAGGCATCATCAACGTGATCTCCGATTGGAACCTGGAACCGGAGAAACACACGGCGGCTGACGATATCGATAAAGAAGAGCTTGAAGTCATCAAGCGCAGCGTGGGGGGTGAGTGATGGACGTTGGTACGATCTCAATCGTCCTGGTCTTAGGGCTGATCATCCTTCTGGCCATCGGCATGCCGTTGGGCTTCGCCTCGGCGGTGCTCGCCCTCCTGGTTCTGGTCATGAAGTTCGAACCGACCCTGTTTTGGGACCCGTTCAGTTTCGGCGAAGGGATGTTGACCGGCAGGCCGGGGACAGGGGCTCTTTATATCCTGACCCAGAAGATCTTCGATCTCTTAACAGAATACGTACTCATATCCGTGCCGCTCTTCATCTTCATGGCGGCGCTCCTGGAGCGATCCGGCGTCGCCAAGGAAATGTACGATTCCTTGGACTTCTGGCTCAGCGGTGTTCGCGGCGGCATCGCCATCGTGACCTCGCTGATGGCCGTCATCATGGCGGCGATGTCGGGTATCATCGGTGGCGAGGTGGTCCTGCTGGGCCTCATCGCCCTGCCGCAGATGCTGCGCTTGGGCTACAACCAGAACCTGGCCATCGGCACCATTTGTGCGTCTGGCTCTTTGGGCACGATGATTCCGCCGTCGATCGTTCTGATTATTTTCGGATTGATCACCGAGACCTCGATCAAGGCGCTGTTCACCGGCGCCTTCATCCCCGGCGGCATGCTGGCCAGTTTCATCATCATCTACATCATCATCCGCACCCATCTCAATCCGTCGCTGGCGCCGTTGCCGGAGCGGCGACCCGGGGACCCGGACGGCAAGCAGAAGCTCGGCATGTTCGGTGCGTTCCTGTCCATTATCCTGGCCGGCTTCTCGACCTTGCTGTTCCTGAGGGCGCTCTACAACACGGTGATGGGCTACAACATCAACATGGGAGAAAACGTCGATCCATTGTTTCTCGGCATGACATATCATCTCCCCTATCTCGGAGGCGCCATCGCCATCGGCCTTGCTCTGGCGGTTTTCGTTTTCGGCCGCGAGCGTTCGCGTTTGGGCTGGAAACACGGCAAAGGGCTGGTGCCGCCGCTGACGGTCATCGGTATTGTGCTGGGTTCCATCTACGGTGGCGTGACCGGCATCACCGAGGCGGCCGGCATGGGGGCGTTTGCGGTCTTCATCATCGCCGTGCTCCGCGGTGAGGCTTCCGTCGGCCTGCTCTGGGAGAGCCTCATGCGGACCCTGCGCTCGACGGGCACCATCATCTGGGTGACGGTGGGCGCTGCGGCGCTCTCCGGTTCTTATACGCTGGCCGGTGGTCCGGCTTACATCGCCGAACTGATCGTCGGCGCTGAAATGCCGACCATGCTGGTCCTGCTGACCATGATGGTCATCCTGCTGTTCATGGGCGCCTTCATGGACTGGGTCGGCATCGTGCTCCTGATCATCCCCGTGTTCCTGCCGATCGTGAAGCGTCTGCCCATCGAGGAGATCGGGTTGATCGGCCAATTGGCGCCGCAGCACGTGGCGATCTGGTTCGGGGTTCTGTTCTGTATGAACATGCAGGTCAGTTTCCTGTCGCCGCCGTTCGGGCCGGCGGCCTTCTACCTGAAATCAGTGGCACCGCCGCACATCTCGCTGACCGACATCTTCCGCGGGTTCCTGCCCTTCATCGGTGTGCAGTTGGTGGCCCTAAGTGTATTGCTGATCTGGCCGTCGATTGTGACGATCCTGTTGTAAGGAAGAGTGTTCTTCATGCTCTCACCGGCCCAAAGAACCCAGTTCCTAGACCCGGGCTACCTCGTGGTTGAGGACGTCATCGACGAGACGACCCTCGAAGCGGTCCGCAGGGAATACGCCGAGCGCATGGACGAGCTCTATGGCGAATGGCTAGGGCAAGGATTGGTCGAACCCGCCGCCGACGGCATGACCTTCTGGGATAAGCTCGACCGCTGTTACGGTGCCGGCTTCGACTGGTACCAGCCGTTCGACATCAGTCTGCCGCACGACGGCATCAACGATAGGACGCCGATGCATTTCGGGCCGGCCGTCTTCGACTTGGTCACCCATCCGAAAGTCCTCGACATCGTCGAGACCCTGATCGGCCCGGAAATCTCCTCCAATCCGATCCAGCACGTACGCATCAAGCCGCCGCAACGGCATTTACCCGGTGACGAGAGCCGGGCCCATGTGACCGTCACCGACTGGCATCAGGATCGCGGGGTCGGCCTTCCGGAGGCGGACCAAACCGAAGTCGTGACCGTGTGGGTGGCAATTACCGACGCCACGCCCGAGAATGGATGTCTTCAGGTCATTCCGGGTGCCGGGAAGGAAATGTACCCGCACTGCCTGAAAACACAGGTCGCCATCGCCGACGGCTTCGTCGACGTCAGCAAGGCCGTGGCGGCGCCGGTCAGGGCGGGCGGCATCATCCTGTTGCATCCGTTGACCCCACACAGTTCGCTTCCCAACAATTCTGACGGTTACCGATGGTCGTTCGACCTGCGCTACAACGTCACCGGACAGCCGACCGGGCGCGGACACTTCCCCGAATTCGTCGCCCGCTCGCGCGCCAATCCCGCCTCCGAGTTGCGCGACTGGCGGGAATGGCGCGCCCTCTGGCAAGCGGCCCGCGCTCACTTGGCGCATGCACCGCATGTCGCCCAGCACCGCTGGCCGAGCGACGGCCCGCATTGTGCCTAGGGTCTCGTCCGATACCGCAATGGGTGACGGTGTCAACGCCGCTGACTACCCAGGTCCTACAACCGAACATGCGAGGAGAAGGAAATGACCGCTAGACTGAGCGGCAAACGCGCCCTGATTACGGCCGCCGGCCAGGGAATCGGACGCGCATCAGCCCTGGCCATGGCCGCCGAAGGCGCGTCCGTGATCGCGACCGATATCGACGAATCCGCCTTGGCCAAACTGAAAACGGAGGCGCCGGAGATTGATTGCCGGAAACTCGACGTTCTGGACGGCAACGCGATTTCGGCCCTAGCCGAGGAACTGGGGGCCATCGATGTGCTGTTCAATTGCGCCGGTTTCGTTCACAACGGCTCCATTCTCGAGAGTTCGGAAGACGAATGGGATTTCGCTTTCGACCTCAATGTCAAAGCCCAGTACCGAATGATCAAAGCGTTCCTGCCGGCCATGCTGGAAGCCGGCGGGGCCTCCATCATCAACATGTCGTCGCTGGCATCGAGCCTCAAAGGGGTGCCGAACCGTTGCATATATACGACCTCGAAGGCCGCGGTGCTCGGGCTCACCAAGTCGGTCGCCGCCGATTACGTGACCCAGGGCATCCGCTGCAACGCCATCTGCCCCGGTACGGTCGATTCCCCCTCCTTGCATGACCGCCTGCACGCCACCGGCGACTATGAGAAAGCCCGCGCCGAATTCATCGCCCGCCAACCCATGGGACGGATCGGCAGTGCCGAGGAAATCGCGGCCCTGGTCGTTTATCTGGCCAGCGATGAATCGACCTACACCACCGGCCACGCCCACGTCATTGACGGCGGCTGGTCCATTTGATCGACGAAAGGACGAACTAAAATGAAACTTCTTAGGTACGGCCCGCCGGGCGAAGAGCGACCGGGCCTCTTGGACGCCGGGGGGACGCTCCGCGACCTGTCGGGTCACGTCGGCGACATCGCCGGCGACGCCCTGTTGCCGGACGGTCTCGCCGCGATCGCCGCGCTGGACCCGGGAACCCTGCCGGCCGTCGACGGTTCGCCGCGACTGGGGCCCTGCGTGACAGGGGTCGGCAAGTTCCTGTGCATCGGCCTGAACTATTCCGACCATGCCGCCGAATCCGGGCTTCCGGTTCCCGACGAGCCGGTCCTTTTTGCCAAGGCGACCAGTGCCATTTGCGGCCCCGACGACGACATCGTCATGCCGCGCGGCTCCACGAAGACCGATTGGGAGGTGGAGCTCGGCGTCGTCATCGGCAAGCCGGCGAAGTACGTGTCCGAGGCCGACGCCCTCGGCCATGTGGCCGGGTTCTGCGTCGTCAACGACGTTTCCGAACGGGAATTCCAGATCGAGGGAACCGGACAATGGACCAAGGGCAAGTCCTGCGACACCTTCGGACCGATCGGCCCGTGGCTGGTCACCACCGATGAAGTCGGCGACCCACAAGACCTCGGCATCTGGCTGGAAGTCAACGGCCACCGGTACCAGGACGGCAATACCTCCACGATGGTGTTCACGGCCGGCTTTATCGTCAGCTATCTGTCTCGGTTCTTTACCCTGCATGCGGGCGACGTCATCTCGACCGGCACGCCGCCAGGGGTCGGGCTGGGACTCAATCCGCCGACCTATCTCAAGGCGGGCGATAAGATCCGTTTGGGGATCGATGGATTGGGCGAACAGAACCAGATGGTCGTCGCCGAGTGAGATTGTGCGAGGCTGGCCGCCACGGGTCAGACGCATGAGATGTCCGTGCTGCGGCGGAACGTCGTGAAGGCCTGGTCCAGATCCGGGTTCAGTTCCATTCCCAGTCCCGGTCCCGGCGGCACGGTGATGCGGCCCTTGTCGATGATCGGCAGGGCCGTCACCAGATCCCGGTACCAGGTCCGGTAGAAGGCGCGCACGCTCTCCTGGATCATGGCGTTGGGCGCATTCAACGATAGATGTGTCGAGGCGCAGAGCACCACGGGGCCCGTGCAGTCGTGCGGCGCAATCGGCAGGTGCCAAGCTTCCGCCATGGCCGCGATCTTGCGCGCCTCCGAAAGTCCGCCGCACCAACTGATATCCAAATTGAAGATACCGGCGACGCCGGTCTCGATGAGGTCGCGGAAGGCCCAGCGCGAACCAAGCGTCTCGGAAGCCGCGATCGGTGCCGGCGAGGCCTCCACATAACGGTTCAGGCTCGACAGACTGTCCATCTTGATCGGATCCTCGTGCCAGAAGGTGTCATAGGGTTCGAGGGCACGGGCAATCTCGATGGCCGGCAGGAGCTGCCACATGAGGTGCAGTTCGACCATGATGTCCATACGGTCGCCGACGGCCTTGCGGATCTTCTCGAAGGGCTCGAGCGCCGCCTTGAGATCGGCCTTTTCAATGTATTGGCCGCGGGCCTTCTCCGCCGCTTCGTCGAACGGCCAGATCTTCATCGCCGTGATGTCTTCCTCGAGCAGCGACAGGGCCAGTTCGTCGGCACTATTGAGGAAGGCGTCGAGATCGTCGTATCCCTCTTGGTTTCCGGTCGCCAGTCCATAATTGTCTGTGTTTTGACCGGTCGTTTTCTTGATGTATTCGGTGCCGGCACAGGTGTTGTAAGTGCGGATATCGGGCCGTGTGAAGCCGCCGAGAAGCTGGGCGATCGGCTGTCCCGTGGCCTTGCCGAACAGGTCCCATAGGGCGATGTCGAAAGCGGAGTTGCCCCGCGACTCGACACCAGTCGAGCGGTACCCGAGGTAGCCGACCAGATCGGCCGCCAGTTTGTCGATTTCCAGCGGGTCGCGTCCGATGACCTTGGGTGCCACGGTTTCATGCAGATAGGCCTCAACCGCCTGCGCTCCGAAGAAGGTCTCACCCAGCCCGACCAAGCCTTCGTCCGTATGGACCTGCACCCAGAGAAGATTGGGGCGGTCCTCGATGCGAATGGTTTCCAGCTTCGTGATTTTCATCGTTACCTCCAGTCGAACCGGTGGTTGGTCACCCTCACTGGACGCCGGTCAGTCGATGAGAAGGCGAATTGCACCGGATCTCCCGGCTTCAGGTTGATATTTAGTTGGTAAGTCATCGTCGACAAAAACGAAATGAAAAACGGGCGTCCTGGTAATCGTTCGTGGTGTCAGTTTTCGGGTCGGGATTTGCCGTCCGACTTAGTGGAGGCCTTTTGCGTGTTGGTTGCGGGGGTAGGATTTGCCGTCGCTTCGCTCCGTCCGCTGCGAAGCCTTTGTTTTACTAGCGCTTGTGCAGAACCGGCCGATTCATTCACCTTCCCCACCGACCCGAACGACTAAAGGCCTCCATTGGGGAGGC